>Ga0315278_10003650_pt1 | contig 13791 bp, 14 predicted proteins | sample YL17G06_0_MG_FD_203880 | JGI IMG/M metagenome (GOLD analysis project Ga0315278, IMG submission 203880) | Sediment microbial communities from Yellowstone Lake, YNP, Wyoming, USA - YL17G06_0 | ecosystem: Environmental > Aquatic > Freshwater > Lake > Sediment | place: USA: Wyoming | collected...
GTATGCATGTGATAGCCGCGTAAAGAGCAACCATTGCCCGAGCTGCGGTGCAATAAAACAGGTAAACACGTGGACAGACACCGACCGGGAACGTGCCGTCCTGGCACCGGATCTCGCAAAGACCGCAGTCCATTTCCACCCCGATGTCCGGAAACCATCCATGGTGGTAAAGGTACATGACAATACCCTGAACCGCTCGACGGCAACTATCACCCTGAAGGGATTGCTGTACAACACTCCCGTTGAAGGCACATGCACCGTTGAACTCATCTGGCATAAGGAACAGTGCGACCGGTGTAACCGGATCAGCGGAAGTTATTATGAGGGAAATGTGCAGGTCCGCGCTGACGGGCGACTCCCCAGTACCTATGAACTTCAGGTGTCAGCAGGAATTGCCCAGGCCGTGGAAGACTCCCTGCAGGCCGGGGGGGAACGCCTGTCATTTATTGTTGACATGAACCAGACCCGTGAAGGACTCGACATCACGATTGGCTCCCAGCATATCGGGACACTTATATCCCAGGGAATTATCGCCCAGCTCGGGGGCAGGTTCACTACCCATCCAAAACTGGTTGGTGAGAAAAAGGGGCGACAACTGTACCGTATTACCTACTCGGTCCGGCTCCCCCGGTACCAGAAGGGGGATATTGTGCTGACCCGCGGACGGTATGTTGAGGTACTACGTGTTGAATCCAGTCATCTCAAGGTTCTCGATCTCACGGAGGGAATACAAAGATCCGTGCGCGAAGATGACGTTGAACGCCTTATTGGCAATCTGCGGAATGCAGAATCGGCATTGGTGGTATTTGCTGATGACCACAGTACTGGCATCCTCGATCCTGAAACCTGCCAGACAAAAGAGTTCAGGAAGTTGAAGTGGCAGGATACCAAAGCCGGCCAACACGTGCTTATCCTTCGTGATGGTGATCAACTCATCATGGTCGGGTAACCAATGCGGGTAAGGGCAGTACCAAAAGACAAGCTCAGGGAGATCGCCAGCGAGGCCTGGATTGACAACACCCGGAGACCGTATGCAGAAGGCGACATTACATGGGTCCCTGTCAGGGATGGCGAACCCTGCGAACGCGAGATCCCTCAGCGAATCCGGTACAGGGGAAAAGGATTTTTTATGATGGGTGACGTTGCTGTTATCCATGGTAAAAAACCCGGCCGGGAAGAAGTTGAAGAGATCGTGGGGTTTCGTCACCCAAGGGGTGTACTCTGGATCGAATCCCTTAATGATGCAACACGAACACCCTGCACGGAACTCCTTTGGGGGGATGCCGGGGAAGTGCGACACCACGAAAACGGGTATACGTATATTCTCGATCCCGGCAACGTGATGTTTGCCCAGGGAAACCGGAGAGAGAAGATGCGGATCGCACAGCTGGTGCGTAACAGTACTCCCGGTGAAAGAGTAGCGGACATGTTTGCCGGAATAGGCTACTTCACTATCCCAATAGCTGGCAGTGGTGCCTGTGTCCATGCAATGGAGGTGAATCCGGTTGCATTCGGGTACCTGAACCGGAATATAGAGGAAAATGGCCTTTCTGACCGGGTCGGGACCTCGCTTGGCGATTGCAGGGATCTTCTCACGGGCACCTATGACCGGATCGTGATGGGACATTTTGATGCGATCTCAATGCTTCCGTCAGCCCTGTTACATGTGCACGAGGGCAGCATCATTCATCTCCATAGTATCGGCACAGTAGAAGATACCATCAAAGATCGGGTAGATAGCGCAGGTTTTTCTGCAACCATTGACGTACATAAAGTCAAGAAATACCGCCCCCATGCATGGCACATGGTGCAGGACGTGACCATTTCATGACCCAGGTACAGACACTTGCAGGAAAACAGATCATCGTCGCGGTCACCGGGAGTATCGCTGCAGTTGAAGTGGTGAAACTGATTCATTCCCTCCGCAGACGCGGTGCGGTAGTGCAACCCGTGATGAGCCAGGCAGCAGCAGGAATTATCCATCCGGACGCCCTGACCTATGCCAGTGGAAGGGAGACCATCACCCGGTTGTCCGGCCGGGTCGAGCATATAACCTATTGCGGGGATGAGGGAAGTGCCGATCTTGTACTGATTGCTCCCTGTACCGCAAACAGTATCAGTAAAATAGCGTGCGGAATTGACGATACCCCGGTTACCACCTTTGCCACAACAGCTGTTGGCAGCAAAAAACCCGTCATCATCGTACCTGCAATGCACCACAGCATGTACCGGCACCCTGCAGTCACCGGCAACATCGCAAAACTAAAAACATGGGGGATAGAGGTTGTCGATCCCCGGATTGAAGAAGGGAAAGCCAAAATTGCTGACAGCGAAGAGATTGTCCTGAGGTGTGAACGTGCCGTGCTCGGAAAACCTCTCCTTGGAAAAAAGGTACTCATCACCAGCGGACCCTGCCGGGAACCGGTTGACGATATCCGCATACTGACAACGCGGTCAGGAGGCCAGATGGGCAAGGCCCTTGCACTGCAGGCGTTCCGGCTCGGTGCCGATGTAACCGTTGTCCACCGGGATTCCTTTCCCTGCGTGAACAATGTTTTTGTGGAAACTGCAGACGATATGCGGTCTGCAGTGCACCGCTGCCTTTCAAAAGAGGGAGCTGACATCTACATCAGTGCTGCGGCAATTTCTGATTTTGCGCCAAAAAGAGTACCGGGGAAAATCCCGAGCGGCAAACCGGTACATCTTGTACTTGAGCCTCTCAAAAAATTACTTTCTGAAGTGATACAGGATTATAGTCCCCTCACCATCGCGTTCAAACTCGGAAATAATCAGGAAAAGATGGCAAAAGCGATGATTGCCAAAGGCGTTGCAATGGTGCTTATGAACACCCCCGGGAGCATGGGAAGCTCCCATGGCGAATATGTGCTGCTGACAAAAAGCGAAAAGAAGCCGTTGAGCGGAACAAAAGATGAGATCTCTCAGGCGATCTGGAAGGCTGTAATCCAGTAAATTATCTACACCGGGATTCTTTAAAGAGGAAAAACACCCTATCTTTTACTACACCCGTGCACCACTCCATGAAACCTTCTGCCGTCGCCGCTTTCTGTCCGGGGCATATCTCCGGCTATTTCAGGAAAATTTCAGGAGATACTATTGCATCCACCGGAAGTATCGGTGCCGGAATTGTCATCAGTGAAGGGGTCACTGCAACCGTCAGACCCTCGGATACAACATCCATCAGCATACGACAGAGAAGTTCGATGGGTACATCCTTTGAAGTTGCTTCCTGTTCACCTGTCCTGGCTCATGTCATGAAACAGCTTGGTGTGACCGCGTCTGTTATTACCGAATGCACCCTGCCGATTGGTGCCGGTTTCGGGCTCTCTGCTGCTGCACTGCTCGCCACCCTTACTGCCATCAACCGGCTTTTTGATCGGGGAATGAGTGCCGAGGAGATCGCACAGTATGCCCACGCGGCAGAGGTTACCCACCGGACCGGGCTTGGCGACGTAGCAGCCTGCCAGGGAGGAGGGTGGGTCATCAGGTCCGGGCCGGGGATCCATGGACTGGTTGAACGGCGGTTTGATATGCCTGAACCCTTGTATGCCATAAGTTTCGGGCCGATCCCTACCCCGGAAGTCCTGGATTCACCTGTCCGGATGGATCGGGTATCCTCCGCGTTTCCCAAAACAACACCGGAAAATGTTGAGGATTTTTTCCGGTTCTCGCGCCGGTTCAGCGAGCGCAGCGGGCTTATTACACGGGAAGTGAAAATTATTACGCGGCTCTGTGATGCTGCAGGAGTACCCTCAGGTATGACGATGCTGGGCAATGGTGTTTTTGCCTATGGCAGGAAAGCACAGGATCTGCTGATGCCCTTTGGTCATGTCTATGAATTTCACGTGACCGCTACCGGCGCTCATGTAGTGGAGGGTCTCGCATGATACCCGCTGATCACCCCCGCTATCGCTCGCTCCTGACCCGTGAACACCTTGCAGAATGTGCAAAAAAGGGAATTGTAGCATGGGAAGGACTCATCGCCCATGGACGCGGTGAAGCATTTGATTACCTGATAGGCGAGAGGACGACAAAAAGTGCCCTGCTTGCCGACAGGACCGCAGCTGCGATGCTTCTCGCTGCCCGCCACCCGGTCATCTCGGTGAACGGTAACACGGCAGCACTTGCAGCAGGCGGGATAGCTGCATTGCAAAAGGCATGCGGGGCCTGTGTTGAAGTGAACCTTTTCCACCGGACAGAGGCACGTATCAGGATGATAGAAAACCTGCTTACTGACGCAGGAGTTGATGTATTCTCCGGTGAGGCAGAGCGGTTACTCCCCCTGTCCCATGACCGTGCCTGGTGCAGGCGCGGGGGAATCTTCTCTGCTGATGTTGTGCTCGTACCTCTTGAGGATGGGGACCGTTGTGCAGCGCTCGTGGAGATGGGAAAGACGGTGATCGCCATTGATCTCAACCCCCTCTCACGCACTTCCCGATCAGCCACCCTTACCATTGTCGACGAACTGACCCGGGCACTCCCCCATATTACAAAAGCCTGCCTTGAGATTTCTGATACGGAAAAAGAGCGTCTCATTCATTCAGTTGACAATCATTATCTTTTGTCAGAGGCAATACGTGAGATGACAGCGAGGCTTTCCCATGCTCTGGATTGAGAGATACCGCCCGGAAAAACTTAGTGACATACTGGGACAGGATCCGGTCGTCCGCCATCTCTCATCCTTTGCAGCATCCAAAACCGTCCCCCACCTGGTCCTCACCGGGCCGCACGGTACCGGGAAAAGTGCGGCAATTGAATGCTTCGCAAAGGCGCTGTACCAGGAAAACTGGGAGTTAAATACCTCGGTTTTCCAGACCGCCGACCTCTTTTTGCAGGGAAAAGCCTACCTTGAACAGGATGACCGGTATATCCATCTCTATGAAAAAAACCAGTCCCTGATCACGAATTTTAAATATATTATCAAGTGGTACGCTTCCCTGCGCCCGCTTGATGCTGAATTCAAACTGATGGTTTTTGAAGATGCCCATACCCTCACACGGGATGCCCAGCAGGCACTGCGAAGGATTATGGAGCGTGCAAGCACTACCTGCCGGTTTGTCTTTACCACAACGAACCCAAGTGCACTCATCCCTCCTCTCACTTCCCGCTGCCTGCCCCTCTTCTTTTCACCGCTCAACCAGGATATCATGCTTCGCCACCTCCGTACCATCAGGGAACGGGAAAATGCCGGCAGTCACTCCTGTTCAGATGATGAACTTGAACTGATTGCCCAGGCAGCCCAGGGCGACATGCGCAGGGCAATCCTGCTCCTCCAGGCAGCTCTTGAAGCGGGACGATGCCAGGATCTCTTTACGATCGCCCAGTCAGAAACAGCAAACATAGCTGCTTCTGCCATAGATGCATTAAAAAATGGCGATGTGCACAACGCGATCCGCCGCTTCGAGTCCCTGATGATTGACTACGGGCTTTCCGGCAGCGAAGTGTTCTTGGAAATCCGTACTATTGCCAAGCGCGAGTATAACGATCCCTCCCTCGCAATTGCGCTTGCCGACGCTGAGTACCGCATACACCACGGAAACAACGAATTTGTCCAGATGGGGGCATTTGCCTCCGGAATCCGTGAGGTCTTCCTGTGAGTGCTGTCAAACAGAAGAAAATCCAGGAGCACTACGATACCATTGCTGATATCTATGATCTCCATTACGACCAGCACCGGGGACGAAGCTATCATACCCACATAAGCACCCACATCATGGATGTTTTACCAAAAGGGGGAAAACTCCTTGATATTGGATGCGGAACGGGTCTTTTTGTAAAGAGATATATCGATGAGGGCGGCAGTGCCATCGGACTTGACATCAGCAGAAAAATGATCGAACGGGCTCAAAGGCGGTGCTCATCCTGCGATTATATGGTCGGGACCGGGGAGAAAATTCCTTTTTGTGACAATTCATTTGATGCGGTCTCGAGCCTGCTTGTGTTCAGTTACGTAAAAGATCCGGAATCTATGCTCAGGGAAGCATACCGGGTTTTAAAACCCGGGGGTGGAATTGCTGTCTGCACGCTGGGAAAGAAACTCATCACCCGGGGAATACCGGTGATCTACCAGATCAGTGAAAAAATCAAGGTGAAACATCTCGTTATGAAGGATTTTGGGGAGCACTACTATGACAAGGAGGAGATGTCTGGCCTTTTTACCCGTGCCGGGTTTTCAGATATCAGGATTAAATGGTGTTCCTTTGCCCATATCAACATGATCGATCCCCTCTTCCTTCTTGCCCAGAAAATTGAACCATTCGTTGAAAAGAGCGTCCCGCAGCTTGCCTATAACATCTGCGTGAGCGGAAAAAAACCGGGGAAATAAAAAAAAGTTAGGGGGATTTTCTCTTCCCTACCAGGTTCTTCAAAACCCGCTGTTTTTTCTGGATTGCAGAGTCTGCAGCCCGCATAACTCCCCTGCTCATCTCCTCAAAATCGCGCATACTTGTATCGACAACCTTTTTCACCGGTGTATATGCCGATTCCCGGAACCGTGGAGAGAAATCGCATTCCCTGCCATCAACCATGAGAACTGATTCCGGCTTTCCCTTTTCAACGTACCCGATTTCATGCATCGCCACTCCCGCAGATTTCACTACCCTGCAGAGTTCAGCTGACACTTCAGGAGGCGCGACAATTAAAAGGGCATCAAGGGAAACACCAAGATAATCGATCTGCAATGCTTCAAGCATGTCCCGGACATGGGGTTCGACCAGACTCCCTATCGCCTGTTCATCAATGACGATACGGCAACCGGCAGTCTCTGCCATCTCAAAAGCATCGCCCCTCAACCCGCCATTCGTTACATCGGTCATCGCGTGGACGCGTAAGAAGACATCGCTCTTCATCAGGGTTTCACAGGCAACAAGGAAATTAAGATTGATGGTCTGCTCCACAACATCGGGAAACCCTGAATAGATAGCCGCAGTCGCAATGGTCCCTCCCCCGGCTCCCTCGGTCATCAGCAGGACATCCCCGGGTTGCGTGGCTTTCCGGGCAGTGAGATGTTCGGCGACACCTACTGCCCCGACACATCCGGTAAGCCGGCTCCCAAGCACCATGTCGCCACCTATACGGAGAGTGGAACCGGTGACAAGCGGCACATCCATCGCCTCCCCAACGGTCGTGATACCGGCAGTGTAATCAAATATCTTTGCCACATCACCATCATCAGCCACATGGATATCTGAAAAGAGCATGATCGGTTTTGCTCCCATAACATAGACATCGCGGAGCGTCGCGCGTGTTACATGGAATCCTGCAAGGAAGGGATAATCGGAAAGCCGGGAATGCATGCCGTCAACAGTACAGATGATGTACTTACCCCCGGCACATACCGCACCGGCATCATCCATTTCATCTACCCCAACCGATGCCAAAGTTTTCCCGATGATGCGTGCGATCTGGCGATGGGCAAAAAAATCCCCTTTTCCCCGGGATCCTACCCCAAACTCCCCCATTTTTACGCCAGCCGGATCAAGTTCAAAAAAATCACCGGTCAGACCCCAGGTGTTTTTCACTTCATCAATCACTGCGCGGGCAAAAGCGGATGCATAGGAGGGTTGTACCTTTTTAAATCCCAAAATTTGATCGGTCAGGCTTTTTTGTAAGCTATCTTCGTCTGTCCCGTCCGCAATTCTCCTGCGAACATACTCCTCAACATCCATAGGTTTCTGTACGTGCGAGAGACATAAAAAAGCGGGGGATAATGCAGGATACCAGGGAGTACTGGTGCATTGAGACAACGAAACGGGGATACATCGTACCATGAAGGGATGCAAACGGATTATCGTTAATATCCACCCAAAATTTTAGTGATGGGGGACTGATCCCCCCACTCCCTGCACAATATACACCCCCGCCCGTGATGGGACTTCTTTGTGCTGCGGTTCAGTCGGTTTAGAGTAGGGGGGGCAATGGAATCGATCAAATGGCTTCATCTCAACCATCCATGAACTAAAAAGCATCTGTATAAACCTTCTTTGCCCAGCGGCGACCCTTTCGAGGCGTTGCCGCGACCCCATCAGGGGTGGGTAACCTCATAAGTACATTGCTTCTGTTTACACACTCATTTTAATAAAGAGCTGAAAAAATGAGTGCCTGGTCCCGGTTCTGACAGATCAGGTGTCTTACTCATTAACAAAAATTACCTGAGAAGGATGCCAAAGATTTCAGAAAAACAGCGAAGGGCATCATCAATCTTACCCATTTTTAAAAGGGAGAGTCCCTTCACGATACCGGTGCGGACGTCCCGGGCATCGATATAATAGGCCTTGTCAAAAGCCCGGGCAGATTCCTCAAGTCTGCCCAGCATAAAACATGAATTGCTCATCACAACCCATGCATCGGCAATAGTCGGATCGAGCTGGAGTGCTTTTTCAAGATACGGAATTGCCTCTTCATGCCTCCTGAGCATACTGAGCGAGAGGCCTTTCCGGTAGAGAGATTTTGCATGGTGTGGGTCAAGAGAAAGGGCTCGATCGATACTATCGATCGCTCCCTTATACCGTTTTAAATTGATGAAGGCTATCCCCTTTTTGGTGAGCGCGGAAAAATAAAATGGATAAATTTTAAGGGCCCGGTCATAGCATATGATCTCTTCCTCGTACCATTTCAGCTTGCCAAAGGCATACCCCCGGTTCACCCACGCTGAAAGATAGCGTGGCCTGAATTCCAGTGCCCGGTCACAACATTGGATCTCCGCTTCATATCTCCCCAGCATACCCAGCGCAACGCCCTTATTATTCCATGCTGCTGCATTCTCAGGATCGATCTGCAATGCCCGCTCGCAGCATTTTACTTTATCTTCAAACCGACCGAGCATGCCGAAAGCAAATCCCTTGAAATTCCATGCATCAACACAGGCCGGATCCAAAGTGATTGCCTTTTCGCAACACTCGATCTCTTCTTCATACCGACCCAGTTTACCTAGGTTAAAACCCCTCGCAACCCATGCACGTGAATGATGGGGATCAAATAAAAGTGCTGTGGAAAATGCCAAAAGCGCATCCTCGTGCCTTCCATCCCGGCCAAGAGCGATACCCTCAAGGTAATGATCCCTGCCTCTCTGGGGGGACTGCATATTTTCTGAAACTTCTGGCGATTCAATCATGTAAAGGGAATCCATGGAATGAAACGAGGTTCTTATCAGAATCTTGGTTTACGTGATATTTACATTAACGGATAAAAAACATATCCGTCCGGATAATCACCGACGGGTTGTTACTGTTACAGCGCTGTAAACCCTTGCCAGAAAGAAAACCGGGCAGAAATTGTGTTTTTGTTTTTTTTAAATCAATTCCAGCAGGGATATAACAATTATCAATTTATGTACATCAGTGTACTCCGCTCACAGAAATGCTGATGCAACCTCATATCCCGTCGGCATTATCCTGTTAGTGGCAATCACGTTCCTTCTCGCTCTCCTCGTTCTTCTTATGGTCCAGATTCAGCCATTTGCAGGGAACAGGGAAATCCCGGCGATTTTCACGATTACCGCCATTCAGGGGGTAGATGAAATCACGGGACGCTTAAATTACGATAGTCGTATGCTTCTTCTCCATACGGGTACAGCAGATTATCCGAACAGAAATCTTAAGGCAGGAATCGTAAAAAACGGAGAACCGGTATCCTGTTCCATCACGACAATGAACGGGCATGATTTCATCAGCACATCACATACCGGTGTCCAGTGGATGGGGGGTTTAGGCTGTTCCGGGGAAACATGGAGCCCCAACGAGCGGATTAGTATTGATTTTTCGGATGGTACATTTCGTCCCGGTGATGTAGTACAAATTGATGTTATCGACAAGGTTACTAATGTAATCATATCAAGGCATGCGTTCAGGTACGAGTGAAAACCCAGGAGGGGTTCATAAAAAAAATAGTACTGCTGAAAAATTATTCATCAATTCGTTTAAATACGCCTTTTTTTGCTTTGAGGATTTTGCACTCCGGGCAGCGCCAGGTGTCAGGAACGTCTTCAAAGATTGTACCTGAACAGATTCCTCCTTTGGGATCCCCTGCTTTAGGATCATAGATATAGTGACATTCAAGACATACCCATCGTGGGTGTTTTACCTCCGGTGACATGGTGTTACTTCATCTCCATTAAGCTCGTACCCGTGCATCTTTGTTTTTCCTGAATTATTATGAATTCTCCCCTCCGGGCAAGGTATCCCCTCACATTTCACAGAACAGGAATTAATTTCCGGGCACATAATCGTGCCACGCGCAACGGTTCAGGGATCTTCCCCTCAAGAGTAAAATCATTACACAAACGGGCGCCATCACCGGGATCAATTCCCCAGCAGCGGATGAAGATTGTCTGATGTGTATGAAGCTCCACCGGTACGCGTCCTCCCAGTTCCCCGTACGCAAAAATTCGTTCGGTATCGTCAGGAAAATGGTGAAGGATCTCCTCGCGTATCCCGTCAGAGTCCTCGTAGGTAACACAGATTACCGGGATCTTTGTCTCCCGTGCGATCCGGGCGGGATTCATAATATTGAACCAGGCAATTACACACCCCGAGAGCATGATAACGTTAATATCATTGCGTTCAAGCTCATGCACCATCCGGAGAACGGAAGCCGTGGCATCCATACCGCCCACGGTGACCGTGGAAAAGGCAAAACCATCTATGCGGAGGTCTTTTCGCATCACCACTCCGGCAAGTCTCGATACAGATCGGCCGGAATAACTTTCTGCAATACCAAGTGCCCGAAGCCCTTTTTTCGGGATATGCATAGAAGCACTTATGTTACCCGATTAAAAATACTATATTAATGAAATTTAACAAAGATGAGGTTTGTATCCTCATCCCAACCTTAAATGAAGATCTGACCATCGGCACTATTGTCCGGGAGTTTAAGGGACTGGGGTATAACCATATTCTCGTAATCGATGGCAGGAGTACTGATAATACCGTTAAAGTCGCTCGTGAAGCCGGTGCCACCGTCCGGACACAATCGGGTAAGGGGAAAGGCAACGCCATCATCGAGGCGTTTGAGATCATTGAGCAGCCCTATATTCTCATGCTTGACGGGGATGGCACGTATACGCCAAAAGATGCAGAAAAAATGCTGACTCCCCTGTTTTTGGGATTCGATCATGTCATCGGTGACCGGCTCATCAATGCAGAGGAGGGTGCGTTCTCACGTCTCAACCTTTTTGGAAACCATATGTTAAACCTTCTGTTCAAGGTTGCCCACAGCCGTGATCTCCATGATATTCTTTCCGGGTACCGGGCGTTTACACGACTGGCCATACAGCAGATGAACTTAAGAGAGAAAGGATTCGAAATTGAGACCGAGATCTCGGTTGAATCTGTTCGCAACGGGCAACGCACAATGGTGGTGCCGATCAAGTACTCACGCCGCCCCGGGACTGCCACAAAACTTTCACCGTTTCATGACGGTATCAAGATCGTAAGCACCATCTACCGGCTGGCGCGGGTGAACAACCCCATGTTCTACTTTGGGATGATGGGTCTCTTCACCTCGGTTCTTGGCATCCTCACGGGTATTTATGTTTTACTTGAATGGCTGCACGGCATTGATCACATTCCCCTCACCATCCTTACCGTGCTCCTTATTGTCGTGGGTATTGAAATTTTCATGTTCGGTATGATCAGTGACATGCTGCTCATCTTTCACCGGGAGATAATCAGGGAAATACAGCTGTTGCAACCCCAGAAACCGCCAAAATAATACCCTGCAGGTTTTTATAAAAAACGGTGATTACGTTTCCTTTCAGGCTCTTTGCTGTTTTTTTGGGTGACGCATGTATTGAGAGGATTACAAAGATGGGGGCTGATGCCCTATACCCAAAAAAATACGATAACCGTCACTGTCCCAAATAGGGAAGCCCCCTCAGCGGTTTGAGTGCAGTTTTTTGAGTGTGTTTCACATATAAACGGCCTTGCCCAGCGAGGGCCCGACGAGGCGGCCGAGCAACCCCATCAGGAGTGGGACACATCAGGAACGAGATATAATACCCCATCTAACCCACACGAGATGACGATGTGCCGCATTTACCGCTGGAGGAAACTTTTTTTCAGGGCAAGCACCCGGCAGGAATGTTCTGCGAGTGAAGTATAGACATAGGCTTCATCCAGCGTTTTTCCCGCGGCAAAGGTACCATGCCCCCGTGCAATCACCAGTTTAAAAGACGACAGGGCGTTCGCGACAGCCTCCGCAATCTCATTTGAGCCGGGCGAACCACGGACAACCGGAATCTTTGGGCAGAACATCTCCCCTTCGCTGTCCTCTGGTATAATCTCATCCATGACAAGCGATGCTGCAACCGCGCAGGGGGGATGGGCATGGATAATCGCTTCATGGTTTGTCTTCATGTACACCTCGCGATGCACACGATATTCACTTGAAGCGGTCTCCGGCACATCCCCATGGAGAGGGACAAACACCAGTTCAGCAGCTGCATCCAGGTATGCACCGCTCTGTTTGATAAAAAAACCCTCATTGCCTTTTCTGAGGCTGATATTTCCAAAATTTCCCCCCACCAGGTGCTCGGCAAAAAGTCTTTTTCCTATCCGCTCGAATTCACGAGAATACATTCATGACACCTCTTTTTCCCACAGAATTTTTTTGCATATTCCACAATGTGTGCATGTACCTGCCGGTATGAGTGATTATCTTCCGGCAGGTTTTTTTCAAAAAGGGTTTTTAAGTCCTGCCGTTTTTCAGGAACCCCGATGCAGCGTATCATACGCTCAGTGTATGCATCAATGACAAAACTTGTCCGGCCCAGACCATAACAGAGAATACTGTCGGCAGTTTCTTCACCAATCCCTGGTACGTTCAATAACCCCGTCCTGAGTTGCCCGGTTGGTACATCAGCCATTCCCTCAACACCCCCAAAGGTTTCCATGATATACATGGCAAGTGATTTCAGACGCTTTGCCTTGACACGGTAGAACCCCGTGCACCGGATCTGATCCTCGATATCCCGGATATCCGCTGTAAAGATTGAAACGAGAGAGCATAAGTTTCTTATTTTGAGATTTTCAAGTGCCCGCCCGACATTCTCCCACCGCGTCTGCTGGGTGAGAATTGCGCCGATCATTACTTCATCAGGGTATCCCGGCCACCACGCGATCTCGCCAAAGCAGCCGGCAAGCGAACTGATGAGATGTTTAACCTTAATGGAACTGGATCCCGACATCCTTCATCTTGTTGTACCGCGCAATATTGAGGAGGAGGGGCGTTAAGGACTCAACCAGACCGGATGCGGCAAGGGGACCTGCATCAAATGCATGGAGTTTTGAAACGCGGTTTACTATTCCCATAACCTGCTGCTTTGCCCCGTCGTCATCTCCACAGACCGGCACTGAGTAGCTGAGATCTTCATCAAGCGATTTCCAGCGGTTTGCCGCAATGGTATTGAATGCTGTGCAGATCCTCGCAGTCGGGGGAAGGAGTTTTTTTATCAGGAGCGCTGCGGAACCTTCTGCAGGGGGAACGCTGGTAAAGAACTCACGTTTTTCCATCGGGTTGACCGGACTTATTACAATCTTTCCTTCAAACCCGTCAAGGGTTTCCAATGTGCCAATGAGGTGTCTGAAGGGAATGGCAAGGATAATAATATCTGCATCATCAATGGCCGCCTGGTTGGAGACCCCCTTAAGCGAACACGTTTGTCCTCGTTTTTTTAAGGTGTCAATGCCTGATACACATGTTGCTTCCGCCTTTTCTTTCTCCCGCGAACCAACAATTACGTCAAAGAGGGGGGAGAGGCGCATTGCCATCCCTTCC
>Ga0315278_10003652_pt1 | contig 13789 bp, 10 predicted proteins | sample YL17G06_0_MG_FD_203880 | JGI IMG/M metagenome (GOLD analysis project Ga0315278, IMG submission 203880) | Sediment microbial communities from Yellowstone Lake, YNP, Wyoming, USA - YL17G06_0 | ecosystem: Environmental > Aquatic > Freshwater > Lake > Sediment | place: USA: Wyoming | collected...
ATGCGCTTCGGGTCGGCGTAGCCCATCTCGATCACCTTGCGCGTGCCAGCCTCGACACATTCCAGCATGTCGCTGTGCGACGAGCCGGTGCGGAAGTGGACGTCCGGCATCATCGTCAGGTAGCCGTCGCTGACCGCCTGCGTGGGCATCCGGCCCATGCTGCTCATACCGCTCCCGCCACCGGCGCATCGTCCGCGCACTCACCCCCAAGATGTCCGCCGCCCGGAACCAGTGGATCTCGCCACTCATCGCCCGCAACACCACTTCCTGGACCTGCATCGCTCGCTCCCAGACGGACTCGGCATACCCCATGGCGCCTCCTTCGGCTGCTTGGGGTATCGTCCGCATCAGAAGCGGTCAATTCACTTGCTCTCGCGTACGGCCAAATCATGTACTCACTACACAGGGTCGCTTTCCTGTTGCGCAAGTTTCTGCTCGGTTGCATACTTTGTCGCGAACTGCGTCGGGGATGGCACGGCATCGCGGGTGGCCGGCCTCGATGCGCGCCCCCTCAGACACACACCACCGCCCTTGCGCTTATTCATCAGGAGTTCCGCTGATGGCCGATGAGGTCGTCCGTTGATTGCCGGTTCCTGATGATGGCCAAACCCAGACAGCTTCATATCTGGCTCTCTGACCCCGACTACGAGTTTCTGAAGCACTACGCCGAACAGCGCGGCGAGTCGCTCGGCGTCATCGTTCGGCGAATGGTCCGCGCCCTGGAACACACCCATCCGCAACTGCCCGCTTCGCCGTCAAGGGATGGCAAGCACCGTCAGGCGAGAGGCGTGCTCACCAGCGGCTGCTGAATCTCCCGCCGGGCAAACGTCATAGAGCCTCGCCGCCGGTCGCCAGAGTCAGTTCGAGCAGCAGTTCGACAGCTGGACCGTCGTGCCGGGATCTGGAGGCAAGGACGATCCCTTGGCGGTTCGCCATGCAGACTATGCCAGTGACGGACTTTCAGGTTGAGCTGCACGGGGGCGTCTGGCGCCGCCTCTGCGTGGTCATCGCGCCGGTTTCAAGGCGACGATGCGCGCGATGAGCGCCCTGTCGTCGGTCAGCTGGCCTGCCGCCGGGAGGCGCGGCGCGAGGTCCGCCCAGCGGGGTCCCTTCGCAAAGACGCGGCGGAAGATGAGCTCCGCTTTGGCGATGAGCCTAATTGACGCCGTGGTAACGGCCTGCCAGAACGGCATCTCGATGATCTCCGGCGCGAGGCGCGCTGGTCAGCGACAACCAGGTCTAGCGCTACATGGGCATCACTGAGCCAGGCCGCAGGCCGGTCAACTGCCGGCACCACGGACGATTCAGGTACCGAACTGGTACCAAGTCGGTACCAAGTCCCTCGACAGCCACGCCCACCCGAACCTAGCATCTGGTTCACGCGTGCCCGATTGTCAATGTCGATTCTCGAGGTGCCCCGTGAACCCACCGACCCGAGCGCGTTTCGAGCAGCTGCACCGGATGGTTGAGTTGCTCGCCAACCTTGGCATCGTCGCGGTCGCCGTGCTCGGCTGTGCCGTCCTGATCAGGCAGTTGCAGCCCCGTCCATTAGTGCCGGCCGCAGCGCGGCAGCAGGCGACGCGCCCTCCGGCGCCGATGGTGGGCACGGGGCTGACTCTGCCCGGGATGGATTTCGCGTCGGCCGACCGGACGCTGGTGATGGTGCTGTCGACGCAGTGCCACTTCTGCGCCGATAGTGCGCCCTTCTATCAGCGGCTCGTCGCAGCCGCCAGCCGGACGCGCGGCGTCAGGCTCGTCGCGCTCCTTCCTCAGGCGGCGGAGGAAGGCCGGCGGTTCCTCGCTAGCCTCGGCGTTACCGTCAACGCCGTGGTCCAGGCCCCGCTGACCGCAGTGGGCACGCGGGGCACACCGACGCTCCTGCTGCTGGATGCGCAAGGCGTCGTCGGCCGTGTGTGGAGGGGACGCCTGTCGCCCGAGGCCGAGCAACAGGTGCTTGACGCCGTGACGACGCCCGCGGCTCGCGGGGGAGGTCTTCCATGAAGCGGCTCGCGTTGTTCATCGGCAGTGTCGCTCTTCTGACGTGGCTTGCGGGTCCGCAACCGCTTGTCGGCGCGGCCGCGCACACCGCGGTGGCGGCCCGCCCCGCACTGGAGGGGGAAGAGGACGCCCACCTCGAGTGCGAAGGCCAATCGTGCGTGCCGGTCCCTGGCTGCGGGGACAACCAATGCGCGACCGACTCCGACTGCGGCTGCAGCGATGAGTCGCGGGAGGCCTGCACGCCCGAAGTTGGGAACTGGTACGAGGACACCTGCTCGTGCGGATCCCCGCCCTCGTCCCAGTGCAATCCCTCCGAGGTGCAACAGTGTGCGGACCAGTGGAAGATCTGGGACTCCGAGACCTGCACCTGCGGGGGCGAGTGCATTTGGGCCGAGCCGGTGCTGGTGGGCAGCGACTGGACGAATGAACTTCTCTGGTGCACCAGCTGCTACTGTGGAAGATACCTCACCCGGGAAGCCTACTACTACGAGCAGTACTGCCAGGACGGCCGGTTCATGTACGCATGGAACTATAGCTTCGACTTCTATTACGACGACTTCAGTTGGGAGTGCGCCGGCGAATGCTGGGCGTGGTAGCCCGCCCCGGACGAGTCCCAGCCACTTCCCACGAGGACACGACGATGACGCGAGTCGCGTGCCTGGCCGCAGCGGTCGTGATGTTGTCCGGGGCGGTGCAGCCGAGTGCTGCGCAGGCGCCGCCTGACTCCCGCAGGAACGGCCCGTCGCTTTCCGAACGAACGTCGGCGGCTGGGGGACGACTGCAGGAGCGCATTGATCCCGGCGATGTCCCCGTCGTCACGATCGACGAACTCACGGCCCGCGCGCCGGTCGTAATCATCGTGCGCGCCCTCGGGGTGCGCTCGCGGCTAGGCGCCGATGAACGCCACGTGGCCACCGAGGTCGCCTTCAGCGTGCATTCCCGCGTGAAGGGCGCGGTGCAACCCGGCGCCCTGGTCTACGTGCGCACGGCGGGAGGATCGCACCGCTATCCCGACGGACGAACCGTGCACCAGATCGTGGCCGGCTTCCGCACGTTCCGCGTCGGTGCCACCTACGTCGTCTTCCTTCGTCCCCTCATCCCGGGCCGGTCCTCGCCGGCCGTCAAGCGTGAGCAACTGTTCCCCGAACGGGCCCAGTATGAACTGGCCGTGGGGCCGCAGGGGGCGTTCGAACTGGATTACTCCACCGGCGCGGTCATCCCGGCCGCCGGGGTGCCTGAGCATCCGTTAGCGACCCGGTATGCGACGGCCTCGCTCCGGGACTTCCTCCGCGAGTTGTTCCGCGCGGCCGATCTCACCAGACGGGTGGGCGGCCGATGAGCGCCCGCACGGGCCATGGATCGGCCGACGAGGAACGCGAACACGGAGGTAGCCGATGAAAGGGTGGCGAAGACGGGGCCTGGAGGTCGGACTGCTGTGCACCGTGGTGGGCGTGGTCGTGCTGGCGGTGCCGGGGCCGCAAAGCCCGCGCGCCTCCGAGGCACCGCAGCGTACGCTGTTCCGGAAGACCCGCGCGGATGTGACGTGGCTGGGCCGGTACCCGCGCGAGGAATGGTACGTGCGCGACGTGTACGCTCGGCTGATGCGGTATGACTTCGCCGCGCGCCAGGTGCGGCAGCGCGAGAGCGGAGAGGCGTCAGCGCCCGAGGCGTATCTGACGGTGGCGGTTCGCGCGCTGCGGACGTGGGATACGGCGGCCGTCCCAGCCGATGAGTCAGCCGCGGTCGACGCGCACGGTATGGTTGTCGCGCTCAGCCGAACGGCGCGATGTCACAAGGACGATCCCTGCCATGCGGTCTACGAGGCGGCGTGGGGCGACAGAGCGGGACCGGACGGCACGGCGAGCGAGGTCAGGACGTTTGCCGGGCCGGTCACGCGGGTAACGGCCTACGACGTCACCCTGACACTCGGAGGACAGAACCTCGATTACACGGCTCAAGTGCGCTACCATGAGGCCGGCGATGGCGTAGGCGTGGAGCCAGAAGTGGTGGATCCGGTGATCCCCGGTTTGCAGCAAGTGGTTGATGACGACGCGCCGCTCGTGGTGGCGCCGTGGGCGCGGTACGTCAAGACACGGCGGTACGCGGCGGTGGTGAAACGGATCATGGACCTGCGGCGCGCCGGCAAACGCGCGGTTCCCGATGGTGCGCCGATCGGGTCCCTGCCTGGCGACGACGTGACAGCGCAACAAGAAGCGATGGTGATGATGGCGACCGGGGAGCCGTGCGGCCCTGGGTGTGACGTCTGTGCGCCGCTCCGCAAGACGGCGGCACTTTCTAGAAGCAAGACTTACAACCTGGCAGAACTGGGGGCCCGAACGGATCCGTATTTCCGCTGGTTCAAGCAGGCGTTGGCCTCATGGAATACCGCTGGCCAGGGACGGTTGTCGCTTGTCGGCCAGCTGAGCAGCGGCCAAGTGCCAGTCGTGCTGTGGCCAACTGATCCTATCGGTGGACCGTATGGCCTGCACCGCCAGGGGACGATCTATCTGTTTCCGAGGCTGTTTGCCCGCGAAGATGCGTTCATCCAGCACACGATGAAGCACGAGATTGGGCATAGCATCGGGTTCGATGAGGTGCCTGGTGGTGGTGGGTGGAATCAGCAACAACGTGACAGGTGCGACTGCTACACGAGCATCATGTGGATGTATAACGACTGCTACCTCAACTACCTGACCGAAAACGACATTTGTGCCATCGAGAAATACACAAGGTAGGACGGGGACCATGACATGCCTCCGATCGGTCTCAACTTCTCGCATCCTGCGCCGGTTACACACCGCGGTCTTGGTCGTCGTCGTCGCGTTCTTGGCCAGAACGGCTGGCGCTCAGTTCTCCGCCAGCTACCCGTCGCTACCTTTCCCACTTGAGAAGGCGATCGACAGCGCCGACGTGGGTCTGATTGTGAGAGCCCGGGTGTCCGCGACGCGCAACGGTTTCTACACGATGAAACGACAGGGCGGGCCCACGGTTCAGATGCCAGCGAACTATGTTACCGTCGTGGTCGTCGAGGTGTTCAAGGACCACAAAGTCGTCAAGCCGGGCCGTTCACTCGAGATTGGACACCTCGGCTTCACGGCAGACGATCGCTCGTCCGAGGCTGTGAGGAGAGACTCCGATCCGCAGTGGCTGCCCCTCGAAGTGGGACGAGAGTACGTACTCTTCGTGTCCATCAACCAGTTGGGTGAGTTGGGGTTCTACGGCCCCCAGGGGGTGTTCGGCGCGCGCGACGGAAAGGTCGTGCCGCTGGTTCCCTCACGGGTTGGCGAGACATGGAAAGGGAAGTCGTGGGAGACGTTTGTGCAGACGATTCGGCGGCACAGCCAGAAGCAGCCGCGGTGAGCAAGCGGCCAGACTGATCGCGCGGGCGACTGAGGCGCCGGAGAACGGCGGTATAGCGCATCGCGCCCCGCATCTTTCTGCCCATCTGTCAGGCGGCCAGCATCAGCGCGGCGCGGCGGCCATACGCGGCCTCATGCGTCCCGTGTCAGTGCTTCGCCGGCTCCCGGCTCGCCTCCTTCTTCAGGTAGGGCACCCCGTCGCTCAGCCACTTCGGAGCCGGCGTGCCCTTCAGGTAGTGGTCGAAGAACTCCATGAACCGCACCGTCAGATCCTTCTGGTTCGCCACTCCGCCGAGGTGGTGCCCCTCGCCCGGGTAGGCCAGCAGCACAGCCTTCTTCCCGTTGTAGCGGAGCGCGTTGTAGAAGGCGAGGCCGTTGATGAAGCCGACGGTCGGGTCGGAGGTGCCGTGCATGATCAGGAACGGCGCGACCGCTTTCGGCGCCCACGTGAGCGCCGACTCGTTGCGATACCGGTCGGGCTGCTCCCACGGCGAGAAGCCCCAGCGCCCCTGGTCGTAGAGGTAGTACTGGAACGCCGTGTCGCCACTGCCGCCCTGGACCCCGTACGACCAGCCCCAGTTCATGCTGAAGTCGTTGTAGAGATCGACCACGCCCGCGCCCATCCCGACCGCGGCGAACATCTTCGACATCGTCCCGACGTAGGCCGCGCCCTCGCCGCCGTAGCTGTGGCCGGTGACGCCTATGCGCTTCGGGTCGGCGTAGCCCATCTCGATCACCTTGCGCGTGGCCGCCTCGACGCATTCCAGCATGTCGCTGTGCGACGAGCCGGTGCGGAAGTGGACGTCCGGCATCATCGTCAGGTAGCCGTCGCTGACCGCCTGCGTGGGCATCCGGCCCATGCTGACCATGTACACCGGCGGCGTGTAGACGTGCATGTTCTGCGAGTTCTTCTCGTAGAACGTGACGATCATCGGCCGCTTCTCGCCCGGCTTGTAATCGTCGGGCACCGCCAGGATGCCCTGCAGCCGCACGCCGTCCTTGTTCTTGTAGTCGAACAGCACGCGGTGCCCCCACAGGAAGTCCTTCTGCTGCGGATTGGCGTCGGTGATCTTCTTCGCATCGGCAAAGCCCGGACCCGACACGCGCAGGTCGGGGAACTCGGCGAACGTCTGCCGCGTGAACAGGAACCGATCGGCCTTGCGCGCCTTCACCGGCGTGCTGAACGACGCGTCCTCATAGACGAGTTCCTTCATCTGCCCGCCAGCCAGTTCGTAGAAGCCGGCCTTCTTCGTCCACTGGCCGTAGGCCGACAGGGTGACTGGCTTGGTGAGGTCGAACGTCCCCCGGGGCCCGACGGCGCGAGCGACGCTCGGGTCCACCTGCTCGGTCCGGACGAGGCGGAAACGCATCTCGTTCTTGCTGCCAACGCCACCCGTCAGATTCGTGGGCGCCGAGCCGTCGATCGGGAGCAGCCACAGGTCGTACCGGTGGTTGACGATGACCGCCTTGCCGTCGCTGGTGTAGCCGGCAATGCCGTAAGACGGCCTGGTTCCCGGGTGATCGTCTTCGGTGTCGATGAAGCTCACCGGCGGCTTGGCCTGGTTGAGGGCGAGGCCGAGCGTCTGCGTGGTGTTGGCCTCGAGGTTGTAGGCCTGGAACTTGCTGTCCTTCCAGTAGAGGAAGTGCGTGCCGTGCGGCGAGATGCCAAGCACGTGGCGGCCGGTCAGCTGTCCCTTAGCGATCAACGTCCGCTCGCCGGTGGCGGTGTTCACGCGGTAGAAGTCGGCGGCCGGCAGCTTCTTCTGGTCGGCGAGGTAGGCGCGCGTGTCGCGCCCGACCGCCCATTTGCCGTCCGGCGCGACGTCGAGATCTCTCATCGTGTCGTCGGTAAGCTTGACGAACCGTTTCGCCACCACGTCGAACGCCTGGCGGAAGGTGAAGTTCCGGTCCTGCGTCGCGCGGATGATCTGCAGGGATTGCACCCGATCGTCCGAGGTGTTCCACACATCCACGTCGGCCGCCTCGTCGGTCGTCCGACGCGTGGTGTCCGGCGAGGGGACCTGTTCCTTGATCCCGAAGAAGACGCGCGTGTTGTCCTCGCTCCAGGCAAGTGTCGCGCGGTCGCTCACGACCCAGCCCTTGGGGAAGCCGTCGCTCTTGGCCGGCTGGAGCACGGCCGACGCCGACACGGAGGCAGCGTCCTTCGACGCCGCGGCGACGCCCGGGAACGCGACGAGCACGTTGTCGCGCTCGCGCATCTTCTCGACGTCGCTCCCCTTGAGCACCGCGAGGGCGTTGCCGTCCTCGTTCCACGTGAGCCGGTTGTAGCTCTTCGCGTCGCTGTCGAGCGTGGTCGTCCGCCCGGTGCGCGTGTCGAAGACGAAGAGGCCGTTGGCGTCCTTCACCGCCGCGTCCACGGTGTAGGCGAGCAGTTCGCCCGTGCGGTTGAACGCGATGTCGGCCACGCTGCCGAGCAATTGGTGGCGTCCTGTCCGAAGGTCCAGCAGGATGGCATCGACGCCACGCGGCGCTGGCGGCGCCCCGGCGGCGCCGGCGGCCTGTCCCGCCCCCGTGGGCGGCTGCCCGCCCGGCGCGCCCCCGCCGCCACGCCCGCCCCCTGCGGCCGGCGCGGCTTCGCCGCCGCGCCGGCGGAGGAAGAGGTGAGTGGACGTGGCCGAGAAGGCAAACGTCCCGATGTCCTGCCACGATCGCACTTCGCCGGTCGCGAGGTTGCGCACGTCGACGCGCCGGGGTGGGGCGGCCGGCGCCGCGCTCCCCCTGCCGCCCTGGCCAGACTGCGCTCCGCCCTGCCCGGACGGCGCGGTCTGGGACTGACCGGCGTCGGCTGGAGCCGCGCCTCCGGAACCCCCTCGACCGCTGCGGCCTCGCTGGGCAGCGCCCGGGTCCACCTGGTAGGCCATCCATTTGGAATCCGGGGAGAACGTGCCGTCGGTGGCGTCGGCCACCGTCACGTCGACGCTGGTCTCGAGGTTCAGCAGGTGCAGGACCGGCTTGGCCTCGGCCGCGACGACGTTGGTCGTCTGCAGCGTGTAGGCAACCCACTTCCCATCCCCCGAGATGGCCTGGCGCTCGATGCTGCGCCACTTCGTGTAGTCGTCGATCGTCATGGCCTTCTTCGCCGGGGCCTGCGCCCCCGGCAGCGCGTAGGCGGCGACCAGCGAGCCCGCCAGCACGAGGACGAAGACGGTGAGGTGGTGCGGCGAGGGTGAGCGTTTCAGAGCGTTCATGTTCATATGCGTTCCTTCAGGCGGCCGTCGGGCGCCACCGCGCGCCGGCGGCATGGGTCGCGGTGCATTCTACAGCGAGGACGAGGCGAGCATTCACAACCGGTGTCTCGCCGGTGTCTCGCGCGTGTCGCGAGGGTCAGCTCGTCGCGGCCCCCATCACCTCTTCCTGAGCCACGCGCCGACCGCCCGGTGAGGGCCGCGCTTGCCCTCCACCTCCACTGTCGAGAGCGCCTCCACGTCGAACCATGGCTGGAACAGGTCGCGCATCTCCAGTTCGGACGAGAGGTACAGCAGCGTGCCGAGGGGCGTGTGCCTGTACTTCCCCTCGCCCGGAAGACCCGGATCATCTTCGCTGAAGCACACCGACAGGTAGCAGCCGCCGACTCGGAGCATCCGGTGGACGTTTGCGACGTAGCGCGGGCGGTGCTCCGGAAGGACGTGATGAAGCACCTCCCAGTCGTACGCGAAGTCGAACGACGCATCGAACGTGGTCTCCGCTCCCAGCAGATCGGCCACGACGAATCCGCACGACACACCTTTCTGGCGGGCCAGTCCTCGCGCCAGAGCGACGGCCGCAGGAGAGATGTCGATGCCGGTCACGTCGAATCCCTGCGTCGCCAGCCACACGGCGTAGTTGCCGGCTCCGCATCCCAGATCGATCGCCTGGCACGGCGAAACCCGCCCGGATTGAACCAGATCGACGAGCACGCGAGGCGGACGTTCGAGATTCCAGGGAATCTCGTCGAGCGTCAAGTCCCGGTAGATACGCTCCATCTGCGATTTGACGTCCATGAACAGTTCCCTGTTGAGGGAAAGGGCGACAATCTGCTGCACCAGTCGCTGCCATTCTATTCGCGGCGGGTCGTGTTGGCTCGCTGACGACGAAGACAGTAATTCGTCCGTTCCCATCGCCGCCGCCGTCAAGCTGTCGAAGGCATGGTCCCGGTCGGGACCACGAAGAACCCCGCGGCCATCATCGCAGGGTCAGCAGGAATGACTTGAGGGCGGACACCATCGGCGAGAAGGGCAACCACGGTGCTGATCTGCGTGAGTGCTTCGGACCACCGATTATTGGAGAATGATCCCCGTGGTTGACGGTCCTACTGCTAACTGCCCGCTCTTTGCTCCGGCGCTGAACTATGTCGGCGTCAGGTACCCGAGGCTCGAGCAGGGCCGCGCGTGGGGCATACAGCCTCATCCCGAGATTGGCGTCGACGAAGGGGAAGGGCGGGCATTGCAGGCATCGTACCTGAGGACCATGTCCGAGCGCCGGGACGTCCTGGGGGCCGCGTGGCATTCGGACCCCCGTGACGACCGCATCGCCCCCGCTCTGGTCAAGGGATTCCTGAATGCCTGATCGTGCCCGTTGACGCGTGGGCCTGCTGGCGACCGCTCGACGAGAGCGCGGGGACACGCGCCCAACGGATGCGTGTCCCTGCCCCGCGGCTGCACTAGCGGTTGTGCGGCACTGACACCCTCACGTCTGCCACCGTCATGTTGCCCGCCGCGTCCGTCGCGGTCACGTGGATCGTATAGACGCGTCCCACGCCCTGGCCCGCCCGTTCCGCACGCAGCAGCACGTGCGTGGAGTCGAGCACCTGCCAGTCGGGCGCGGTGTCTCCATCGCCCGTTCCGTTCACCGGCTCGTTGCTGCTCACCGACACCACAACCACAGGTGCCGAACAGCCGTCGGACGCAACGTAGGAGAGCGTCACGAGCTGCATCTTGTGATTGGGTGGCCGGAGGTCCAGGCGATCCACCGACAAGCCGCGAATCACCGGCGGCGTGTTGTCGATGACCGTGATTGTCTGCGTCGCGCTGCCGATCCCGCCCGCGGAATCCACGGCGCTGAACGTGCGCGCGATCACGAGCGGGCTGGCAGGCGAACCGGCCCCGCCGTTGCTGGATTCTGTCAGTGACACCGCCGGCACGCCGCAGTTGTCCGACACCGACGCGCTCGCCGCGCTGGCGACCGGCACCTCGGACACGCACTGGTAGGTCGCGTCGGCCGGCGCCACCACGATCGGCGCGGGGTTCGAGGCAGTAATGGCCGATGTGCTCGTGTTGTTCGATCCGTCCGGATCGTAGGTCGTGCTCGTCACGCTCGCGGTGTTCGTGATCGGTGTCGCGTCGGCCAGGCCGCACGCCACCTTCACCGTCAGCGTCAACGTGGCCGTGCCCCCGGCCGCGAGCGACGGCGTCGAGCAGGTCACTGTCCCTCCGGGCGTCGAAACGCCGCAGATCCATGCCGACGGCCCTGTCATCGACACGAAGGAGGTGCCCGCCGGCATCTGGTCCGAGATCACCACGGAGTTCGCGGCGTCGGTCAGCGTGTTTTCCACCGCGATTGTGTACGAGAGCAGCGAGCCCGTGAGGACCTGGGCAACCGCGGCGCTCTTGGCGACCGACAGGTCCGCCGCCGGGAACGTGAAGTACGCGACTGGCATGTCGTGGTCCGATATCCGCTCCGGCCGGTCCGGATCGTTGCGATACGTCTCGGGGAAGTCGGCGCCATTGCGGGCATAGTTGAGCGCGGTGAACCGCGACAGCAGGTTGCCCGTGATGAGCAGGTGGTCCAGTTCCTGCGCCGAACCGCCGAACACGTAGGAGTACCGCTGGGCCGCCGGCGCACGTTCGACGAGATCGAGCAGGTCCGGGTTCACCAGGTCGATCGAAGCCTTGACGACCTCGGTCGCCGGCGCCGGGGCGCCTCTCACCGTGCCGACGACGTCCGCGTAGCCGTCGTTGAACTGGAACGCGTTGTAGTCGCCGATGGAAATGATCCGTTCGTCGGGGTTCGCCGCCTGGCGCGCCTGGATCAGGTTCGCCAGGAACTCGGCCTGCGCGGCGCGCTTGGTCCTCACGCGGTTGCCGTCGGCCGCGTCGTCCACCCCGCTCAGCGATCGCAGGTGGTTGCCGATCACCGTGATTGGAAACGCGCTTCCCGATGGCGGCTGGATCTCCGCGCGGAGCACAAGCGGCGGACGGTCGTTGAGCATTGCCGGCAGGCCGGTGTTCGGATCGATGTAGGTCGTGGCGGCCCCTTCCTGCGTGACGTCGATCACCGACACGCGGGCACGCTTGACGAGGAATCCCACGTCGATGCCGCCCACGTCGTTCCCCTCCGCCAGGTGCGCGTCGTACTGCGGGTCCGGTTCTCCGGCCGATACCGCGTCAGCGTTGATCTTGTTCGCGATCGCCTGCAGCGTGGTGAGGTTCTCGACCTCCTGGACACCGATGATGTCGGGCGTGCGCATGACGGTACGGATGGCCAGCGACGCCTTGTTGAGCCGGTTGTTGAACGCGGCCGTCGTCAGCGCCACGTCGCTGATGCCCGGGTCGTTGGTCGTATCGTAGAACCGCCCCATGTTGAACGACGCGATCGTGAACTGTCCCGCCGAGGGCGCCGGAACCGGGGTGGCGCTGACATTTCCCGAGAACGACGGCGGCGTCGCCGGATCCGGCAGGATCGTGTAGGCGCGCGACGAGTAGTCGAGCGGCCCGGTCAGGCCGGTGACCGTCGCGCCGGAGGTGACGTCGATGATCGTCGCGCCGGGCTGACCGTCGCTGTCCACCCGGATGAGCTCAGGGTTCGCGTCGAACCGTGGCACGCAGCACGGGGCACCCGCCGGGAGCGGATCCGGCAACGGAATCCCCGGTTCACGGAACGGCCGCGCCACACCCGTGATGACGCCGAAGAACACGCCGTCGGACGTCGCGGTCGCCGAGGACTCCGTCACGTTCCCTTCGGTTGGCGCGACGACGGTGAGCGATTCGACGTGCACGCGCATGCCTTCGAAGCGCTCCAGCTGCTCGAGCGCGCCGGCTGGATTGGTGTCCGCCGCGGTCAGCGTCACCGGCGCCGGCAGCGGGTTGCCCGAGGACAACAGCGTCACCGCCGGACCCCCCGCGATCTCAGTCGCCGGCCGACTCCACGGATCGGACGAAGAGACGAATTCCTGGATCACGCCGGTGACCGCGACCGCATTGCCTGCGGCGGCCGCTGCCGGCACCGACGAGCCGGTGAACACGAAGATGCCTTCGGAGGTGGCGGGCAATCCGTCGGCATCCGCGTCGGGCACCTGGATGAAGAACCCGCCAGCCGAACCGGCCTTGATGCCGGTCACGATGCCGCTCGTCTTCACCTGCTGCCCGGCGTACGGCGACAGCGTGCCGCTCCCCTGGATGTCGTGAATCGCCCGGAACGGTGCCAGCACGGTCAGCGGGATGATCGCGTTGGTCGAGCGCGCCTGCGCGTCAGCGACCACCGCCATCAGCGCCTTCGCCCCTGCCGTCGTCCCTGCCGCGACCGTCGCCTGGTACGAGAAGATGGCGTCGCCAGCCGTCACATCTCCATTCGTCCCATCGTCGAAGAACGGCTGCGTGGCGGGTCCGCCAATCGCGGCCAGATCCGCCGTCACCGAGAGACCCGTGCTCGCCGGGCCCACGCCCGGCGTGACGGTCACCTTGAGAACCGTGGTGCCGCCGGGATCGACCGAGGACGGATCCGCAGACCCGATACCGGTCGGACTCGAGGTGGCCCGCGGCGTGATGGAGAAGTCGTCGACGGCCAGTCCATCGTCCGCGCCTGACGCGTCGAAGTCCGTCCATCGGATGAAGAGGGTCGCCCCGTTCGGAATCGTGAGCCCTGAGATCGTTCCCGAGATCGCCGCGCGGTTCGCGGCCGCGTTGCCGTTCAGCGCGCCGACAGTACCCACCGAGATCGGACCCGGGAAATCGAGCGTGTTGACGTCCGCCCACGTGCCGGTCGTGAGGCTGGTCGCGCTGGTGCTGTACTGGAAATCGAGCCGGTCCGTACGGCCGGAGGTTCCGAGACGCCACTGCTCTCCGGTGTACGCGATGTCGAGAGAGGTGACCGTGGCGCCGGAGTTGTTGGTGAACGCGGCGCCGATGATCGGGGTCAGCGTGCCGCTGCGGAGTCCGCCGAGCGCCCGCTCCGTGCTGCCCGATGTGCCAAAGCTGTAGATGTCGCCGGTGTTGACCGACCCGGTCCCGGCCCAGTAGAGGCCGTTGGCCCACGAGGATGTGCCGGATTCGTCGAAGCCCCATCCTGTCGGAACGACGCTCGTCGTGCCGGCCACCGCGAGCGTGTTGAAGTTCTGCGTAACGGGCACGCCGAGGGTGGTCAGTGAGGCTGGTGAGAGCGTTGGCCCCACGGCGCCGAGCCTGTTGCCGTCAGCGAAGAACGAACCGATGACGAGG
>Ga0315278_10003653_pt1 | contig 13789 bp, 9 predicted proteins | sample YL17G06_0_MG_FD_203880 | JGI IMG/M metagenome (GOLD analysis project Ga0315278, IMG submission 203880) | Sediment microbial communities from Yellowstone Lake, YNP, Wyoming, USA - YL17G06_0 | ecosystem: Environmental > Aquatic > Freshwater > Lake > Sediment | place: USA: Wyoming | collected...
TCGTCCCGACAGAACGAGGTTCCTCACGGTCAATCCGACCGAAGGCGCCTGGAACTGGGGAAACGTTCAAAGTGCGGGCGGCTGCTGTCTGGTGGTGCGCGATAAGCTGTACTTCTACGTCAGCGGTCGGATGCTCGGCGACCGGTTCTGGGACGGCAATTGTTACACCGGGCTTGCTACTATGAGACGGGACGGGTTTGCCTCTATGGATGCTGATACTGAGCGCGGCGTGCTCACGACGCGCCCGGTCAAGTTCAAGGGCAGGTATTTATTTGTGAATGTTGACGCCCCTAAGGGCTCGCTGGCGGTTGAAGTCCTCGACGAAAATGCAAAGCCGATCGAAGGCCTGTCTCTGGCCGACTGCACGGCGATTTCCACGGACAGCACCATAGAACAGGTCATCTGGAAAAGCGGGAAGGACCCCCACGGGGCCTTGGGCCTGTCTTCCGTGGCGGGCAGAGCGGTGCGATTTCGCTTTCAACTGAGCAACGGCAGGCTGTATTCGTTCTGGGTCAGCCCGGATAAATCGGGCGCCAGCTACGGGTATGTGGCGGCGGGCGGGCCGGGCTATCCCGGGCCGATTGATACCGCAGGCAGGGCGGCCTACGGCAACTAAGTGTACGGAGCGTATGCGTGGAAGCGATTGCAGCAGGAATAATTGGGCCTTTCACTTCGTTGAGCAGGCTCGCGCCGCAGACCCTCATCCCATCAATTCTCTGTGTTGCAGACCACGGCGACCGGGTGGCGTTCGGGTGGATGAATTACGTAACGCTCGGCATGTATCTTGTGCTTACACTGGTGGTCGGGCTGTATTTCACGGGACGTGAGAAAACCACCGACGATTTCTTTCTCGGCGGCCGCCGCGTTCCCTGGTGGGCTGCGGGCCTGAGCATCTTCGGAACACAGCTTAGCGCAATTACCTTTATGGCCATTCCCGCAAAGGCCTACGACACCAACTGGTCATACATTCTCAACCACGTCACGATTGTTATGGTCGCGCCGATTGTCGTGTTTTTCTATCTTCCCTTTTTCAGACGGCTGAGGCTCACGACGGCATACGAATATCTCGAAATGCGTTTCAACGTCGCCGTGCGGCTCTTCGGGGCGGCGGCATTTTGCCTGATGCAGTTGGGACGGATGGGAATCGTCCTGTACCTGCCTGCAATCGCGCTTTCCACCGTCACGGACCTGAATATATACGTCTCCATCTTGATAATGGGCGTGCTCTGCACAATATATACGGCCTTCGGCGGCATCGAGGCCGTCATCTGGACGGACGTAGTCCAGGTCGCGGTGTTTTTGGGAGGGGCCCTGCTGTGTGTCGCAGCTATCGCGCTGCGGGTCAACGGCGGCATCGTCGGAATTATCGACACGGGCCTGCAGGCCGGCAAGTTCAATATATTGAACCCCTCCTGGGATTACACTACTGCATGCGTGTGGGTCATATTTGTGGGCAATTTGTTCTCAAATCTCGTGCCGTACTCTGCGGACCAGGCGGTGATTCAGCGGTATCTGACGACCCCCACCGAGAAACAGGCGGCCCGCGCCATCTGGACCAATGCGGCTCTGACGATGCCGTCCGCGTTCATCTTCTTCTTCCTCGGCACGGCCCTGTACGTCTTCTACACAGTCCATGCAAACAAGCCTGACCCGAATCTCGGCACCGACGCGATATTGCCGTGGTTCATTGTGCACGAGCTGCCAGCCGGCGTGGCGGGTATTGTCGTCGCGGCCATCTTTGCGGCGGCGATGTCCACTCTCGACAGCAGTATTAACAGCATGGCGACGGTGCTGGTCACGGATTTCTACGGGCGAATCAAGCCGCACTCAAGCGACCATACTCGGCTGCTGCTTGCGAGGGTTTTTACGGTGCTGCTCGGCGCCCTCGGCACGGCCTGTGCGGTGTTTATAGCCGGTGCCGAGATTAAGTCCCTCTGGGACCTGTTCCTTGCCCTGCTTGGGATGCTGGGCGGCGGACTGGCAGGGGTCTTTGCCCTGGGGGTTTTTACTCGTCGTGCAAACAGCCCAGGCGCCTTGCTCGGCATTATCTGCAGCACGGCCGTGCTCTATCTTGTCAAGCAACATACGCAGGCGCACTTCCTTCTTTACGGCGCAATTGGAATCATAACGTGCATCGCTGTCGGCTATATCGCCGCCCTGGCGATGGGCTCTAAGCCGTGTGCTCGTGAGCTTACCGTCTATGGAATTGCCCGGAACAATGAGGGCTGTGGATAGATACTGAGATGATGCGTATGGAATACAGGTCGGCGTCTTTGATTACAAACCTAAGGCGTATGACCCGGCCGGCCAGCCGGCTCAAATCGGCGCCTTGCTTCCATGAAACGACCCGCTCAATTTCATCGCCGTATATCTCGGTCGCCTCCGCCAGACCAAACCCCAAGATTGGAACGCCGTGCTCATCCTGAACCTCCACCTTGATGCTTCCAACCGCGGATGTGGAGTAGTTTATTGCCAGCGCGGCGCCTTTGAAGGCGAGGGGCTTGGTGAGCATTTCCCCGCCGGCGTACCCGGCATTAACTGAGACGAACCCATCCACCCGAATCACCGCCCGACGCAGCCGGGGCGTTTTGTTCGCGTCCGCCGGGTAGTCGCCGTAGTTCTCGCTCACGTAGAGCGATATTTCTTTGTCGCTTGTCTGAATGATTCCCCAGGCGGGCGTATTGTTGCCGTGCGCTCCGCCCCAGTTCTCTTGTGAAAGGCCCGGCCGGATAAAGGCCTCCATAAACACCCGGCTCCAGGCAATACCGTCTCGGCTGGACATAAATACGGCATCCGACAGGCCGTCCGTTTTTCGTCCTTCCAGGCCGACACTTGTCCGCTCGGGCACGAAACGCATAGGAAAGCCAAGATAGATGTGCGGCGCGCGAAAGTAAGGGATAATGCCGTTGGTGTAGAAGTGTTCGAGTGGTGTGTCACCGAAGTCCAGCCACTCCGGCTGGCTCCAGTGGACGAAGTCCCCGGAGAAGCTCCGGCGGATGCTGCGTTTTCCGTCGCGGCTTTGCCGGAAATAGCAGACATATCTCTGCTGGATGCTGTCCCAGAAGACGGTGTTGTGCGAATCGAACGAGCCTTCTGTGATGATTGGCTCATCCTGGAGCTTCTTCCAGCAGATGCCGTCAGGCGACACAAAGGCCAGCAGGACGTTTCGCCTCTCTCCGGCAACGGTCTGCCTGCCCAGCGTGACCGCTTTGTATCGCTCCGAGGGTGGGGCGTCGGGATTGGCGTCCTTGAAGGGAGAGAAGTTGTGCGACTCCCAGTATGCCTTCTTTTCTCCCGTCCAGATTATGTTGTTATCTTTTGACCCATTGAACTCGAACAGCCCCAACGGCGGCCGGACCCAGTTGATGCCGTCTTTGCTTTGGGCCATGCAGGTATATTCGCGTGACAGGTCTCCGCCGCCGCGATAATACATCCGATACCGGTCCTCGTCCTTCATAATCGTAACGTACGCGCTGAGCCCCCCTTCCCACGGGGCGTTAAAGTCAAACACAACATCCTGCCTCACGGGCGAGTGCATCTTCAGGCTCGTATTCGACATCTTCTCGATCAGCCAGGCATCCGCAAAAAGCTCAAGTTGTGAGCCGACGTCTCGCACGGCCGAGGCGCTCTCGACCTGCGATGCACAAGCCGTAGAGAGCGCCGCGGCAGGCCAGCCCGCCACAATCACAAATACCCCACAGAGAACTAATCCCCCTCGGGGCCCTTGCCGGCTTCTCCATAACATCACAGCGCCTCTGGTTCGTTGTCCCAAGCATTGTAAACGCAATCTCATTTTGTCCCCTTTTAATCGGTCGGCCATTCGCATATTATACATACCATGTTTTTCTCCGGACGCAAGGACTGTTGCGCTCCATAAGCGAGCGTCCGTGCAAGAAAGCCGAGGGGCAAATGAATTGTGGGAAGATGGGCCGTCGTGAATTCCTGGAGCGTGTGCTCGGCTCGGCCGCCGAAAAGGCCGGCATTACCATCGGCATAGAAAACCACGCAAACAGCCTGATTGATTCGCCGGACTCAATTCGATGGTTCGCCGAGTTTACCGCCTCCGGACGTATCGGCATTGCATTGGCGCCGTACCATTTGCCTGCCCCCGCGTCTTCCGACGCGAGTCGGGGCGGCGGGCCGCAGGACCCGGCGTTGATTGCAGAACTGATTGAGGACCTCGGCAAGCACCTCGTACACTTCTACGCCTGGCAGTATGGGATGGGCTGCCACGAGAAACTGCCCAAAGAGCAGGAATTGCTGCAACTGCCAGGACGCGGCAGACTGGATTTCATTCCCATTGTTGCCGCACTGAAGAATATAGAGTATAAAGGCTGGACCGAGGTCTTTATGCATCCGTTTCCTCGAGGAATACCTATTATGCCGACGGCGGCAGAGGTTACCGCCGAGATAAATCGTGCACGGGACTACCTGGAGGCGTGCTTGTCCCCCTCACCCGATGCGCAGGCGGATCGTAGGCACGTAGGGCGGGCTTTAGCCCGCCACTTCGGTGGGGGCAAGCCCCACCCTACCAGAGCTGCAGGCAACGAAAGGAGCTGAACTATGGACAAAGTGCTCGTGATTGTCGGGGACGCGACTGAGACGGTCGATACGCTCTATCCGTACTATCGACTTCAGGAAGACGGTTTCGAGCCGGTCGTAGCCGGGCCGCAGAAACGGCGGTACCACATGGTGATGCACGAGATCCCTCCGGACTGGGATGGACAGGTGACTCGCGAGTTCGAGGGCTACACGATTCAGGCCGACATTGCATTCAAAGATGTAAATCCGCAGGAGTACTTAGGCATTTTCTTCTCCGGCGGTCGCGCCCCGGAATACATTCGATACGACCCCGACCTGGTCCGTATTACCCGTCACTTTTTTAAGACAAACAAGCCCGTCGCCTGCGTATGTCACGGCGTGGAGATACTCGCCTACGCCGGGTGCGTCAAAGGCCGGCGCATGGCGACCGTGCCCAAGTGCAAATTCGACCTGGAGGTGTGCGGCGGCGTTTTCGTTGATGAGCCGTGCGTCGTTGACGGGAACCTCGTCAGCGGCAGGACCTACCGCGACCACGGGCGATACATCGGTAAATGGATCAAAATGCTAATTGAAGCCAGAAAAGCTGGGCAATCAAAGTAGTTGGCTCGCTTGCCTGCAAGACTGTGAGCTGCCTATGAATCAGAACTACCGGAAAAAGTCGCGGCGGGCCTTCTTAAGTGACACCGGCGCGATTATCGCCGCGCCGTATTTCGTTCCATCCTCGGCGCTCGGCAGTGGCGCTCAACCGGCCCCGAGCAATCGGCTGACGATGGCCCTTATCGGCCTGGGCAGCATGGGGATGCGCCACGTCGAGGGATTCCTACAGGAGCAGGATTGCCGCATTGTCGCCGTGTGCGACGTGGATGCGCTGCGAAGAAGGGCCGCCGTCTCGGAAATAAACAAGCATTACGGCAACAGCGATTGTACGCAATACAACGACTTCCGCGACCTGGCCGCGCGCGCCGACATCGACACCCTCTGCATCTCTGTTCCAGACCACTGGCATTCTATTATTGCGATTGAGGGTCTTCGGGCCGGCAAGGATATATACGGCGAAAAACCTCTGGCCCTGACCATATCCGAGGGCAGGGCGATTGTAGAGGCGGTGCGCCGTTACAGCTGTGTCTGGCAGACGGGTAGCTGGCAGCGCTCGACCGAGCAATTCCGGTTTGCCTGCGAGCTGGTTCGCAATCAGCGCATCGGCAGGCTTGAAAAGGTCGAGGTTGGCATTGGCGAAGGCTTCAAGCCCGCCCCGGCTGAGCCGACCGTATTTCACATCGCCCCGCAACCGCCTATGCCCGTCCCGCAAGGGTTCGATTACGAGATGTGGCTTGGGCCGGCCCCGTGGGCCCCCTATACGCAGAAGCGATGTCACTGGAATTTCCGGTGGATACTCGACTATGCCGGCGGGCAGGTCACCGACTGGGGCGCCCACAACATTGATATCGCGCACTGGGGGATGGACGCCGACGAAACCGGGCCGACCGAGATTTCCGGCAAGGGAGTTTTTCCGAAGGACGGACTGTGGGATGCCGCCGCCGATTATGACTTTGAATGTAAATACGAAAACGGCGTAACGATGTCCGTCGGCAGCAATAGTCACTATGTACAGGGCGTGCGATTCTTCGGAGACAAAGGCTGGGTTCATGTCTCGCGGGCGGGCATTGACGCGAATCCAAAGAGTCTGCTGAAAGAGAAAATCGGACCCGGAGAAATCCACCTGGCCAGGCCGGCGGGCAATGATCGAGAAGGGCACCGGCGAGACTTCCTGGACTGCGTCAGGACGCGAGGGCAAACAATCTCACCGGCCGAGGTAGGTCATCGCTCGGCTGCTGTCGCTCACTTGGGCAATATAGCAATGATAGTTGGGCGCAAGATTCGCTGGGACCCCGAAAAGGAAGAGATCATCGGCGATGCGGCAGCCGGCCGAATGCTTGCCCGCACAATGCGCTCGCCCTGGTGACTTATGGCAGATTATAATGAATAAGCCTTTCATATATCCCTGGGAAGTGCGGCTCGGACAATATCACTCGGTTCTGTACGACGCCGGCGTATTCAGAAAGTCGCCGGTCTCAAAAGACTCTCGCTAAGAACCGTTTGATTGTGTAGAATAATCAAGGCTTCTGCAAAATTGCAGGTTAGGCCTACTTAGAAAAGAAAAAATCGTTTCTTGATTATGACCGAAGGCCAAACAAACGAAAGAGAAATGCCCGCGCGAGCAACCGGAGCCGAGCAAGTGGCCCTTGCCACCCCGGCGGCGGGGGCGGAGCCGGCGATCTACACCGAGCACCTTACGAAAATCTACAGGCAGCGACTGATCGCGGTCAACGACATGACTCTGGAAGTGCCGCAAGGCTCGGTATTTGGGCTGCTTGGCCCCAACGGCGCTGGCAAGACGACAACATTGCGTCTTCTCTTGGGATTGCAGCGCCCTACAGCCGGGCGTGCGGAGGTTTTCGGCAGGCCGTGCGGCCCCAACGCTGTAGGGGTGCGTTCCCGGATTGGCTATCTGCCCACGAATCCCAAGTTCCCCGGCAGCTTGCGGCCCATCGAATACCTGGACCTTCTCGGCAAGCTCTCTCGCCTGACGCACGCGATTCGCAAGCCGCGGATATCCGCGTTGCTTCGCTCGGTGGGTCTGCTTGGGGCCACTGGTCAGCGGATTGAGACTTTCTCCACCGGGATGTGCACGCGCCTTGGCATCGCCGCCTCGCTTATTGCGGACCCGCCCCTGCTGCTCTGGGACGAGCCGACCGCCGGCCTGGACCCTTCGGCCCGACGATTCACCCTGGACCTCATCCGCGAGCTGGGAAAGACCAAAACAGTCGTCGTGGCAACGCACATTTTAAGTGACATCGATCAGATCTGCGACCACATAGGCGTGATGCACGAAGGGCGCATGATCTTCACCGGTTCGATGCGGGATATGAAGCAGCGCCTTCGCCGCGACGACTTCAACCTGGAGGTGGAAGGCGAGCAAGAGGATGTCCGCCGCCTGGCGCGGGATATGGGCAGCCTGGAAGGCATCGATGTGCGATTCGGCGCGGGCCAGGAGCTGCTTGTGCAGGTTGCCGAAGATCGCAGCCGCCCAGGCGCGCTGGCGGAGGTCTTGAGACTGGTTGATGCGAGTGGTCTTTCGCTCCAGGGAATCCATTCCGGCCAGAATGCGACTGAGAACGCTTATCTGCAATTGTTGCAGGAGGATGAAGCCCATGGATTCGGGCGCTAAAATCTCGAAGTCCCGCTTGTCCCGCTGGGGACGGCCAGTGCCGGGACTCCCAGCGAAGCTCGGTACACGGATGATGCCTTACCTGGCTATTCTCCGGCATGATCTGGGAACGCTGTGGTCAAGTCGTCTGGTTCGGCTTTGGCTGGCGGGCGCCGCCCTGCTGACTTTCATCCTTACCATCTCGAACTGGTCTCGATTTCAAGATGCGCCGTTGATAGCGTCGCTCTTGTTTCCATACCTGGTTTTCCCCTGGTTCTTTGTAGTTGTTGTGCTCGGAGTCAGCCCGGTTTCAGGCTCGCAAGCCGAGGCGCTGGCCGACGGGATATTGAGCCGTCCGGTAAGCCGCTGCGAATACCTGCTGGCCGCCTGGTCGGCAAGGGTTCTGCTGGTGTGGAGCGTGTATCTCGCGGTGATAGTCCCTGCGATCGCGGTCGTGGCCCTTGCAAAACGCCCGACGCCCGATGATGCAGTCACTGTCTATGGAATCGTCAGCGCCCTGGGTCTGGTCGGACTCGTGCAGACTTTCCTCGTATCGCTCGGGTTTCTTGCGGGAACGCTGCTGCGAAAGCCGCTCCTGGCCGTTGTAGTGCTCATCTTCGTGTGGTATCCGATTAGCCTGATCTTGAGCCTCTTTTCTCTGGAGCAATACTCCCCTGTCAGCTTGAGCCGGGCGGTTACTACCCAGCTTCGTACGCCCTGGCGGCAGAGCGATGCCGATGCAAAACCCGAAGCCAATACGCAGGATATGCAGGCCTTTGCTCGACAGGTGGACCGGTTTTTCAATGTTTTTTCCGGCAGCCCGCCCAAAATCGAGCCTAAGAAACCCGATTTTTTTGAGGGCGAGAAATTTGAGGATTTTTCGATGCTCCGCGTGGTTTTGGGGTACGGCCTGCCCACGCTCGCAGCCGTTATCCTGACAATGTTGTGTTTCTGCCGGCGCGATTTATGACATCCCGCAGCAATCAATGTGGCACGGGCGTCCCGCCCGTGTGCGCCGGTTATTGCGCCTCCGGCGCTTCGGCTTCGCCGCTGGCAGGCAATTAGTGCGGGGACTGTAACCTCCGGCGCCGCTTGAGCGTATAAGAGTACGATAAGATGAGTTCTGCAAAATTGCAGCTTAGGCGTAGGCGTAGGGTGGGCTTCAGCCCACCACTTCAGCCGAGCAGTTCGGTGGGGCAAGCCCCACCCTACAAAAGAAAAAATCGTTCCTTCGACTTCCTTCGACTCCGCTCAGGCCCCACGGGCCCCTTGCGGGGATGGTGAGCCTGTCGAACTATTGTTGATTTTTTCTTTTCAATGGCAACGTATTGTGAATCGCTTAGGTAATTATTGAAGAAAATCATAAAAGAGATTTTCTTCAACAATATAGGCCTAACCTGCAATTTTGCAGAAGCCTTAGCATGATAAGGAATGAGGAGAAGCAAATGTTCTGCAATAGCAAACCCGCCAGAGGCGTTACACGCGAAGAATTTGGAATAGTTCTGTTGCTGGCTGCATTTATGCTGCAAGCAACGACGCAGGCGCAAAGTCTGCCTGCCCCCCAGGGGCCCTTGCCTCCGGCGGCCCGGTGGATCCCGGCCGGTGCGGTGATTTCTCTGGAGCTGTCGCAGCCGAAGGCGCTGCTCGGCCTGGTCGCCGGCAAGGAAGCCACCGCGGCGATCACTGCCTCGCCTATATACCGCAGCCAGGCAGCCAAGCCTAAGTTCAACGAGCTTCTCAATCTGATTAAGTTCCTGGAGACTACGCTGGACACGGACTGGCGGACGGGCCTGGCAAAGCTGACCGGCGGCGGCCTCACTCTTGCCGTGTGTCCTGGCGATACTGTCCTGTTGATCATCGACGCCGAAGACCAGGCTATGCTCAATCGCCTTCACGAGGTGTTCCTCGGTATTGCCCGTTCCGAAGCCGAGAAAAAAGGGCAGGCGGACCGCGTGGCATCGACACAGTACAAGGATGTCACGGCGTGGACGTTCGACGGAAAAGAAGCGCATGCGATCATCGGCAGCCGGCTCGTTATCGCCAATCGCCCGGAGGGCCTCAGAACCGTACTGGAGCTTCGCGACAAGGCCCCCCGGGCCCCTGGCGGGGACGAGAGCGAAACCCTGACATCGAATGCCGCTTACCGGGCCGCAAAGCAGGCAGTTGGGCCTGACGCCGTTGCCGCAGCCTTTGTGAACCTCAGGCCCCTGTTGCAGCTTCCGAATGTTGTTCAGCTTCTTGAAAAGCAGCGAGGCAATCCGCTGGCGGCGCTGGCCTTCGCGGGGATCGTTGAAGCACTGCGTGATTCGAGCCGGCTGGCATTAGGATTGAACATTGAACATACGACGTTGGTCTTGCGAGCACTGGTGGACGGCAAGGCGGCAGGTCCGACAAATCCGGCAGCCTTTGCCTTGCCCCAAAAAAAAGATGACGGTGCTCTGCCGAACTTGTCTGTGCCTCGGCGTATTGCTGCACTGAGCGTGTATCGTGACCTGTATCAGTTCTACGCAGCGAAAGACGACCTCTTTCCGGAACGCACGTCCGGGCTGATCTTCTTCGAGAACATGATGGGCATTTTCTTCAGCGGGCGCGACCTGACTAATGAAGTCTTGGCGCAGACGAAGCCTGAGATTCGGTTGGTTGTGGCCGAGCAGGAATACGACCCGGCCATAGGGACGCCGCAGGTGAAGCTGCCGGCCTTTGCCGCGGTCCTGCGGCTTCGCAACCCGCAGCAGTTCGATATAGTGGTGGAGGAGGCATGGCAAAAAGCCGTGGGCCTGATAACCTTCACCCGTGGCCAAAAAGCCATGCCCGGATTGATTATCGACCGTCCAATCCAGGGAGAAACGAAGTTCACCGTGGCCTATTTCTCCTCCGCCGAGGCCGAAGACAAAACGAGTCTGGACCAGCGATTCAATTTCCGCCCCGCCATAGCCATGCCGGGCGATTATCTGGTCCTTAGCTCGACCGACGGTCTGGCCCGAGACCTCATAGATGCCCTGGGCCGAGAGATAGAGCGCCCGCCCAGGCCGTTGGCCGAAACCCACAGCTTAGTGGAAATCGACGCAGAGCAGTTGGCGTCGATCCTAAAGGCCAACCGCCAGACATTGGTGCGTGGGGACATGGTCAACAAGGGCAGGACGCGAGAGGAATCTGAAGCCGGGATTGATATGCTCATCGGTCTGGCAGAGTGTGTGAAGCACGTCAAGTTGAGCATCGGCAGGCAGGGGGAGCTTACTCTGGCGCGACTGGAAGCAAGGCTGAACCTACAATAGCGCGTAGCCGTCGTCGTGTGCTGACGTGTTATTAGAGGCTCGAATGGCTCGACTGTGCCGAACGGGAGATTTTGATGGTTGTGCTTATGAATAGGTCCGCAGCAGAATATCAGCCGGGCGACCCGGCACCAGCCGTCCCCAGGCGGACCGGCTGGGCCTGGGCTGCATACGAACCGAGCACTCAACGGCCCTGGAATCTTGTCCAGGCAGGGCACCTGTACCGACGCGCGGCCTTCGGCGCTGCCTGGGACGAGCTGCAACAAGCCCTTTCTGACGGACCGCAACGGACCATCGACCGACTATTAAGCCCCCAGGCAGACGTCGCGGCGTTTAACCGTGAGCATGATGAATATGAAACCTCAGCCGCAGGCTCAGTGAACGAGCTGCGCGCGTGGTGGCTGCGGCGAATGATTCAGACCCCGCATCCGCTGCTGGAGAAAATGACGCTCTTCTGGCACAGCCATTTCGCTACGAATGCCGCAAACGTCAATGACGTCCGCTTAGTGCAGCGGCACGTCCAGCTTTTGCGGAGCCAGGCCCTCGGCTCATTCCGGACCCTCTTGCAGGATATCTCACGCGATCCGGCAATGCTCTTGTGGCTCGGGGCCGATACCAACCGCAAGGCGCGTCCAAATGAGAATTACGCCCGGCCGCTTATGGATGCCTTCAGCCTCGGTCCCGGCAATTACACGCAGAAGGATGTCGCCGAAGCCGCCAGGGCCTGTACGGGCTGGTTCGTGCTCAGAGGCCAGCTTCGCTATATCGACCGCGAACACGATGACGGCGTCAAGCATATCCTCGGTCAAAAGGGCAGCTTCACGTGCGACGATGTCGTCCGGATAGTGCTCGAGCAGCCCGCCGCTGCGCAAACGCTGGTCCGTAAGCTGTACCGGTTTCTTATAAGTGAAACCGAGGAGCCGCAAACAGAGTTGATCGCCCCGCTGGCTGAATCGTTTGCAAAAGACTATGACATACTGAAACTCATCGAGACAATGCTGCGGTCCAATCTGTTTTTCTCAGAGGCGGCGTATCGCCGGCGGATTAAGTGCCCAGTCGAGTTTGCTTTGGGAATCGTCAGAGGACTGGAAGGGATGGTCTCCACAACACAGCTTGCACAAGACCTCGCCGATCTCGGCCAGAACCTCTACCATTTACCCACGGTGAACGGCTGGACCGGCGGACTGCACTGGACCAATACCGCTACTTATGCCGGACGACACAATCTTGCCCTGGCGTTACTGCAAGGCTCAGGGCCTTACGGCGGCAAACTAAATCCGTTGCTAATCGCCCGGAAACACGGGGCCTCGACGCCGGAATCCGCCGCGCGGTTCCTGCTCGACCTGTTCCTGCAGGGCGACCCCCACGGGGGCATGGCCCTGGATGCCGGCGTTTATGACGCCGTGCTGAAAACGGCCCCAGCCATCCCCGCCAGGGGCCCTGGGGGCCTGGCGACGGCCCAAGCGCCCGCCGACAGCGCCGGCAATGATTTCGAAGACAGGCTGCGTCGTTTTACTCATACCGTTGCCACGCTTCCTGAGTTTAACCTGACTTAGATTATGGTGCGGTTTAGCCATTTGCTATGCGGCGAAAAGCCCATAGGAAACCGTTTCAATTAATTCTCTAACTCGTGCCGAAAACCTCAAGTTGGGTGAAATTCGATGTTGCCACAAGAGTTTACGCAAGGCAAACAACATATCTACAAACGATGGATGCCGTTTATGTGCATACCATGGCATAGTCTCAGGCAACAGCGAAGGCTCGGCGATAGCACAGCGAGCATACCACGCCTTCACCAACGTCACCAGCACCATTGCCAACGGAGCCTGCCGATTAACCGTCTTACTGCACCAGCCCCGCGTCGATTCAAAACCCATATATTGTTTAGACTCCAATATAGACTCCTCAACTCCCCACCGGTCGTAATACCGCTGTACTATTTTGGCGTCCGGCACTCTCGCATCGGTGCAAAAGAAAAAATCGTCTCTCTCTTTTCCGGCCGGGTCTCGAACTATGACCATGCGAATAGGAACGTCGCCGCAGACGTGATACCACAGGCATGTTATGCCCAATACCAGACGCTGGACCTGATAACCTTGTTTGCAAACCGTTATCTCCTCCCAGCCCTTCTTTCGATAGGCAGCTATCTTTCGTGGGCAGGGCAGACGCTTTCCCTTCTTCGGCTTCCTTCCACGCTTTGCCTTGGGCGTCCGCTTGGCCGGCAACTCGTAAATGGCGGCGTCTCTGCGAATCCGACTGACCAAATTCACGTTTTGTGGCAACGGTTGAACCACCTGACGCTTGGCATATTGGCCATCGGCCGAGACCCGCAATTGCACCCCTGGAAGGGCTTGAGCCGTGGCTTGGATCATTTCGCCGGCCAGCTCCTGATGCGAGCGAAACATATCCTGTGTCTTGCAGTCCGAACGCTTTCGATACAATGTGAAGACCGCAGGAAGAACCCATCGAATCATCGGCCACCGCGGCAACCTTACCGTTATTGCTCCGACAATCCAGTTGTGAGCCCAGTGGATAACAGTTCCCTTGTGCGAAGAGGCACTTACAGAAGCATCTTTGAACCAGCCGGCATGAGCAACGTGTCTGCCGCATCTGCCCACGGTTGTATCGTCGATAGCCATATCGGCCACGGGTTTGCCTGTAAATTCGTCCAGCACACCCGATTCGAGTATCATCGGATAAATTACGCGAGCCAGCAGCGCTACGCTCAAATCTTTGAGCGACCACGCAGCTCGATAGAAGAACTTTT
>Ga0315278_10003657_pt1 | contig 13780 bp, 13 predicted proteins | sample YL17G06_0_MG_FD_203880 | JGI IMG/M metagenome (GOLD analysis project Ga0315278, IMG submission 203880) | Sediment microbial communities from Yellowstone Lake, YNP, Wyoming, USA - YL17G06_0 | ecosystem: Environmental > Aquatic > Freshwater > Lake > Sediment | place: USA: Wyoming | collected...
CCACGAGCCGCGTGTGGTCAAGGAGCGGCATGGCAGCTATCCCGTGATGACCCACCCGCGGCAGACACTCAGGAAAGCCCTCAAAAACCAGGCGATTTCAGCTTAAGGAAATGCCATTCCAGCTTAGATGATAATCTTCCGGACCCTCGTGACCTGGATGCCGAACCCGGGCATGTGCGCTTTCGAACCCCTGGTGGACTTGGATCCCGTATCTCGCTGACACAGTGGATTGCCTCAGTCACAAAGTGAGGAACCAGAACAAGAAAGACACAATTGACATGAAGCGAATAGTGAAAATAACGGTGGTGGGGCTGTTGGCGACCGGACTGATGGTTTGCGCGGCAGACGGGCCAACCAAAGAAGGGAACAAGGCCTTCCCTGAGTTCGAAACCCCGGCCATGCCGGCGAACCCGCCCGATGACTGGCTGACCTACCATCTGCTCCATCCCGGCCCCGGCGGCGCCATGCCCGGAGATCCCAACTGCGCCTTCTACTGGAAAGGCTTGTATCACCTGCACTACATCTACAACCACAGGAAAAGATTCACTTCTGCCCATATCTCCAGCAAGGACCTGGTGCACTGGACCTGGCACCCAACCACGCTCTTCCCGAAGACGACCGGGCATGGCATGTTCAGCGGCGCCGGTTTCATCACCAAGGAGGGCCAGCCCGCCGTCTCCGCCCGCAAGAATGCCCCGGAGAATCTCGCCGTGCGTTTGTTCCGCAAGGGCGGAGACATCACGGTGAAGCAGGTCAAGGGCTGGAAGATGAAGTCAATCTATGTCGGCAACTGACCAGAGGATCCATTTCGCAGCAGGATTACGGAGGTTAGTCATGACGCGCAGGACACACACCATCAATCTTCTCATACTTCTCAGCTTCGCTCTCTCGGTTGCCGTGTTGCCTTTAACCGGATGCAAACGGTCATCCCCGACGCCGGACGGCAGCGGCAAGCTCTTTGGCGTGTCGTTTCAGACCATGAACAACCCGTTCTTCGTTGATTTGAACAACGGCCTGAAGGCGGTCATCGAGGCAAAGGGCGACCGGCTTGTCACGCTGGATGCGCAGTTCACTCTTTGAAACAGATGAACGATCTGGCTGACCTGCTGCAGCAGCAGCCGGCCGCCATCTTCATCAACCCCGTGAACTGGGAGGGCATACGGGGAACGCTCATCGAGGCGAAGCGCAAAGGGGTGCCGGTCATCGTTGTTGACGCGCCCGTCAGCGACCCGGACCTGGTGCTCTGCCAGGTGGCCAGCGACAACATCGAGGCCGGCCGGCTGGCCTGCGAAGCCCTGGTGAAGGTGAATCCGAAGGCGAAGGTCGTGATCCTGGGCTACTCGGTGAACAAGGCGTGCATCGACCGCGTGGCGGGCTTCAGGAGCGAGGCCGCCAAGCATCCGGAACTGCGTATCCTGGACACCCAGGACGTGAAAGGAACCACCGAGGCCGCCCGGCCCGTGATGCGGGATATGCTGGGCCGGTTCTCGGAGCTCGACGCGGTCTTCCCCATCAACGACCCCGGCGCATTGGGCTGCATCTCGGCCATCGAATCGGCCGGCAGGTCGGGACAGGTGACGGTGGTCACCGTGGACGGCTCGCGCGAAGCCGCGGCGGCGATCCTGGCCGGCAAGCTGCACTCCACATCGGCGCAGTTCCCGCGCGAGATCGGGCGCATCGCAGCGGAAAAGCCTTATGAGCACCTTGCCGGGAAACTCGTGACAAAAGACATCGTCGTGCCGGTGAAACTCATCACGAAAGAGAACGCCGCTACAATCGTCGAGGCGAAATGACCCCCAGCCCGGCACCCACGGCGACCTTGCTCGCGCTGCGCGGCATCCGCAAGCACTTCGGCGGTGTGGTCGCGCTGGATGGCGTGGACTTCGAACTGCGCGCCGGGGAGATCCACGCCCTGCTCGGCGAAAACGGCGCCGGCAAGTCCACGCTCATCAACATCCTGGGCGGCATCCACCGTCCCGATGCGGGCGAAGTTCGCGTGGATGGCGAGACGGTCCGGATCGGCAACGTGGCCGACGCCGACCGGCTCGGCATCCGGCTGATCCACCAGGAGCTTGCGCTGGCGCCGAATCTTTCCGTTGCCGACAATCTGTTTCTGGGACGCGAGCCGGTGCGCTTCGGCCTGCTCGACCGGCGCCGGCTGGTGGCGGATGCCGAGCGGCTGCGCGACGAGCTCGGGCTGCCCGAACTGGGCGATGTGCGCGTACGCGTGGGCGACCTGAACGTCGCACGGCGACAACTCGTGGAAATTGCGCGCGCGATGGCGGTTCGTGTCCGCATCCTCGTGCTCGACGAGCCGACGGCTTCGCTCAGCGAGTCCGAGACCGAAGCGTTGTTCGGCAAACTCCGCCGGCTCCGCGGGCAAGGGGTCGGCATCGTCTACATTTCGCACCGGCTCGAGGAAATCAGCCGCCTGGCCGACTGCATCACGGTCCTGCGCGATGGCCGGAGTGTCGGCACTCAGCTCGCTGCCGATCTCGACGTGCAGCGGCTCATCAGGTGGATGGTCGGGCGCGAGCTGAAGGAGCGTTACCCCCGTCCGCCGCATACACCGGGCGAGGTCGCGCTGAGTGTGCGTGGCTTGCGGGCGCCGGGGGTTAATGGCGTGAGTTTTGACTTGTGCTGCGGGCAAGTGTTGGGACTGGCAGGCCTGGTCGGCGCTGGCCGGACTGAGCTGGCGCGGGTGCTCGGCGGCCTCGTGCCTGCGACAGGGGGCCAGGTTGCTGTCGGGGGGTGTCCGGTACGCCTGCGCAGGCCCGCGGATGCGCTCGCTGCGGGAATCGCTCTCGTGCCGGAGGATCGCAAACGCGATGGCCTCATCATGACGCAGACCGTCGGCTTCAATCTCGCGCTGCCGTGGACACGCCTGTGGGCACGCGGCTGCATGCCCGACCGCAAGCGGCGCGACTCCATTGTCTCGCGGGCGATGAAAGTTTTCGCTATCAAGGCCAGCAGCCCCGACGCGACGATCGCCACGCTCTCGGGAGGCAATCAGCAGAAGGTCGTCGTCGGCAAATGGATGGAGCAGCCGCCGAAGATATTGATTCTTGACGAACCGACGCGTGGCGTAGATGTGGGGGCGAGGGAGGAAGTATTTCTGCTGATCGGCCGGCTCGTTGCCCAGGGCATGGCGGTGCTGCTCATCTCGTCCGACCTGCCGGAGGTCATGAATCTTTCGCATCGCCTCGCTCTCTATCGCGACGGCCGAATTGTGCGCCAGGGGGCGGCCCCCGATTTTACGCCGGAGCAGGTGATGGCGGAGCTCACCCGCACGCTCCCGCGAAACGGTCGGCCCGGTGAAAACGCCGAACATACTCAAGAAAGCCCACATCTGTTATGAGACACCTCCGGAGTTTCCTGCCTCTGCTTGCCGCGATCGCGTTTCTGCTTGTGATATTCGCGTTTTGGGTGCCGCAACGCCGGTTCCTGACGCCGGGCAATCTCATGGATCTGGCGCAGCAGATTGCCGTGAATGCGATCCTCGCTTTCGGCCTCACGCTCGTGATTCTGATCGGGGGCATTGACCTGAGCGTAGGCGCGGTTGTGGCGCTTTCGGGGGTTGTCTGCGTTTCGGTTCTCGGCGTTGCAGGCCCATTGGGCGGACTTGCCGCGGGACTCGGGGCGGCCATTCTGATCGGTGTTGCGAATGGTCTGTGCGCGGTGCGCACGCGGATGCCACCGTTCATCATCACGCTCGCCACCATGCTTGTCGGACGCGGAATCGCCCTCGGTTTTAACGAAAGCCGGCCGTTGCCCATCGACGTGACCCAGACCTTCATCCTCTCACTTGGGAATACGCGGGTCGGCGGGTGGCTGCCCTTGCCGGTCGTCGTGATGATCGCCGCTTTTGCCGTCACTGCCGTGCTGCTGCATCGCACTCGCTTTGGCCAGCACCTGTTCGCCATCGGCGGGAACCGGCAGGCCGCTCGGTTCACCGGCATCGCCATCGCGCGTCATGAGGTCGCCGTCTATGCGATTTGCGGCCTCTGCGCGGGGATTGCCGGGATGATCCATGCCTCACAACTCTACTCCGCCGAACCGGCCGCAGGTCAAGGCTTTGAGCTGAATGCCATTGCCGCCGTTGTGGTCGGCGGCACCAGTTTCTCCGGCGGTATCGGCACCCTCCCCGGCGCGCTTCTGGGCGCGATCATCATTGGCATCCTCGACAAGGGGCTGAACCAGGCGGGCGTCCATTTCTCTCTCCAGTACGTTGTCAAAGGCATGGTGATCCTTGCCGCGGTGTATACCGATGTGCGTCGGCGCACGGAGGCCGTATCGTAGCCCAAGGAAATTCAATGATGCCACGCAGGGGCGTTTGTTTTCGTCACGCGCACGCGCGTGACTGCCACGGTCGACTGGCCGTCTCTGAGACGTGCGTATCGTGAAGAAGCTCAGCCTGTCCCTACCGACAATATCATCCAGGCAAAAATGGGGGCGTGGGGACGGCAGATACGTCGACGTGATTTCTCGCTGACCCCGGCCAGTTGACCTGTTTGCGGAGAGAAGGCTTGTCAAGAACTGCATTGGCGACTTCGGCACAGAGTGCTCCATCCCACGCCACGATCAGCAACAGGCTGTGCTGTGCTCAAGCTGCCCGCGTGTAGCGATGGTGCAGTCCACCGAGCAAGGGAATGCTCATCACACGACCTTGGGCTGGCAGCTCGACTGAACGCGGGAATGGGGCATTGCGATCCAACGAGAGATGAGTTCTGGACTCGTGATAGTAGGCGAAGTACTCAGTCAGGATTTGCTGCAGGTGCTGCTCGCTCAGCACGATCAGGTGGTCCGGACACTCTCGGCGAATGGAGCCGATCAAACGCTCCACGAAAGGATTCTGCCAGGGCGAGCGGTAGGCGCTCTTGACCTCTTCGATACCCAGGTGCTCCACGGGCCGGGAGAACATCGGGCTATAGATCGAGTCGCGGTCTCGCAGAAGAAATCGCGGCACGGAATCGTAAGGGAACGCCTCAACGGCTTGTTGTGCTGTCCAGCACGATGTGGGATAAGCGGTGACGTTGTAGTGGACAACACGACGGCGCTCGTGTCGCAGCATCAGGAATACGTACAGCACACGGAACGTCACCGTCGGAACGGTGAAGAAGTCCACGGCGGCGATCTGGCCCACATGGTTCTTCAGGAACGTTCGCCAGTTCTGTCAGGGTGGTTTGAGGCCGTGGACCATGTACTTGGCTACGGTGGACTCAGCAACGTCGTATCCCAGCAAGTGCGGCTCGGAGCGGATTCGCGGTGCTCCCCAGGTGAGATTGTCCCGTGACATGCGGCGGATCAACTCACGGAACTCCGCATCGATCTGCGGTCGTCCAAGCTTGGAGCGAGACTTCCATCGCCAGTAGAGCTGGAAGCCTTGCCGGTGCCATCGAATGACCGTATCGGGTTGGACGATCAGCAACACGCAGCGCCAGCCGGACCAGAGCCGGGAAAGCCAGACCCAGAAGATTCGCTCACGCTTACGGAGTTGCGGGCATTTCACCGACCGCTGCAGGACGAGCAGTTGCTGGCGTAGAGCCAGATTCTCGACGCCCAAACGGACCCGGTCGCCAAGGATCGCGCGTAATGCCACCCAAACGATCTGGAAAACGCCCATTGACCAGCCTCTCTTCCCATCGGTCAGGCCTGCATCCGATGAGCACCCCTCGACCAAGCCAAGGATCGTAAGTCCTTGCCAAATCACGGCGATGGAGTTGTCGCGAGGGACAGGAATCGCATGAGCAGTGGGCGAAGGACTGTTGCGGCAGTGACGCCGGCGCGGACGTAAACCGCCCCGCGGGGCAAACCCGCGGGCCTGTCTCGGACGCCAGCGGTTTTCCGTTGTCAACTGGGGCTTCCTGGGGGATAATAAGAGCGTGTGGATGGACTGGTAGAGGGCTCGTTTCCGAGAGCTGTTCCTTTCGTCACGAGAGCGGGAGCGCATAATGAAACGCATCATCTTGCTGGCGGCGCTGGCGGCGGGGATGTTCGCCTTCACCCTGACCGCGCAGACGTTCGGCAGCGCCATCTATTGGACCAGCGGGGGAAGCATCCTGCGCGCGGATCTCGACGGCCGCGATGCTCAGGTCGTCTACCAGGGGTTTGTCGAAGACGGCCTCGCCCTCGATCTCAAAGAAAAAATGATGTACTTCTCGGGCAATCTGCCGCTCGGCGCCCCGGGCCCCACCGGCAGGATCTGGCGAACCGACCTGGACGGCCAAGGCCTCCAAACACTCGTCAGCTCGTACCCCATACCCGCCGAAATCGCCCTTCAGCCCCCGAAAGGCAACTTCGCGGCCGCAAAGATGTACTGGGCGGATGGCCAAAGCATCCAACGCGCCGATCTCGATGGCGCCCGCCAGGAAACCTTGGTCGACAAGCTGTCCTCCGCCTATGGCGTGGCGCTGGATGTGGATGCGGGCAAGGTCTACTGGACCCGGAACGAGGCCGATGAGAGAGTCGCCGCCGTTCGCCGCGCAAACCTCGATGGCTCAGCCGTCGAGGATCTCATCGTCAAACTCCCGGGCCCCACCACCGGCATCGCGCTGGACCTCAAGGCCGGTAAAATGTACTGGGGGTTCGTCGATCCGCGCATCGATGGCCTGCTTGCGGGGTTCATCCTGCGATCGAATCTCGATGGCTCGGATATGCAGACCGTGACCGGCGGCCTCCATTCCCCATGCGGCATCGCCCTCGATACCGAGGCCGGCAAGCTCTATTGGACCGATCGCTCCCCCCTGCCCGGAGCCGGAACCATCTGGCGGGCCGACCTGGACGGCTCCAATCGAGAGCCGCTCGTGCCCGGCCAGTTGTCGCCGGGCGCCATCGCGCTCGATCTGACGGTCGTGCCCGAGCCTGCTTTCATCGGGATCGCGCTCATGGGCGCGGGCCTGTTCCTCCGCCGTCGAGATCAATGACCGCCACATCCTCCCCCTCGAGCGTCAGCTCAGTCCCGCCGTTGCGCCACGCGATCTGCCGATCGCGCACCAGCTCGCGCGACCCTCGCGCCTTCAACCCCTCCAGACTGATCCTGGCCGTCTTCTTCTCCGCCGAATCATTGAAAACCGTCAGATACTTCTCCCCGAACCGTTCAACATACACCCTCCCCTCCGACGACCGCGCCAGCGTCACCGGCTGCCAACCCGCCTCTGCTACCACCTTGCACAGCGGTATGTACTTCTTGAACAGCGGCCGGTCGCGGTTGTACAGCTCCGGCCGCGAAAAATAGTGCCCCTGTGACGCGTTGTGCGAGAAAAAGCCGGGGAACATCCCGTAGGCCAGACACCGCTTGAAGTACTTCTCGGTCAACCCGTAGGGGAAATCGTCGAAAACGGTGTTCATCAGGAAGCAGTACGGCTTCGGACCGCACAGCACCCGTCGATACAGCATGTCCTGGTCCGACATCGGCTGCCATCGCTTCTCCGGGTTCCAGTCGGTCTCCGTCCCCATCACATCCAGCAGCGGGGCCAGCCAACACAGCCGGTCCGGCGTCGAATTCGCCATCATCAGCTTGTTCATCGAGTGAATGTCCTCCGCGATCGCACGCGCGTATTCATACGCGATCAGCCCGCGGAGAATCGCCGGGCGGTGCGATTCCGGGTCAAACGTCAGCGACGTACGCTGTGCGCCAAAATGCTCCCGCCGAAAGTCGTACTCCTCGGTGACATACCCTTCCGACGAATCGATATACTCGCCGTCCAGATTGCCTCTGCTATTGGGACCATACAGACTCTCGCGGCGAGCGGGGGACCATTTGTTCCCAAAGTCCGTCACAGCCCCCGCGATCCCCGGTGACGAGTTCATGCTCCACACCGCCCCGTTGCACCACGGAGTGTCCAGGAGCTGCGCGACGAACCGCCCTTGCCGGTCATGATGCCCACAGGCCAGAAGCGCCTGCGCATTCTTGTCGCCTTTGGCCGCCAGTTCCCTGGCGTGCGCCAACGCCGCCTCCAGCGTCCGCGGCATCTCCTTAGGCATCGGCATCCACCACGTCATCGGCTCCGTATACCGGAACGTGATGATGTCATGCGCGTCGTCCCACGCTGTCTCGTCGTTGCCTTCCTTGAACTTGAAACCGAAATCCTCCCAACCTTCCACCTGGCTGATCTTGTAGAACGGCATCCAGATGCCTTGCTTGGGCGTCCGCGAGCGAAACTGGTCGGGGAATGCTGCGTACATCGCCGCCACCGCGGCGCGAAAGCCCCACGCCGGATCGAACGTGACCGTGCAGAACCGCACCTCCGCCGAGTTTTTCTCAGGCGCCAAGGCCAGGTCATACGCCAGGTACAGCTCGTTCGATGCCGACGAGTAGCCCGCCCGGAAAACCGCCGGCCGAGACATGTCCACGATGATCGCGTGCCCCTGCGAAGAACCCGCGACCGCCGCCACCGGATACCGCGAAAGCCTCCCCGCCGAAAGAACCCGATAGTCCCGCGGCCCGCGAGCAGGCTCCTCGCGCCGGGGATCGATTAGCCATCGGTAGCTCCCCGCCGGCAGGCGGAGTGTATAAACCAGCGTGATCGCTCGATCTTTGCCCGTCGTGTTGGTCACCCGCACGTTCTGGAACGCCACGCGAGGCGCCGCCGTCGTCGTATCAACGGCCACATCCAGGCCGAACGCTTTGTTGTTCTCGAAAGAAACGAAGTCCGAGTCGGCTGCCACGTCACGCACAGCCAGCCCGCTCCGCGCCGCTCGGTTGACGACGGCCAACCCGTCGAAAGGCGACGCACCCTCCGGAATCTCCACCTCCGACAGCCGTGGGTTCCGGAACAATGCCTTGCCCCCGTGCCGACGCAGAAGAAGGTAGACATACACCTCCTTGATCGGCTTCTCTGGCGTGATCCGCACCTGGCGCTCCTGCCAGTCGTGCGAGCCGACGTCGAACGGCGCGATCTGGCCCCACAGGTGCGTGCCATCCATGTAGCTCAGGTCGAGGTACAGCGAGTAGTCGGCGTCTTTGCCGCCTGACACGTTCTCGGCCTTGCTCGACGCGATGGCGATGATCGGCTGAGCCGTTTTCTGGTTCAGCGTGACCGTCTGAATGATCCCCGCGATGCCGGCCGAGTCGCCGCCGTTGTCGCAGACCAGAATCTCCCCCTCACGCCCAAAGTCCTTCCCCACACGTCGCCACGCCTCCGGCTTGAGCAGATTGGCGGCCGCGACGCCCGGACGAACCACTTGCTTCACAACCGCTCCCTCAAGGCTGCCGCACAACGCCACCGCCGCCACAACAAACGCCAGTCCTCGCCTGACCATGATGTATCCTCCGCTCATCACTTCGCCAGATAGACGTAGACCGGCGACTCGGAGATCTCCAGCGAGACGCTCGATGCCTCCGTCTGCTCAAACGCCGCCCCCGCCGCTTCCGCAGCCGTCGTCTGCATCCCCACCGCTCGCTCCACCTTGCCGCCAACAGGCAGGCTCACCCTCGCCAAGCGCTTCGACCCCGTCGGCGACCAGACAACGATGATCCGACGCGCCGCGTCCGTCCCGTGCGTAAACTCGAACGCGTAGCACCGCCCCGCCTCCTGAACAATCGCACGCCCGAACCGGTACTCCCCCAGCACCCCGTAAAGCTGGCTCATCGCATGATAAGACGCCTTCGGCTGGTATCGCCGAGTAATGCCCGATGCCGCGTGCAGCGACGCCTTGTCCTCGTCGTTAAACCAGTACAGGTACGCCCGCCCAACGTCCATCGAAGCAAACACCAGAAACGACCGCACAATCCACCTCGCCTGCTCCTCGTCCGTCGCCTGGATGAAACCCTTCGCCGGACCCTCCGTCGGGTTCGGCTGGGTGCTCGCGTCAAACCCGAACTCCGTCACCCAGATCTCCTTCCCGGGAGCATTCGCGTTCCGCCACCCGATCATGTCCGACACGTCGCTCAGAAATGTCGTGCCAGCATTCTCCGGAAACGTCCGCCGCCACGCCGGCCATGTCTCCAAAAACGCATACGTGTGAATGTTCAGAATGTCGTACAACGCCTCCAGGCCCTTCACGCATTCGACCGGCTTGTTGTACTTGTCAGGCTTCTTCACCCGCACCGCGCACGTCGCGATCTTCAGCTTCGGGTCACCCGCCCGAAGCCCTCGCGCCATCGCCTGGAACATCTCCCGGTATTGCTCTGGTGTATAGCTGTGCGGCTCGTTGTCGGCCTCGACGCTAGCCAGCAGCGGCCACACGCCCGATGGACCGAAACACTGCGCCAACCCCCGCGCGTACGTCTCGATGTCCCGGTCACGATTCCGCCAGCCGTCCGGGTTGATGCTCGCGAGCATAATCGTGGCGTGCGTCTCGAACCCCGCCTTGGCCCACGAGCCATACAGGCTCGACCAATCCACCTTGTTCTTCGCTTCAGGGAAAGGCGGGGGAACCGCCGTCTCCTTGCCCAGATCCCACTCCGCCGGGTGGTAGTTCCGCAGCAGCCGGCACACCGGCTTGTATAGATCCGTCTTGAACTGAACCGTGTGCGTGTTCAAACCCACGAAATCACGCATCACCGGACGCGACAACGCAACCGAGTCCGCGGCCTGAACAGGCTCCGCGCTGCACAGGAGCATCGCCGCCAAAACGCCCAATATCGCCCGGTGGGTCATCCGCTTCTCCCAGATCGCTCCCCCAGCCTCGCCCTGTATCGTAACACGAGCACCCCTCGTCCGCGCTACACCCCGACCCTCGGCTCCCACACAATCACCCGAAGCGGATTCGCCTGTACATGACCCGCCACCGCGATCGAGTTCAGCTTCGCCGCAAAGTCGATGTCGCCGCCCAGACCCGCGGCCATCACGTTCCGCCCACCGTCCCCTTCCCTCAGAACGCTACGCAGATCCGATCTCGCGTGCAGGAACAGCCCAAGCGCCATCCGAGCCGCGTCAGACACGCACTCGATCGAGCCGAGCTGCTGAAGCTCGTGCATCACCGCCCCGGCGCCAACCACGTCCTCCATCGCAATCCGCCCGTTCGTGCCGGCGCACAGCAGCGTCACGCCCGACACCCGGCCATGAAGGGCCGCCGCCACCGCCGCGGCATTGACCAGCGCTCCGATCAGCAAAGGTTCGCCATCTCTCGCGGCGAGGATGGCGCGCGTGCCGTTCGTCGTGCTCATGAACAGCGTCCGCCCCGCGTGGACGCGACTGAAATCGCCCGGACTGTTCCCAAGGTCAAAGCCCGCCGGGCGGAGACACCTCGCCTCGCCGCACAGAAGCGCCCCTGGCCCGAACTGCGCGGCGCCACGCCGTGCCGATTCAATCTCAGAATAAACACGCACCTCTCTCACCCCCGCGGCCAGCGCCGCGATCATCGTGGTGGTCGCCCGGAGAACGTCGAAAACGACGATCGCGGGTCGGGCTTGTCTGCGGGGAAGGTCTTCCGGCAGGAGAACCACGTCGATGATCATGGTATGCGTAACTTACCGGCCGCCCAGGGAGCTTGAAAGCGGCGACGTCATCAAACAGAGCAGGCGGCACCATACAAACTGTGCCGCCTGCCACCAACTCTTCCTCTCTGCTCGGAGGATACAACTATGTCTCGCGTCAATACCTCTCCGCGTTCTCCAAAATGCTCCCGGGCCGCGTGAAACGCTCGAATGTATCGCAGTGGCATTTCGGGCACGTCTTCGGCGGCGCCACCACACCCTGCGGCTCGTAGCCGCAACTCCGGCACTGCAACTGGAAAACCGCAACCCGGCTCAGCCCCCGCGCAAATGGATCATACGTCGCAAACTGACCATGAGACCCGAATCGCTCAATGCTTATTGACATGCCCGCTGCTCCTTCTTCCCGACAGATACAGGGGTCGAGAAGCTACCCAACTAATGTTCTAGCAAAGGTCGTGCCAATGAGGTCTGATAATCGCATCGATGCGATTCAACTTGTTTCTTGGAAGTAAGTTGTCTATTACACCCGGCGAACCGCCTCGGACGCCCATCAAAGGAAGACGCCATAATGTCGTACTCGCCGGACGCGTTGTCGCGTGCTGCCGGAATGTCCGGTGATGACCAGATTCACCCCGGCGGAAACGCCTGCCCCTCCACCTGGTACTGACGCAGCTTCCGCTGCAGCGTACGCACCGAGATGCCCAGGTTCTCCGCGGCCTTCGTACGCTTGCCGCCGCTCTGCTCCAGTGCCTTCGTGATCGCTAGCTTCTCCAACTGCTCCATCGTCATCCCGACCGGCAGAGCCGTATGCGTAACCGTCCTCCCAGAACCCGCTGCCACACGGTCGGGCAGGTCATGCTCAGTCAAAATGTCCCCCTCCGCCAGCACCATCATGCTCTCAAGAGTGTTCCGAAGCTCTCGCACGTTCCCAGGCCATCGATAACTCAACAAACGCCGCAATACCCCGGAATCGATCCTCCTCGCTGGCGTATGCTTCTGTTCCGATATCTCCTTCAGAAAGTGCTCTATCAGGATCGGAATGTCGTCCGGACGCTCCCGCAGTGCCGGTAGCTGGATGGCCACAACGTTCAGCCGGTAAAACAGATCCTCTCGGAATCGGCCCTCCTGCGCCATCCGGTTGATGTCGCGGCTCGTCGCGGCCAGCACACGCACATCCACCTTCTTGTCCTCCTGTCCACCCACAGGCGTGATCGTGAACGTCTCCAGCACCCGCAGTAGCTTCGCCTGCAACCCCAACTCGAAGTCCCCAATCTCGTCAATGAACAGCGTCCCACCGTCCGCCTGCTCGAAACGACCCACACGCCGGTCCGTCGCCCCCGTAAAAGCGCCCCGAACGTGCCCGAATAGCTCGCTCTCCACCAGCGTCTCAGGAACCGCCGCGCAGTTCACCGCCACGAACGGTCCTTTCTTCCGCGGACTGTTGTGATGAAGCGCCTGCGCCACCAGCTCCTTCCCTGTCCCGCTCTCACCCAGTATCAGCACCGTGCTGTCCACAGACGCGGCCCGCTGAATCTTCGCAAATACGTCCTTCATCTGCTTCGATTGACCGATGATCTGGCTCAGGCCGAACTTCTGGTCCAGCCGACGCCTCAGATTCTCCAGCTCCCGGTCCTTCTGAAGCGTCTCGATCGCGCGACGGATCAGAAAAATCAGCTCCTCCGGATTCACCGGCTTCGTGACGTAGTCGTACGCCCCGGCCTTGATCGCCTCCACGGCGCTGTTGATGCTGCTGTGGCCTGTGAAAAGTATGAACAAAACGTCTGATTTCCGCTTCTTCCAGAGCTGAAGAAGGTCCAGCCCGCTCACATCTCCCATGTTCAGGTCGCTCAGCACAACGTCGATGTTCTCCTCGATGTACGAAAGTGCCTTGTCGGCGTTCTCTGCCCCGAACACACAGAACCCCTCCGCCTTGAGCAACTGCATCACCGCACGCCGCTCATTCTCGTGGTCTTCAACAACTAGCACTCGTCCAGACGGGATCATCGAGGTCTTCCCAAAGCCGACCAACCGACGCGGACAACTTGTCCGGTAAGACTATCTGTCATACCACACCCCACGAAGGTTCCACAACAACAATTCCGGACATACAATCGCCAACCCATGTTCAAACGCGCCCGGCAACTGGAGATCTCCCTGGCCGCTAAGTGCCAGTTGCTCTTCGGCGCCGCCGTGATCCTCATCATCGGCTCGGCCTTGCTCATCCTCTGGCAACGCATGGAACAGCTCATGGATCAGGTCAACGAACGCGTCGCTAAAAGCATCGCCGAACGCGCCGAAGCCGAGCACCTGGCCAGCGAAACCCAGAGAAAAGAGTTCCCAACGACCCGACGAGCGGCCGCTACCGCCCCCGCAACCATCCCCTCCATCAAAACCATCCTC
>Ga0315278_10003659_pt1 | contig 13772 bp, 13 predicted proteins | sample YL17G06_0_MG_FD_203880 | JGI IMG/M metagenome (GOLD analysis project Ga0315278, IMG submission 203880) | Sediment microbial communities from Yellowstone Lake, YNP, Wyoming, USA - YL17G06_0 | ecosystem: Environmental > Aquatic > Freshwater > Lake > Sediment | place: USA: Wyoming | collected...
GGCAGCGGTGATAGACCCCGCCAACCCGTTCGTCCTGAGGCCTCATCTCGCTTGCGCCGCTCAGGAGCGGCCGCTAACCCACGATGAACTGTCCTTCTTCGGTCCGGCATCGATCGTCAAGCCTGTGGTCGACGACCTTCTGGAGCGCGGAACATTGGTGCAGCGCAATGACACGCTGCACCATCACGGGAAGGAGTCCCCTCACCGTGGCATCGACATCCGCTCTGCCTCCGGGGCCGTCTACGCGATAGTGATAGACGACACGGGCGAACTCCTCGGAACCGTGGACGAGGCACGGGCGTTCGTTCACGTTCACCCCGGCGCGATCTACCTTCACCAAGGGGAGCAGTACGAGGTGCAGGACCTCGATCTGGAGACCAAGGTGGCGCTCGTCTCCCGCAGCGAGGCCGACTTCTACACCCAGTCGCGCGACGTCACCGACATAAGGGTCACGCAGATACTCGAGGACAAGCGCATCGGAGACACGCCGGTGTCGTACGGCGAGGTGCACGTCACCCGGCAGGTCGTGGCCTTCGTTCGAAAGACGCACAGCGCCCAAGAAACCATCGACACCGTTGCCTTGGACCTGCCCGCGCAGACGCTTGAAACCAAGGCGTTGTGGTTCTCGATACCGCTGGCGGTCATCGGGCGCGCGGCCCTGACACCTCCGCAGATACCCGGAGCCGCGCACGCGGCCGAGCATGCCGCGATCGGTCTGCTACCACTCATCGCCACGTGCGATCGGTGGGATATCGGCGGCGTTTCCACCGCCTTCCACCAGGACACCAACTCGTGCGCCATCTTCATCTACGACGGGTACCAGGGGGGCGCGGGCATCGCCGAGCGCGGCTATCGGTCGGCCGAGCGTCTGCTGCAAGCGACGCTCGAGACCGTCAAGCAATGTGGCTGCTCGCTCGGCTGCCCTTCTTGCGTCCAGTCACCCAAGTGCGGCAACGGGAACGAGCCCCTCGACAAGGCCGGCGCGGTCTCCCTCATCGCCGCCATCCTGGGCGAGGTGTGGGGATAGCCTCGCGCAACAGCTCCCCGTGTCATAGGCTCGAAACAGAGAGGAGGCGACATGTCCATAGTCCTAGATCAGCTCCGGAACCGCGGCATCCGCTTCGAAAGGATGCCTCACGCCAAGACCTTCACGTCGCTCGAAGAAGCGGAGGCACTGGGGGTCCAGGCCGACGATGTTCTCAAGACGGTTGTCCTCGATGTTTCTGAAGGCCACGCGGTGGTCGTCGTTCCCGGCGGCCGCAGGCTCGACATGGGTCTGGTCGAGAAGGCCGTCGGTGACAGGAAGACGCATCTCGCGACGGAAGAGGAGCTGCGCCGGGACTTCCCCGACGTGGAACTCGGAGCGTTCCCGCCGCTGGGCTCCGCCTACGGTATCCCCACCTACGTAGACCCGGAGGTCTTCGCACACGACACGGTGATCTTCGCGGCCGGAAGCGAGAGCGAGTCGCTGAAGGCGAGGTCCACGGAACTGTTCCGCAACGAACCGGTAGTGGTCACGCCGTTAGCCCGCGAGAATGGCGACTGGTAGCCGGAGCTAGCTGGCTTCCGGCTTTCCGCGCCGCGTGAAGCGCGCGACGGTCTTGCCCAGCATCGCCCTCTCGGCCGCGGTGAGACCGACGATCAGCATGAGCACGCCATAGGCGACCGTGCCCGCGAGGGTAGCCCCCGCGAGGTTCACCAACCACTGCTCGGCTGGCAACGCCGCATGCGCGAACATCATCACCCCCGCGCCCACGATGGTCGGTACCACGAGTCTCAGATACTGCCGATTGAACGGCCAGATGCGAACGAATCGGTGCGTAAGCAAGAGCCGGGCCATCGCGGAGAAGAACAGGGTCAAGGCCTGCGCGATCGCGGCACCACGCATGCCCAGCCCTCCGGGGCGAGCGAGGGCGAGCGCCACCCCGATATCGATAGCGAACGCACACGCATAGACGAGCAGATCCCAGCCGGTACGGCCGACCATGATGAGGATGAAGCCAACCGTTCCCACCATGACGGGGAAGATCATCCCGAGGATCAGGATGCGCAGGGCAGGCGCGCCTAGAACGAAGTCCTTCCCGAAGACCCGCAGGACCTCCTCAGGAAGGATCGCGAGCATCAGCAAGAGAGGGATCGTCGCCGCAAGGGTCCAGCGAGTGACCGTCTTGTAGAGACCGTCGAGTCGATCGCGCTCGCCCCGATGGTGCAGGTCAGCCACGAACGGGCTGAAGGTCAACGACACCGACGTCAAGAAGAGGAACAGCGATTGCGCCACCAGCAACGTCGCGCCGTATACACCCACGACGTTCGCGCCCGCTGTGCCTCTCGTGTTCCACAACCACCCGAGAACGAAGAGGTCGGTGAAGAAGATCATCTGAGAGAAGAGCGTTGCCGGGGCGCGGAAGGCCCCGAAACGTAGGAGGGCTCCCACGCCTTCCTCTGGGATGCCTCCGCCCTCCGTCTGCCCTGAGAAGCCGCGGGACTGCTTCCTCCAGCCGAACCAGGCGATCCCAAGGGCCAACGCCCAGGAGAGGCTGAAGGCCAGCGTGGTCACGCCGGCCGTCACCGCGAAGGCCCAGCCGCCCAGGGACAGCAGGATCCAACCGATCGGCTGGCCTATCCACTGACCGTAGAGGGTGTAGCGCATGATCTTCAGCCCACGGGTGGCACCCATGTATGTGAAGGCGAGGGCGCCCAGAGGTATCCCGACCGCAGCGGCGCGGAATGCCGGCTCCGCAGCGTCAGGCAGGGGCGAGAACGCGTTCGCGATCCATCCGGCCCCGACGAACGCGACGACCGCGAACCCTAGGCTCACTGCTGCGGCTATGGCCACCGAACGCTTGACCAGTCCCCGCACCCGGCCCTGTTCGTTGCGTCCCACGAGGATCGCCACGAGGCGAACGTCCGCGACATCCATGCCGAAACGGGTCGCAGCGGCAGCGATGAAGGCGAACCGGGTGGCCTGCGTTACGACTCCGTATTTCGCCGTACCGAGCGCACGGGTCATCAGAACCTGGGCCACCACGGTGGCCACCGCGAAGACCCCCAAGCCGAGGACGTTCTGGCCCGTGTTCCCGAGGATGACGCGGTGATCGGCAGAGATCCCAGGCGATGGCTGGGCTGGTACCCCTAGTACCGCTTCCTGAACCTCTGCCTCGTGCTCTACTTCGGTCGGCTCAACCTCATCACTCAAGGTAGCCGAGACCCCTGAGGTGCTCTTCCATCTCGTCGGCTTCGGTGTCGCTGACCGCGGAGGCCGCGCCCGCTTCCGCAGCGGCAACCGCCGCAGCTGCGCTTTCGTCCACGGTCACCGAGGCGCCGGCTCCGACGACCTCGTGCAGAACGCGGCCGGTGTGCTTGATCCCCGCCGGAGCATCGAGTGAGGCCAGGATCGTCGGCGCGATGTCGATGAGTTGCGGTTCCGACTCGAACGCCCTGACCTGCGGTCCAACGGCGACCATGACACCTTCCGGGCGATGGTCCCCGGCGAGCCAGTCGGCCTTCTCGATAGCGGTCTTGGCGTGCGTCAACGAGTACTGCTCCGCCGGCACCATCAGGATGTCCGGTGCGGTATCGGCGCAACGGCCCGTGAAGATCTCCTCGCGCTTGAAGATCTGCTTGACGGGCTTCTTCCCCGTGTCCGGGTCCACGAAGGACGACAGCGCGTCCATGACGTTCTCGCGCACCTGCTCGAAATCGTTCGGGTCCACGACGCCGTCGGGTTCGCGGCCAGCCAGGTTGATAGACACGCCCTCGCCCGTCGAACGGATCGACGTGTAGGCCTTGGTCTTCGCCCAGTTGACCGGCTGCGTGAGACTCACCTTTCCGTGAAGACCCAAGACGTCGTAAACCTTGCGGGCCACGCCTCTCACCGCGCCCCACTGCATCGGTCCGTAGACCATGTTCGAGGCAGAGAACTCGAGGAAGCCGAGCCGCTTGAGCAGCCGATCCATGTGAACCGCACGCGAACACGACTGGAACCCGTGGTCCGACACGAAGAGGATCGTGTCGTCCTCGTTCGTCCTCGAAACGAACGACCCGAGCGCATCGTCGAGTTGCCGGTAGACGTCCACGACCTTGTTGTAGCGCTGCGTCTTGCGGTTCTCGCCGTACTCCGGATGATCCGGGCCGACGTAGTTCGACAAGCAGTGTTGCGTCCGATCGACGCTGACCCAGACCGACATGAGGAAGTCCCAGTCCGAGTTGTCCATCAACCATTCGGCCGCCTTGATGCGCTTGCCCGTGACATCGAGCGCCTCGTCGAGATAGGCGTCCGGCTTGTTGTGGTACGTCGTCCACGACATCCCGTTGATCTCCCAGGGGACACCCGCTTTCTGGAGCGTGTCGAGCAGGTCGTTCGGGTGGCTGACGGCCGGGCCTTTGGGCAGCACGCCGCCTGCGATCAACTTGCCCTTGATCTGCGGCGGTGGGAACGTGAGCGGCAGGTCAATGTAGACGGCATCCTTGCCGGCCGCATCCAGGTCGGCCAGGAAGGTCCGTTCCTTGATCGACTTGTACGTCACCGGGTAGGCCTTGTGGGTCCCCGGCTTGGTCTCGAGGATGTCGTAGACGCCGTGGTCGACGGGGTCCACGCCGGTCATGAAGGATGGCCAAGCCGCCCAGGAGTGAGTGGGCACCGTCGAGCGCAGAACGCTCTTCTGGCCTCGGTTGATGAGCGCCTCCAGGTTCGGAAGGGCTCCCTGCTCAATCAAGGGATCCAGGATGCGCCAGTCGGCGCCGTCCCAGCCGATAAGAAGAACTCTGGACATGGTCAAGGCCTCGTTCGAGTCGGGGGCCCGCCCAGTGTAGCGAACGGACCTCCGGACGCGGCGACGAGGCCCCGCGCATTCCGCAGCCTCGGTTGTGAACCCGAAGCACCGTCGTGCAACAATCGGCGAGGATGAGCAAGAACCAGGAGACACCCGAGGAGCCCGAGGAGACACCTCGTGGGCGCTGGCTCACCGCACTTGTCGTTGCCATCATCCTTGCCAGCGTCTACGCGATAGCTCTATTCCTGACGGGCCAAGGGGACACCGTCCCGCCAACCACTGTGCAGGCTGCGGTCCGGACAGCGGTGGCAGACGGCTTCCAGCCGATGTCGGTGGCCTTCTTCGACGAGATGCACGGGCTGATCTCGGGTGCGGCGCCATGCGCGGCGTGCTCCGAGCAACTCGGCGGCATCATCGCCTCGACCTCGGACGGGGGGAGGACCTGGAGCATTCGCTTCAGGGGAGAGCGTCCGATCCTGGGTCTTTCCCATATCGGCCGGACCAGCGAGGTTTGGGCGACGGCCACCGTGTGCGACAACGAGTCGTACATCGATTGCCAACTCTTCCGCCTGCACTCGTCGGACCTCGGCCAGACGTGGCAGCAGGACCGACCCAAGAACCTATTCATGGTCTCCCCTCCCGCCACAGACGCCGCCTGCAACGAAGATCACCCGTTCCCCATATCGTCATCGTTCGTGACGCCGTCGCGGGGATGGATACTCTGCGCCATGGACCCCGTCTCCAACACGTACCAGTTCAAGGGGCTCTTTGAGTCCTCGGACGCCGGCGAGAGTTGGGTCCAACGGGCTCACTTCCACCCCTCGCTCGGGGGAGCGATCACCAGCGACTTCGGGGGGATGCCGATCGATGGCTTCGCAGGCGGGGTCTCCTTCTTGAAGAGCGGAAAAGGGTGGCTGTGGACCGTCGGGCCGCACTCGAGCTTGTCGACCACTCCCGATTCCGGCATCAGATGGGTCCCTCTGTGGCGCCCCTCGGACGGTTCAGACCGACAGGTGGTCGGAGCCTCGCGAACCTCCGAGTACATCGGATACGTGCTGGTATCGAGCCCCAGCACCGGCTACTGGCTGCTCGTCACGCACGACGGGGGCATGAGCTGGGAGCCCGCCCAGTCCTGGCCGGCTCCTCCCGCCTCCTAGCTGTTCTATGCCGCGACTCTCGACACCGCTACCTAGGCGGGCGCCACGACCGCCAACCCAGCCTCTGCGGCCGCGTCCGACAACCTCGAGTCGTAGGTAACGACGATCGCCAGGTCTGGAGCGAGCATCAATGCGGTCGCCAGGTGGATGGCATCGAGGGTTCGCAGGCCGCGTGGGGTCAGCCGCGCGGCCTCATGCAAGATATCGTCGTCGATGGGTACGAGAGCGATCCGATCCAAGACGTCCTCTGCGCGGCCGATCCGCTCCGACGACGAACTGACCCTTCGAACCGCCCGCAGTACCTCAACGCGGGCAAGGGCACTGGAGATCGCATCGGAGTCGGCCCCTAGAATCTCGACGAGCGCCACGCTCTCAGGCTCGGGGGCGACGAGCTTGACGATGGCCGAGGAATCGAGATAGAGCATCTAGAGTCGATCTGCGCGCTCATCTAGGAGTGCCTCGCTCAACCGGGTGGTGGCGCGTCCTCGTGGCGGAAGGACGGCCATCAGATCTTGAACCGGGCGGACAACCTTGCCCGAAGCAACGAGTCGTTCCAGCGGACTGGAGAGCGGGCCCAGCGGAGCCAGGACGGCGACCGGCTTGCCGTGATCCGTCACCTCCAAAGTCTCGCCGCGCTGGACCCGTCGCAAGTACTGGCTCAGGTTCTGACGCAACTCCCTCACCCCAACCGCTGACTCTCTCCGACTCATGTAGCACATGGTAGCACAATGTTCGATTTCGGTGTTCGGCTCCTGGCCTGCTCCTCCCGCCGCCTAGCTGGGCCCCCCAGTTGACATAAGCTCTCCAGGCGCGCTATATATCGAAGCGATATATGCGGCCGATATATCGAGCCGCTACGTCCGGGGAAGGAAACAGATGCTGGAACTCGCGATTCTCGGCCTGCTGAAAGAGCGGTCGATGCACGGCTACCAGCTCTCCAAGCAGCTCACCGACACGCTCGGCGGGTTCTGGAGGGTCTCCTACGGGTCCCTCTACCCCAGCCTGCGCCGCCTCGAGAAGGAGACCGCTGTGGAGCGCGTCTTCTCCGACGATGAGGTGGGCCGCCGCAAGAACGTCTACCGGATCACGCCCAAGGGCGAGGAGATGTTCCAGGAGCTGCTGCAGGATGGGCACGAGTCACCCGAGGAGAACAAGTTCCGCCTGCGCATGGCCTTCTTCAAGTACCTCGGGCCCGAGATGCGCATCAAGCTTCTCGAACGTCGTCGCGCGTACCTGCAAGAGAGGCTGTCCACCATCGAGGCCTCTCTCGCGAAGCAGAGGCGGGACCGCAACGATACATACACGCTGTCGATGATCACCCACGGGCAGGACGCCACCCAGAGCGACATCGCCTGGCTGGACGACTTGATCGCGGCCGAACGGCGTCTTCAGGTAGCCCCCACGCGAACCCGAACCCGAGCGAGCGCCGCCAAGGCACCCGCGACGAACGGGTCTCGTCCCAAGAGCCGTAAGAGAACGGCCGCAGTCCGAAAGGAGCCGACCGTATGAGTAACAACAAGATCCGCCTCGCCATAGTTGGCGTTGGCAACTGTGCGTCCTCCCTCGTTCAAGGACTCGAGTACTACAAGGACGCCTCTCCGGACGAGAAGGTCCCCGGACTGATGCACGTGAACCTCGCCGGCTACCACGTCAGCGACGTTGAGATCGTTGCCGCCTTCGACGTGGACGCGAACAAGGTCGGCAAGGACGTTTCGGAAGCCATCTTCACCACACCCAACAACACGATCAAGTTCTCCGATGTGCCGCCGCTGGGGGTTACGGTGCAACGCGGTCGCACCCTGGACGGCTTCGGCACCTTCTACCGAGAGGTCTGCGAAGAGTCCAGCGAACCCGAGGTAGACGTCGTCGCGGCACTCAGGGAAGCGGAGGCCGATGTGCTGGTGTCTTACCTGCCGGTGGGCTCCGAACAGGCGGCGCGCTTCTACGCACAGTGTGCGATCAACGCTGGCGCCGGGCTGGTCAACTGCCTCCCCGTGTTCATCGCGAGCGATCGCGAATGGGCCAAGCGGTTCGCCGACGCGGGCGTTCCGATCGTTGGCGACGACATCAAGAGCCAGGTCGGTGCCACCATCACCCACCGCGTGCTAGCCAAGCTCTTCGAGGACCGCGGAGTGGAGCTGGACCGAACTTATCAACTCAACTTCGGCGGGAACATGGACTTCATGAACATGCTCGAGCGCGAGCGTCTGTCGTCCAAGAAGATCTCGAAGACACAATCTGTGCAGTCGCAGCTGGAGAAGCCGCTCGACAAGGACAGCATCCACATCGGACCGTCAGACCACGTGCCTTGGCTCGAGGACCGCAAGTGGGCGATGATCCGCCTCGAAGGACGCAACTTCGGCGACGTGCCTCTCAACATCGAGATGAAGCTCGAGGTCTGGGATTCCCCCAACTCTGCCGGAGTCGTGATCGATGCCGTTCGTTGCGCCAAGGTCGCCAAGGACCGCGGTATCGGCGGGCCGCTGATCGGGCCGAGCGCCTACTTCATGAAGTCGCCGCCGGTTCAGTTCTCCGATGATGCCGCGCACGAGATGGTCGAGGAGTTCATCCTGGGCAACGGCGCCTCCAAGAACCAGGACTGGACGGCCTTCTTCGACCCGCACGAGACCAAGCGCTAATCGAGGAGGCCCTGTGAAGGGCACGCTCGGCCGCGCGCGAGAAGCGCTGCGAGGAAGTGACTTCCGGTTCCTCCTCGGCGCCAAGCTGCTGAGCGCCGGCGGTGACGGACTCTTCAACGCGGCGGTGATCGCCGCAACGGCGTTCAACCCGGATCAGAACACAGCGGCAGGATTCGCGAAAGCGTTGGCCATACTCGTCCTGCCCTACTCGCTCATCGGACCCTTCACGGGCGTGTTCATCGACCGCTGGTCCAGACGCAAGATCCTGGTGTGGACGCCGCTGATCCGCGCGTTGATGCTGGTGCTTCTGGTGGGCGGTAACCCCGACTCGCCTTGGTTCCTCATCGGCGCATTGGTGGCCGCGAGCGTGAACCGCTTCTTCTCCTCAGCGGTCACCACCGTTATCCCGAGGGTGGTACCCGACGAGGACCTGATGATGGCGAACTCGATGACGGGCATCGGGGGAACGATCGCGATGTCCGTGTTCGCCTTCGCGGGGGGCCTGCTGTCCGACGCGACCGGGAACACTCCGGTACTGGGGCTCATCGCGCTCGCGTGGGTGGCCACGACGCTGGTCGCGCGCGGCATATCGAGCGACCTCTCCGCCCCGAACGCACCCGAGATGCGTCTGCACCGCGACCTCGCGAGGGTGGTCGGCGAGTTCTTCGATGGTATCCGATGCCTGGCCCATTCGCCCGCAGCGTTGGCACCCATCGCCACCATCGCCTGGGATCAGTTCCTTCAGGGCATCGCTTTCGTCCTCTCCCTCGTGGTCTTCCGCGAGCGCTTCTCGGAGGGGGTCGGGTCGTACTCGTGGATGCTCGCGTGCGGAGCGGTGGGGCTGGTGATAGGCGCCACCGTCATAGGCAAACTCGAGGAACGCATGACCAAGTCCCGGATCCTCCAGATGGCCTTCGCCGTGTCGGGCATCGGTCTGTTGTCGGCGGCGTTCTCCATCACGAGGATCACGGTTCTGGTGCAGGCCTTCCTCGTGGGGCTGGCCTACGCATGGAAGAAGGTGCCGGTGGACACGATGGTCCAGGAGGCGATGCCGGACGACTACCGCGGCCGCGCGTTCGCTATCTACGACGTCTGCTTCAACATCGCGCGTGTGAGCGCCAGCGTCCTCGCCGTGTGGCTCATCCCGGCTGTCGGAGTCGAAGGAACCCTGCTGCTCACCGGGGCCGGCTTCCTACTGTGGATACCGGTGCTACGCGCGTGGCTGAGCCACATCGAACCCTCCTAGCGGCGCGGCCAGACGACTCGCCCGACGATCGCGTCGCCGGGCAGGGTGCCGAACTCGCGGCTGTCGGTCGAGGCTTCGCGGTTGTCCCCCAGGACGAGCCACTCGTCGGGGCCGAGAACCCAACCCGGCATCGCTTCGTCGCCTGGGCCGGCCGAGACACGCTTGACCAACTCAGAGCCACTCGGGCCGCGGACCACGACGATGTCTCCCGCCTCCGCACGGAGCCCTCGAAGCACCAGGAGCAACCGTCCCGGTTCCAGGGCCGGTGTCATGCTCTCCCCCTCGACGGAGACTATGGAAGGGCGAAATCGGACCCACGCGACGCCCAGGCCGACGAAGATGAGCGCTCTTCTCCAAATCCGACCATAGTGGTAGGGTTTGCGAAGAGACCCGTCAGAAGGAGGACACATGCTTTCAGTATCCATCCGCAAGGTTCAGGCGCACTGCGACCTGCCGTGCGGCGTCTACGACCCCGCACAGGCCCGCATCGAGGCCGAGTCGGTCAAGGCCTGCCAGGAGAAGTACGCGGGCAGCGATGACTCGGTCTTCAAGGAGCGTGCCATCGCCATCAAGGAAGAGCGCTCCGACATGGTCAAGCACCACCTTTGGGTGCTGTGGACCGACTACTTCAAGCCCGAGCACCTGGAGAAACACCCCCAGCTGCACGAGCTGTTCTGGAACGCCACCAAGGAAGCCGGCGCTGCCAAGAAGTCCTCGGACCCGGCGCAGGGCCAGAAGCTCCTGGACCTGATCGACCAGATCGCCGAGGTCTTCTGGGCGACGAAGGCCGCCTAGTTCCTCGAGACAGTTCCATCGAAAGGCGGGGCCCCAAGCCTCGCCTTTCTGCATTTCCGGGTTGACACCAGCTCCCTCGTCGACATATAGTCTCACTTGTACTAGTTGCTATTGGTCTAGTCTGGATGGGACTATTTCCGTGAAAGCGAGACTGAAAGCCCCCACCCGCGACACCTCCTTCGCCATCCTGGGGTTGCTGTCGATGGGACAGGAGCTGTCCGGCTACGACCTGGTCAAAGCGGTCGAGGGAAGCGTTGGGTTCTTCTGGACGCCTGCGAAGAGCCAGATCTACGCCGAGCTGAAGCGCGTGGTTTCCCTCGGGTGGGCGACGGAACGCGAGGTCCCCCAGTCGAATCGTCCCGATAAACGCGTATATACGCTGACCCCCGAGGGGCAGGACGCCCTGCACACGTGGCTGAAGGGCCCCGACGAGGAGCCTGAGGACATCAAGAGCGTGTTCCTCCTCAAGCTGTTCTACGGACACCTGCTCGATCGTGAAGACGTCATCGCCAAGGTCCTGGAGTACCGGGAATGGGCTCGATCGATGCTCGCTCGCTACGAAGCGATCGACCAGCTCATAGACGAGCACGGCGGGCACGAGGGCCCACAGTTCTACCCGTGGGTGACGCTCACGTATGGCATCGCGCACGCGCGGTGCGGGGTCGAATGGAGCGAGCGCCTGTTGCAGGAACTTGAAGAGAAGGGAGGCAAGCCGTGACCGTAGCCGTCTCCGTGAAGGATCTGGTCAAGGTCTTCCCTGCCCCGGGGGGAGGAAAGCTCACCGCCGTGGATGGGGTCAGTTTCGATGTCGAGGAGGGAGAGGTCTTCGGCTTCCTGGGTCCCAACGGGGCCGGCAAGACCACCACGCTGGAGATCATCGAAGGACTGCGAGCGCCGACGTCGGGAACCACCACCGTCCTCGGCATGGACTCGCAGAAGCACGCGGCGGAGATGAAGGGCCGAATCGGCGTGCAGCTTCAATCCGGCGCCTATTTCGCGGAGCTGCGGCTCGAAGAGATCCTCGATCTGTTCGGCTCGTTCTACCCCAAACAGCTTCCGCCCCAAGAGCTTCTGGAGATGGTCGGGCTCGTCGACAAGCGCCGAGCGTTGGTCAGGGAGCTGTCGGGAGGACAGGCTCAGCGCTTCTCCATCGTCGCCTCGCTCGTGAACGACCCCGACGTCATATTCCTGGATGAACCCACCACGGGGCTGGACCCCCAAGCTCGGCACAACCTCTGGGACCTGATCGCCCACATCCATGAGGACCTCGGAAAGACGATCATCCTGACCACCCACTACATGGAAGAGGCGCAGGTGCTGTGTGGCCGCGTGGCGGTCATAGACCACGGCGTGATCCAAGGTATCGACACCCCGTTGGGGCTGATCCACCAGCTGCCCACCGCGTATCGGATCATGTTCGCCACCGACGCCACGGTTCGCGAGGACGAGCTGCGGGCGCTCCCCGGCGTCGCCTCGGTTTCGAAACCGCAACTGGGCGAGTTCGACTACGAACTCGCCATAGAGCGGGCCCAGGTCACGCTGCCTGCGTTCCTCAAGTGGGCCGAAGGCAGCGGCGTCGGCATCGACGACGTGCAGGTGCTGCCCGCCACCCTTGAAGACGTCTTCCTATCCCTCACCGGCCACAGTCTGAGGGAGTGATCGATATGGGCAAGCTGTTCCCTTCAAGCGTGAAGATGCTCTACCGCAACAAGCAATCGCTGTTCTGGGCGCTGGCCTTCCCGATCATCTTCACCGTGGTGTTCGGGATGTTCGACTTCGAGGCGCAGGGCGATATCCGCGTGGCCTTGGTCGAGAGCCAGCCCGGCCCGATCGCCGAGGCGCAAACGGCCGTCGAGCAGAGCCTGGAACAGGTCGATTTCTTCAAGGTGACCTCGACACCGACGGTCGACGCAGGCAAGCAACTCGTCACCGATGACGAGGCCGACGTGGTGATCGCAGTTCTGCCAGGTTCCGCACCGCCGCAGGTGGTCATGCAGACGTACTACAACCAGGGCAACCCCCAGCAGAACCAGGTCGCCTTCACCGCGCTGTCACAGATCGTCAGCCAGATGAATCTGGAGATGTCGGGTGTGAGCGAGCCGCCCGTCACGCTCGAGAAGGAAGCCGTGTCGTCCAAGAGCGTGAGCTACTACGACTTCATCCTTCCGGGGCTGGTCGCCATGGGGGTCATGAACTACTCGATCTCCGGCATCGCCGTGTCACTGTCGCGGTACCGGGAGCAGCGCATCCTGAAGCGCATACTCGCCACTCCTCTCGCGCCGTCGCACTTCCTTGTGGCGCAGGTGTTCGCGCACCTGTTGCTTGCCCTCGTGCAGGCGATCCTCATCCTCGCCGTGGGCATACTGCTGTTCGGTGGCAACGTATACGGCAGCATCCCGGCGTTGCTGTTGCTGGTGACGCTCGCCAATGTCATCTTCCTCAACATCGGGTTCGCTATCGCGGGGCGGGCATCGAATCCCGAAGCGGCCAGCGGCGTCGCGAACGCGGTCGCCCTGCCGATGATGTTCCTGTCGGGCGTGTTCTTCCCGACCTCGACGCTGCCCGACGTCATGCAGAAGATCGTCGCCCTGCTTCCTCTCACGCCGCTGATCGAGGCGATGCGGAAGATATCGATCGACGGAGCAGCCATAACGGACTGCGGAACACAGATGGCGGCCCTCGCGATCTGGGTGGTCGTGTCGTTCGCGCTCGCGCGCATGAACTTCTCGTTCTCTGAAAGGGGTGCCTGATGGGTGATCTTCACGTCGTGTTGGGGTCCAACGGTGGGACGGGCAGCGCCGTGCTGTCGGAGCTCGCCTCGCGAGGTCTGCCAACCCGTGCGGTGACGCGGAGCGGAACCGGAGCCGGACCCGCGGGCGTCGAACGCTTCGCGGCGGACGTCACCGATCCTCGTTCGCTGGCCGCGGCGCTGGACGGCGCGGCCGTCGTCTACCAGTGCGCACAGCCCACCTATACCCGTTGGCCCCAGGAGTTCCCGCAGATGAACCGCGTCGTGTTGGAGGCGACCGGCGGCGTAGGAGCGAAGCTGGTGTTCCCCGACAACCTCTACATATACACGCCTGGCACCAGTCCGATGACGGAGGACAGCCCGACGGCGGCGCAGGGCAAGAAGGGCGCCACGCGTGTGCGGATGGCCGACGAG
>Ga0315278_10003661_pt1 | contig 13772 bp, 11 predicted proteins | sample YL17G06_0_MG_FD_203880 | JGI IMG/M metagenome (GOLD analysis project Ga0315278, IMG submission 203880) | Sediment microbial communities from Yellowstone Lake, YNP, Wyoming, USA - YL17G06_0 | ecosystem: Environmental > Aquatic > Freshwater > Lake > Sediment | place: USA: Wyoming | collected...
ATGCCCGCTTTCGCCCTCGGACGGGTTTCCAACCGCATGCCCCTCGCCTGGTGATAAAGAAGAAGGGGTACGGGACATGCCGCTGGAAACCACGCGGATTTTCCCCAGCTTGAAAACCAGCGAAAAGACGAGAACGGGACCGACGGCCTATCGTTTCAGGGAGCGGCGGAAAAGAGCATAAGAGAGCGTGGAGAAGACGAGGCACAGACCGGACAGAGCGATGAGGTCGCTCAGAATGGAATCCAGGCCGCTTCCTTTGAGCATGATGCCGCGGACGATGTTCATGAGATAGCGGAAGGGATTGACCGCGGCGACCGCCCTCGGCAGAAAGGCCTCCGGCGGCATGCTTTCGAGCGGCGTGAAAAAGCCCGAAAGAATCAGAAAGGTCATAATGACGTACCAGGCCAGGAACATGGCCTGCCGGTGACTGGACGACAGGGCGGATACGGCCATGGCCAGAGCGGTGATGGCGATGAGATAAATGATCGCGCTGAGGAGCATCAGGCCCGAATTCCCGCGAAAAGGAATCCTGAACCAGAACAGCAGAATCGGGATTCCGAGAGCGAGATCGATCAGGCCGACGATCAAGGCCGGCAGGCCTTTGCCGATGAAGATCTCGAGCGGCGTCAATTTCGAAACGCGCAGCGTGTCCAGCGTCTGTTGGTCTTTCTCCCGGATCAGGGACAGCGCGGCGAGGAAGAAGGTCAAAAACGTCAGGAGCAACCCGACGAGGCCGGGGCCGTAGGAAAAGATGGCCTTCAAGTCCGGATTATATCGAACCTGCGTTTTCAGCGTCACGGCCGGGGGGCGGGAGTCGGGTGGTCCCGTAGAAGCGACAACGCGGGCCAGGACGCCCTGCAGCGCTCCCGACGCGACGAGCGTCGTGGAAGCATCCGTCCCGTCAAGGAGGACCTGGACTTCCGGGATTCCCATGATCCGCAGAGGCCCGTCCGGCGCGTCCCGCAGCGTGACGACCGCTTTGGCCCGGCCGGCCTTCAGGATGTCCAAAGCGTCCTGGGGGGCCCGGTTGACCCGGGTGACGCGAAGGATCGGGCATATTCCGATCTCCCGGACGACCTGGCCGGCGATCCGGCTCCCGGATAGGTCGACGATCTCGACGGGGATGTTGGCGATGTCCGTGGCGACGACGTAGCCGAGGAGGACGATTTCGATGAACGGAACGGCCAGGATGAGGAAGAGCAACTCTTTCTGGCGGATGATCTCGATCCATTCCTTTTTGAGGAGGTGGGCGATTCTCATCGGGGCGATTCCCTCCGCCGGGAGAAAATCCGGACGGCGAGGCCGAAAACCGCGACGGCATAGCCGGCCAGCACGGCGACGTCGAAGATGAATGAACGGAATTCCGCACCTTTTAAGATGATCGCCTTGACGATTTTGATGAAATAGGTCGCCGGAACAAGACAGGATAGACCCCGCAGAAGAGGAGGCAGCGATTCCAGGGGAAGAATGAACCCGGACAAAAAGAAGGCGGGGAGAAGCGTGGTCAGGACCTCGGCGATCGTCGCTTCCCGTTGGGTCGTGACCGCCGTCGAGATCAGGACCCCCATGGCCACGCCCGTCAAAATATAGAGAATGGAAAGCAGGGCCAGAATGACGATGTTTCCCCGGAAGGGGATGTGAAACCAGAGCCGGGCCAGAAGCAAGATCATCGCCCCGTCGAAGAACGCGACGAGAACATAGGGGATGGCTTTGCCCAGGAGGATGTTCCGGCTTTTGAGCGGAGACAGGAGGAGGATATCGATCGCTCCGGTTTCCCGTTCGCGGGCCACGGCGACCGAGGTCAGAAGAGCGGAGATGACCATGAGGATGATGGCGAAAAGCCCGGGAATGATGGACATCGCGCTCCGGCCGTCCGGATTGAAAGCGATCCGCGTTTGAATGACCCTCGGCCGGCGCGCGGGGGCGAGTCCGTCGCGGAATTCAGCGATCAACCGTTCCTGGATCTGGCCGATGAAGGCCGCGGAATTGGCCTCGCTTCCGTCGAGGATGACGCCGATATCGGCCGCCTTCCCGGCGCTAATCCTCTCCTCGAAATCCCGGGGGATGACGAGGATCTCCCGGATCTTCCCGGCCTTCAGGAGCCGCTCGGCCGTTTCGAGCGGAGGGGGAGCTCCGGCGAGCGGCGGGATCCGCTCCAGGATGAAAATCCCGGATCCGGACATAGTCCGGAGCAGACGATCGGCGGAGGGGCCTCCCGAATAGTCTACGACGGCCGTCCGGACATTGCGCACGTCGAGATTGATCCCGTATCCGTACAGCCAGATCATCATGAAAGGAACGAGCAGGATATAGACCAGTCCCATGCGGTCCCGCCGGAGGTGGCGAAATTCCTTGCCGATGATCGCCCTAATTCCGCGGTTCATGCTCAAAAGCGTCCCGATAGATTTCGTACATCGTCCATCCTTCCCGGGGACGGATAAGGTCGCGCGGGCGGCCTTTCAGGATGATCCGGCCGTGGTCGAGGATGAGGACTTGATCGGCCTGTTCCGCTTCGCCCAGGTGATGGGTGGCGACGAGGACCGTCCGGCCGGCCGTTTTCAAATCCCGGATATCGGCCCAGAGGCTGCGGCGGAGAGCCGGGCCCGCTCCGGCGGTCGGTTCATCCAAAAGAACGATTTCCGGTCCGGTCATGAGGCAGGTGAACAAGGCGATCTTCTGTCTGAACCCGGCGGGAATATCCTGGACTTTGAGGCGGAGGATGTCCGCGGGGATCTGGCCCTCGATCTCCGCTTTTTTCCGTCGGATATCGGGAGACGACAGCCCGGAAACGCCGCCCATGAATTCCACGTTCTCGATTCCCGTCAGCAGGGGATAGAGGGAAAATCTCTGGGACATATATCCGATGCGGGGGGTGACCGTCTTGCGCTCCGAGGCGATCGTGTCGTCCCCGATCCGGATGCGGCCCGAAGTGGGCCGGACAAGGCCCATGATCATTTTGAAAAGGGTCGTCTTCCCCGCGCCGTTCGGACCCAGGAAAGCCAGGATCTCGCCGGCTCCGGCCTGAAAGCTCAGGGCGTCGACGGCCGTGAACGTCCCGAACATCTTCGTGACGCGTTCGGCTTCAACGGCGGCCGGGGCGGGCGCTTTGGCCCGCTTTGCCTGGGGGTCCACTTCCGTCGCCTTGGCTCGTCCCTTGATGGGGAAAAAAGTCATGTCGTCGATGCTCCTTGAGCCCGCCGTTCCGAGAGCAGGCAGATGTCCTCGAGGGTCAGGCCCTGATCTTGTTTCAGGCGGAGGACATTTCCGGCCACGATAGCGCGGCCCCTCCAGAGATAGAGGAACTCGTCGGCGCTCTCGGCCTCTTCCAGATCGGGGGTCGACCAAATGATGGTGCGGCCTTCGCTCTTGAGATCGGAAATCATTTGAAGGATCTCGCCCCGGGAAAGGGGATCGATCCCGGTGGTCGGCTCGTCCAGGACCAGGAGCTCGGGGCCATGAATCATGGCGGTCATCAAGGCGAGCTTCTGACGCATGCCGCCGGACAGCGCGCCCGCCCGCCGGTCCTCGAATCCCGCGAGCTTCGTCCGCTGGAGAAGCGCGGCTTTCCTGCTCTCGCGCGTGGGGCGGGCGAGCCCGTGAATGTCCGCGACGAAATCCAGCGTTTCCGAAACGGTGAGGTCGGGGTAGAGGGAGAATTTTTCGGGCATGAAGCCCGCCGCCCGTCGGAGGCCGCGGAATCCGTCGGATACGGGTTCGCCTTTGAAGAGGATGCGGCCGGCGTCGAGCCCGACGAGTCCGACGATCGATTTCAAAAGGGTCGATTTGCCCGCGCCATCCTCGCCGGCGACCGCCGTGACCGTTCCGGGCGGAATGCTGAGGGAGATGTCCCGGAGGGCCGGGATATTCCCGTAGGACTTCGAGACGCCGTCCAGCCGGATCATGATCTCAACGGGCGAGCACGACCGTCACCGGCATGCCGAGCTTGAAAACGGCCGGATCGGAATCGATCCGGATCCTGATCTTGTAGAGGAGGGCCCGGCGTTCTTTTTCGGTGAGGGTGAACTTGGGGGAAAATTCCGCGGTCGAGCCGAATTGGACGATCGTTCCGCTCCATTCTTTTCCCTCCTGTCCGTCGATCCGGATGGCGGCCCGGCCGTTCAAGCTCAACCGGGACAATTCGGCCTGCTCGACATAAGCCTCGACCCGAAGACTGGACGCATCGAGGATTTCCGCGGCCGGCGATCCGGGCGGCAGCGTTTCCCCGGCCGTGGCATGGGATTCCAGGAGGACCCCATCGACCGGGGACTTGAGGATCAGGTCCTCCTTTGCCAATTCCATGGCCCGGCGCTTATTGGCGATCTTGTCCCTCTGGATCGCCTGGGCGGCCAGGGATTTTTGCAGATCGGACAGGGCCGCCTCGGCGCCCAGGAGCTCGACCCGCGCTTTTTCGATCTCTTCGCCGGCCACGGCCCGGTCCGCTTTCAGACGATCGAGCCGCTCGATCTGTTTTTTCAGATAGCCGGCTTTCGCCTCGAGGGCGGGCATCTGACCGCGGGCCCGATCTTCGACGCTGGCGATCTCCCGTTCGGATAAGGCCAATTCCTCGAGGCCGTTTTCGATCCGGCTCGGATCGAATTTGCCTAAAACCTCGTTTTTCCTGATCGCTTGCCCCGGGGCGGGGGTCCATTCCACGAGACGGCCTCCGGCCATGGCTCGAATGGTGACGACGGTGCCGTCCACGACTCCCGCGACCACGATCGACGTGGCCGCCTCACGGCCGCAGGCGGCGCTCAGAATTCCCATTAGAAGGATGAGGAATGCGGATTTTCTGATGGCGTTCATGATGTCTCCCTTCCGGCGTTGATGAGGGTTCGGATTTGAACCTTCACGGCCTCGATTTGGAGCCCGATCTCCTGTTTCATCGACCGGCATTTTTCGAGCTGGGCCATGGCCGCCAGGCAATCCAGATTCGGAATCTGGCTCTCTTCGTATTGCCTGCTTTTAAGCCGGACGTCTTCCTCGGCGAGCTCGACCATTTTTCCGATCGTCGAGGTTTTGGCCTCGAGCCCGGACTTGAGCGCATAGAGCCTCCGGATTTCCTGTTCGGTTTCCCGGATGAATTCGGTCCGGCGGTTCTCGAGCTTGCGGGCCTCGACTTCGACGAGAGCCGTAGCGGTCCCCCTCTTTTTCGCGTCGAGAAGCGGAAGGTCGATATTCAGCCCGCCCAGGATAAAAACGCCCGGAGCCGTGGCGAAAAAATTGATCCCGGGCCGGCCGAAATGAAGCTGGGCGAAGGCCGAGACCTGCGGCCGGCCTTCCCTCGCCACGGCTTTCCGCCAGGTTTCCGCCTGGACGAGCTTCCGCTCGAAGTAGCGGAGGAGGGGGTGGGATATCCGGAACGTGCCCAGGGCGGCCTCGATGTCCGGAATGCCTTCCCCGGCGTCCGCCTCGACTTCATCCGGGAGGAAGCCGCAAAGTCCCTGGAAGCGGATACCGGCCTCCTCGATCATCTGATCCAAGTCCTGGATCGAGAGCTTGACCTCCTCGATCTTCGTCCGGGTCTCGATGATGTCGGTCTTCCGGATCAGGTCGGCTTCGAACAGGCTTTCGATCTTTTGCCGGCGAAGCTCCAGGCTTTGATGGAAGAGCTCGGCCGATCCTTTCGCTTCGCGGAGGATGCGGTAGCGCAGGTGCGAGCCTTTGACCTCCCCGGCGACCCTGGCTTCCAGGACGCGGATCATCTCCTCCTCGGCGAGTCCGGCCGTGTTCTCGGCCTCGGCCGCCAGGTTCAGGGCGCCGCCGGAGAAGATCGGCTGGCTCAGGGCGAGCCGGACATCGTACAAGACCCGGGGAGTGGAGGCCAGGAAAAGCCCGGGCGAGACATCTTCACCCAGCTTCGCGGCGAGCAGGGGCATGTCCGAGACCAGGATATGCGGACTGTCCGAGGCGTAGGCCAGACTGCCGCCGAAGTCGAGGGTGAAGGCGCGGCGAGCCTCGATTTCTCTTTTCCGGAGGGCCGAGGCGTCCGCGTTCAGCCGTTGATCGCGGACATCCCGGCTCATTTCCAGGGCTTTCCCTATGGCTTCCCGGAGGGTGACTTTCGCGTCGAGGGGCGAGCCCAGGACCGAGAGGGCCAGGAGCGGAAGAAAGGCGATTTTTTTGAGCATAGCGGCGTTCCTTTGTCGTCGGGCGGTCATCCGAAATGTTTTTTAAAAAGCCATTTTCCCAGCGGCGTTCTTTTTTCGATGGCCTGCTCCGGGCAGGCTTCCATGCAGCAGTAGCATTGAATGCAGCGGTCCCGGCGGAAGCGGGGAATCTTCCGGTCTCCGCGCTGTTCCATCTCAATGGCCCCTGGCCGCGGCGGGCAGGCGTTCAAGCAGGCTTCGCAGGAACGGCAGACCGTCGCGTTCACCGACAGCCTTGCCCCGCTTCCGAAGAGCCAACCGAACAGGATCCGGTTGGCGACGAAGATCCGCCCCTCCCGGCGGAGGAGCGATGAGCTCGTCGACGGTTTTTTGAAGTTGGGAAGGCGAACGAACGGGCCCCGGATGTCGATGTCCGTGAGGTCGCGCGCTCCCAGGCCGCGGCGATACGCTTCCTGGAGGAGCTCGATTTGGGTTGGCTCGAACCCCATCATCGCGGCCATGACCGTATCCAGGTCAACGGCGCTGTCCGAGACGAGGATCCTGTCGAGGCCGGGCCGAAGGTCCCTCGAGGCCGGCCCGTCGCCTTCCATTCCGGTCACGGCGTCCATGATGACGAGATCGGGCGGCCGGACCTCGAACACGTCCAGCAGAACGCGGGCGAAGGCGGATTCCGTCGGGCCGAACCGATGGGCCCGGGCTTTCTCCCCTCCGGCGACGTGCCCGAAGCAGTTTTTGATCGCGCCCGAGATCTGGGTCAATTGATGGGTTTTGAATTTCGGGAGCGAGACGACCAAATCCGCCTCCAGAACGGCTTTCGAGATCCCGATGTCTTTGAGGCCGCTGCGCCCGCGGAGCGGCACGGAAACGCACTGGAGCCCGATGTTCCGGTAATACGGCCGGATGGCGTCGAAGATGCCGGAAACGCGGAAGGATTTTTCGTTCTCGCCGTATTGGAGACGGTCCGAGTTGTCGCCGACCGTGACCTCCGCTCCGCGCCGGACGAGCCCGGCCACGACGGCTTTGACGAGCGCCGGATGGGTTGTGCAATGACGGTCGGGGGCGAACGCGGCCAGAACGTTCGGTTTGACCAGGACCTTTTTATGGGTCCAATCGCGGGGAAAAGCGCTCAGCGCTTTTTCGACGGCCTGGTCGATGGTCTCGTAGGAAGCCTCCAGGATAAGGACCTTTGGCCGGCTTCCGCTCCCATGGGCATGTTTTCCGATCCACCCGGCGATGTCTTCGGCCAGGGGAATCCCCGGATCGAGGGTCAGCGCATGGGACGTCCGCGGATAGACGGTAAAGGCGAGCTCGCCGCCGTCCGGGCGGGAATGGAGAGCGGAGAGCCGCCGGGTCGTTTTCTCCTGGTCGACGATGAGGTCCTCCTCGGCGTACAACGCGAGGACGGGCAGATCGAGGACTTTTTCGGAACGAAAGATCAGCCGATCCAGCCGCCGGATCTCGAGGAACTCGGCGGCCGGGATCCGTGTCCGGCGCAGGGGATCGGAGCGAATGAAGCCCGCGGCTTCGGGGTTGCTGGTGAACAGCCCGACATCCGCCACCGGCGAAGGCAGCGCCGGCCTTCGCCGATGGAACAGTCCGGCTCCGACCATGATTTTGCGGAACCAGCGAAGATCGGTCTTGGTTTTCAACCCGGGCGAAATCAGGACGAGGGAACGGGCCCGCCCGGGATATCGGATGGCGAAGGCGACCGCGAGCTTGGCCCCGAGACAAAGGGCGGCCAGGTGGACGGCGGCGCCGGGATGCTCCCGCTTGGCGAAACCGACCGTGGCTTCGATGTCGGAAAGCCAGAAGCGGAGATTTCCGGCGAGGGCTGCGTTCAATCCGGAGCCGCGCCTGTCCAGGGCATAGACCGGGACGCCAGACCCGGCCAGTTTTTCGGCCGGACCGGCGAACCATCCATGATGGCTTTCGAGACCATTGAGATAAATCAAAACATTCGCCGCGCGGGGCGCGGTCCAGCCGGCGATTTGGATGTCGCCTCCAGCCGCGGTTTTCAATGTTTGAATGTTCATGGGAAGCTAAAATGCAGCCCGGAATATGGATTCGCCGAAGCGCGTCATGGCCTTTTCGTCGATCTCGATCCCCAGGCCGAATCCCGGGCAATCGCGCTCCAAAGAGCGCGGTTTTATCGCCCATCGTCCGCGCCGGGACTTGCGAACGATGTCCCTCTTCAGCAGAAATCGGTTGAAAGCGGGCTCGACGGCCGTGACGAGGGGAGCGACGGCGAGGAGATGCCGCTGCGCCGCGGCCAGGATGCCCGTCTCTCCGACCATGGCTCCGAGGTAAATGCGGATCCCATGTGCGCCGGCCAGCCGGGCGATTTCCAGCGAAGGACAAAAACCGCCGTTCTTTGATATCCGGATATTGAACCCTTGACTCCATCGCTCTCGCGCCGCCCGGCGGGCATCTTCGATGGTCAGAAGAGACTCGTCGAGGATGACGGCCCGCGGGCCGATCCCGGAGGCAAGCCGGCGATATCCCTCCCAATCGTCTTTCGCCAGCGGCTGTTCGAAAAGAAGCACGCCCGTCCTCATCAGCGTGGTCATGTTCTTTTCCGCTTCCGGCGAAGTCCAGGCTCCATTGGAGTCGGCCCGGACCGTGATCTTTTTTTGATCCTTTCGTCCGGCTATGGCCAGGATGAATCCAAAGCGCCGTTCATCATCTGGAAAACCGACCTTCAATTTGAAGTCGCGGAATCCGGCCGTCCGGAAAGCCCGATACAGCCAACGGACTTTGAGAGGCCCGCCGGCGGGAAGGACCGCCGTGGCGACCGGCGGATATCGTTCTCCGGAAGCGCGGGCGCCGGCCCGCGTCCCGGCCGTGGAAACGCCTTGATCCGCGGCCGAGATTTGTTCTGGAGCGGGCGTGCCCGGACCCGGAAGATAAGCGGCGGCCGCTGATAATTTTTCGCGAAAACACCGGCCGTAGGCGTCGAACAGGGCGAGCTCCACGGAACAGCGGGCCGCGTTGAAGACGCGTCCCTCTTTGGAGAGCGTGGGGAGCGCCGCGGCTCCCGCCGCCGCCTGGCCGAAATCCGCGGGGCGCCACGGGCGGACGAGCGGAACATAAAATTCCCGGACGGCTTGAGCGGAGCTCTCCACATTCTCCCCCGTGACGTACTCGCGCGGGACGCCCTCTCCCCAGCCCACGGTTCCATCCGCGAGCGCGATCCGGGTCACGAGGCCGGCCGATTCTTTCCGGGCCGCGGCCCGATGCTCGAAACGAATGCGGAACGGGAGACGGACGCGAAAAAGCTCGATGGATGCGACCTTCATGAAGCTCCGGATGGAACCTCCCCAGAATAGCTAAAGCCTGTAAAAATTACAACAGAGGAAAGTCAAGCCAAGGGACGAGCCTTCGCGGCGGGAGGACTCGCCCGCGGCCTATATATCAACGGGCGAGCACTTCCGCCGTTGACAAAGCGGCGCATCGGACATAGAATTTTGCCGGAGCCGCCGATGAAGAAGGAAGAAGGCGAAAGAGGCATTCGACGATGACCGAACCAAGGGACAAATGGCAGCGGAGCATGATCCGGAACAACATGCTCAAGCTTCGCGAAGCCATCGAGACGCATTACATGAAGGGCAAGCCCATGGTGACCACCCATGACGGCCGCCTGGCTTTTTCCCTGCTCATTCCGCCTTTGGGACATCCCGTCGCCACGCGCCGGGTCCGCCAGGTCACAAAAAATGTCCTCGACTCCCGGAACTTCGTCCAGGACGACGGCGTCGTCAACTATACGAGGAGGACGCCGCACATCATCACCCTGGCTCCCACCTACGACTGCCAATGCGACTGCGGCCACTGCTCGGCCTTCTTGAAAAGAAAGGCCGTCCGCCGGGATAAAAGCCAGATGACCTTCCCGGAGATCCGGAGCGCCATCAACCAGGCCGTCGAGATGGGAACGACCTCGATCGTCCTTGTCGGCGGCGAGCCGCTTCTCTACCCGGAGATCTTCGATCTCATCCGCTCCATCGATCGGGACAAATGCCTATGCACCCTGTTCACGAACGGGGAATTCATGACCGGCGAAAATGTCTCGCGCCTGAAGGACGCCGGCGCTTACGGGGCCTTTTTCAGCCTCGATTCATCGGACCCGGCGGAACACGACCGGAATCGGAAGCGGCCGGGTCTTTTCCTCAAGGCCGCGGACGGGATCCGGCGCTGCCAGGACGCCGGCATCGTGACCGGAATGTCCACCTTCGTGACGAAGGAGAAGATCGCCTCGGGGGAAATGGAGGCGATGATGGAGTTGGCCCGCCGCATGCGCGTGCTCGAAGTCTTTTTTTTCGACATCATTCCCACGGGCAAGATGACGCAGAAACGGGAGTGCGTCCTGTCCAAGGGGGAGAGCGATGAGATCAAAAAATTCCGCGAACAATACAACGAAAATCCCGATTTCCCGCGCATCATCCACCAGACCCTGTTCGCCAGCCTGACCTATCCCTGCGCCGCCGAAGGATGTCCCGCGGCTACGGTTTACATGCATATCCAGGCGGATGGGAGCGTTTGCCCGTGCGACTTCACGCCGCTTGTCTTCGGCAATGTCCGCCAAAAACCCCTGAAAGAAATCTGGGAAGCGATGTCCGGAAACGAGATCTACGGCAAGCCTTCCGCCCATTGCCGCTACCAGGACCGGGAGTTCTGCGACCTGGTCGCCCGGTTCGAGCAGTCTCAGCTCGCCTGAGGGGTCTTTCTCGCCCCAAGAGAATCGTCGAGGGCGCGTTCTTCGAGCCAGCGGCGCTCCGCTTCGCGGCCGATCAAATATCGCGGCTTGTACTGGGAGTCGTCCTCGTCGCGGCCGGAAAATTTCCGGCGGAATTCTTCGAAGCTTCCCGGCCGGACGCGGACGACCAGGGGTGGCCCCAACCGTCCCGAAGCCCGCTTGGCTTCGTATTCGCAGTTGAGTCCCCGCAGCCCGTCATCCAGCCGGCGGGCCGTTTCTCCTTGATCCCCGCGGAGGGAGGCGGCTTCCTTTTTGATTTCCAGGAACAGGACGTAGCGGGGCGGCATCTCCTCGCGGACGCCGAGAGCGAATTCGATGTCCCGTAAGTCCAAGGCGGGACGGAGACGATCCATCGCCCGGAGAAAATGCGTTTCCGTCACTTTTTCTCCGGTCAGCGAGAGCGTTCCTTCCGCCCTGTGCAAGAAGCGGACGACGGGCGTTCTTTTGTAGAACGATTCGACTTCGATGATGTCTTCCATATCATAGCGGTATAAACCGCCGGCCTGGGTGACGATCAGCCGGTATTTTTTGCCGATTTCGATCTCATCGACGAGAACCGTTTCCCGCGAGGCGGAGCCTTCTTCGAGGAATTCCATGAAATGCCCGAAGACATTGAGCACCCCGGCCGGCGTTTCGTTGGCCAGGGGGATGGCGAAAAAGCCTTCCGAGGCGCGGAAGCCCACATCACGCAACGGGATATCCCGCGTATACCGCCGGAGCTCCGAGACATAAAAGAAAAGCGTTCCGCCGAGCCAACAGTTGATGATCCGGAGACCGGGCCAGAGCTTCTTAGGGCCAAGGGGATTCTCTTTGAGCGCTTTTTCCAGCCGGCCGGCCGCGCTCGCGTCCGGCTTCAAGCGGGCTTTCAGATAAAGGACGTCTTCCTGGGCCAGGGCGAATTGGATATCCTCGGGCAAGCCGCCGTCCCGAATGTCCCGGGCGAGCGCCTCTCCGTGGTCCTGGATGTAGCGAAAGAAAAAAACGATGGTCGAGGGATTGGCGGTTTCGATGCTGCCCAGATTCCGCTTCAAGGCGAGCCGCGCGATCAAGCGGCGCTTGAGGTCGGAATCTTTGATCGCCGAGATGGACTCGGGTATCGCCCGTCCCCAGGAAAGGTACCTCGAAAACAAGCTGGAAATGTGCCTCTCCTGGCGGCCGAAAATCCTACCCGAGATGGATCCATAGGGAATCCCGGCCGCGGTCGTGCCGTCGAAGGGCGGAGAAGAGAGATAGAGATATTTCCAATTCGCGTATCGGCCGTCGTCCCGGATAAGCCTGGTCAACCAGTACAACTGGGCATCGGCCAGGTCTTTTTCCAGTTCACGGTTATTGGGAATATATTTCCGGGGCCCGGTCGAGCCGCTGGTGACGGCGAAAAAGACGGGATCGTCCGCGGTCAGGACATTCTTTTGGCCCCGGACCATCCGGTCGATAAAATCCGCGTGCCCGTCATAATTGGATATGGGGAGCCGGCGCCTGAATTCGGCGTTGGATCGGATGGAACCAAAGCCGAGGCTCTTGCCGAAGAGAGTCCCTTCATTCCGGCGGAGGATGGCCAGCAACTTCCGTTCCTGGGCCGGGCGGGGATCGGCGAAGGCGGATTCCATGGCCGCGAGCCGTCCATGGAAACGACGGGAGAGATAATGATACCGCCACTTTTTGCGGATAAGACACCCCGTTCAGCCCGGGCGGGCGGCTGTCGCCGAGACAGGGCAAGAACAAACTCGGCAAGCCCGACCGGGATCAAGGACACGGCGGAGAACGCGGACCGTCAGGCTCCGCCGTGTCGGATCGAACCCGTCGATCTAAAGGCGCCGGTCAGAGCTTGATGCCGAAAATGATATTGATGGAGTTCGGCTTGACCGAGTCCGTCGAGCTCCCCGTATTCTTCAAGAGATTGGATAACCCGAGGTTGTAGGAGATCTGGATGAAGCCCTTCATGCCGTTGAAATCCATCTCGTATCCGCCTCCCAACACCAGGCCATAAACCAAGGTATTCATGTCCGCGGTATCGATCTTCTCTTCGCCCGAATCCCCGCCGCCCCAGTCCCAAGTGATTTTGGGAGAGAGGACCGTGCCCACGTAAGGTCCGGCCGAGACGAAAGGCCCATTGAAGCTGAATTTGATCTGAACGAGGCCGACAATGGCGTTGGCGATGTACGATTCCTTGTAGGAAACGCCGGTGTCGGCATAAGCGAAGTTGGTCCCGCCAGTCGAGAAGATCAAGCTGCCCACGACCGACATATTTGTGCTCAGGGGATTTTCGTATCCCACGCCGCCGGCGAATCCGAACCGGGAGGATTTCGTCCAGGGGGCGACGTCCTCGGAAAAGCTCAGGTTGGCTAATACCGGCCCGAACATAACCAGGAATTTCCCGGCTGACGGGTTGCCATAGCTTGGCCTGGGGGCTGCATGAGAGGGGGCCGCGGGGGCGGAATAGGTTGGCGCGGCGCCGATTTCCTCGACGACATCCGCGTTGATATAACCGGTCACGGCTTTGCCGGTCGGGTCCGCGGCGGTGATCTCATACCAATTGCCCATCTTTTTAACGATTTCGAACATCGCGCCCATGGCCGCCCGGCTGACCACCGCGGATTGGGCGTCGGGCTGCTGGCGAATATTAGCGGTCTGGACTTTGACCTTTATGACCGCGGCCTCGGAGACGGCGGCAAAGGCGAGAAATAAAAATACGACTAAGAGCGAAACCAGGGTTTTTTTCATTGGATCTCCTTCCTTTCCCTCCTATAATATTTGGTCAACCGGGGAGGTGTCAAGCTTCGTTTTATATAAAATTGATTAGTGGTGAAGTCGCGCCATTAAAAAAATCCCCCGCTCTCTCTTCCAACCAAGGAAAGAGGCGGGGGATATTTGTCGTAGATGAAAGACCTGGGACAAGGATCGGGGTCCCCGTCCCAGGA
>Ga0315278_10003665_pt1 | contig 13766 bp, 20 predicted proteins | sample YL17G06_0_MG_FD_203880 | JGI IMG/M metagenome (GOLD analysis project Ga0315278, IMG submission 203880) | Sediment microbial communities from Yellowstone Lake, YNP, Wyoming, USA - YL17G06_0 | ecosystem: Environmental > Aquatic > Freshwater > Lake > Sediment | place: USA: Wyoming | collected...
GCTTTGATCGCTGCAAATTGCCCTGCTGAATGTCTGAACTTGCAGTTGGATACGGAGGAATGATTCGACTGTGACGCTGAATTGCTTCCACCCGAAAACCGAGCATAGTCAAAATCGATTGAGGTATTATTCTCCCAAAAGAAACATTGGTCAATGATAGTTCCCATAGTCCATCCACCATAAAAGGCAGTCTTGAAATCATAGAATCTACACCCTTCGATTCGTGAACCGTAGGAGGCTTGGATAGATAAGGCTACGTTATTACGACCACTTCCTTTGAATGATATATTGGTAAGTCTTAACTGCATATCAATACCCGCATTCGCCTCGCTTAATGAGGCATAAGTACGAACCAATCCTGTGTCAACTGTGGAGGGTATCACCCAATCAAAGCCATGACCATTGATCTCTTTAATAGTATTAAGGTTGGCAGGGAGTCTAACCTTTGCATTTTGAGTAATATTATTAGCAAGGTTAATTGATCTGATATTGTTATCGGTTAATGCGCTCGATAGTTCAGACCATGTAGTGACCCATCGAACATTGCCAATGTTTCCTGTTCCAGATGGTGGACAGGATGGACAAACACCATCCACCCCATTGGTTCCATTGGTTCCATTGGTTCCATTGGTTCCATTGGTTCCCTTTCCTAATTGAGTAGGGGATTCACGCCACTTTGATCCAGTCCACACATAGGATTTGACCCCAATTGTGTCCTGCCAAATATCTCTGTTGTTAGAGAATGATGTTGATGGAGTGATGGGAGGGAATCCTCCTTGCCACAATCTACCTGCCCCACTAATTGGTGTTTGTGCGAATGAACAAATGCCACTGCTCATCATTATCATTATTACTGCAATGCAATTGAAGATGTTATTAGTTTTCATGTTTTTTTTATTTTTTAGTTGTTTTTTTAAATGATAAATGAATCCAGGCAAAAATCATTGATGCCAAAGTGATCCAGAATAGAATGTCAATCTCCAGGACCACTCCCAGAATATTGAATGTTATCGCAATGACCAGGAATAAGATCCACAGGAATTCTGATTTTTTCATGTTTGAATTTATTAGTGTGTTGATAAATGAAAGTATTAGTAATAAGATCCACAGAAATTCCAATTTGTTCATGATGAGTTGTATTTTTGTGAGTCTGATTTTATGTTGTTACTGCCCTGGGTGGAAAATTCTATCTGGGGCAGTTCATGAAAAATCACTCTTCTTTTGGATTTTTTATCTGCTGAAGGATTTCGTGAACATCCAGGATGACATCTTTGAAAATCTCTCCCTCAATTTTGTTTAATCGTGAAAGGATGGTGGGTCCCCACATCTGAATCACATCCAGAGCCTGGGCCATCTGGGCAGACTTCTCCATGACTTTGATCACCTGGGAATAGTCCTCTATCTCTGACTCCACAATTCCAATTTTTTTCCAGTTGTTCTTTGTTTCTCCCAAAGATCTAAAGATCTCCCACTTTGTTGAATCCATGTTGATCATCTTATATGTCCCCAGAAAATTCATGTCATAATTAATCATCTGCAGAGACTGGGTGTCTTCCTGGATGTCTGACTCAATGGTCACCTCCACTGGAGTTCCACCTTCTGATTCCACATAGATGATGGGTTCATCCCCAATCATATTCAATAAGAGTCCACTGGACCCCAATCCAATAAAATACTCACCATTCCAGATGATCTCACCTGCCTTGGAAATGATCTGGGTGACCTTCCCATCCTGGATGACTTCTGTGACTCTTTGAGGATAAATTTTTTTATAAGATGTGATGAGGAATTTGTAGGCATCCTCTGCAGTTCCTGTGAAATCACCAAGGATCCATTTTTCTGGAAGTTGTTGAAGTTGATAGGTGTAGATTTTGATTTGTGTCATGTTGTTTTTTTTGGGTGAGTAGATCAATGAAAGTCCACCAGGAAAGGATCCTGGTGGACTTTTTAAATTTAGTTTTTAATGTTTGAAAGATTCCAATGAAATCCACCTTTTCTGGTAATTTTCACATCATCCTGGAAGATGTATGTTGTCACAACACATTGAAGTTGTCTGATGGTCATATTGGGATGATCAAAGATTTTCTCTGCAAGAAGAAGATCATCTGTAGAGACGTAGATGTTCTCCATGTCACAATCAACAAAATAAAAGGGCATATCATTTTGAAAAATCATTTTGTCTATCCATTGTCCCAGGAAGTTGTAGACAGAGTCCAGATTCATCAATGATTTTGGTGTTGTGGTCTTGTTTAAATTTTTCATGTTGTCTGTTTTTTTTTGTTTATTGGATGCAAATATAGATCAGGGATTCAATTCTGCAAATTTTATTGCAATTTTATTTTAGTTTTTTTTGCAGATTATGGCAAAGTCATTGACATTCAGTGATTTTATTTTCACTAAATGTCAATTTAAAATCATTTGTGATGGGTCAATTTTTATCCTCTACATGGAGGATCTCCAAAATAGAGTGCCATGACATTAAAATAGTTAATCGGACAGGTCATATTCACAACATTCATGTAGGCCTCATTGCATATTTCTTTGGTGTGATCAAAAATAAAGAAGACCTCATCTCCTGGATTGACCAACAGAGAATTGGGAATTCCCCAAGTCAAATCATAAATTATACCACCAATAGATACATGAATTACTGCCACAGGATCATTCAAAAGATTTGTGGCAGTTGCTACAAATTTGAAAAGGACAGAGCATTCAGTTCCAAGAGCAAACCATGAATCTGAAATCATAGAGGGATCTCCAACAGGTGCAGTGGTCACACCAAAATATGGAGAATCTCTGCCAAAGTCACCACAACAGGGTGGTGGGACAGGTTCTCCTCCTGAACCAAAAACATTTTCCCATGATGCCTTAGATCCACAACAGGCAGGTCTTTGGTTGACTTTCTCATATTTTGATCCAAGTTCTTTGACTACCTGGTTGATTGATTTTTTTGCCATGTTATTCCTCCCACAATAGTTTTGAGATAATTGTCAATATCATGTGCGAAAGGACCACACATGGAATAAACCACCAAAGGGACAAATCAAAGTGCCACCATGCAATTAAAAATGATGCCTGTGTCACCCATATATTTTGGCAAAAAGCACAAAGTCCCAGTGGGTTTGCTAAAAATCCCAATGGGTTTTTGGGATTGTCTCTCCAATACTTCTCAATCCATCTGATCCACCATCCAAAGATGTGACCTGGTTGGTAGGTAAATTGTAGAAAAAAAGACAGGAAGGATGATGTTGTGGCCACCAGTGCCACCATCATAAAACCATTTGACTTCATCTGAACAAAAATGCCCATGCAAAGTCCTATGACCATTCCAATGATCAACATCAAAATGGGCATAGTTGGAATGATGATCTCTTTGTCTTCTTTTTTTATAGACATGATGTGAGTGGTTGACAAATTCCTGGAATTCCTTTGGCCATAAACATACAGGCCCCATCAATAGTGACATGAGTGAAGTATGTTAGTGAGTAGGCTGCAGGGACCTGGATTTTGATCATGGTCTCTCCATTCTCATTGAATACATAGGGGATCAGGATCTGATCTGCTAAATTGAAAGTGAATGTCTGGGTGAGAAATCCCCCATTTGCCCAGATCTCAAATGTCACCTGTGTTCCATTGGGCCAGGGACTTTGAAATCCAAAATCAATATTCTCACATGACATAAAACATCCAAGGTCTTTTGAACAATTGCAATTCATGATTTTATTTTTTAAATTTTATCAAAAATAAGATTTTTCAAACGTCAGATCAAAGTCCACTGCAACAAAGATGAGATTTTTGTCAAATTGTTTTGGTTTTGGGACCTCATCTTTCATCACCTGAATGGAATCAATCTGACTCCTTCTGGGAATCATCTGGATGCCTTTGATGTCTGGTTGATCTGGAATCCTGCAGGACATGAGTCCCAATCTGATTCTCTCCTCCAGGTTGTATGGATCCAGGCCTTTGCCACAGGCCACCAGTCTCAATTCATACCTGGTCAACATCCTTTTGTGGTTACAGGTGAAATTTTTCCCATTTGCTGACTCCTCAAAAAAGATCTCCCCACCATCCCTGTGTCTGATGTAGAAGTAGTCACTCTCTGTGTCAGAGATTCCTGCCCATTTGAATTCATTGGATGTTGGTGATGTTTGCATTAGGATTCTGCCCTCATCATCAATTCTGGCCAAAAAAATGGACTTGTTAAATTCTGGGACATATCTGATGATCTCATTGCAGATCATCTCTAAAAAGTCATGGATTTGTGTGTTCATATTGTCAAATAAATTGTGAGAGTATCTTATCTATTTTTTCTGTGACCAGGTCATCAATATAATTTTGAGTTGCAATCTCTTCCTTTTTTGTTGGTTCAAAAATCTCCATCTGTCCTCCACCCTTTTTTTTGCCCTGGATGATCTCATTGCCTATTGCCTTCTGGTAGTCTGTATCATTGTCAATTGCCAAAACCACTGAATCACCAGATTTGAGGACTTTGATGGATCCCATCAATGATCCAGTGAATGATAGGTCAACATATCCAGTCTGTAGTCCTCTGGGTGATTTTCTCTGTGCCCCTTTTGTCCCCTTCACTGGCCTTCCAATTTTTCTGATTCTGGCCCACTGGGATGAGTAGTCAGATGAGATCAACTTATCTTCTGAATTCAGACCCTTGTTGAATATCCTCTGTTTGTATCTGCCCTCAAGGTTTTTGGCTGCTGCCAAAAGAATGTCACCACTTTGTTGATTCAAAGAGATAGTGATATTCTTTAATAATTTTGCAGCCTGGTCAAATGTCATGTCATTTTTTTAATGATTGTATCAAATAGCCCAGGGCAAAGATTGCCACAATGATGAATGCCAATGTCCAATAGATCTCCTTTTTTTTTGCAAGGGTCTGAATTCTCTCAATGGTGGTCTCTGTTCTGATCTTCTCAATGGTGATGGTGTCTGATGGACAGAGTGGTTCCACCCAGATTGAATCTCCTGGGAGTCTAACTATTTTTATCTGGACATCAGTTTTTTTGTCCAAAATAAAGATTGTGTCCATGTTCATCACAGACACAATGGTGTCAAATGATCTGATGGATGTGATGATAGTAGTGTCTATGAAAGTGGTCACCATATTGGTTGATCCTGGGAATCTCTCTGCACATCTCTCTGCATTGATACAACCATTAACAACCATCATTTGGAGTCCTATTGCCAGAAGGAGGAGCATTTTTTTGAGTCTCATTTTTGTAGACATCTATTTTTTTGTAGAATATTCCTGCAAAGTCCTTTTTTATCAGACCCAACAAAGACAAATTTTTGATCAGTGACACCAGGTTCACCATCACCAGTGGGACAAAGACTCCCTCATTCATCCAGGATAAAACAACTGATCCTTTTGACAAAGAGTTTGCAAAGGCCAACAAGGCAGTGTGGGACAACAGGGTCCACAGGATCCTGATTGACTTCCTGGTCTCAAAGGCATTTCTTTTCCACGCCAAATACATCCCACTGATGTGATCTGCTATGATCAACAGAATAAGGGCATAGAAGGAAACGGCAGGGTCATAGATCCAGTCCACCACAAATGAAGACATTGACCCAAGGGTGAATCCTCCCATTGTGAACATTAGTAGGAATTCATTTTTAAGATTCAGAGAGAGGACAGAATTTAATATCTCTTTAGACTCACTCACTGCATACATTTTCATCTTTTTGGTTTTATTGGTCTAATTGGTTTTTGTGGCGATACAGGTCTGGGTTTGGATCCTCCACAGGATCCACATGCCATGTAAATGTTGAGATCTTTAATCATGATTTTTGTTTTTTGGTTTTTTTATGGTAGTCCCTGCACATATCTGGACTGATTGCAAGTGATACAACAATCATCCACCTTCTGCAACAGAGTGGGCAAAGATGCAATGAGAGTTTTCATGTGTTTTTCATACTGACTGGTGAATTCCTCCAGTAAAAAAGCCCCCTTTTCTGAATCTAACAAGGTGATAGAATTCAGTCTATCTGTGGTCAGTGATTCCTTCACCACTTCAATTCCAGATTTGTAAAGTATAGGGAAGACCAGTTTGTGGGCAAGGATGCAACCAAGTTCATTCTGTGAACATTCTGCATTTGCCTGGACCATGAGTCCATAGGTTGTATTTGAATAGGATGATCCATTCCATCCAGTGGCCACAATGTATTGTGAATTTCTGGTGGTGCAGTTGCATCCAGGTTTGACTTTTGTGTTGTTGACATTGATAGCAGTATCATCCATTGTCACATAGATGGAGGCAGATGAAGAGAGGAAGTCTGGGAAGATTTCTGCATCTCCATTGGCATCAGTAGTGAATGGCCAGGAATAGGTGTTGACTCCATCAGTGATCTCCACAGAATGGGCAAAGTTTACCTGTTGGATTTTTATTTTTATGGAATTGACTCTGATTTTCAAAAGTCTGGATTGTTTAATTTTCAATTCCATGCCTCTATCCAATGCTGATGGAGGAAGATTGTTAGTTCCCCAGTCACCTACGAGGATCTCATCCAAGATGGACTTCATTCTGAAGTATGGCAGGGCATAGGTTGTCAAATCTGCCAGGACCAGACTGGTGGCAAAATAGATTTTGGATTTGAGAAATTCAAGTCCAGAGACATGGTCTGAATCCACTATGTCTGCAGCATATCGAAGATTCAGTCCTTCCAGATCATTGATGTAGAATCCTGATTTTGGACTTTGGGTGAGACATCTCACTCCAATGAAGTCATTGAGACAATTTGGGAGCATAGTTAAATGGATCTATTTTGTAGATATTTTTATCAGATATTTTGACCAGGCATTTGTTGACCAGGTAGTCTGGGACAAAGAATGATGGGCAGGATTTATTGTCAAATTGATTGTGACCTGCAATGATCACATCTGGATTGTAGGATAGAACCTCTGCAATGATAGTTGACATTGTTGCATTTTGGGCATCTGTCAATGTATTTTTTGCAGTCTTTTTATCCTGTGCCAGTCCTCCAACATAACAGAGATGCCTGGAGATGGAATTCATTCCTGCCACCCCATTGGTGATCTCTTCACCATCAATCCATTTGTCGAAGTTGTGTTTGACAAATTTGTGTCTGGATCCATCCAAAAGGATGACATCTGAATATCCTACCTGCTTCCATCCTCTGCCCAATGGTTTTGGTGCAGTGTGCCACTTTCTGATAGTCTGTGGTGTCACTTGCCTCCCTTCTGGAGTGGCAGTGCAATGGATGATCAGATAGGTGAATATTTTACTCATGACTCTGGATCTTCAGTCAGTTCTGGAAATGGTGGGTTGTATGGTTCCTCCACCATTGGTGATGGTGATGGGATCTCCATTCCTTGTGTGAATGTTCCACTGATCAAAAAAGTGTCATATTTTGGATTCTCACATTTTTCCACAATGATATTGGGATAGGTCTCTTTCAACCAATTGAACATTCCCTGAATCTCTTTGTTTTCTTTATACCTATAGGCATACTTATTAAAAAGTAGAACAACAGATTCACCATTGCAGAGTGTCTCTTTCCAGGATTCCTGGACTACAGAGATTGATTCATTTTCTGCCAGGGTAAAAAGTCCCATTTTTTTCCTTACCTGATTGAGTCCTTTTGTGTCTCTTCCCTGCATTGAATAGATGGGCCATGTGTCATCATCTACCTGTCCCACCAAAATGGTGATGTCATAGGATCTCCCTATTCCATAGTGAATGGCATCCACTGCAGCAATGACCACTGGGTTGATATTTTCCAGTTTTGGTTTTTCGTTTATCATGATTTTATTGTTTAAATTTTATCAAAAATAATAAAGGGACCCAAAGAATCAAATCCTGGGTCCCTTTAATATTTAAACGAGTTAGTCAGTGGACTACAAACCATCCAAATCCACCACCACTGGGCAGATCATTGTGATTGAGTTCCATGCCAGTGACCCATCAAGATAGGTTGACCCTGTGTTGTTGTCTTCAATCACCTCATCAATTTCAATAGTGAAATCGTTGATGGGGCCATAGAAATAACCATCACAGGAATAATATCCCATTTTGTAATTAGATGACTGACTCTGGAATGTATTCCAAAAGTCATAAACTGCACAACCACCAGGTGTTGAATCTGTGTTGTAGTCCTGGAATGTGAGAGTCTTCTCACCACCAACCACTGATTCTGGTTGACATGATGCCACCCTTTTTTTGGTGAATGATCCTTTTGGTTTTTGACCCAAAATCAATCCAGAGAAGACTGCATTGTTTGCAGCGACTGCAGTGATCCAGGCAGACCGAAGAGTCCAGTCCCATGTTTCATCACATTTGATGAAGATTATTTGTTTTATTCCACCTGGTCTGGTAGTGATGCCACATCCTCCAGTGTATGATTCTGGTAGATCTGGGGCACATAATGTGTTGCATATTGCCATGATATTTTTCCTCCTTTTTTTTTATTAATTAATTAACCTGGACAAACAATTCCTTGGTCAGTGCTGCAATCTTCAAAAGATAGAGTTCCATTGATGTCTGCATCTGCACATGATGAATTTTGTGGCACAAAGAATTGATTGTAATTCAAACTAAGTTCAACAAACCATTTTTCAGTGCAATCATCATAACTTGTTTTTAAGTCATAGACCAATCCAGTGAATGGATCAACAATGGTTCCATGTTCAAATGAGTCATTTCTTTTTGCATAGTCACCCACATATTTGTTCCATGTAATTAACTGAACAGATCCTGGTGCAATAGCAGCAAACATGGTGGATCCCCACAAAGTTGATGCAGATGGTGAATGATAGAAATACGCATCACCAGTCATTCGTGATAGATCCATTCCACCAGAATTGCAACAGGCAATTTGTTGTGCCTTTGCAAATAGGTCAAAGTTTCCACCACCAACCAACAATGGTGTTCCCATGGCTCCCATCTCTTCATAGATGTGTTTCACATAGGCCCATGCCATTGGATTTGGTGATCCAGTTGATGTAAACAATGGTACAGGGTGAGAAGTGACTCCTGATGCATCAGATCCATAGTTCAATGCCTGTCCTGCCAAAAGTGCCTTCTCTAAAGAGACATTGATTGCATTCATTGCATTCATAATGTTTTGACCCACCCATAAATTGTCTGCCTCACATAGTTTTCTCATCTCCATTTCATCAAATCCCATTTTGTACTTTAGGCAATTGAATTCAGAGATGATTGTCTCTTTTGGTGCAGGATTGATTTCTGGTGTGCAGTTCAACACACAATCATCCAATACAACATCATCACAAGCCTGGGCCACCCAGTTCACCTGCACTTGTCGGAATTTTCCATTAGTTGGTACTATTTGTGCCATCATCTGTGATCTGTTGATCTCGGACATGAGTGCATCAGTGTACCCTACTTTTTGTCTTTTTAAGGAGGGAGAGTTCATCCCTGCAATATCATTAAGGTTGGCCTGTAGTTTACTACAAAGGCCTTGTGTGTATGCCATTTTTTTAGCAGTTTTTTAAGTTAGAATGTTAGTGAATTTTGAATTGGTTTGGGACCAAAAAAAAAACCCGAAAACAGAATCATTCTCCACCATTACTGGTTTTGATGATGCCATTTTTGGGTTGGCTGAATCCCCTGTTGTGATTTTTGGATCACATTCCACAGGTGGTCATTTTTGGTCTGACCAGGACCCAGGTTCCAAATATAGTAAAATTATTTACCAAATGTTCTCATCTGGGACATTTTATCAACATTTTCCTGCGCTGCCTTCAGACCTGGAAGATGGAATTTGGCCTCACCTCCCTCTGCCTGGAGAGTCTGTGTTCTCGCCCTGTTTGGTGTTGGATCTGGTGTTCCATTGGATTGTTTGATCACATTGAGATCTCTCAATTGGGTCTCCAGAATCTCCTCAAATGACATCACCTTTGTCCCATCCTGGTTGAGTGGGTTCAGTCCTGCCTTTGTTTTGACTATGAAAGATCCATCATCATTCATGTCAATATCATAAAAGGAATTCAGATGACTCTGGATGGCAGGATAGACCACCTCTGGTTTCACAATCAATGATTTTGATCCAAGGATGGATTTGATGGCAATGTCTTTTTTGTAACTTTTTAGGACATCTTTGGCCTCCTGTTCCTTTTGTGGAATGACTTCCTCCATTAATTTTTTATTTTCCCTGGTCAGTTCCATCACTTTTGTCTGGAGTTCATCTGAAGTGGAAGATGATGTGGTCTTTGATTTATCCTGGGCCAGTGCCAGGATCTCCTCAAACTTTTTGTCTTTGATCTCTTCTGAAGTCAGACCAAATGTCTTTTTGATTTTGTGTTCCATTTTGGAGAGTTCTGTCCCTTTGATCTCATCTTTGATGGGTTGAATGAATTCTGGATCATTTGATAGGACTTCCTTCCATGAGTCCTTCCAGGATTTTGCCAGTTCATCCACTTGGATGTCTTCATCACTGGATAGTTTGATAATCATGTCAGATTTGACACCAATTTTTTTGAGGAATGTTTCAAAGTTTTTCATCTTCTGTTGTGTTTTGAGTTGTTGTTTCTGTTGATTCTGGTTGTTTTTTGAATTTGCCTTTGATAGGTGTGTTCTGGATTATAGGTGGAGGAGTCTCCAGGATTTCCAGGTTGATCCATTTTTTTTGTTTTTTGAGGATGTTCACTGCAATATGGGTCATCTTACAGACTTTCCCATTTTTTGTGTTCATCACACTAACATACTGATTGAATGTTGTCATAGTTTTTTTTAAGTTTATAGTTTAAATATTTTCTGCCTGTTTTTGTATTCCCTCCCACATATCAGGTGGGACCTGGACCCAAAACCATTCTGATCCTTCTGGATTGATAAATGGATTGTCAATCTCTGCCTGTAGGATGATTTTGTAGATGTTCACCAGTGACTCCATGTCACCAATCTGTACTGCCTGTTCTGTCAATTCAGACAGGGATTGAATTTGGTCTATTCTCATTTTGTTTCTATTATGGTATCAAGTTTAATTCCTATTGACTGGGCATAGTCCTCAAACCAGGCAAAGACTTTGGGATGATTTGTTTTAAGTCCCTTTCTGTCATAGGTATAAAAGGTGTATGCCTCTGTGAAAAATTCTTTTTTGTTGGCCTCACCATATTCTGTTGGAGAATCTTTGAGGGTCAATTGATATTTTCTCATAGATCCTCCCATGTTATTTCCACTAAATAAGACCTCTGGATCTTTGTCAAATTGAATGAGATGACCACTCTCATGGGTGATGGTGGGTGCAATGTTTCTCACTCCCCTATTGGCCACTCCTGCAGAAGACATAGACCACCATTTGAATGTTTGGGCTTTTTTTGAGATTGATGCCAAAACATTTCCAGTCTTTGGTTCTATCACTGCAATGATTCTCTGTGTATTATTGTCTCCTTTCATGTCACTCATGATTCTGACTTTGCCATCCTTCTCCATTTGAATCAGTCTGTCAAATTCAGTGTCCATTTGAATGGGTTTGAATTCGCAAACATAACCCTCTTTCCACATTATTTGCATATATCTTCCATTGACTGCACAATGACCATTTGTGTTTTTGTCAATTTTTGGCAAATATCTTCCCTGATTTTTTGTTCCATTGAGTGTTTTTTGAGATGCCAATTCAGATCTATTCTCCGCATCATTTTTTAAAGTCACCAAGGTGTTTTTTTTGTTGGCCACTTCATTGGCCCCATCAGATCCTTCCATGACTAAATTATAGGAATCATTGACCTGTTTGGATTGAGATGAGATGAACAGAGACTGATCCAGTTCCTGGTTCCCCAATGCCTTTGCCCTCTCTTTTGCAGTGATCTGGACATCATTTTTGATCTCTTTGATCTGTTGATCCACTGCAGTCTCCTCCTCTATGATTTGACCTGCCACCATTTTATCATATTCCTCCCTCTCCCTTTTGGTCATTTTGAATGGGATGGCTGAATGTCTACAGGAATATCCACCCCTGTAGGTGGCAAAGTTGTCTGTGTTGGTTCCTGGAATCATACCAGATCCATTGTTGAAGGCCCAGGTGATCTCATTAGAAAGTTCATCTTTTAGGAGGATCTCTTTGCCCACCCATCTTCTGCATTGGGGTCTGGAATCATCAATCAAACTTCCCACATATCTGTAGGCATCCAGTCCCAGATCCTGGGCAATTAGTTGGTTGATCTGCCCATCATATTGGTTGAGGGCATCCCTGGAGATTTGAGTCACATATCTTTTGAATTGACCCTGTTTAAGTGGATCAGATAGGATGGTTGTCTCCAGGTAGTTTTGAAATTCCTCCAGGTTCATTCCTCCAACAATATTTTTGAATATACCCTGTTTGACTGGTTCCACAAATCCCTGTTCCATCCCATTTCTGACCAGGTTGTCCAAAACATTGTTCACATTGGTCTTCTGCACGTTGTTGAGTTTTTCTGCAATCTCTGCAGGATCCAGATCATTGACATCTTTGTGGATGTCCACATTCATCTCTTTGATGGTGTCAAAGGATGAGATGTAGTTCTTTACATTTTTTGGATAGGATGAATCCTGGATGGCATCTGCAATGACTTTGTTGATGGCATTGACCATTGAGATGTTTTTATCATCAAAAAGGATCACTCCATCTTTGATGTTCATCTTTTTGACCTGCTTCATCACCCCATCCACAATGTTTTTTTCAATTTGTGAGAAATTCTGGAAGAGTGATTTGTCTGCTCCACTTATAAGTTTGATCTTTTTATTGATCAGACTCTGGATGTCTGTTGAGAATGTCTCCAATTTTTTAGATTATAGGGGCCAGTTCTATCACATTACCACCAACATAGGAGTTGACGATGGGTTGAAGTTCTCTGTCCAGATCTGCAAAGATGGTGGAAAGTTGATTCTCCAAATAGGTGTTCCCTTTGTCAGTGACCAATTTCATGAGTATTTTGTAGGCAAAAAGGGATTTTATAATATCATCTTTTTTGATAATGCCAGAGGCCAAAAGTACCTGCTTATCTTTTGAGTTGATGTGATAAATGGGATCGTATGACACCAGTATCTCCACCATCCTGGAGATGGACTTATTGCCACTAAATCTCTTTTTTGCCAAATCCTTAGTTGTCTCTACCAAAAAGGCCACTGGGGCATTTTTGTCAGTCAGTTGGTTGATCTCATTAATCAAATCCTCTTCTGTCTTCATGGAAAATGAGATAGGTTTGATGATCAATGGATCCATTGGATCACTCACATTCCTATATTTTTCAATGAATTGAAGTGATTTGTAAATGATCTCATCAAAGATGTTGTTGGAGATTTTTGTTAGGACCATGAATGAGTCCTCTCTGTCAATCATCTTTGCAGTTCCACTCTGTGACTCATCAATGGTGTTGAGATGGAGTGCCTCCTCTGCCTTTTTGAGAAGAGTCTCCCAGGCATTGCCAGAATATTGAATCACATCCACTGGTGGTCCAATGAATCTGATCATGGGATCTGATGGTCCAGACTGCCCACCATCCAAAATGGAGTTCCCCTTCTCCCTCAAAAATACTCCAAAGGGTGATCTGGTGATCACTCTTCCTGTTCCTTTGCATATTCTACAGGCCACATTCTCCTCACTATCTGAATTCCAACAAAAACCATCCCTGCATCCAGGTGCAGAGCATGACTCTGCCTGTTCCTCTCTGTAGGGGAAACATGATGTGGTCATCACTCCCTGCCAATCACTATATTGTCTGATGGCCTCATTGCCAAAAGGGACAAAGGCAGAAAAATATGAGTCAAAATATCCATCATCAGTGTAGTCACCAC
>Ga0315278_10003668_pt1 | contig 13761 bp, 13 predicted proteins | sample YL17G06_0_MG_FD_203880 | JGI IMG/M metagenome (GOLD analysis project Ga0315278, IMG submission 203880) | Sediment microbial communities from Yellowstone Lake, YNP, Wyoming, USA - YL17G06_0 | ecosystem: Environmental > Aquatic > Freshwater > Lake > Sediment | place: USA: Wyoming | collected...
TAAATTAGAAAAGAAAACACAATAAAACTAACCACCTTGGGAATTGTAAAATAAAATAAAATAATTATATATGGGAAAAACTAAAAAAAGAGGGAATTGTAAAAATAAAATAAAATAAAATAAAATAAAATAAAATAAGTATATATGGTAAAAACTAAAAAAAGAGGGAATTGTAAAAATAAAACGCAGAGGCGTGTTTATGAGCCTTTTGAAAATATAATAAAACCTGAAACTATTACAGTAGAAAAAGAAATTAATGAAATTTTCAAGACTCCATTTGTTCCTTCAAAAATAACACCTAAAAATGATTATTATTCGTATATTAATTATAAATGGATGAAAACAGCGCAGGTTCAAAAAGGTGCTGAATATATCATTCAATTAGACGATTTTAGAATTGTTCAACACAAGGTTTATTTAGAATTGTTGAATATCGTAAAAGATTATACAAAAAACAATCATACAAAAAAATCCACAGAAATATCTAATTTTTACAAATCTTTTATCAAAGGAAGTTCATTGAATGAAATAAAAGAATATGGTCGTTCCACATTGCGAATGATTGACACTATGAGAGAAAATCCTGCGAATTTGTGGAAATTGTTGGGGACAATGAATAGAAATGAAATTATATCATGGGGGCTTCCATTTAGTTATAATTTGTTTGGAGATGATAAACATCCAGATATATATAGATGTGTCATTAGTTCACCTAAGTTAACATTAATTGATGACAGTCTGTATTTTCCGGATGACGATTTAACTGATAAAAAATACAAAAAAAACTATTTAAAACATTATTTCATTTATTTAGAAGAATTATTTACATTTGTCTTTGGAAACAATCACGGATTTACTGTCTCCGATGTGTATGATGTAGAAGTTGAAATTTTCAATAATTTTAATTGCACAAAACAAAAAAAAAATGCAGAGTATTACAATGTCATTACGAAAAAAGAGGCATTGACCAAATATAATTTTAATTGGGAAGAATTTAGCCATTGGATCGGATATAAATCTTGTCCGGATTTTTTCATCACTTCTAGTTTGAATTATTTGGATTGTTGCACAAAATTATTGTTGAAAGAATGGACCAGCGAAAAATGGAGAACATATTTTATTTATATTTATATAAGACAATTAGTTCGATTTAATCAAGCTGGATACAGTTTATATTATAAATTTAATGGTAAATTCGTCACAGGACAAGATGATGAGCTGCCGCATGAATTGGGTCCAGTCTTTGGACTTGGTTATGCGTTCAACACTTTTTTTACAAACGAATACATTGATAAATATAAAGACGATGAAATGATTCAATATTTACAAGGACTATCTGAAGATTTAAAACAGGTGTTTATACGAATTATAGAAAATAATACGTGGCTTCAACCAAAAACCAAAAGTTATGCTTTGATGAAATTGAAACATTTAAAATTAATTGTAGGGTCGCCAAAATTATTGAGAGAAGACCCATTGTTAAATTATTCTGATTCTGATGCCTGGGGTAATTTGTTAAAAATTGCTGATTGGAGAATTAATCAAAATGTTTTATTAGAAGGGAAAAAACTTGTTGATGTGCCTGATATTGATTGGTCCTTGACACCGCCGAAATTTGTTGGAACTCAAGCATATGTTGTCAACGCAGCATATACCCCTTCTTTAAACAGTATTTATGTTCCATTGGGATATATACAAAAACCATTTATAGATTTAGATCAACGAGGAATTGAATATAATTTAGCACACGTTGGATTTACATTAGCACATGAAATGTCTCACGCATTGGATGATTTAGGTTCTCAATATGATTATACCGGAAAATTGCACGATTGGTGGACTGAAAAAGACAAACATAAATATAAACAAATACAGCGCGATATAATTAAACAATATGAAGTTTTTGCAAAATATGATGGAATTATATTTGATGCAGAACCCAGCATTGGAGAAGATTTAGCAGATATTTCAGGATTGGCTATTTGTTTAAAATATTTAAGAGATTTTCAACATAAAAATGAAGACATTATTCCAATTCGTTCGTTGTCATATAAAGCAATGTTTATATATTTTGCTTCACAACAACGACAAAAAATTAATAAAAATGCTTTAAATGCTCAACTTAAGACAAATCCCCATCCTTTAGATAAATATCGTACAAATGTTCCATTGTCAAGAATGAAAATCTTTAGGACAATTTATAATATAACAAAAAAAGATAAAATGTATTGGAATTCTACAAATACTATTTGGTAATTTAGGATAAAATCTTTAATATATATATAGAATGGATTCGCAAATGAGAAGTATGGGACGTAGTCGAAGTTCTGCTCGTGGACGTGGTCGAAGTGCTAGTCGTGGACGAAGTCTACAACAAATGGGAGGAAGAACTAGGGGACGAAGTGTTGCTCGTGGGCGAAGTGCATCTCGTGGACGCGGGCGAAGTGCATCTCGTGGACGCGGACGAAGTGCATCTCGTGGTCGTGGACGAAGCATGGGATATGGGCGTTCATAATTTAGGAATATTGAGTATATATTAAATTAAATATTTAATATATATATAATGACTCAAACAGCAGGACGTCGTGGTAGCCGTAAACATCATAATCGTTCAGTGGCAGTAAAGCGTTCAGCTGCAAGACGCGCATCAGTAGCAGCAAAACAGGCAGCATCTGCATCTCGTTCTGCTTCTAAAGCTGCTTCTCGTGCGGCAAAAGCTGCCCGCTCTTCGTCTGCATCTAGGGCATCATCCGCATCTCGTTCTGCTTCTAAAGCTGCATCTCGTGCGGCACAGGCTGCGAGAAATGCTTCTCAAGCGGCAGCAGCGTCTGCTTCAGTTGGTCGTGCTTAAAATATTAACAACAAATAATAATGTAAGTAATTAGATTATTATTTTGATTTTTGTTCGGGTTTGGTTTTTGTTTGGTTTGGTTTTAGTGTTTTCTTGTCTTACGTTTTTTATGTTGTTTATGTTTTCGCCGAGTTCTTTTTTTTCTGCCTCCAGTTGATTCTTGTATAGGCATAGGCATAGGCATAGGTTGTGTTAATGTTGATGTTGATGTTTGAGAATTATTATATAAAGTATTTTCATTTTCTGTTTCTTTTGCAATAAGCTCAGGAGCAGGAACAATATTAAAATTAAAAACATTATGTGCAGGAACTGGAACATTAACAGGAGTAGGATCAACAGTAGGCTGAGGAGCAGGAGCAGGTTCAAAAAGAGGCTCCTGTTCCGGTTGAGGTTCAGGCTGAATAACAGGCTCCTGTTCAGGAAGAGGTTCAGGCTGAATAACAGGCTCCTGTTCAGGAAGAGGTTCAGGCTGAATAACAGGCTCCTGTTCAGGAAGAGGTTCAGGCTGAATAACAGGCTCCTGTTCAGGAAGAGGTTCATTAGGTGTAATAATAGGCGTTGTTGGAGTTGTTGGAGATACAAAAGCAGGAACAGCTTCAGGTGTAGGCTCCGGCTGAGGAAGAGGTTCCGGCTGAATAACAGGCTCCTGTTCAGGAAGAGGTTCCGGCTGAGGCATCGGTTCAGGAAGAGGTTCATTAGGTGTAATAATAGGCGTTGTTGGAGTTGTTGGAGATACAAAAGCAGAGTCGGCGTCAGAGTCTGCGTCAGAGTCATAGTCAGTGTCAGAGTCATAGTCAGTGTCAATATCAGACACAGGCTGAGAAACAGGCTTATACTCAGGCACAGGCGCAGGAAGAGGCTCATACTCAGGCACAGGCTCAGGCATAGGCTCAGGAACAGGAACAAAAGGCGCGGACAATGCTTTTACCGTATCATTTAAATTTTTTTCTTGATTTATTAATGTAGAAAATCCGATTGTATCAACAATTGCCTCGTATAATTTAACCCCTTCTAAATAATCATTTTCGCATTTAGAATATAAATCAATAATTATTTTTCTCGTATTTTTCACAACTATTGATAATGTAGCATCATTCAATTTAGGATTTATTTTGATTGTTTTATTTCCAGTGCGTTCGTCAACTACATATGTAAATAAAATATTAATTACCTTTAATAATTCATCTTGTTTTGCATTTGCACGTGCAATCATTAGCTTAATATTATTCGCATAATTGGCAAACAAATCATTTTTTACATTTCCTGAATATGAAGATTTAAATTTATTATTCAAACAGTTTTCGTCAGCCTGATAATTTTTCAATTTAATATCACTAAAATCCTTAATATCATCAGGCATTTCTTCCTTTCCGGTAAAAGTAGTATAAAACTGTTTCAAATCAGAGTTATATTGTTGTTCAGTTTCTTTCGTCATTCCTTTGAACTTGCCAGTAGTAAAATCATATTGTTCATCTAAATATAATTGTTTTAATTCAGGTATTCCCGGTTCATCTGACAATGTTTTTACACTGCCATCAGACATCAAATTAATACTACAAATATTTGGAGAAACATTAATATTTCCATTTGCATCATTGACAATTGTTTCTTGTCCAGATTGAAGATTATCTATGCGATTTTTACAAATATTCAATCGCTGAACACTCGTAATGGCATCTTTGGGAATTTTATCTTTTTCATATATATTGTATTCGTGTTTAACACCATATTCGTCTACATATGTATAAATAGGATTAATTGTCATTACAATTGCGGCAAAAACGTGTGCTATAATAATATAAAATTTGGCAATTCCCAGACAGATTCTTTCTTTTTTATTTACATCAACATCTAAACTTTCAAGTTGTTCTTTGGACATATAAATTACCTTGTCATTCTCCATAACATCAGATTGTTCTCCATTTTGTATTCGTTCATCTAAATATGATATTTCTTGTAATGTAAAATATTTACCAATAATATCTGATGTCAATATAAGCATTTTGTCACAGTGTTCTTTTTCTGATAATTTACTCAAATTTTTAAAATCCATTGTCAAAATATAATATGTTGCTATAGTATCAATTATATTTTTAAAATCTGCAGGTTTTTTATTTTCAGAAATTGTATTTCCCATATACCATAAATAGATAAAAAAATATAAAGATACTAAAAATTGATATATATGAGTGAAATTTATTATTCAGATGTTTATAAACAACATATTAAATCCAATAATGACTATATTTTCAAAACATCTATTTTACAAAACATACTATGGGAAGAAGAAATATGCGATTTAATTTGTCAATATATAGAACCTAATACTGATTTTATTGATATCGGGTCAAACATTGGATTAATTTCATTGGCTGTAAATTTATTATTATGTAATCAAAATAAAGGACCAAATATACATTGTTTTGAATGTAATCCAGATACATTTATGTCTTTAAAATATAATACACAGGATAAACCCAATATTTATTTATATAATTTCGGATTATCCAATAAAGTCCAAATATGTAATATGAATAACAATGAATATAATAATGGGTGTTCTCATATTCATTACGTGATTGACAATGAAATCAAAAGAGACATAGCATATACACACACTAATATTCCTGAATTTAAAAAAAACAATAATTTATTTATAGCAGCATTGCCATTAGATTCATTTCTTAATTGTTTTACAAAAAGAATAAGTGTAATTAAAATTGATGTTGAAGGATTTGAATTTTTTGTATTGCAAGGAGCAATTAATTTAATTGACTCTTATAAACCGATTATTTTTATAGAAATATTTGATGAAAAATTAAATGAAATAATTGAATGGTTTAATATTCGTAATTATGGATTATTCAAAAAAATGAATGTAATAGATTATTTATTTGTGCCAAAAGAGAGAATGATACCAATCTAACAATAAATAAAAATTGAATTAAAAGTTTCTCATATATATGAAAGAACCAAATGATGACTACTGATAAAAGTAAAAAGCGAAAAAATAACAATGTCAATAAAACCGAATTATGGAATATATTTGACAGTGAAATAGACAATGACCAAAAAAAACCTTTAGAATGCATTTACAGAGAATGTGGTGATAGAGAGAAATGTGAACGATGCGAACATAGTTTAGCATTTTCCGATGAAGGGTTTTTAACTTGTACAAATCTACAATGTGGAATTATTTACAAGGATTTGTTGGATCAGTCAGCTGAATGGCGATTTTATGGTGCTGATGACAATCAAAATAACGACCCTACACGATGTGGTATGCCTATTAATCCACTTTTAAAAGAATCGTCTTTTGGATGTAAAGTCATATCGTGTGGTCCAATGAGTTATGAAATGAGAAAAATAAGAAGATATACCGAATGGCAATCCATGCCATACAAAGAAAAATCGCAATATGACGAGTTTCAAATTATTACGACAATGGCTCAAAATGCTGGTGTTCCGAAAATGATTATTGATGACGCAATTAGATATCATAAAAAAATATCGGAATATGACATGACCTTTCGAGGAGACAACCGCGATGGCATATTAGCAGCATCTATTTATATTTCTTGTAGAATTAATAATTTCCCACGAACAGCCAAAGAAATCGCAAACATATTTAATTTGGATGCAACGAGTGCAACAAAAGGATGTAAAAATGCACTTTCTATTATTAATAACATTGAAAAAGATGTATGTAACAAGGAAAAAACGGTGCTTTGTAAAACCAAACCTGAAGATTTCATTGAACGGTTTTGTAGCAAATTAAATATTAATAGCGAATTGACACAAGTATGTAAATTCATTTCCAAAAAAATTGAAAAATTGGATTTGATGCCTGAAAACACGCCTCATTCAATCGCCGCAGGAATTGTCTACTTTATTTCACAAATATGCAATATTAATATTACTAAAAAAGATGTCAAACAAATTAGTGAAATTAGTGAAGTAACTATTAATAAATGCTTTAAAAAAATGGAACAAATTAAGGATGAATTGATTCCGGCTGTTATTCTAAAAAAATATGCCTTCGTTGCTTAAAGACAAATATTATACAATCTTATTATTATGACTACTTTAATAACACATACAACAACAACAATCTTATCAAGACCCATTCCTAAAAAAGTATTTATTGTTCCATATCGCAATCGCCCACAACAAAAATTTTTTTTCTCAAAATACACGACTTTTTTACTCGAAGACATTTGTGAATATGATGTCTATTTCTCTCATCAATCAGACGCCCGACATTTCAATCGTGGCGCAATGAAAAACATTGGATTTATCGCAATGAAACAGAAATATCCCAACCATTATAAAAATATTACCTTTATCTTTAACGATGTAGATACAATGCCTTTTTACAAGATTTTTGATTATGAAACTGTGCCTGGTGTAATTAAACATTATTACGGGTTTAAATATACTTTGGGAGGAATCGTCGTCATCAAAGGCGGCGATTTCGAGAGAATCAATGGCTACCCGAATTTTTGGGGCTATGGGTTTGAAGACAATTGTCTACAAAAACGGGCAGAAATGTTTGCATTGAAAATAGACAGAACTCATTTTTATCCAATTGGAAGTCCTGAAATATTACAATTGTTTGATGGAGTCTCTCGCATTATCAATAAATCTGACCCTTGGAGAATGAAAAATGACAACGGTAGTGATGGAGTAAGGACAATTACGCAACTTCGTTATTCTATTGATACGAAATCAACAAATGAAGCAGACAATCAGTTGGTTGTTGAAAATCCAAACATTTTCTTTATTAATACTACACATTTTCTAACTGGAATTGATTACAATAAAGATGAATATTATAAATATGATTTGAGAGAACCGGCTAGAAAAATTATAGCACCCAACCAAGTTAGACGAACTCCTATAAATCCAAATGATGCTGCATTAGTTGATGATTGGACGAATATACCTTACTATCCGATGAAAAGAGAGAAAATAGAAGTGGACCAGATACCTCAATTACAAAGACAACAGCAACAACCACCTCAATTACAAAGACAACAGCAACAACCACCTCAATTACAAAGACAACAGCAACAGCAACAACAGCAACAACAACAACAGCAACAACAGCAACAACAACAACAGCAACAGCAACAGCAACAGCCACCTCAATTACAAAGACAACAACAACATCAACAACTACAAAATCAAAATCAACAGCAACATCCCTCAAAATTTAAATTATATTTTAAAAATGGAAAATTTATAAAAAAATAATCGTGTCTATGTCTTGGTTGAGTATGGTTGTTGTTGAGACATGCAATGTATATTTCCTCCTCCCAACACAATTTCTCTGGCATAAACGCCAACGATTTTTTTGTCTGGAAAAATTTCAGACATTGTTTTTAATGCACGCGAATCCGTTGAACAATTAAATGTTGGCACAACAACCACATCATTTGTTATTATTAAATTTACGTGAGACGCTGCCAATCTAACATTAGCTTTTCTAACAAACGAACCATCCGTAACAGGCAATGTTTTTATTTCTTCTTTACTATATGTTAATATTGGTGGATGCGGCATTTTATAAACTTTAATTTTATTTCCATTTGCATCAGGAGTGTTTTCCAATACGTGCAATGCTGCCAATGACCATTTTTCTTGTTCTTTATCAACACATTGCTCTGTTCCACAATCATCAGGCCAGGTTAATATAACTTTTCCTACTCCTACAAACACACATATATTATCTACGTGTCCCATTGTATCAGTATCATTTGCAACTCCGTGTGGTATCCATATAATTTGTGTTAAATTTAAATAATTTGATAATATAGTATTAATTTGTTTTTTACTTAAATTTTTATTTCTATGATTTAAAAGACATTGTTCTGTCGTAATAAGGGTTCCTTGACCATCCACTGAAAATGATCCGCCTTCACAAACAAAATCATTTTTATTGTAAAAAGGAATAGATAATGAATTGCTAATTTTTAAAGCGGTTAATGCATCTAAATTATGTTCTATTTCTTTAGGATTTCCCCAACCATTGAATTTCCATCCAACACTTCTTAAATATATATCCTTGTTGACATTTTTTATAAGAAATGTTGGAGCAATGTCTCTCAACCAATTGTCATTTGTATTCACTTCAACAACAAATATATTTTTACAATTTTTGAAAACATCGCACGCGTGTTCCCACATTGAAGGTTGAACGACTATATTTACCTTTTGATATTTAGAAATAATATCAGCAACTGCCTGTATCACTTTTTGTGCTGGAGTTAATCTAAATGTCCCCGGATTGCTAGGAAATCCTAACCAAGTTGCTTCTTGTTTTTGAAATTCAGCAGGCATATAAAATCCATCTTTAATAGGTGTTTTTACTAACGATTTGATGCAAATTTTCCGTGTTTTTGTCATATATATATATATATTATATATTATATATATATATGGTAATATTAGGAAATCGTGTTCCATATGAATATTTTATAACAACAGGGAAAGGTGAATCAGATGTAGGCTCTAAATTTTTACCATATGAAACCGGGTCATATGACGCTGCGTTACACGAGGCGGGAATAGAAAACGCAAATGTTATAGAATACACGAGTGTAATGCCAACTGACGCAAAGGAAATTTCTAAAAAAGAAGGATTAGAACGTTTACAATGGGGTGAAGTATTAGAGTGTATCAAAGCACAAGCAAATGGAGACACCGGGTCAACAATAAGTGCAGCTATAATAATAACAGCCATTCACGACCCCAATGGCAAATATTTAGGGGGATTTGCGTGTGAGTATTCTGGTTCTGAAACTAAAGATGTTGTTGAGAAATCATTAGAAAAATCTATTGAGGGAATGATAGAGAGAAGAGGTTATGGGACTTGCAAAGATGGTCTCCAAATGTATAAAGATAATATAACAGACAAAGGTTATAAAATACATCCAGGTAAAATATTTGAATATGAAACATTAAATGTCACAAAAAAACACGGTTCAGTTTTGACGGCAATTTGTTTCGTAAGCTACAAATATCCTACACTCTCAACCAAAACTGGCGGAGGAAAAAGCACGCGTTCTAAAAATGGCAAAGGCAAATCACGCCGACGGAAACAACGACGGTCTTAATGTTTTACCCAAGAATAAATCATTTCCTTGTAATCATTTTGTCTCTTACTTTTCTTATAAAAAAAGACTTCGTGCGCTTCACCGAACAAATCAATACAGACATTTTCATATATTTCTTTATTAATGTTCAATACAAAATTGCCACCAACAGACAACCCATCATATACCTTTTTAAAAAGAGGAATATAAAATAACTTGTCCATTTCTCTCTTTGATTTATACAGAGCATTGTTCTCATACTTTTGAATGAAATAATATGGGGGCGAAGTAAACACAAGGTCGTATGTTAGCGCGGAATAATCAACGGTCAATGCATCGCGAAACATTATTTCAAAGTCTGTTGACATATTTTCTCTCTTATCCAAGAAATCTTGTAACTGTGAATATGGTTCAATCAACGAAGTATTTATTTCAATGCCAATAAAACGAGGGACATTCATTACGGCGGCTGCAACGACTGCACCACCCCATCCACAGCAGAAATCCAAGACGCAACTAGGTTTATATTTTGCGTAAATTTCCATATAATTCAGAGGACGAATGATATTGATTGAACTAATGCAAATATTATAAATCTCTTTCAAAACAACATATTCATTTTTCTGTCCATTTTTGTTTTTCACGGTGGCATAATATTTAAACATATTTTGAATGAATTTCTTTTCTTTGAATTCTTCGATTCTCTCTGCAAACTCATAAAAATTCACATTGTATTTGCCGCGAGTATATAAACGCTGAGTAAATGTAAAATAGTCAACAATTCCATTGCCAATAAGACATCGTTCTCCTATTGTTTCTATTTTGCATTGTTCAACGATTTCTCTCAATTGTCCATATTCTTTGATGATTTGTTCTTCTGAAATATTCTTGATATTGAGAGAAATGTCCCGATGTTTTTTAGCTAACTCCGATTCTGAAATTCCGTTAATCATAAAAAAGAAAAATATAATAAATACTAGGTTTTAACATTTATTATATGGAAATTCAACACACTCTTTACATTAATTTGGAAGAACGCCAGGACCGTCGTGTCCATGTAGAAGAACAATTGGCGTCTATTGGTATTCCTCAGGATACTGTTCATCGGTTTAATGCGGTTAAAATGAAAAATGGCAGAATCGGATGTTCAATGAGCCATTTAAGATGTCTTCAACACGCCCAAAAAAACAATTGGAAGCACGTGTTGATTGTCGAAGATGATATCACTTTTTTAGATCCGGAAATGTTTAAAAGACAATTGTCAAATTTTTTTCAAGATAAAATTCCACACGATGTTCTTATTTTTGGAGGGAATGTAGTTCCTCCATATAAACAGGTGAATTCATATTGTGTTCAAGTGTTTGGTTGTCAGACTACAACGGGTTATTTGGTCAATCAGCATTATTATGAGACATTGATTCAAAACATGCATGAAGGAATTCGAAAATTATTAAAGGAGCCAGAAAAACACGTTTTATATGCCATTGATAAATTTTGGTTTTGTTTGCAACGCCAACATTTATGGTTTATTATTGTGCCCTTGTCAGTGATTCAATTACAAAATTATAGTAATATAGAAGAGAGAGAAACCAATTATTCTCGTCTAATGTTGGATTTAGACAAGACTTATTTGAATAACACACGATTTATTAAACCGATGAAAAATAATTAATAAAATCTAATCAAATAAACTCTCAACAACAAATAGTATTATCCGCAACAATTTTATGCCAAGTAGTTGGAAATAAATCCTTGGTTACGTGTCCTATTCGTTTGCCAAACCAGAGAGAAGGATAACAAACAACTTTAAACGGAAAAACATTGAAATATGCGGCAAACCAACTAAATGTGCTGTTTGCAATAATATTATATCGACAACAGCTCATTAATATAAGTTGTTGCCAATCATTCAATATTTCTGGCGCTCGTTGAAACCGTGTTTCAGGGAATTCTTTTTGTAGTCGTGTGATGCATAAATTCACCCGTTCAACATCATCCTGTTCACAAAAATACAAGACATTTTTACCGAATCCATTCTTTTGTTGTATAAAAAGGAGAGAATTATAATAATAATCATACGACAAAATAGGATGTGTGTCGGGGTATTTTATAAAATCGCCGATTCTAAAATGCATGCTTATCATTTCATCAAAATTATCATATTTCTCTCCATACGGATTTAAACAAGCATACATTTTTATTACTTTTGCGCGAGTATCTTCCAAACGAATTAATTTAAAGAGTGTTTCTCTGTATTCATCAAAATATTTATAACTTTGAAAATATCCGACTAAATTCACATATTCCTTCTCTCTCATTTTCGCGAAATCCATTTCTTCATAATGAAAATGTTTCTCTCTCATTATAGTAGGTTGCGAAATCGAATATGGTAATGTAGCCATATATTTAATTGGTTTCAAAAATGTATTCCAATAAGTAGAACGAATTGTGCATCCCCTTGTAAAATCTTCATATAAAAACACACATTTACGACACAATTTAATAGAAAAAGCAACTGTTGTAAAAATCTGGAATAATTGATTTCCCAAACCTCCCGACAAAGAACAAGAAATCATATATAAGTAATTGATTATATTTTATGTAATTTAATAAAATATAATAGTATGAGTTATTTGCATTAAGTATATCTGAAATTATAGGGGATTTTACATTCCACCTATAAATCCGCATTAAAACTCCGCATTAAATTCGAAAATATCCTCATCCTTGTCCTTTGTCGCCAACGCATAATCCGCCACGCGTTTTTCAAAGAAATTCGTTTTGCTTTCCAAACTAATTAATTCCATAAAAGGAAAAGGGTTTGCGGTGCCGTATATTTTGTCATACCCCAATTGCAAACACAAACGGTCAGCGACAAATTGAATGTATTGCGTCATCAAATCCGAATTCATACCAATAATACGACAAGGCAACGCATCGCAAATAAATTCCGTTTCTATTTCTACGGCTTCGCGAACAATCTCGTAAATGCGTGATTTATTAATCTTCTTTTGCAATTTACTATATAATAAAATGGCGAATTCAGTATGCAATGCCTCATCCCTAGAAATCAATTCATTCGAAAAGGTCAGTCCAGGCATGAGCCCTCGCTTTTTCAACCAAAAAATAGAACAAAATGCACCAGAGAAAAAGATGCCTTCTATACACGCAAACGCAACCAATCGTGTGGCGAAACTACTGCGATTGTCGGCAATCCATTTTTTCGCCCAATCCGCCTTCTTTTTAATACACGGAAAGGTATCAATCGCATTAAACAGTCGCTCCTTGTTTTCTTCATCTTTTATATAAGTGTCAATCAATAGACTATATGTTTGCGAGTGAATGTTCTCCATCGCAATTTGAAATCCGTAAAATGCACGAGCTTCCGAGACTTGGACGTCGCCCATAAATCTCGTTGCCAAATTTTCTAGGACAATGCCGTCACTCGCCGCAAAAAATGCCAATATCATTGATATAAAATATTGTTCATCTTTTTCTAGACGGTTCCAGTCTGTCAAATCTTTTGTCAAATCAATTTCTTCCGCTCTCCAAAAACAATCGATTTGTTTCTTGTACATTTTCCAAATGTCATCATGCTCGATTGGAAACATTACAAATCGTTTGTCGTTTGGTGTTAGTAGAGGTTCTGAATTGATTTTAGACATCCTAAATAATATATATCGGAGATTTTAAATTGTTTTATATTATTATGAATATGATTGTTGTTCAGATGAGCTTAGCAGATAGAGACAAACATATTATGCGAATAGAAGAGCAAATAGAAGCAAAACGGAAATTGTTGTTGGAAAAACA
>Ga0315278_10003672_pt1 | contig 13760 bp, 12 predicted proteins | sample YL17G06_0_MG_FD_203880 | JGI IMG/M metagenome (GOLD analysis project Ga0315278, IMG submission 203880) | Sediment microbial communities from Yellowstone Lake, YNP, Wyoming, USA - YL17G06_0 | ecosystem: Environmental > Aquatic > Freshwater > Lake > Sediment | place: USA: Wyoming | collected...
TAATACTAAGGCCCCCTTCCCTAACCCTATTTTCTCTCTCCAGTTGGTCCTATGAATCCAAAGCTCAAAAAAAAGGCACTTTTCCTTTCATACTTCACAGTCGGATACAATATTTTGGAAGGAATACTATCCATCTTGGCCGGATCGTTAGCTGGGAGCATAGCGTTGATTGGATTTGGCCTCGACAGCTTCGTCGAATCCTTATCTGGGAGCGTGATGATCTGGAGGTTTCGGAAATCCGGAAAGATATCAGAAGAGGAAGAGGAAAAAGCTGAAAGAACGGCAACAAGGTTAATCGGTTATTCTTTTTTTATACTTGGAGCCTACGTTCTATATGAATCTGGGAAGAAATTATTCTTGCGGGCGAATCCGGATCCGAGTCTTTTCGGGATCATCATTGCAATCGCCTCTATAATCGTAATGCCGATTTTGTTTTACCTGAAATATCAAACAGGAAAGGCCATCGGGAGCAGAAGCTTGATGGCGGACTCTAAAGAAACGCTGGCCTGTGTATTTTTATCGATTGCTTTGTTAACAGGGTTAGCGCTGAACTATTGGTACGGCTTATGGCAAGCAGATCCAATCGCTGGATTGGTTATTGTGATTTTTCTAATAAAAGAAGGTTATAACACCCTAAAGGGTCAAGATTGATAAATCTTCCAGTCAGATGGTCCAAATACTATGTTCGCCCAGATACGAATCGGGATCTAACCGAAGAGCAGGTTGAAGAAATCGTTACCTTCTTGAAATCCCTGACAGGGGTGATTCCTAACGAAGCCTTAACAAACCCCATGCTCCCATCAATTGAATGAGCCGCATGGGCCAGGGGTGGTCCAGGAATTGCGGGCCGGCGGTCATGATGGGATATGGGCAGGAAAATGGCAAGAAGACCGGGACATGGCGGGTAGCGTTTACTATAAGCTCCTTGATCCTTAAAATGCAAACGTAAGGGACATTCCCACCTCCCCTGCGCTATATTTCTGTGGCCGGAACCATGAAACATGGAATCATGATGCAAAGAAAATAGACCTGACCCTTCAACCCTTCTACCCGGGATTCCTCTATCCTCTGCGCGGCCCGGATCGAATCCTCCTGGTTGGCCTCAATTTCCAGGTCCAGGAAGGAGATTTTTGAGGATAGGGGATGATGGTTCAAAGCTTCCAGGGCCCGGATCTCGAGACCGTAGTAGTCGGGCATGATGACGATCTCGTCCACTCCCGTGGAATCGAGTCCCAGGATGACCCGCTTGATGATGTCCGTTTTTTCCGTGTTGGAAATGACCGTGGCATGAGACACCAAACGGCGGATATCTTTGCCCGACGCCGGATTCGCGATAATGCCCACTTTGCTCATGGATCTCTGGTTTTCTACTTTCCTGGGCTGCGGATTCTCCGGTTCCCCCTCCCCTTAGGGAAGGCAGGCCACGAAATGGCCGGGGGCTATCTCCTGGAGAGAGGGTTCCAGGCTCGAACATTCCTTTTTCCGATGAGAACACCGGGGGTGAAAATGGCATCCGGGGGGGGGATTGATCGGGCTCGGGACCTCCCCCTCGAGAATGATTTCCTGCCTTTTCAAAGTAGGGTCGGCCACCGGGACGGAGGAGAGGAGAGCCTGCGTGTAGGGATGCCGGGGGTCCTGGTAGAGGACCTGGGCCGGGGCCATCTCGACGATCTTCCCCAGGTACATCACCCCCACATGGTTACTGATGTGGGCCACCACATTCAGGTCGTGAGAGATGAACAGGTAGGTGAGCCCCAGTCTCTTCTGGAGGTCCTCCAAGAGGTTGATGATCTGAGCCTGGATGGAGACATCCAGGGAGGAGATGGGTTCGTCGGCGACGATCAGTTCCGGGTTGACGGCCAGAGCCCGGGCGATCCCGATCCTCTGCCGCTGACCGCCGCTGAACTCATGGGGATAACGGTATAAATGGTCCGCCCCCAGCCCCACCATCTCCAGGACCTGGACGGCCTTTTCTTCCCGATCTTTATTCGTCGCTAACCGGTGAATCGACAGGGCCTCCCCGATGATTCGATCCACGGTCATCCGGGGATTGAGAGAAGAGTAAGGGTCCTGGAAGACGATCTGCATCTCCTTGCGAATCCGGCGCAATGCTTTTTCATCCAACGCGGCTAAGTTGACATCCCTCAGCCATACATTTCCCGCGGTAGGTTCGATCAAGCGGAGGATGGTCTTTCCCGCCGTCGTCTTGCCGCAGCCCGATTCACCAACCAGGCTGAGAGTCTCGCCTTTGCGGATTTGAAAGCTGACCCCGTCGACGGCCCGCACAGCCTCTTTTCGGGAGGAAAGAATTTTTCCGGGAAGAGGAAAATATTTCTTCAGGTTCTCGACCTTCAGAAGAACCTCGCTCAAGATATCCCTCCTTCCTGCATCAGCCAGCAACGAACCCCGTGCCCGGGTCGGGCCTCCTTCAGAATGGGTTCCTCCTTCCGGCAGACCTCTTTCGTGTACCGGCAACGGGGCGAAAAGTAGCAGCCTGAAGGGGGGGCCAGGAGACTTCCCACCACTCCGGGGATTTCGGCCAACCGATCCCTTTTGACCAAATCCTTGTAAAAATTGGGAAGGGACTTGAGCAGGCCCTGAGTATAAGGGTGCAGGGGTTCGCCGAAGAGGCCTTGCACCTCTGCCTCTTCCACGATCTTCCCCATGTACATCACCGCAACCCTCCGGGCGGTCTGGGCCACGATCCCGAGATTGTGGGTGATCAGGATGACCGCCATCCCCACCTTCGCCTGAAGCTCGGAGATGAGCCGGAGGATCTGGGCCTGGATGGTCACATCCAGAGCGGTGGTGGGTTCATCGGCGATGAGGATGTTGGGGTTGCAGGAGAGGGCCATAGCGATCATGACCCGCTGCCGCATGCCCCCGCTCAACTGGTGGGGGTAGTCTCGCACCCGCTTCTTGGGGGAAGGGATTCCCACCAGGTGCAGCATCTCGACCGCCCGTTCGAGGGATTCGTTCCCGCCCAGACCTTCATGGAGCTGGATGGCTTCCGAGATCTGTTTTCCGATGGTTAACACCGGGTTCAAAGAGGTCATCGGTTCCTGGAAGATCATGGAGATGTCTTTTCCCCGGATCTTCCTCATTTTATCTATGGAAAGGCTCAAAAGATTCTGGTCCTTGAAGATCAGGTCCCCGGCAACGATCTTTCCCGGAGGCTGGGGGATCAGGCGCAGGATTGAAAGGGCGGTCACGCTTTTTCCGCACCCCGACTCTCCGACGATTCCGAGGGTCTCACCGGACCTTAGATGAAAATCGACTCCGTCCACCGCCCGGACGACCCCCTCCTCGGTGTAGAAAAAGGTCTTAAGCCCCTGAACTTTCAAAAGAGAGTTCGCGACCACTCTAGGTTTCCTCCTGAGCCAACACAACCGTTTGCTTTTAAAAACCCTCGTTAAGATATTCCGATCTTCTCAAACGGGTCGGTCAAAAACCACTCATTAAATTACAACCTGTCGACCTCACCAGGTTTCGTCACGACGGGATCCAAAATTCTATTCAGGTGTATTTGACTCCAGCCTTGGGATCATAATTGGGAGGACGTTGAGAGATCTCGATCATGAGCCCCCCGATTTTGGCCATGTCCAGATAGGCCATCCCGCCCCCTCCAACCGGCCTGTCCTGTTGCAGAGCCCCGATCCCCTTCCGGGCGAATCTGTCCAGGGTGGCGCTAAAATCCTGGACCGTAAACTTGATGTGGTGAAGTCCCTCGCCTTTTTCATCCAGGAATTCCTTGTGAATGGTCTTCCCTTTCTGGTATTCGATGAGCTCGAGTTCCACGGCGCCCTGCTGGGATTTGGCAAGTCTCACTTGATAGAAAACCTTTTCCCCGTGTACCGTTGCGGAAGGGTGGGTGACCGTGCGGATCGAAAAAGGCCCCAAGCCTAACGAGGTCAGATATTCTACTGTCTTGTCCAGGTCCTTGACCACCACCCCCACTTGAACGATCTCCTTCTCTTTTCCTTCCAAAACTTCCCCCTGCGGCATGGGTTCCCTCCTTTTTCGCCGGAATTTTGGGCCTGGTGCCGTGACCCGCAATAGTCCTTTTTTAAAACCTCCGGGAGCCCTCACCGGCCCTTTCGGAGGCGCGCCCAACAGAACGGGCATGCATCAAGACGGAAGCAGCATGACCTTCATGGCTTTTCTTTCCTGGCAGGCGCGGAACCCCTGATCCACCTGCTCCAGCGGGAGCCGATGGGTGATCAAGGGAGCGACCCGGATCTGGCCCGAGGCCATGAAGGACAACACTTTATTCCAGGCAAGGCGCGAGGCGCCGTAGACCCCTCGAATGATTTTCATCTCCCTGACCACCCTGCGGGTGAAATCGACAGAGATATTCTCCGGATAAATTCCGAAGCAAACCAGCGTGCCGCCTTTGCGGAGCAATTCCAGGCCCTGGTTGAAAGCCCTGGGAGATCCGCTCACCTCCAGGACTTTCGCCGCCCCCAGCCCTCCGGTCAGGGCTCTTACCTTTTCCACCGGGTCTTCCCTCTCCACGTCGATCGTTACATCCGCCCCAAGGGACTTGGCGATTTCGAGCCGGGCTTTATCCCGGGTCAGGCCGGTTACGATGACCGGGGAGGCGCCGGCAGCTTTCGCCCCTTGGGCAGCGGTTACGGCGATCGGGCCGGCCCCCAAGACCACGACTGGCTCCCCCAGGGAAATTCCGCCCTGTTCCACAATGTGAAGGGCCTCGGCCGTGGGCTGGCTCTGGGCGGCCTCTTCGAAGGAGACCTCGGCGGGAATCTGGGGAAGAAAGTTTTGCCGCACGTTGATCGCCACATATTCGGCCATGCCCCCCTTCTTCTCCAGGCCGATTCTTCCGGCCGCCCTCCGCTGGTCGCAGATGGAATGCCGGGCGGTGATGCAATAGAAACACTGATTGCAGGAGCCGCCCTGGTAGACGACCCGGTCTCCCACTTTGACCCCGGAGACCTGGCTTCCCACCTCGGCCACTTCCCCGGCGAACTCGTGCCCCAATACCATGGGCATGAAATCGGCCAGTTGCTCATATCCCGGGGTCCATTCGTAGATGTGCACATCGGACCCGCATATGCCCACCGCCTTGACCCGGATGAGCACTTCCTCGGGGGAAATCCGGGGGACCGGAAGTTCGCCCACCTGGATCCCCGGCTTGGGCTCCGCCTTGATTGCTGCTTTCATGCTGCCGTTCCTGGCCATGCTCCCTCCCTATTTTTTTGTGGTATCGGAAATTATAAAAATCTTTCTCTGCTCGAAATTTTTCACCGCAGTTGTTCATGTCCCTTCGGGACACCATAAATAATGAAAAGGCGAACTTTTCGGAGCAGAGTACACAGAGGTCGTCCCGCTCCGAGCGGGATCAAATCGTTCAAAGAGAAAATTCTAAAAAAGCCGATTCTTTTTTGCGTCTTCCCATTTTCATTCTTCTCTGCGTTCTCCGCGTTCTCTGCGGTTAATCTTTTATTTTTTATCGACGAAGTGAAGGGGGTAAAGATCGATCCCCCAGATGAAGTCCCTCTCGGCCACCCCGGCGATGTTGCTTTTGTAGGGGATGGGATAGATCATCATCATCAGAGGAACCCCGGGGACGTCTTCCATGAATTTTTTCTGGATCTGGTGGTAATACTCGAGCCGTTTCTTTTCGTCCCTCTCTTTCCGGGCTTTTTCAATCAGGTCGTCGATCTTGTCGTACTTGGTAACATTCAGGCCCGGAGAGAAGGCCGATGTATGGTAATGGCGCATCATGGGAAAGTCCGCGTCGGGCTGGAGAGAGGGCAGGATCAGGGTAAAGTCAGTCGTCCCCTTGGAAAGCTTGCCCCACCAGGTGGCCTGGTCCGTGACGACGAGCTTCACGTTGATATTGACCTTGCGCAGCTGCTCCACGAGGGCCGTGGCTAAGGGAAGGTAACTGGGAGACTGGAAGGTGTCCAGGCTCACCTCGAACCCGTTAGGGTACCCGGCCTCGGCCAGGAGCCCCTTGGCCTTTTCCGGGTTGTAGTCATAACGAGGAATTCCCTTCTCGTCATGCCCGAAGAACCCCTTGGGCACAGGGCTGTCCAGGCGCTCGGCCATCCCGCTCAAAACGTGGGTGACCAGGGAGTCTTTGTCGATGGCCTGGGCGACGGCCCGCCGCACCCGGACATCGTCAAAAGGCTTCTTTTTGGTATTCATGAAGAGATTCTGGAAAGCAGGACGTTTGCTATACGTGACCTTGCACCCGGAAGCCAGAAGGCGGTCTACCACGGCTTTCTCACGCGGTAACACCCAGATCATGTCGATCTCGCCCTTCTGGAGGGCCAGGACCACGGTATCGGGGTCGGGGATGATCTTGTAAACAATCTTGTCGACCTTGGGCGGGCCTTCCCGCTGCTGAAATTCTTTGTTGGCCACCAGTACGCATTGCTCGCGGGTCCAGGAGTCAAAGATGAAAGGGCCGGTCCCGACGGGGTTCCGGGCATAGTCCTTCCCGAACTTTTCTACCGCTTTCTGGTTGACGATCCCCGTACCCCGCGGGCCCACCAGCTTATGCAGGAAGGGGGCGGAGGGGGCCTGCAGGTGAAACTCGACGGTGAAATCGTCGATGACCTTCACTTCTTTCATGTCCAGGGCGAGTTCGGAGCGGGTCGGGGCGCCGGTCTTGGGGTCCATGATGCGGTCGAATGTGTACTTCACATCCCCTGCGGTGAATTTTCCGAACCCCTTGTGCCATTGCACGTCGTCCCGGAGCTTGAAGGTGTAGACCAGCCCGTCTTTGGAGATGGTCCAGCTCTTGGCCAGTTCCGCCTCGATCTCCGAGGTGTTGAATTTGTAGCGGAGCAGGCTCTGGTAAATGCCCCGGCACATCATGATGTCCTGAGCCATCCCGGTGAAGGGAGGGTCCAGCGTCCTCAGGGTGCTGTAATCCCCGATGGTAATCACTTTCTCTTTGGCCCACCCCGGCGAGACCAAGAGAAAGGAGCCCAGAAAAAAGACCACCCCGGCCACGAGAATCGCTTTGCTCAGATTTTTCATACCGCTTCTCCTTTCCTCATCTTTCTATTTCTTCCCCACAAAATGGAACGGGTAAAAATCCAACCCCCAGATGTAATCCCGTTCCGCAATTCCCGCAAGATAACTCTTGTACGGGATCGGGTAGATCATCATCATCAGGGGGATGGAAGGGACGTCTTCCATCATTTTTTTCTGGATCTGGTAATAGAAATCCAGGCGGTTCTTTTCATTCTTATCCATGCGGGCTTTCTCGATCAGATCGTCGATTCTGTCGTATTTACTCACATTTAATCCGGGAGAGAAAGCTGAGCTGTGATAGTAACGCATCATGGGAAAATCCGCATCCGGCTGCAGGGAGGGTAAGATCAGGGTGAAGTCCGTGGTCGCCTTGGACAGCTTGCCCCACCAGGTGGCCTGGTCCGTCACGACCAGTTTCACGTTGATATTCACCTTGCGCAGCTGATCGGCAATGGAGGTCGCCAGGGGAAGATAGCTCGGGGACTGGAAAGTGTCCAGATTCACTTCGAAGCCGTTCGAGTATCCCGCCTGGGCCAAGAGCTCCTTCGCTTTCCCGGGATCGTAGTCATAGCGGGGGAGCCCCTGCTCGTTGTGTCCGAAAAAGCCCTTGGGGACGTGGCTGTCGAGACGCTCGGCCATGCCGCCGAATACATGTTTGATCAGCGTATCCTTATCGATCGCGTGGGCGATGGCCCGGCGGACCCGGACGTCGTCGAAAGGCTTCTTTTTGACGTTCATCCACAGCTGCTGCCAGGTCGGCCGCTTGCTGGGGGTGATCTTGCAGCCCGAGGCGATGAGCCGGTCGGCGACGGCCTGCTCCCGAGGCATGACCCAGAGGAGGTCGATCTCGCCCTTCTGCAACGCGAGAACGCACGTATCCACGTCGGGGATAATTTTGTAAATCACTTTGTCGACCTTCGGCGGTCCCTCCCGCTGGCTGAACTCCTTGTTGGCCACGACGACACACTGCTCCCGCGTCCAGGAATCAAAGATGAAGGGACCCGTTCCGATGGGGTTGCGGGCAAAATCCTTTCCGAACTTCTCCACGGCCTTCTGGTTCACGATTCCGGTGCCTCTCGGCCCCACCAGCTTGTGCAGGAAGGGGACGCAGACGTATTTCAGGTGGAACTCGACGGTGAAATCATCCACGACGCGAATCTCTTTTATCTCGTGGACGATCTCCGAGCGGCCGGGGGCGCCTACCTTGGGGTCCAGCAGCCGGTCGAAAGTGTACTTCACGTCCAGGGCGGTGAATTTCCCGAACCCTTTGTGCCACTGAACATCGTCGCGCAGCTTGAAGGTGTAAACGAGGCCATCCGGGGACACCGTCCAGCTTTTCGCCAGGTCCCCCTCGATCTCCGCAGTGTTGAATTTATACCGGAGCAGTGACTGGTTAATCGCCCGGCTGATCATGATATCCTGAGAAATCCCCAAGAACGCGGGGTCCAGCGTCCGCAGCGTGCTGTAATCCCCCAGGACGACGACCTTTTCCGCTCCCAGGCCCTCGGGCAGATGAACTGCCGTTGAGCTCAGGAGGAAACCCATGATGAATAAAAAAAAGAGTCTTTGCCCCCGTTCCATTCTTTCCTCCTTTTTGAAAGTTACTGTTGGCCGACAAGATGCAGCGGGTAGAAATCAATGCCTCAGATAAAATCTCTCTCCGGCAACCCGGAGATGTGACTCCGGAAGGCCAGGGGATAGTCCACCATCATTAACGGAATATCCGGGAGAGCCTCCATGAATTTTTTCTGGAATTCGTGATAGTACTGGAATCTTATCTTTTCGTTCCTTTCCTTCCGGGCTTTCTCGATGAGGTCATCCAGCTTATCGATGACCGCCTGATCGCGGGGCAAAACCCATACCACATCGACATCCCCCTTTTGCAGGGCCGTCAAGAGTGTGTCGACATCCGGGACCGCCTTGTAGATCATCTTGTCGATCTTGGGAGGGCCCTCCCTCTGCTGGAATTCCTTGTTCCCGAGCAGTACCACCTGTTCGCGGGTCCAGGAATCGAAGATGAAAGGCCCTGTCCCGATGGGGTTGCGGGCAAAATCTTTGCCAAACTTCTCGACCGCCACCACTTCTCCCCGAAATGGAAAGCGGGTCTCCGGGTCCATGACCCGGTCGAAACTGAACTTTACGTCCTGGGCCGTGACTTTACCGAATCCCTTGTGCCATTTGATGTTGTCCCGCAGCTTGAAAGTATAAACGAGCCTGTCTTTGGAGAGAGTCCAGCTCTTAGCCAGGTCTCCCTCCAACTCGGTGGAATTGAACTTGTACCGAAGGAGACCTTGAAAAAGGTTTCTGGAGAACATGATGTACTGAGATATCACACTGGAGGTCGGGTCCGGGTTGTTCAACGGGCTGTAATCTCCGACGATCAGCACTTTCTCCTTGGCTCCCGCCGGACCCACTGGAATCAAGGAGGCCCCCAGAAGAAGAATCAATCCCCATCCCCAACCCCGCTTTAAGCAATCGTTCATAACCCCTCCTCCTTACCATTCTTATTCTTCGCTTCCCATGCAGGAGGTAACCCCTGATCTCATCCGTACGGAATTCCCTTCACCCCCTTCCCACTTCCCTTTCGCCCTTTAAGCGAGGATCAAAGGCATCGCGGACGGCGTCTCCTACAAAATTGAAGGCCATGACCACCAGTACGATGATGATCCCGGAAAAGGTCGATATCCAGGGAGCATTCTGGAGGTAGGACTTTCCTTCATTTATGATGTTTCCCCAAGTGGGCGTCGGGGGCATAATCCCCAGTCCCAAAAAGCTCAGGCTGGCTTCGGTAATGATTGCCGCCGGAATCCACAAGGTAGCCAATACCAGGATGGGGGAAAATACGTTGGGAAGAATATGGAAGAAAATGATTTTAGCCTTGTTCTGCCCCAGGGCCCGCGCCGCCTCGACGAAATCAGCCTCTTTGACCGAAAGGGTGGAGCCCCGAACAAGCCGGGAGAACCGGGGAACAGTCACGATGGAGATGGCGATGATGACATTCCAAAGGCTCGATCCCATGGCCGCACAAATGGCCAAAGCCAAGAGAAGGGCGGGAAAGGATAGGAGGATATCGGTGAACCGCATGATCACAGCATCGATATACCTCCCCAAATATCCGGAAATGACGCCCATGGTAACCCCGATGAGGGAGCCAATGACCACAGAAAATATCCCTACCAGAAGGGAAATCCTCCCGCCCCAGACAACCCTGGACAGTACATCCCGTCCATAATTGTCGGTACCGAAAAGATGCTCGGCACTGGGGGGCTTCAGCCGGTTGGGCAGGTTCTGGTGCAAGGGATCCTGGAGGGGAAGAAAGGGAACCAGGATGGAGGCCAAGACGCTGACCAAAATCACCACCGCCCCGGACAGGGCCAGCGGATTCTGTTTGAGGAAGCGGAAGATAACCTTTCCCATACCCTTCTTTTTTTTCTTCTGTTTCAATATTTCTTTATGGGTCATCGCTGCACCCTATAGCTTAATCCTTGGATCCAGGAAACGATAGATCAGGTCCACGATCACGTTCACCAGAATGACCGCAGAGGCGAAGATCAGGACGGTTCCTTGCACCTGGGGATAGTCCCGGGCAAAGATGGCATCCATCAACAACTTGCCCACGCCTTGCCGGGCAAAGACCGTCTCCGTCAGGATCGCTCCCCCCAGAAGCTGCCCCATGTAAAGTCCCACCACGGTGACGATGGGCAACAGGGCGTTTTTCAGGGCATGGACCAGGATGACGGTGTTTTCGGCCAACCCTTTGGCCCTGGCCGTCCGGACATAATCCTGTCCCAGAACCTCCAGCATGCAGGATCGGGTCAGGCGCATGATCAGAACGGCCATGCTGATCCCAATGGTGATAGCGGGAAGCACGAGATGGTACAACAGGCTCCGCCAGCTGGAAGTATCCCCCACGCCGATGATGGGAAACCACCCCAGATGGTAGGAGAAGATCCAGAGGAGAATGATGGCCAAGAAGAAAACGGGAACGGAAATACCGGAGATGGAGGCGGCCCTCATGAAATAATCGAGAAAGGTGTTCCGGCGAATGGCGGAGATCACTCCGATGGGGATGCCCACGAGGAGAGAGATGAGCACTCCCGCTAAAGCCAACTGAATGGTGTAGGGAAAGGGCCGGAGCGTTTCAAGCAAGACGGGCTGTTCCGTAACCAGGGATCTCCCGAGATCCCCCTTCAATAAATTTCCCAAGAACTTCAGGTATTGCAGGTGCAGGGGTTGGTCCAGCCCCAGGTTTTTCCTGAGGTCCAGGATGGAGTCGGCCGTGGCGTGAGGGCCCAGAATGGCCAATGCCGGGTCCCCGGGAGTCAGATGGATCAGGAAGAATACGATGGTGACCACGCCGAAGAGCGTGGGAATAATCGTGACCAGAACCTTTAGCCAATACCTGCCCATGAAATTCTTACCCCCTTGCCGACTTAGAAAGAAACTTTCTTACAAATATTTAACCCCCACGCTGGGATCAAAGTCCGGAGGATGCTGGATGAGCTTGATGATGAATCCACCCATTTTCGCCGAGTCCAGATGGGCCAGCCCGACCACATGGGGGCGTTGATAACAGAGATAATGCACCATAAACAGGGGAACGGCAGGTAAGTCTTCCATGAGCTTCTTTTGAATTTCGTGGTACAACTTCTTTCGTCTTTTGGGATCCGCCTCACTCCGGGCTTCGTCAATCTCCCGGTCGAGCCGGTTTTACCGCATCAGGTTGGTTCCGGGCGAAAAGCCCGCACTGTGAAAAACATTGGTTAGTGGAATGTCAGCGTCCGGAACCCGCACTGGCATGTAGATGGAGCTCTCGGCGGTGGCATTCCCGATCTTCTTCACGAAAGAGGGTTGGTCGGTGACTTCCAGCTTCAATTTGATTCCCGCCTTTTCCATCTGGCCCTGCAAAACGGTGGCAATGGGGAGATAGAGCATGGAATTCCATGTATCCATCGTTACCTCAAAACCCTGGGGATATCCAGCCTCGGCCAGAAGCCCCTTGGCCTTCTTGAGGTCGAATTCATGCCTTGGAAGACCCTCTTCAGTGTGGCCAAAATACCCTTTTGGAACCAAACTGTCAAGATTTTCCCCAAAACCTCCCAGGACATGTTCGATGATTGCCCTCTTGTCGATGGCATGGGCTATGGCCTTTCGGACCCGAACGTCACTCAGGGGCTTCACCTTGGGACAGGACTTTGGGGTCAGACTTAAAGATTGAGTTGTGCGGTTGTGTAAAAGGGGTCGCCTATTGAATCATAAAAATTTACTTGGCCAATATTTAAAATCCATTCTCTTTGGCAATTCGTTCTGAGATTTCTTGAATTACTTTTTGAGCGAGGGGTCGTCAAAGTCCTGCTAACCAGCGGTTAGTTTGACAAAGGGGTCAAATGACAAAGGGGTCAGACTTAAAGACTTCAATTCAGACATAAGGAATGAACCTCAGGAAAGGCAGAAAGGAAGGGGTAACCGAGGAGTGGGAATAGGCAAAATGGTAAAATATTATGGTTTTATATATTTTTTTCTTGACAAATAACACATAATATATATAATAGGTGTTATGAATCTAAAGAGGATCTCTTTCCACCGAAAGAAGGTGGATATTTTAAGGTGGAAGAGGAACAGACTGGAGCGAATCCCCATGGGGCGCTCGCCCATGGTAGCGGGTTCCTTTCTGTCACGCCGATTCAGGCCTGGAGGTCCAATCGCGTGCTATCTGTCGGCCTCGATTCGAGGCGCAAGTCGACATCGTTATGTTCGCAAGGGGGAGGTGGCCTATTGGCGCCAGCGGGCTCAGGCCTGGCAAAGATTCCAGCAGGCGGTGGCTTCCTGGGTGAAGGTCAATAAGGAGATTGAAAAGGAGTTAAGGGAGATCGGCAGGCAGCGGTGTGAGTCCTTGCCTGGGGGGCGGCGGAAGGAAAAGCGATAGATGGATCAGGTGATCATTTTCCAGGAGAATAAGGTTGAGGTTCGCCGGAGGTTGAAGGATGGGAGGATTGACTATTTGGATCTGACCTCCTGGAGTTTTCAGGATCGGCTTTTGGGGTTTCTGATCGAGGAGAGGTTTTTTGAGTGGTGTGGGAGCAGTTATCCTACGCCTCGGGAGAGGGAGAATATTCCGGTATGGTTTCTCTTGGGGTGTGCCATTCAGATGAAACTTCATCGGACAGCGGCTTTTCAGAGGCTGGAATATATTTTGCGGTCGGGTTCGATTCTGACGCGGGTGAAGTTTAATGTGGGGTTAAAGGGAGGGGGATTTAACCATAAGAACCGGGAAGGTCGAGAGATTCCGATCGATCCGGATACGGCCCGGAAGTTCTTTACGGATACGCAGGCTGGGGAGGTAGAGGAGTGGCATAACACCGATGTGCAGAAGTGGCTCCGGAGGCATCGGGGATATTCGGACAAGGAGGGGATTTTTATCTTAGACCCCACTCTGATTCCCCTTCCGGACAATCCTAATTATAAGGAAGCGGCTCTGTTGCCCTTGGATGCGGAAGGGAACTATGGGGAGGTGGAGAAGATGTCTCCGGCCGAGAGGAAGAGGTTTAAATACACGCGGGCGTACAAACTCACGCTGTTGCTTCATTACAGTCGGCCAGATGAATATTTTCTGTTTGCGGGTGGGCATTTGGGCCGGGGGGATGAATCGGGGTTGAAGCGAGGGGAGGAGCTGGTCGATCAATTTGTCTCCCAAATGGGCAAAGGGGTGATCCAGCTTCTGATCATGGACCGGGAGTTTATTGATGGGGCGA
>Ga0315278_10003674_pt1 | contig 13759 bp, 13 predicted proteins | sample YL17G06_0_MG_FD_203880 | JGI IMG/M metagenome (GOLD analysis project Ga0315278, IMG submission 203880) | Sediment microbial communities from Yellowstone Lake, YNP, Wyoming, USA - YL17G06_0 | ecosystem: Environmental > Aquatic > Freshwater > Lake > Sediment | place: USA: Wyoming | collected...
CGCCGATCTCCTTCTCGCTACTGCGCCGGATGTCGGCGCCGAACCCCACGCCCTTGTTGCCGATGCGGCTCTCGATGATCTTGTCCAGCCCGGCGAAGGCACCGCCGCAGATGAACAGCACGTTGGTGGTGTCGATCTGGATGAACTCCTGGTGCGGGTGCTTGCGCCCACCCTGGGGCGGCACGCTCGCCTGGGTGCCCTCCAGGATCTTCAGCAGGGCCTGCTGGACGCCCTCGCCGGAAACGTCGCGCGTGATGGACGGGTTCTCGCTCTTGCGCGCGACCTTGTCGATCTCGTCGATGTAGATGATCCCGGTCTCGGCCTTCTTGACGTCGTAGTCGGCGGCCTGGATCAGCTTCAGCAGGATGTTCTCGACGTCCTCGCCCACGTAACCGGCCTCGGTGAGCGCGGTGGCGTCGGCGATCGCGAAGGGGACGTTCAGCATGCGGGCGAGCGTCTGCGCGAGGTAGGTCTTGCCGCAGCCGGTGGGGCCCAGGATCATGATGTTCGACTTCTGGAGCTCCACTTCGTCGTTCTTGGCACCCACCTGGATGCGCTTGTAGTGGTTGTACACCGCCACGGACAGGACCTTCTTGGCCCGGTCCTGACCCACCACGTACTCGTCGAGGAACTCGTAGATCTCTGCGGGCTTCGGAAGCTCGTCGAGCTTCAGTTCGGTGGTCTCGGAGAGCTCTTCTTCGATGATCTCGTTGCAGAGGTCGATGCACTCATCGCAGATGTACACGCCGGGACCGGCGATGAGCTTCTTGACCTGCTTCTGGCTCTTCCCGCAGAAGGAGCACTTCAGCAGGTCCGACTCTCCGAACTTCGCCACCGCACCGCCTCTTTCTTCCGTGAACAGAACGGCCGCTTCGGCCATCCGATCGTTCGGATATTACGCCCCTGATGCCCCCGCGGCTGCAAGCTCCGGCGTGATCCCACGACTGGTGATGATCTCGTCGATGATGCCGTAGGCCTTGGCCTCCTCGGCGGTGAGGATGAAGTCGCGGTCCGTGTCCTTCGAAACCTTCTCGATGGTCTGGCCCGTGTGGTGCGCGATGAGCTGCTCCAGCAGCTGGCGTGAGCGCGTGATCTCCTTGGCCTGGATCTCGATGTCCACGGCCTGACCCTCGGCGCCGCCGTGCGGCTGGTGCAGCAGCACGCGCGAGTTCGGGAGCGCGAACCGCTTGCCGGCGGCGCCCGCGAGCAGCAACACCGCGGCCGCGGAGGCCGCCTGGCCCATCACGGTGGTGGCCACGTCGCACTTGATGAACTGCATCGTGTCGTAGATCGCGAACAGCGAGGTGATCACGCCGCCGGGCGAGTTGATGTAGAGGTTGATGTCCTTGTCGGGGTCCTCGGACTCCAGGTGCAACAGCTGGGCCATCACGAGGTTGCCCACGTTGTCGTCGATGGGCGTGCCCAGGAACACGATGCGTTCCTTCAGCAGGCGCGAGTAGATGTCGAACGAGCGCTCGCCGCGGCTCGTCTGCTCCACCACCACGGGGACGAGGTAGTTGTTGGCGTTGATGTCGCTGCGCATGTCGGTCATCAGCTCTCCTCAGCGGGCTCGTCGGGTTCTGGTTCGGCTTCGGTGTCAGGTTCGGGTTCGGTTTCGATATCGGCACGCTCGACCAGGAGGTCGAGGGCCTTGGTCCTGATGATATCCCCGGCCAGGCTCACGATCTGCCCACTCCGGTCGAGTTGTTTGGCAAGTTCCTTGGGATCGCGGCCGTACGCCTGGGCGAGGTTGGCGATCTCGGCGCCGATCTCGTCCGCGGTGACCTCCAGCTCCGCGACGCGAGCGACGCCCTCCAGCACCAGGTCCGCCTTGATGCCGCGGATCGCGTGATCGCGCGAATCCTCGCGCAGCCGCGCCTCGTCCCAGCCCTGGCTCTCCAGGACCTGGTCGATGGTGGTGCCGGCGCGCTCGGCGCGCTGCGCGGCGTGCTGCACGCGGTGATCGGTCTCGTCGTCCACCAGCGTGTCGGGCAGCTCCACGTCCACGGTGTCGATCATGGCCTGCAGCGCGCGGTCGCGGATCACGCCCTCGGCCTCGCGCTCCTTCAGCTCGTGCAGCCGCGTGCGCAGGTCGTCGCGGAGCTGGTCCATGGTGTCGAACTCGGACGCCGTCTTGGCGAACTCGTCGTCCACCTCGGGGAGCTTGCGCGCCTTCACGTCCTTGATCAGCACCCGGTACGTGACCTGCGTGCCGGCGATCTCCTCGCCGAAGCGCGCGGGCACCTCGTCCGCGATGTCCAGGATCTCCCCCGCCTTCTTGCCCTTCAGCTCGGCGTCCACCGCGGCGCCGAACTCACCCGACCCCACGTAGTAGAGGTAGTCGGTGCGCTCGAGGTCCTCGATGTCGGCGCCGCCCGTGGCCGTCGTCTTCAGGTCGATCGTCACGAAGTCGTTGTCGATGATCGGGCGGTCGGCGGGCTCCAGCTCCGAGAACCGCTCGCGCAGCCGTTCGATCCAGTCGTCGATCTCGGCGTCGGAGACCTCGGTGTCGGGCTTCAGCACCTTCAGCCCGGTGTAGTCGGCCTCGGTGAGCTCCAGCCGCGGCCGGATCTCCACCACCGCCGTGAAGATCAGCGGCGCGGTGTCCTCGAACGCTTCCAGGTCGATCTCGGGATCCGTGATCGGCGCGAGGTCCTCGTCGGTGATCGCCTTCCGGTAGTACTGCGGCACCGCGGCGTTCAGGAACTCCTCGTGCACCACCTCCCGACCCACCTGCCGGTCGATGATCGGCTTGGGCACCTTCCCCTTACGGAACCCGGGGATCTTGACCTGATTCGAGATGCTCCGGTACGCCGTGTCGAGCTCCCTCGAGTATTCCTCCACGGGGACCTCGATGGTCAGCTTCACGGTGTGCTTGGCGGTGTTCTCGACGGTGGTCTGCATGCTGCGTCCAGGCTACCCGACATCCGCGGTCTCGCCCGCGTTTGGGGGTCAGTCTGGCCGCTTCCCGGTTGCGTCGGCCTTCCAAACGGTGTGCACGGGAGCGGGATCGCCGTGACCCGTCGTCCGCGTCAGGAGGCACCCCTCGATCAGGAACTCGAACAGCTGCTGCTCGTCGAACCCGGGCGACGGAGCGCTCAGGTCGCGTTCCTTCAGATAGGTAGCGGCGACGGCCTTACGGAGCGTCGGATCCGTCCGGGGTTCGGCGACCCCGGTGACGGAGAACGCGTCCTCGTTGTCGTCCGCGGGGAAGGCGTGCATCGCGTATCGACCGTCGCGCAGCAGGTCCTCGCGCTTGGGCGAGGGAACGATGAAGGCGAACAGACCGTCCTCGGTGAGCACCGGACACATCGGGTGTAGTCGAGGTCCTCCATCCCTGCGGACCGTCGCCAAGAACGCGAGCCCAACGCCGAATTGGTAGAAGAGGCCCTGACCGGCCTCGGCGAGGTCCGGGCGTTCGTCTCGTAGCTCACCCCAGGTCACTCCACGAGGGCCCGACATCGCGGGCATCGTCGCACGCGAGGTCAAGAGGCGAATCCAGTCGGCCTGCGGAGTCGATCACCCAAGGTCAAATGAACCATTGCCCTGATAGGCGCTGGGCGAAGGAATTCACAGACCCAGATGTTCGAAGACGCTGGCATTCACTAATTCCCGGCGCGTCGGATCGAATTCGACGAGGCCAGTGTCGACGGACCCGAGGGGCTCCCCCAAGATCGCGAGATCCGTCCAGGAGACATCGTCGAATCGCTCCCTCAGGTCTTCCCCGAGTCGATACGCGCTGTAGTTGGGTTGGTACTCGTCTCGGTCGTTGTCGAAAGGACTTTCGAAGAGGTAGATGGCGCCGTTCCAATCCACGATGAACACACGGGGGATGTCGTAAAACTCGCGATAGCGGATCGGTAGGTAGCTGCTCGTCATAGATCCATCAATCTCCGCAACCCGAACCATTATCCCGGGGCAGCTTTAGGTTTGTATCAAAGGTACCGTGCGGGCGGTCTGCGCGAGGAAGCGACAGGTAGGCTGCTCGACATGTACGAACACGAGCTCTCTTTCGCCCTCGGACTCGCCGATCGGGCGGCGGAGATCGGGACGAGCGTGTTCCGCGGCGACGTTCAGGTCACGATCAAGGCCGACCTCAGTCCCGTCACCCAGGCCGATACCGAGATCGAGGCGATGGTGCGTCAGCAGATCGCGGCCGCGTTCCCCGACGACCGCGTGCTGGGCGAGGAAGAGGGCGGCGACGCGTCGGGTGACGGGCGTGTGTGGATCGTGGATCCGATCGATGCCACCAAGAACTTCGCGCGCGGGATCGGGATCTGGGCCACGCTGATCGCCTTGCAGGTGGACGGCGAGCAGGTCCTGGGCGTGGTGAACGCGCCCATGCTGCGCGAGCGCTACGAGGCCGTGCGCGGCGAGGGCGCGCGGCGCAACGGCGAGCCGATCCACGTGAGCGACGTCGCAGACCTCTCGGACTCGCAGCTGCTGTTCTCGGGCGTGGGGTGGCTGATGAAGCCCGACCGCGCCGGCGTGCTGAACACCCTGCGGCAGGCGAAACGCACGCGGGGGTTCGGCGACTTCTGGGGCCACATGCTGGTGGCTCAGGGCAGCGCCGAGGCGATGGCGGAGGACGAGCTGTCGCTGTGGGACTACGCCGCGCTGGTCCCGATCGTGGAGGAGGCGGGCGGGCGGGTCACGCAGCTCGACGGCGGACCCCTCAAACCGGGCGGAAGCGTGCTCACCTCGAACGGCGTGATGCACGACGAGCTCGTGCGTCGTTTCTCGGGCTGAGACCGAGGTTCACAGCTCGAGGGTGTCGCCCCGGTCGCCGGCGCGCTCCATCACCACGTTCGCGGCGGCCACGTCCTGGACGCCCAGGCCGGTGAGGTCGCAGACCGTGAGCTGAGCGACATCGGTGCGGCCCGATGCCGAGCCCGCGCAGATCGTGCCGAGCTCCACCGCGCGGTCGGCCTGTCCGGGCGCGTGCTGCAGCTCCCCCAGGCGCAGGCACTGGTCACGGGAGTCCACCACCAGGAGGTCGGCGGCCTCCAGGATCGCGGGGTCGAGCTCCTGCTTGTCCTGGCCGTCGGATCCCACCGCCGTGACGTGGGCGCCGGGCTTCAGCCAGCCGAGCTGCACGAGCGGCTCGCGTGCCGCGGTGCACGTGATCACGACATCGGCGTCGCGCAGCGCTTCCTCGACGGTCGACACCGCGTGGGTCTCCGGATACGCGGCGACGAGGTCGGCAACGCACCGGGCCGCGTGCTCCGCGTTGCGGCCCCAGACCCGGACGTCGGAGAAGCCCGGGCGCACCACCGCGAGCGCGTCGAGCTGCTGACGGACCTGGCCCCCGGTTCCGAGCACCGCGACCGCTCGCACCCGCTCGGGCGCGAGGTGCTTCGCGGCCACGCCGCCGGCCGCGCCCGTGCGCAGGTCGGTGATGAACCCGTTGTCGAGCAGGAAGGCGGCGGGCGCCCCGTGGCGGGCCTCGAACACCATCACCAGACCGTCGATGGCCGGCGGGTCCTGCGCGTAGAAACCGCTCGCGACCTTCACGGCGTAGTAGCGCGCGCCGTGCAGGTGGCCGGCCTTCACGTGGATCTCGCCCTCGGACTCGGGCACGTTCAGGTGGATCACGTCGGGGAGTTCGGCGCCGCCCGTGGAGTACGCGGCGAAGGCATCGGCGCAGGCGTCGATGCACGACGCCATGTCCAGCGCGGCACGCACGTCCGCCTCGCGCAGGATCCTCACGGTGGTGGCCACGCAGCGAGGGTACCGCCCGTCGCCACGCGCCGCGAACGTGGATCAGGCGTTCACAGGAGCGCCACCACCGCGTCGTGTAACCGCCCGTTGGTGACCAGGAGGTCGCGTCCGGGCATCGCCGGACCCCCGTCCAGCCGGCTCACCCGCCCACCGGCCTCTTCCACGATCAACCCCGAGGCCGCCCAGTCCCAGGCGCCGCACGGCTCGTGTTCCAACAGCGCGTCGGCCGAGCCCTGGGCCACGAGCAGCTGGCCCCACGAGTCGCTGAGGCCGCGGGTGCGGCGCACGCCCTCGGTCACGCGGACGAGGTCCTGCAGGCGCCCGCCCCGGATCCACTCCTCGATCCCCGAGTGCAGGACGAACGCCTCGGCGAGCGCGGCGGTGCCCGAGACGGCGAGCGCGCGATCGTCGCGGTACGCGCCGGCCCCGCGCGCGGCACGGTAGCGAGATCCGAGCGTCGGCACGTCCACGACGGCGACGGTGGGTCCCGCGGCGTCGGCGAGCGCGATCATGGTGGTCCACAACGGCACGCCGTCCGCGAAGTTCTTCGTGCCGTCGATGGGATCCACGATCCAGGTGCGCCCGTTGCGTCCGTCCCCCAGGCGCCCGTCCTCCTCGCCGTGGAAGTCGTCGTGAGGGAACCTCGCCGCGACGGCCTCGCGGAGCGTCCGCTCAACCCGGACGTCCACCTCGGTCACCGGCGTGCGATCCGCCTTGAGCGCCACCTCGAGCCGACCGCCGAACGCCGGGAGGCTGATCGCGGCGGCGATGTCCGCCAACTCCAGTGCGAACGCGAGGTCGTCGTCGCTCACGCGCTCACACGGGGTTGGTCCACGCGGCGCGTCCCGAAGCATCGCGCACCACCACGCGCACGTACGGCAGATCGGGCGTGCCGGGCGGTGGCTCGAACCGCGCGCGCACCACGAGTCCTCGGTCGTCGCGCTCCAGCACGCGCACGTCCTCCTGGCGGTTCCGATGGTCCGCGCGCACGCCCCAGCCCAGTTCCCAGCGCGACTGGAAGATCACGGAAGCGCACGGGCTGCACTGGACCTCGAGGGCGTCGCCGTCGCGCCGAACGTCGTGCAGGACCGGTCCGCTCGACGCGTACGTGTGGCCCGCGAGCAGCGCGGCGAGCACGGCCTCGCGCGAGCGCTCCGATGCCCTCACCATCGTCCAGGCGTCGCCGATGTCGAACCCCGGGTAATGGCAGTCGTCCGTGGCGATCGCGTACATCTGCTTGCCGGCCTCCAGCGCGAGGTCCCACACGTAGGAGGAGTCGCCGCGGCCGTTCTCGCGCTCCGCCGCGCTGTTGAACAGCTCGAGACCCGTCACGCCCTCCGCGTCCAGGACGACCTCCGGGGGCAGCCCGCTCCAGTACGGGTGCGCCACGTAGGACGCGCCGCCCTGCGCCGCGATGAACGCGCCCGCCGCGCCGAGATCCGGGAAGGTCTTGAAGTGGTAGTTCTCGTCGGTGTTCCAGTGGACGCGGTCGCCACCGGGGTCTTCCGGGATGTCGTCGATCCCGATCGCGAGGATCTCGGTGTAGCGGCCCTTCGCGAGCGGGTCTACGGCGAGCTCGGCTCCCGTGATCACCAGGATGTGCTCGGTGGACGGCACGTAGGTGAGGGTCCAGTGGTCGGTGATCGTCACCACGTCGAAGCCCGCCCACTGGTGATGCAGAACATGCGCCTCGGGCGTGAGCTCGCCGTCGGTCGCCGACGTGTGCGTGTGCAGGGCGGTCTTCAGCCACTCGCCCTCGATCTGGAACGGGTTCGTGCCGGACATCGAGACTCCTCTGGACGATCGATTGGTGTCACGCTACCCGCTCCGCAACGCTGGGCGGTACCCGAAATGGGAAGGCGTTCACGATCGTCCCGTGCATGACGAAGCCCGACTTCGTCCGTACCGTTGGGGCGAACCACGCCACCCCGCCGGCCGCCGGAGCCCACATGCCCGAGGAACTATTCGGACTGCCCACGCACATCCTGCTGCTTCACGTGGTGGTCGTGCTTCTGCCCGTCGCCGCCGCGGCGGCCCTCGCCGTTGCGCTCGTCCCTCGGTTCCGGCATCGATATGGGCTGGCGGTCGTGGTCTTCACGTTCGTGACGACCCTGTTCGTGCCGCTGACATCGCAGTCGGGCGAGGGGCTCGCCGAACGCCTGCCGGATGATCCGAGCATCGCCTACCACGCCGCCATCGGGCAGCAACTCGTGATCTGGGCGGCGGTCTTCGGTCTCTGTGTCGCGGCCGTCGTGGCGCTCGACCTGATCCGCCGCGCGAGCGTCCCGACGGTCGAACTCTCGGCGTCCGAGCGGTGGGCGGTGCGGAAGGTCCCCGGTGCTTCGCGAGAGGAGCCCGCACCCTGGACGAAGACGGCGTTCACTCTCGCCCGGATCCTCGCGGTGGCGGCCGCGATCGGGGTCACCGTGATGGTGATCCGGGCCGGCCACTCGGGCGCGCAAGCCGTCTGGAACCACTACCCGAACCTGCAGGCCGCTCCCTAACGGCCCGGGTCGGGCCCGTTCAGCGCAGGGCCTTGTCCTTGCGGATCTCGCGCACCACGTGGTGCCCGGGCAGTCCGTTCACGCCGCCGCCCGCGTGCGTGGCGCTGCTTGCTTGGTACAGACCGCGGATCGGCGTGCGGTAGTCCGCGAACCCCGGCGCGGGCCGCATGTGGAAGAGCTGATCCACGGTGAGCTCGCCGTGGAAGATGTTGCCGCCGATCAGGCCGTACTCCTGCTCCATGTCCCACGGCCCGATGATCTGCCGGTGCAGGATCAGGTCCTTGAACCCCGGCGCCACCACCTCGAACCGATCCATCAGGCGGTCTGCGTAGGCCTCCAGTTCGTGGTGGTGCGGCGCCTCGCTCCAGGTCTCGGGCACCCACTGCGTGAACATCGACATCACGTGCTTGCCCTCGGGAGCCAAGGTGCGGTCGAAGACCGTCGGGATCTCGCAATCCGCGAACGGCAGGGTGGCCGGCCGCCCCGCGCGCGCCTCCTGGAAGGCCGTCTCCAGGTACTCGAGGTCGTCCATGATGCTCATCGCGCCGCCCTGCACCGCCGGGTCGAACCCCGGGTCCGCCGTGAAGTCCGGCAGCCCATCGAGCGCGAGGTTGATCTTCACCGTCCCAGACCGGGACCGCCACCGTTCGATGTCGTGCACGAACGTCTCGGGGAGCTCGGACCGGTCGATCTGGCGCAGGAACGTGATCTGTGGATGGCACGCGGTGATCACCAGCGGCGCGTGGAACTCCTCGCCGCCGGCCACGACGGCGCCGGTGGCGCGGCCGTTCTGCACGAGCACCCTTTCCACGGGACTGTTGACCCGGATCTCGGCGCCGAAGTCCTCGGCGGCCGCGCGGATCGCATCGGCCACGGCGCCCATGCCGCCCTCGGGCATCCCCCACGACGCCACCTGGCCCTCGCTCTCCTCGCCAACGGAGTGATGCATCAGCACGTAGGCCGTGCCGGGCGTGAACGGTCCCGCCCACGTCCCGATGATGCCGTTCACCGATTGGATCCCGATCACCACCGGGTCCTCGAACCATCGAGCCAGCAGGTCCGCGGCGCTCATCGAGAACAGCCGCGTGATGTCGGCCACGGTCTGCTCGTCGAGGTCCTTGCGCAGGGTCCACGCCAGCTGACCCATGTCCTTCATGTCGCGCAGCTTGGTGCCGGAGACGTGCGGCGGGGTGCGATCCAGGAGCGGGTGCATCAGCTTCCCGAGGCGCTCGATCCACGCGTAGTAGGGGCCCACGGCGTCGGCGTCCTTCTTCGAGTACCCCTGGTAAGACCGGTAGGAACGGTCGTCGTCACCCTCGATCAGCGACCGCCCGTCGGGGTGAGGCGTGTAGCCCAGGCCGAGCGGATTGATCTTGTAGCCGTGATCGCGGAGCCTGAGGTCCTCGATGATGTAGCGCGGCATGAGGCTCATCGTGTAGCTGAGCGTCATGACCTTGAACTCGGGCGCGTCGGGCCACGGGCTGCTGGTCTCGGCGGCCCCGCCTGTCTTGTGGCGAGCCTCCAGCACCACGACCTTCTTCCCGAACTTCGCGAGGTACGCCGCGGCCACCAGGCCGTTGTGACCGCCGCCGATCACGATCGCGTCGTAGCTGTTGGCCGGCGGCATCGCTCCCCCTCGTGTGCGGACCGGCGGAGCCTACCCCGGAAATCTCGTGGATCGGGAATCGTTTGCCATATCGCGAACGTTAGGGCTACCATCGAAGCGTTCGCGAGATAGCGAACGCGACATCGCAGAGAGGAGGTGATGAACCTGATGCCACGACCGAAGCAGTACGACAACGACGCCGAGCGGGCACGCGCCTGGCGCGAGCGCCGCGGCGACGAGCTCCGCACGGAGCTCGCCCGCCGCATCCGCGAGGCCGACGACGACACGATCGATCGCTTGATCCACCTGGTACCGATGCCGGCGCTGATGCGCCTGAACCGGGCCCTGGACTGGGCCGAGCACCCCGAGCGGATGCCCGAGGGCGGCGAGAACCGCCACGGACACCGTCGTCACGGCCACCCGCACCACCACCGCGGCCACGGCCCGATGGGCCGGCGCGGACGGCAGGAGCACGACCACCACGATCACGCGTGATCGTGGTCGATGCCCGATCGAGGGCCGGGAACCTAGGCCCGGTCCTCGTAGCGGCTCCTCCGGTGTTAGGTTCGAAGCCCGACGCGACGCCCGTCGACCCCGACCGACGCAGGAGGCCAATATGAGCATCGAACGGTTCGAGATGGAGCGCTACCAGTCCCGCTATTGGCATCTCGTGGACTACGACCTGTCGGAGTCCGGCGTCCTGCCCATGACGATCCGCGAGCTGCTCGGTCCCGCCGCCGATGCCGACGCGTTCATCTCCGGGATGTCCCTCGGCTACCCGTTGTCGGAGGGATCGCACGAGACCCGTGCGAACATCGCCGACTGGTATCCGGACGCGACCGCCGAGAACGTCACCGTGATGAACGGCGGTTCCGAGGCCAACTTCCTCACGCTGTGGTCCCTGCTCTCCTCCGGCGACCGGCTCGCCTTCATGATCCCGAACTACCTCCAGGGCTACGGCCTGGGCCGCCACTTCGGCCGCAACACCGACACCTTCCGGCTGCGCTTGCGCGACGGACGCTGGGCCCTGGACGTGGACGGGCTGAACGCCGCGGTGGGCAAGAAGACCAGGGCCATCATGGTGTGCAACCCCAACAACCCCGCCGGCTCCGTCCTCAGCGAGGACGAGATGGACGCGGTGGTGGCGGCCGCCGACCGCGTGGGTGCGTGGATCGTGGCCGACGAGATCTACCGCGGCGCCGAGCTGCGCACCGATGTGGCCTCCCCCACCTTCTACGGCCGCTACGACAAGGTCGTGGTCACCAGCGGACTCTCGAAGGCGTTCGCGATGCCCGGGCTGCGGCTGGGCTGGGTGGTGGCGCCGCCCAAGATGATCCGACGGATCTGGAACCACCACGACTACACGACGCTCGCGCCCTCCATGGTCTCCGATCGCCTGGCCGCGCTCGCGATGCTGCCGGAGGTGCGCGAGTCGATCCTGGCGCGCACCCGCACGATCATCCGCGCGAACTACCCGGTTCTGGACGCGTGGCTGCGCACCCACGAGGGCCTGTTCACCTGGGTCCCGCCGGTGGCCGGAGCGATCCAATACGTGGACTACGACCTGCCGATCCGCTCCAGCGCGCTGACGGAACGGTTCCGCGAGGACCGCAGCGTGTTGCTCGTCCCGGGCGAGCACTTCGGGCTGAAGCGAGGCCTGCGCTTCGGGTTCGGGTTCGACATCGAATACACGCTGAAGGGACTCAGCCTCGTGGACGAGGTGCTCGCGGAACTCACGAGCGCCGCCGAGGCCTAGCCACCATCCGCCCCCTCGCATAGGTATCGCGCCGAACCTATGCATGCCTGCTGAACCGTTGTCGCAGGCCAGCGGCGTGGTGTGTGATGGATCCTATGCAGGAGGAAGCAGGATCCACCCAACTTCAGATCGCCGCGGTGTCGTCGCTCCTGGGCATCCCCGTGCCCACCATCCGCTCATGGGAGCGGCGCTACGGGTTCCCGGTCCCGTCGAGAACCCAGGGGAAGCATCGGCGCTATTCGATGGAGGACGTCGATCAGCTCCGCAAGCTGCGGGACGAGATCACGCGGGGCCACTCCGCGCGCGAAGCCGTCGAGCTCGTGCAGCGCCAGGCATCCGGCGGGGGGCCCCGCCACGAGCTGCTCGACCGGTTCCTGCAGGGCGCGATGCGCCTGGACCCCGCCGTGCTCCGCGAGGTCCTCACCGAGAGCGCGGAGTCCATCGGGGTGGAGGCCACCATCCACGATGTCGCGCTGCCTGCCATGCGGGAGATGGGCAGCCGCTGGAAGGCGGGCGTGTGCGACACGGCCCACGAGCACCTGTCGACCGAGGCCGTGCGCGTGTGGCTCGCGCGCCAGTCGGTCATGGCCCCACCCGCGTTCCGCCCCTTCCCGCTGGTGCTGGCTTGCGGCCCGAAGGACCTGCACACGATCGGGTTGGAGGCGTTCGGGGTGGTCCTGGCGCGCCGGGGCTGGTCCGTGCGGACCCTGGGACCGCTCACGCCGGTGTCTTCGCTGGTGGCCGCCGTGCGCGCGGCCGAGGCGCGCGGCGCCGTGGTAACGAGCCAGCGCAGCGCAACGCGACGGGCGGCGCTGGAGGCGATCGAGGCCGTCGACGCGCTGCCCGGGGTGAGCGCGTTCTACGCCGGAGCCGGGTTCGGCCCCACTGCGTCGCGCAAGGACGTGGCGGGCACCTACCTCGGCGACGACGTGATCGAGGCCGCCGAGATCCTCGAAGCCGAACTCCTGAACTGAGCCCGGCTCAATCCTCCGCGAACAGGTCCGGTGCCTCGCGACGCGAGGCGATGTACGCCTGCAGCTCCTCGTCGATCGCGGCGTCCAGGCCCGGATCCTCGTAGGTCTCCAGGATTCGCTTCCACGCGCGGTTCGCGGCGACCTCCGTGGTCTCCGCCCCCGACATCTCCCACGTGGCGAAGTCCGGCGTCTGGAACAGCGGGCTCATGTACAGCCACTCCTTGAAGTGGGTGCGCGTGTGCGGCGAAGAGAGGAACAGTCCGCCGGGGCCCACCTCCTTGAGCGCATCGAACGCGAGCTCCTCCTCGGTGAAGCCGATGCCCTCCATCTGCCGCTTGAATTGCCGCAGCAGTTCCACGTCCAGCGCGAACTTCTCGAACGAAGCGGTGAGACCGCCCTCGAGCCAGCCCGCCGCGTGCAACACCACGTCGGTGCCAGCGAGCATGGTGGCCCACAGCATCATCTGCGTCTCCGCCGCGGCCTGCGCGTCCACCGCCGGGGACGAGGCGAGCCCGCCCCCGCCGCGGAACGGCAGGCCGTAGCGCCGCGCCATCTGCCCGCCCGCCAGCACGCCGAACACCGACTCGGGCGTGCCGAACGCCGGCGATCCCGTGCGCATGTCCGTGACGGTGAAGAACGAGCCGTAGAGGCACGGCGCGCCTGCGCGCACCACCTGCGCGAGCGCCACGCCCGAGAGCGCCTCGGCGACCTGCTGGGTGAGCCCGCCCGCCACGCTCACCGCCGACGTGGCGCCGGCCAGCAGGAACGGGGTCACCACCACGGGCTGCTTCGCCTCCGCCCACGCGATCAGCGCGTCGGTCATGCGGAAGTCCCAGATCAGCGGCGAGTTCGGGTTCACGATCCCCAGCAACGCGGGCTCGGCCTCGATCGCCTCCCGGCCGCCGTGCACGATCTCGGCCATCGCGATGCCGTCGCGCGCGCGGGGACCGCTCGTGCCGTACGTGGTGTAGGGCTTGTCCGAATACCGGATCGTGGAGTACTCCTGATCCATGTGGCGCGACTCCATCTGGAGATCGGTGGCCTCGCACGCGCCGGTCTGCACGCAGTTCAGCACGTCGGTGGCGTGGGTTAGCTGCACGAGCCGGTCGTGATCCTGGATCCGCCCGCTGCGCCGTCCCTCATCGAGGTCGCTCGCGAACGGCGGCCCGCCCACGTTCATCCACACGGGGGTGCCGCC
>Ga0315278_10003675_pt1 | contig 13756 bp, 16 predicted proteins | sample YL17G06_0_MG_FD_203880 | JGI IMG/M metagenome (GOLD analysis project Ga0315278, IMG submission 203880) | Sediment microbial communities from Yellowstone Lake, YNP, Wyoming, USA - YL17G06_0 | ecosystem: Environmental > Aquatic > Freshwater > Lake > Sediment | place: USA: Wyoming | collected...
TATTATTATTATGAATTATTTGAAAGGGATTAAACTGAAGACATGAAAAAACCCTGGGCAGGAAGGTTCAAAGAGAATACTTCAAAGGTTGTAGAATCCTTCACAGAATCCATATCGTTTGATTGCCGTCTCTGGAAATACGACATCGAAGGCAGTATAGCACATGCGAAAATGCTTGGCAGGCAGGGGATTATCACTAAAAACGATTCCAGTAAGATACTAAAAGGACTGAAAGAGATTGGGAAGGAGATAGAAACCGGGACGTTTATCTTCAGAGAAGAACTCGAAGACATTCATATGAATATCGAATCTGCCCTGATAGAAAGAACAGGGAATCCCGGAGCTAAACTCCATACAGCAAGATCGAGAAATGATCAGGTTGCCCTTGATCTCAGATTATATGTCAGGGCAGAAGTCAGGGAGATCCGGTCTCTTATTAATATTTTTCAGAAGACCCTCATCGATACGGCTTCAAAGCAGCTCAACGTATTGATGCCCGGCTACACACATATGCAGAGAGCTCAACCGGTTCTTTTGTCACATCATCTGCTTGCGTATGTCGAGATGCTGCAAAGAGATACAGAAAGGCTTCATGATTCTCTGAAAAGGATAAATCAGCTTCCATTAGGCTCATGCGCACTTGCAGGGACATCACTTCCCATAGACAGAGTCTATGTTGCAGAACTTCTTGGATTTGACGGTGTCTCTCAAAACAGCATTGATGCAGTATCTGACAGGGATTTTGCCCTGGAATTCCTCACAAATGCATCCCTGCTCCTCATGCATCTCTCCCGGTTATCCGAGGAACTTGTTCTATGGTCATCAGAAGAGTTCAGATTCATCGAACTACCTGATGCCTATACGACAGGGTCGAGCATAATGCCCCAGAAAAAAAATCCGGATGTTGCAGAACTTATCAGGGGAAAAACAGGAAGGGTCTACGGAAATTTGATTGCTCTTTTGACAATAATGAAAGGACTTCCCCTGTCGTATAACCGGGATTTACAAGAGGATAAACTACCTGTCTTTGATACAGTTGATACGGTAAAATCCTGCCTGATTGTTCTGAATGAAATGTTTCCCGAAATTGTTTTTCATATGAAAAGAATGCGGGAAACAGCAGGAGATGCTTACTCTACGGCAACTGATATTGCGGAATACCTTGTCAGAAAAGGCATACCTTTCAGAAAGGCTCATGAAATCACCGGAAAGATTGTCCTGCATGCTATCAGGAATACAAAGAAACTCGAAGATCTGACCCTGAAGGAGTTGCAGAAATTTTCCCATATGATCGATCAGGATCTGTATTCCTGTCTGAATCCGGAGAATTCTGTAAAAAACAAAAAATCCCTTGGCAGCACATCACCTGCCGAGGTTGTGAAGCAGATAAGAAGACTAAAGAAAATAGTAGATAGCAAACAGTAGGTAGTAGACTGCGTACAGTAACCAATAAGGATAAATTAGATACATTTATGTTATCAATGTCCCAATATCTTAAAAGTTGTTTAAGTTTCTTAGTTCTGTCATTCTGGCTTGTCCAGAATCTTTCTTCGCTTACAGAAAGATTCCCGACAAGCGGGAACGACAACCTAACTTATCAAACATTGGAACAGAGTTCGCTATGAATAATGCAACGCTTAGAGGGTTAAGATATTTCTTATTTTTAATTTTCTCCTGTCTACTGCTTACTGTCTACTGTCTACTTATTCCCGCTTGTGGCAAAAAAGGTGACCCGACTTTAAAATCCTATGAAAAGCCGGATGCACCAACAGGACTAAGGGCAATGCACAGAGAATCAGAAATCATTGTACTATGGGATTTCCCCCGGAACAAAGAAGGTTCTATCAAAGGATTCCATCTATTGAGATCATCAGGCGGAGATTTTCAGAAACTCGTATTTATCGAAAATGCCGGGAGGTCTTTTTCTATTCCTGATTTTAAGATCGGCCTTCCTTGTAAATATAAAGTTGTTTCTGAGAATTTAAGGGGTATCTTAAGCAACGACTCAGATATCATAGATATAAAACCGGAAAGCCCACCTGCACCACCGGCAAATATTTCTTTCCGCATAGAACACAACTCCCTCACATTAACCTGGGATAGCGCAGGGGAAGGAGTTTATTACAACATCTATAGAAGTGACAAAAAAGGTGTATATACTCTGAACCCGATTAATAAAAAACCTGTAAAAGAGTCCTTTTTTTCGGATTCATTCGATATTAGAAAACCGATTTACTATACCATTCGCAGCATGACAGGAAGCCTGATAAGGGATGAAGGACCTGCCTCTGATGAGATTACGACAGATCCGGCAGAACTTGTACCATCTGCCCCTGAAGCCTTGCAGGCGGTAGTTGCCAAAGAGCATATATATCTTATCTGGAAAGAACCTCAGGAGACATGGGTAGCAGGGTACAGAGTTTACAGGGAAGTGAATAAAGAAGAAGGTTTCAGATTGATCGGAGAGACCAGGTCACCTTCATTTATTGACAAAGAAAATCTTTCGATGAAGAGGAGTTATCGGGTAACTGCCATCGGACCTGCAAAGGAAGGACCTCCGGCCGAGATAAGAGATGTAGTGCTGACCAGTCAGTAATCATTCTTCCAAAAACCTGATATATGTCATAAATTCATGCTCAAAGTTATCACTTAATATCTTTTTCCCCGTAGCTTCTTTTATTTCAGCAACTTTCCAGAATTTTATCTCGTCGATTTCTTCCCTGTTAAATGAGAACTGCCCCTCATGTATACACCGGTAAGTTGTTACTAATTCTGTTTCGTATATATTGCTGTGAATATATGAATACAGGTATTCGGGCTCGTGTCCGGCAATGCCGAGTTCCTCATGCATTTCTCTTTTGGATGAGAAGATCAGATCTTCTCCTGTACCGACATGTCCACCCACAGACGTATCCCATCTGCCGGGAGCAACATCCTTATTCATCGACCGTTTCTGCAAAAGAATATCTCCCTGTCTGTTAAATACAAGCACATGGATAACCTTGTGAACCATGGATGGATTGCCATGGACCTCAGACCTGAGCGCACGGCCTATTACTTCGCCTTTATAATTGACTATATCTAAATGCTCTTCTGATTCCATGAATTTAATTTACAGTAAATCATTGTTTTACAAAATATCAATACTACTGTTGCATTTGTTCATTGTCATTCCAGCTTGTCTGGAATCTTTTTTAAAAAAATGATTCTGGACAAGCCAGAATGACATAAACGAAGAGGATAATTTCGGTTAAATGTATATTTCGGAAAGGTTTTTAAGAATGCAGGTTCCGGTATAAACCGGAACCTGCATGTTTTGGTTAGATTTTAGTAACGTTTTCTGCTTTGGGGCCTTTTGGGCCATCTACAACTTCAAAGCTGACTGCCTGGCCTTCGGCCATTGTCTTGAATCCATCGCCCTGAATGGCAGAAAAGTGAACAAACACATCTCCTCCATCTTCCTTGGTGATGAATCCAAAGCCTTTGGACTCGTTGAACCACTTTACGGTCCCTTTTACCATTGTGCTACACCTCCTTAATAATAAAAATAGAAGATTACGGAATAATGGTATAGAAGCTGCAAAGTCTTATTCCTTGAAGCTACATACAACAATACTCCCGAAAACTTCGGCGATATTATCACACAGGAATTATAAAAAGGTCAAGGCTGATGCATTGTATTGTCAAGGGATTGTATAAAGCGCATGGTTGACAGAATTTTCTGATTTGGTTACGCTAATTAAAATAAAAAGTTGCTGACCTTACCTTAATGAAAGACAAAATATTCAGGGCATTCGAAGAGAGCATCCAGGTTAAGGAAAAATTCATTGATGAAAAAAACATCGACAAAATCCTTGAGGTTTCAAAGATAATCGCCAATGCCTTTAATGACAGTAAAAAATTGATCCTTTTCGGCAACGGCGGAAGCTCTACTGACGCCTCGCACATTGCTGCAGAATTCATAAACAGATTCAAAAGAGAACGTCCGGGTCTCCCTGCTATAGCCCTGAATACTGATATGGCAGTGATCACATCAATTGCGAACGATTATGATTTCTCTGAGATCTTTGCAAAACAGCTTAAAGCTATTTCTAATGAAGGGGATATTGTCATTGCGCTCAGTACGAGTGGAAATTCACCAAATATTATTAAAGCAATGGATGTGGCGAGGAAAAAGAGATTGACTACAGTGGCATTCACCGGCTCGAAAGGCGACAAGTTCGCATCAAAGGCAACCTATGCATTTATCGTCCCATCCGACAACACACCACGCATTCAGGAAACTCATATAACTATCGGACATGTCATCTGTCAGATGGTTGAAGAGATACTCTTTGAAGCTCCACGGAAAAAATAGATTGCCATTTCAGGCATATGATCATCCTCGGCATTGATCCTGGTTTAGCAACAACCGGGTTTGGGGCTATACAATGTAACAATGCTGTTCCATCCCTGCTCAAATGTGGTTATATCAAAACATCTCCCCAGGAACATTTCTCCAAAAGACTGTTTCAGATTCACAGAGACATAAATACATTGATCCATACATTCCGCCCGGATTTAGTTGCTGTGGAAAATGTATTTTCACTGGTGAGGTATCCTAAGGCCGGTATATTATTGGGAGGTGTTTTAGGTATTATATACTTGTCTGTTTTTCAGAATAATGTCGCTGTAACAGAGATTACACCAAAAGAAGTGAAGCACGCCCTCTCAGGTTTTGGCGGGGCTGATAAATATCAGATGAAATCTGTTATAAAAAAATTGCTCAGGCTGGACAATGTTAAATCCCTGCACGCATCCGATGCGCTTGCAGTCGCCTTAACAGCTTTTTACAGGAAGGGTTTAAAGAAAATATCATGATATCGTATCTGAAAGGGATATTAAGACTCACCCTTGCACATGACGACAGGATCACGCTCATAGTAAACGGGATAGGCTATGATATCCTGATCCCGGCCTATGTCATGAAAATGATCAAGGCAAATAGTTCAGACGGAGATGAGCTCGAATTCCATGTTTCATATAATCAGACAGAGAGACAACCCAAACCTGTTCTCGTGGGATTTCAGTCCCCGCTCGATAAGGAATTCTTTGAACTGTTCATATCTGTTGAAGATATCGGTCCTTCTGCTGCTGTTAAGGCTCTCTCAAAACCCGTGAGGGAAATAGCCCGCTGGATTGAAGAGAGAGACACAAAAGCGCTTCGCCAGTTAAAAGGCATAGGCGAGAGGAAAGCGGAAAAGATAATCGCAACCCTTAAGGGAAGGGCAGCAAAGTATGCCTTAATGCAGGAGGTTGCAGCAGCGCCTGAAGTTACAGAAGATTTCAGGAAAGAGGTGGCATATGTCCTTGTAAATCAGTTGGGACATAAGCATATGGAAGCAGAGCAAATGATCGAAGAAGCGATTAAACGGAATCCTCGCATCAGCACATCAGAGGAATTATTTGAGGAAGTATACAGAGGTCAGAAGAAGTGATTCACGAAGAGGCAAATAACCTCCCTGACATCTTAAGCGACAAAAGCCCTTTGGACGACGAGAACACCCTTTCTCTCAGACCAAAACTATTATCTGAATACATAGGACAGGATAAGATAGTTGAAACCCTGAAAATAGCAATAGAGGCAGCATTAAAACGGCAGGAATCTTTAGACCATATCCTTTTTAACGGACCGCCGGGTCTCGGAAAAACCACTTTAGCTCATATTATTGCAATTGAAATGGGTTCAAAGATTATCACCTCCTCCGGACCAGCCCTTGAAAAAGGCGGAGATCTTATGGGTATTCTCACCCATCTCGAAAAAGGCGATATCCTTTTTCTTGACGAAATACACAGGTTACCAAAGATCGTCGAAGAGTTCCTTTATCCGGCTATGGAAGACTTTGCAGTCGATTTTGTTTTCGATAAAGGTGTACATGCAAGGACTCACCGTTACAGACTTGAACCTTTTACCTTAATCGGCGCTACAACCAGGGCCGGCCTCCTTTCGTCCCCTTTGAGAGAAAGGTTTGGGATAACGAGAGACCTGGACTTTTACAATGAAAAGGATCTTATCCATATCGTAAAACGTTCTGCATCAATATTAACCATACCCATTGACCAGGATGGAGCTTTTGCAATTGCACAGAGGGCAAGAGGCACCCCGAGAGTTGCAAACAGACTCTTAAAACGTGTACGTGATTATGCACAGGTCAGGGCTCAGGGAGATATTACAAAAAATGTTGCCATGGAGGCATTAGCTCTGGAAGGCATTGATGAGTCGGGTCTTGGAGAGATGGACAGAAAACTGCTGAATACGATCATCCTGAATTATAAAGGCGGTCCGGTCGGCATCGAAGCGCTTGCTGCAACACTTCTGATAGAAACCGATGTCTTACTGGATGTTGTAGAACCATATCTATTGAAAACAGGTTTCATCATTAGGACATCTAATGGACGCAAGGCTACAGAAAAGGCTTACAGTCACCTTAACTTTACCTACAGGAATAACTTAAGTCTGTTTGAAGGCAAAGAAAGCAAACGCCGTTCATAGATATGAAACTCCTCATGCATATCTGCTGTGCAAATTGCTGCCTCTATCCTATTCAGACTCTGAACACAAAGGGTATTGATGTAAAAGGTTTCTGGATCAATCCGAATATACATCCGTACACTGAATATCAGATGCGACTTGATTCTGTGCTGAAACTGCAGAAAGACTGGAGCCTTGATATCGAATATACTGATCATTATGGACTGAGAGAGTTTCTGAGAACAGTGGTTAACAATGAAGAAAACAGATGTGTTTTCTGCTATTCTATGAGACTTGAGGAAACTGCAAAGGCTGCAAAAAAAATGAGACTCGACGGTTTCACAACTTCCCTCCTTGTAAGTCCTTACCAGAAATTTGATAAGATAATAGAAACAGGCAGGGAAATGGAAAAACGATATTCCATACCTTTTTATATGGAGGATTTCAGGCCAGGTTGGAAAAAGGGCATGCAGCTATCAAAGGAGCTCGGTCTTTACAGACAGAAGTACTGTGGATGCATTTACTCGGAAATGGAAAAATACCTAAGAAAAACATACAGCAAAAAGTAGGTAGTAGACTGTAGACAGGAAACTGAAAAGAAAAATACAACATGACAGAAAGCATGCAGCATATAGGGAAATTGCTTATCATTTCCGGTATTGTAATCATCGCTGTTGGAGGTTTATTGCTTCTTTCAGGAAAACTGCCATGGATCGGCAGACTACCCGGGGACATCATAATTCAGAAAAAGAATTTTACTTTTTACTTCCCGCTTGCTACCAGTATACTCCTGAGTCTGATACTGACACTTATTTTCTGGATTCTCAGGAAGAGATAATGATCAAGACGATCGTTGTCCTTCTTATGCTCTTATTCTCCCTTGCGCTCACCTTAGAGGCCGGTGCAAATGAGAATATTAAGGTGCTTATCTTAAATGATGCCTATACCAAAATCCCTTTAAAGAATGAAAGAATAGAAAAGCTTGGAAGCATGAAGGGCGACCTCCTTGTTATGGGGTCACATTATACTGGCAATATTGATATATGGAAAGGCGACAGGGGACTCTATATTATAAATGAACTCCCATTAGAGGATTACATTAAGGATGTTGTTGCCGTTGAAGTCGGTCAGGAATGGGAAATGGAGGCACTCAAGGCACAGGCAGTCATATCAAGGACATATGCTATATATCAGAAGAGGATGAACGGCGACTTAATCTATCATATCGCATCTTCTGTCATTCACCAGGTCTACAAGGGTAATAAGCCAAACGTAAGAATCGCTTACGCAGTTAACGAAACCGGCGGTGAAGTGCTCACTTTTAACGGCATATTGATCGAAGCATTTTATCACTCGACATGCGGTGGAAAAACAGAATTTTCTGAAGAGGTATTCGGGAAAAGCTACCCTTATTTAAAGTCTCAGGAATCAACCTGTGAGATTTCCCCTTACTGGACGTGGGAAAAGAGGTTTCGGTTTGCAGAGATAGAGAAGGCTCTGAATATATCAGGAATTAAAGGAATTTCAATAAAATCCTATACGTCTTCAAAGAGGATAAAGCAGCTCAATATTGCAACCGATTCAGGAACAACCGCAATCAATGCGACCGATCTCAGAAAGGCACTCGGATGGAGCGCTCTTCCAAGCACAAATTTCAAGATATCAGCCAACGGAGATTCAGTGCTGTTTGAAGGTAAAGGGTATGGTCACGGCGTTGGTTTGTGTCAATGGTGCGCATTGAATATGGCCCGTGAAGGCAAAAACTATAAGGAAATACTCTCCTTTTTCTACCCCGGCACAATAATACAACTGTATGAAAATCACTGATTTCGATTATCTTCTTCCACAACACCTCATTGCACAAAGACCCTTAACAGATCGTTCAGGTTCAAGGCTCCTTATACTTCAAAGAGATGGCTCAATCGAACACAAAAGATTTATTGATCTCCCCTCATATCTCGGGAAGGGTGATATGCTGCTCATCAATAACACAAAGGTCTTTCCTGCACGACTCAGCGCATATAACCGGTACGGCAGAAAGACAGATATTCTCCTCGTAAGGAAAAAAGATGATGCATCATGGGAAGTCCTCTCAAAAGGAGGAATTACCGGAAGACTGAGGATCTCTGATGAACTGCAGGTAGAGCTTCATAACGGGAATACAGCTCAATTTATCTGTTCCGGAAATTTCATGGATATCATCTGGAAATACGGCGCTATGCCCCTGCCCCCATATATGAACCGTTTGCCTGATGAGTCCGACAAAATAAGTTACCAGACTGTATTTGCAAAGGAAGAAGGCTCCATAGCAGCGCCTACAGCAGGTCTGCACTTTACAGATATGTTGCTCAATGATATAACAAAGAGGGAGATAAGAATAAGAGAAATAACGCTCCATGTGGGTATCGGCACATTCAAACCCATAAGGACAGAATCCGTTGATGAACATTCCATGGATGCTGAGTCTTTTGAGATAGACAAGAGACTGATCTCTGAAATCAATGATACAAAGGCCTCAGGGAAAAGGGTTGTATGCGTGGGAACAACCACAACAAGGGCATTGGAAGGATATATAAGCGGCAACTGTCATGTGAAGTCTTACAATGGCACATTAAAAGGCATGACCGATATCTTTATATATCCGGGATATGATTTCAAAATAGCCGATTCACTCATAACCAATTTTCATCTGCCCAGATCTACCCCTCTGATGCTGGTTTCCGCCCTCTGTGGCTGGAAAAATCTGGCAAAAGCATATAAAGAAGCCATAGCAGGAAGGTATAGATTTCTCTCTTATGGTGATGCTATGCTTATCCTATGAAAAAGACTGATTTAAAAGAAAAATCTTCAGTTTTCTATGTCAGCAGAACTATCATTATGATTTCTGTAATCATAATATCTGCAATCGGTTTTACACTCGGTTTTTTTGTCGGTAAGAACTTTCGTTCACCTGCTGATATGCACGCATCAGGTAATCCCCAAAAAGAACCGGCTGTTCAGCAGAATTCAGTAAATACTCAAAAGGAAATTACAGGCCAGCAGACACCTGAAGCACAAATACCGGTTGAAATACAGAAACCTCAGGAAAACAAGAACGCTAAAGAAGCAAAACCAATAGAAAAAGCAAAAGAGATGATCCCTTCCCAGGCAGCCCTGAAGGCTGGAGAATCTCAGGAAACCAGGAATTCCACATCATCAAGAAAATATACTGTTCAGGTCGGCGCATTCAAAAATTCATCAGATGCACATGCCCTAATGTTGAAACTTGACAAAAAGGGTTATCATGCGGCAGTCATCATGACAAAAGCAAAGAATGAAAGGATCTTCAAGGTACTGGTAGGAGAATTCAATGCCAGAGAAGAGGCTGAAGTATTTTCGATCAAACTTAAGAAGACTGAGGGTCTTAAGGCTTTTGTAACTTTCAGGACACAGCAGGAGGCCTTACGGTAACAATAGAGATTGAACTTGACAGTGAAACCGAGTCTAACCTGCTTTTCGGGAGACTCGACAAAAATCTCAGGGTAATCGAGGAGATACTCGGAATCGTAGCTTCTCAGAGAGGGAATAAGATATTTCTGCAGGGTGATGATAAATCTGTAGAAAAGGCAGAGAGGGTCATCCATGATATCCGGTCTATCAGCTCTGAAGGCTATAACCTGAACCCCGAAGACATTCGCTATGCCATCCGCTCTACAACAAATGAAGACGAGTATACTTCAGTAAAAGACCTCTTCATGAACAACATCCCTGTATCTTCAAAAAAACGGTTCATCATACCGAAGACAGATACCCAAAGACAATACCTGGAGGCTATAAAAAAGTTCGATATCGTTATCGGTATAGGACCGGCAGGTACAGGCAAAACGTATCTTGCCATGGCAATGGCTATTAATGCATTGCTGAAAAAACAGATAAGCAGGATCGTACTTGCAAGGCCGGCTGTTGAGGCAGGTGAAAAACTTGGCTTTCTGCCCGGAGATTTATACGAGAAAGTCAATCCTTATCTCAGGCCATTATATGACGCCCTTTTCGATATGATGGAGGCAGAAAAGGTCGGGAAACTCATAGATCGCGGTACTATCGAGATAGCCCCACTTGCCTTCATGAGGGGAAGGACTCTCAACGATTCATTCATCATACTGGATGAGGCACAGAACACGACTTCAGAGCAGATGAAGATGTACCTCACAAGACTCGGATTCAATTCAAAGACCGTTATTACCGGCGATATAACACAGATAGACCTCCCACATGGAAAGACCTCAGGCCTTATAGAAACTGAAAAGATATTGAGGGATATCGAAGGCATTAAATTCGTTTATTTTTCTGAGAGAGACGTCGTAAGACACAAGCTTGTCCAGCAAATCGTCAAAGCTTACGAGAGATATGAAAAACGGTCAGCAGAAGAATAAAATTCAGAATATAGCTGCGCATTTAAAGACATTTGTAGACGGCGATACATCTGCAGCCAATGGTCGTTCCCTGAAGTACGGCAAAAAAGAAAAGCTTTTGAGAATATATTTTATAGTCGTATGCGGTTTTATTGCCGCTCTGTCAATACAGGTAAAATTCGGGATAGAACAATTGACAGGAGGTTTTCTTATCGCCTCTCTCCTGATGTTTATACTCTACCGGGATATCATGCGGTACAAACCTTCCTACGTCAGGAAATACAATATGATCCTACTTCTCGGCTACCTGTTGATAGGCACACTCCTTGCGGAAAGATTGTTCGGTTACCTCATGTTCAGTCTTTCAAAAGGCCTGGAATATAAATTCATAGACAGCGCCCTCTATGGCATTCCCATTGCTTCCGGGGCAATGTTCGTATCTCTCCTGTTTGACTTCCATACTGCTATTACCTTTGCCTTCACCATCAGTCTCCTCAGCGCCCTATGGGTAAATGATGCATCCTATGCTATTTATGCATTCGTTGGCAGCATCACTGCAGCCTTCAGTGTCATACGCTGCAAAAAGAGGTCTGCCCTTTTGAAAGGAGGCGGTTTTGTAATTGTTGCAAATATCCTTACTGTTATCATCCTGCTCCTTTTTAAAGGGGAACTCTTCACTGCCAGGGCGCATTCTTCAATAATATTTGCAGCAATCGGAGGGATAAGCGTCACAGCAATCGTTTCAATCTTCTTGCCACTAATAGAATATTTCTTTAAAGTCACGACCGACATCAGTCTCCTTGAGCTTCTCGACCTTAACCAGCCGATCATGAAGAGCCTTATGGTTTCAGCGCCGGGCACCTACCATCATAGTGTTATCGTCGGCAATCTTGTGGAATCCGCTGCAGAGGCAGTTGGAGTAAATCCTTTGCTTGCAAGGGTCAGCGCATATTACCATGACGTCGGCAAGGTAAAGATGCCTGATTATTTTGTAGAGAACCAGAGCGGTGCTGTAAATAAACACGATAAATTGACCCCTCATATGAGCAGCCTGATTATTGTGAACCACGTTAAGGAGGGTGTTGAACTTGCCCGGCAATATAAGCTTCCTGAACCTATAATTGATATCATAGAACAGCACCATGGCACTATGCTCATTACATATTTCTATCAGAAAGCAAAGGATAAAAGAGAGAGTACTTTGCCTGTTGAGGAAGATTATAAATATCATGGTCCAAAGCCACAGACCCGTGTAGCTGCCCTCGTCATGATGGCAGATGCAGTTGAGGCCGCCTCACGTGTTCTTACAGAGCCTACACCTGCAAGGATTGCGTCATTGGTCGACAGAATAATAAATCACATATTCCTTGAAGGCCAGCTTGATGAATGCGAACTCACTCTGAAAGATATCCATGAGATAAAGAAGAATTTCACCTACATCCTGACTGGTATTTTCCATAAAAGGATAGATTATCCGGGGTTTGATTTTTCGAATGAAAGTCTATATAAAGAACCAGCAAAGGCTTATAAAAGTAAATCAACAGAGGATAACACGTCTTCTCACGAAGGCTCTCCGCCTGCTCGGACTTCACAGGGCTGAACTCAGTATCTTCTTCGTTAATGACATCAGGATGAGGATATTGAACCGTGAATACCGTGGAGTGGACAGAACCACAGACGTGCTCTCGTTTCCTCAAAATGATACTTACCTCTCACCCCACTTTATTAAAGGGGGGCTGGGGGGGATTACTAACTCCGAACGCTCAATGCTGAATTTTATTTTGGGTGACATCGTCATAAACCTCCATAAGGCAAATAGACAGGCGATGGAATATGGCACAACCCTGAACGAAGAACTAAAAAGACTTTTAATACATGGCCTCCTTCATCTTATCGGATACGACCATGAAATGGGCAAATATGCAGAAAGAAAAATGCAGAAAAAGACCAAAGAAATTCTTAACCAGCTCTGAAGGCCGGTTCATAAAATTCTAAAACAGAACGGGCTGATGTTTTTTGAAACAGATATATATGTTGAAGTTAAAGAAATTTCGGGATAAATAAACCAATCTGTTATCTTTCTTTTTTCATCAAAGTTACATCATGCTAATTCGCAATCGGATGCGCACAACACCTACTTATAAACATCTTTGGCAAACTTTTGTTTATGATGATTTGCAAAATAAACAGACAATAAAAAGGGCAAGACATTTCAAATGTGCACCTTTTATAATGAGATCAATTTAATATATTCCCATCACTGCTAATCCTAAAAAACTTTTCTAAAAAAACAATGTTTGCATCTCTTAATCTCTTATAATCCATTTTTAAACGCTCGTTTGCAACATCTATTTCCCGCTGTACTGCACTTGGAGAATCCCCTTCAACTCCGAACGCATAAAATTTTGTAAATTCATGACTCTTTTCCTCAACGACAAAAACATAATTAGCGGCAAGAATGTACGTATCGATTTCATCTCCAGGATCTCCCATTGTGTACGGAGCAAATTTCCGCGTAAAGATCCGTTTATCTAATACAACGGTCAGCTCAGCCTCCTCTCCTTTTCTTGCAATAGTTATAAAGTCTTCAAGTCTGCTAAATACACTCTGTTTTGTCATGGTATTACTCCGTTTCTTTTAAAATTATCGATAACTCCTTAATAACGCCGAGCCTTAAAGTCACTTGAAAGGCTAAATACATCTAATGGAAATGTTTAAAGTGTTCATGCTTGAAATAATATCTTAACATATCACGCCTTGCGATAACGCCAACTAAACGGCCTTCTTCCGTTACCGGTATCCTTATTATATTTTTCTCGATCATGATACTTAAGACATTATCTAATGGAGTACT
>Ga0315278_10003678_pt1 | contig 13755 bp, 9 predicted proteins | sample YL17G06_0_MG_FD_203880 | JGI IMG/M metagenome (GOLD analysis project Ga0315278, IMG submission 203880) | Sediment microbial communities from Yellowstone Lake, YNP, Wyoming, USA - YL17G06_0 | ecosystem: Environmental > Aquatic > Freshwater > Lake > Sediment | place: USA: Wyoming | collected...
CTCCCTTTCTCGGGAAGGGCCCCTGTGAGCAATGCCTCGAGCGCAAGCCACGTGGTCTTCGCCTCGGGGGGGCAACCGGGGACAAAATAGTCTACATCGATGATCTGGTGGAGCGCCCGGACCGTACCGTGAAGCCGGGGCAATTCGAGTTGTCCTTCGGGAACTTGGACCTTTGCCCGTGGATAGGTCCTTTCCTGATTATCCGTAGACGGCGTATCAATATAGACGCGGTCAAGAACGGAGTCCATGCTGAACAGGTTGGCAAGACCCGGGATACAGCCCTCATAGGCACAGGAGCCGTAGGCTATCATGATCTTCGATTTTGCGCGAAGCATTTTTGCCACGTGCTCGTCCTCGGTGTTTCGAATGGCCCCATTGAACAGGCAGAAGTCGATGCTCTGATCGGCCATCCGCTCAACGTCCATGTACTTGAAATCCATTGCCGCGGGCCAGAAAACGATGTCCGCAGCCGCTGCCAGGTCAAGTATCTTTTCTCCGATCGCCAGGGTGGCCATATCGCATCCGCCGCAACTGCTCGCCCAGTAGAGTGCCACTTTCAGCTTACCCATAGGTCACCTCTATTATTGGGGCTCTCGTCGCCCCCTCCACCGGCAAAGCCGCGACCCGCTGTGCGGGTGCCCCGGCATCCCCGTCATCAAAAGGAAAATAGAGCACTTCCTCACGCTGAAACGGGCCCAAGTCTCTGATGGCCTCTGTCATCTGGTTCACGATGCTTGCGAAGCGAATGCCCTCTGACGCCGACACCCAGTCAAGTCGGACGCGCTCCTCCTCTATTCCGAACTGACGCAGCATCTTTTTCAGCAAGGCCATTCTGCCCGCGGTCCTGTAGTTCCCTTCGAGATAGTGGCATTCGCCCGGATGACACCCGAGCACAAGCACGCCGTCAGCGCCTGTCTGAAGGGCCTCAATGATAAAATACGGCTCAACCCTCCCGCTGCACATGAGGCGTACAATCCTTACATTCGGTGCATACTGGAGCCGGGATGTACCGGCCAGATCTGCCCCCGCGTAGGAGCACCAGTTACAGAGGAAGAAAACTATTTTTGGCTCAAACTTGTTCACCGGTCACCTCATCTACGTGTGTCAATACCATTTTTGTCCATCACGCGGCAAAAGCTGCCCGTATTTCTGCCAGTATCTGATCCGCGGTAAAGTGCTTTCCCTTCATCGCACCGCTCGGACAGGCCGCCGCACACGTGCCGCACCCTTTGCAGAGCGCCTGGTTGACCACGGCAACCCGTTTCTCTTCGTCTCTCTTGACCGCCTCGTAGGGACAGGCCATTTCGCATACGCGACAGCCGCTGCACAATGCTTCCTCCACCTCTGCGACGGCGGCCTGCCCTTCAATACTTGCCCGGGTCAGTACGGCCAAGGCCTTGGAGGCGGCTGCCTGGGCCTGGGCAATGCTCTCATCGATGAATTTGGGGCTGTGGGCCGTACCGCACATAAAGATACCGTCCGTTGAGAAATCGACGGGACGCAGTTTCATGTGGGCTTCAAGGAAGAAGCCATCCTCATTGAGCGGGACCTTGAGCATGCGGGAAAGGAGCCGATTGCTCGCGGGTGGAACGGACGCGGCAGCCAGACAGACCAGATCAGCATCGATCTCGAGTCGTTTACCAAGGATCGGTTCTGTAGCGGTTAGCCTCAGGAAAGACCTGCCATCCTCTTCGACGGCGTGAATATCCGGCGGATCTTCCGGCTCGTAACGGATGAAGATGACGCCCTGGTCCGAGGCCTTCTTATAGTAATCCTCCTTGAACCCATAGGTCCTCATATCTCTGTACAAGACATAGACATCCATCTCCGGTTTGAGCTCCTTAAGCCGGAGCGCGTTCTTCACCGAGTGGGAGCAACAGACCCGGCTGCAATAGGGCCTGTCGTCATTTCTTGATCCCACACACTGGATGAAGACGGCCACATCGCAACTTTTCACGCGGTTACTGCCTTGTTCAATCATCTCGTCGAGTTCGAGGAGCGTCATGACCCGGTCATCCTCGCCACAGAGATATTCGTGAGGCTTCAACTCCTCGGCGCCCGCTGCTACTATTGTGACGCCGTGTTCGATTTCTTTGAGGGTTTCTTCCTGACCCATCCTGATCTTGGACGAAAAGTTTCCCACATATCCGGAAAACTGGGCCAGTTCAGCCTTGGTCGAGACGTCGATGAGGTCGTTGGCGTGGACCTGATGAACAAGGTTCTCCACCATGCTCCGGACATTGGCTCCCTCCAGCGTTTCAGGGATCCTCCTTGACAGGCCTCCAAGCGCCTCTGTTTTCTCGATCAGGTGGACTTTTATGCCCTGCCGGGCCAAGGCGAGACTACAGGTCATCCCCGCAATGCCTCCCCCTATTACCAAAGCCACCGGGATCACGTTATAGGTTGCCCTATGCAGGGGCTGAAGCAGCAATGCTTTTGATGCAGCCATCCTGACCAGGTCCTTCGCCTTCTCCGTTGCAATCGTTTTTTCGTTCATGTGTACGAACGAGCACTGTTCCCGAATATTGGCGAACTGGAAGAGGAAGGGGTTTAAACCGGCCTCCCTCAGCGCGTCTTGAAATACCGGCTCATGCGTTCTCGGGGTACAGGCGGCCACCACTACCCGGTTGAGCCCGTGATTCTTGATCGTCTCCGCCATGTGGCTGACAGCGTCAACAGAGCAGGCAAATGTTTCCTCTGCCGAATGGACCACGCCTGAGAACCCCTTGGCGTACTCCACGACCTGCGGGACGTCCACCACCTTGGCGATATTGGTGCCGCAGTCGCACACGAATATCCCCACCCGTGGCGGTTCGCCGGTGACGTCACGCTCCTCGGGATAGACCCTCTCTTCCACCAGGGTTCCGCGCTCCTCGCAGAGGAGCTGTGAAGCGAGGGATGCAGCGCCGCTGGCCATAGTCACGGCATCAGGAATATCCATGGGCGCGTGAAAGACACCGCAGGAAAAAATTCCGCTCCTTGATGTCTCCATCGGTGAAAATGCCGGGCTTTCACAAAACCCGTGATGATTCAACTCAATAGAGAGTCTCTCCGCCAGTTCTCGGTTGCCTACCGCCGGGCTCAGTCCGACGGACAGGACGACGAGGTCGAACTCATCATCCCTCACCTCGGTTCCGTTTGTACGGTACCGGAGCACGACGTTTCTTGTGTCGGGACGCTGCTCGAGGAGGGAGGCTTTACTCCATATATAGCGAACACCGGCCATGGCTTTGGCCCTCTCGTAGAACCGCTCGAATCCTTTGCCATAGGCGCGGATATCGTTGTGGAGTACCACCGCCTCGATCTCCGGGTGGTGTTCCTTCGAGAGAATGACCTGCTTTGTGGCGTACATGCAGCATACCGCGGAGCAGTATGAACAATTCGATGTCTCGTCCCGGGACCCGACACACTGGATCCAGGCTATCTTGTGAGGCACCTTCCCGTCGGAGGGACGAAGGAGTTCTCCGCCATTAGGCCCCGAAGCACTGATCATCCGCTCAAACTCAAGGCTGGTAACCACGTTCGAGAATCGATGGTACCCGTACTGACTCTGCGAAAGCGCATCGAAGATCTCGTATCCGGGCGCCAGGATGATACTCCCGGCTTCAACGGTCGTCCTCTTTGGCTGCATCCGGAAATTGATTGCCTTGCTCTTGCACGTGGGCACACAGATCTGGCATATCTTTCTCTTCAGAAACAGGCAGTGGGCAGCATCGACCACAGAAACAGCCGGCACCGCCTGGGGGAAGTGGACATGAATACACTTCTTCTTGGCGAGATTCTCGTTATAGACATCGGGGACATAAACCGGGCAATATTCGGCGCAGGTGCCGCACCCCGTGCATTTTTCTTCATCGACGTAGCGAGGTTCCTGGAAGAGACGGACCTGAAAATTTCCCGCTTCCCCTTCTACCCCCTCAACCTGTGTATTCGTGATTATCGTTATATTGGGATTCGTCGCGCATTCGATGAACTTGGGGGACAGGATGCACATGGAACAGTCATTAGTCGGGAAGGTCTTATCCAGTTGGGCCATCTTACCGCCAATGGCAGGTCCTTTATCCACCAAATAGACCTTGAATCCCGAATTTGCAGCATCCAATGCAGCCTGGATTCCGCTAACCCCGGCACCAACCACCATCACGGTTCCGAACTTTCTTCGTTTAGGCTCCGGTCTCTCAATCTCATTGGTTTTCTCAGACATTTCCCTCTCCACAAATCCCTTTAGACGAAGACCTCAAAATAATTGCAGGGGGTGGGGTTGGTCGGCGGTACCTACCCCTTCGATGGTGGTCACCGACCGGCGGTTCGCCTTTGATCCCGGTATCCGGCAAGCCAGAACAGGCTCTCCATCCAAGAGGACTGTGCACGTACCGCAGTGTCCCGCCGAGCAGCCCTCTTTGGTTCCAGTCAACCTCAGGTCCTTCCGAATGATCTCCAAGAGCTTTCTCTGGGGATCGGTAATCACCTTCCTCGGGACCCCGTTAAGTAGGAAACTTATGGCCTGCATATGCCCCCCAAAAAATAAAATCGAAACTCGAAATCCGAAATCCGAAACGAGCACGAAGGTTTAAAATCCAAATGATCAAAACAAGAAGTTTGGATTGTTTTAGATTTTTGAAATTTGGTCATTTGAATTTGTTTCGTGCTTCGGATTTCGGATTTTAACCGGGGCGGGGTTCGATCCCCGCCCTCAGCTCAGGGAAACCCTTATTGACCCGGACGGGCTAGTACTTTGGCATAGGCAGCTTGAGATCCTCGGCAATCATTTTATAGCAATTATAGCTCGAGCCCCGTCCGATCCCCGGTCCCCCGTACACGCCGGAGGAACACATATAGAGGTTGGGAATAAACGTCCGGTACCCGCCGGGTACGCCCCGGAAGCGCCCGTTCTGCACACCGGCGACGTTGCCTTCGCACCAGCCCCCTTCTTTCATGTCCAGGTGCGTATCTTGGATATCCACCGGGTTGGTGATACGCTGGACGATCAGGTTGTCTTTGGTCATGTTGGGGGCATACTCCGCCCAGCGCTCAAACAGCACGTCCACGAATTCCTGGGTCATCTGTTTCCATTCTTTCCGGGAAAACAACCGGGCCGGGCAGGTGAACTCTTCCACGTGCAGGGAATATTTCCCTTCGGGCACCCGGCTGCGGTCCCAGATGCTGTCGGGGGCGGTCAGGATGAACATCTTGGAGGGCATGCCGAACAGAAAGATCTCGTGCTGGTATTTGTCCTCCATGAAACCCAGGTCTTTGGGAGCGAAATAGGTGCGGGGGGTGGCGTTCACGTCGGGGTTGTCCTTGGCCGCCGTGTAGTTGGGCAGTTCGTGGACCCCCACCGTGCCCCAGAACAGCTCGCCCCGGTCGAACTGGTAGACCCGGGCCTTGCGCTTCATGTCTTCGGTGATCCGGTCTTCGCCGATGAGCCGCAGGAAGAGTTGGGGCGAGGCGTTGTCCGATACCACCAGTTGTTTGGCCGTCACCTCCGTCCCGTCGAGCAGCTTGATCCCGGTGGTCCGACCGTTATCGATAAGGACCTTCTGGACTTCGGAATTGAGATGATAGTCAACCCCCAGTTTGCTGCCGACCGAAACCAGGGCGCTGGTGATGGCCCCGGTGCCCCCCTTGACAATGGCGGCCGGTTCCCAGCCCAGGGTCAGGTGAATCGTGGCGATCGTGACCATCAGGCCGGGCACATCGTCCGGGAAACAGCCCCAAGAGGTCAGGTAGCCCCGCAGGGTCAAGATGCGCAGCTCGTCGCTCTCGAAGAAGTAACGGGCGATCTGCTTGCAGGTCATGAACTGCATGGGCACATCCAGGCCGCTCTGGGGGTCATTGCACAGCTCTTCCAGGGCGTCCGGCACGCCATAGGGTGTAGGCGGCGAATAGCGGTAGCGGTGAAAGGCGGCCCGCCATTTGTTTTTATATTTTTCGGTCAGGTCCAGGTAGGTTTCGGCGTCCTTTTTGGAAAAGCGGGCGATCTGGTCATAGGTTTTCTTGACGTTCGCCTCGTTGAACCGGCTCTCGCCCGTTTGCGGATCGACCACCGTAAAAGCGGCATAGGCGACATAACTGGTCCCATCGTCGAAGATGATGGCTTCGTTGGTATCGGGAAAGGTATATTCCAGGCCTTCGTCGCGGAGGTTGAATTCCTTGTAGGCCGGGTGACTATAATAACGGGTAAAGTGGGCGCAAAAGTTTCCCCGGAACCCGGGCGACGGGAGGTCTTCCGTGACCGCCCCCCCGCCCAGATGGTCCAGGCGTTCAAAAACCCCCACCTTCAAACCCGCTTTGGCCAAATAAGGAGCTATAATGGTTGCATGATGGCCTCCCCCGATAATGACCGCATCGTACGTTTTGTCAGGCATGCTAATACCTCCATCCTTGTTTTTTGGTTTTGTTAGAATTTATGTTGGAGTACTGGAGTGGGGGAGTATGGGAGTATTGATTTAAAGACCATTACTCCATCACTCCGTTGCTTCATCACTCCAAACGTTCAGGTGTTATTATCGCATTTCCATGATCACGGCGGCCAGCCTTTCCGCCTTTTCCGCCGGCGAGGATCCTTCTAAGATCACACATTCCCGGCGCATGTCCGGCGGCGGGGCCAGGGACAGCAATTGGATCGTTTTCAGCCGGGCGGGGTCGTCGACCAGGTCTTTGGCCCCCCACTTGGGGATCGGTGCCGGGCGCTTGAGCAGGGCCATCATCTTGGTCCGGGAAACATAGCGCAGCTCCCCCACCTCGTTGCTCACCGTGACCAGGGCCGGCAATCCGGCCTCCACCACCTCGTAGCCCACGGGAACGGTCTTTTCCACCAGCAGCCGGTCGTCCTGAATCTTAACCGACCGGGCCAGGTTGATGGCCGGAATTCCCAGCCACTCGGCCAGAATGAGCCCCACCTGGCCGGCATCCCAGTCGCCGGCCTGCCTTCCGGTGAGGATCAGGTCGTAGGTGCCAATCTTTTGAATGGCCCGGGAAAGGACGTAGGCCGTGGAGTTGCTGTCCAGCCGCTCGAAGGCGGGGTCCTCCAGAAGAATCAGGGCATCGGCTCCGGCGGCCAGCGTCTTCCGGAGAACCGTATCCGCCACCTTCCGGCCCAGGCTCAGGACGGTGATCTTGCCCCCCAGCTCCTCCTTGATCCGGATGGCCGCCTCCAGGGCGTTTTCATCATAAGGGCTGATCACATTGGGGGCGTCGACGATGACTTCCTTGTTTTCCACATCGACGCGGACGTCCGAAAAAGGCGCCTCCGGATCCGGTATCTGTTTGGCACAGACGATGATGTTCGGTTCCTTCATGACTGCTCCTCCAGCTTCTTTACCAGGGCCGGCAGCAGGTCCTTATAATCCTCCACCACACCGTAGTCGGCCACTTTGAACAGGTTGCATCCGGGATCGGTATTGATGGCGATGATCTTCTTGGACCGGATCATGCCCACCAGGTGCTGGATGGCTCCGGAGATCCCGATGGCCAGGTAGGTGTCCGGGGCGATGATCGATCCGGTCAAACCGACCTGGCGGTCGGAGGACAGCCAGCATTTATCCACCACCGGTCGGCTGCAGCCGATCAGCACCTTCCCGTGGGTTTTGCTCAGGGCCCGGGCCAGGGCTTCCAGGAGTTCGAAGTCCTCCTTTTCGGCAATGCCTCTCCCGCCGGAAATGACCATATTGGCCTTGTCGAGTTCGACGACTTCTTCCGGCACCGTCTTCAGCGATTTGACCCGGAGGACGGATTCTTCCAGCGGGGGCGCCAGGGCCACGATTTCACTCGCCGGCCCTCCGGCCTCCAGAGGCTCATAGACGTTTTTCCTGACGGTGGCCATCTGCGGGAGACCGGCGCATTTCAAGGTGGCGATGGCGTTGCCCCCGTAGATGGGTTTGGTGCGGATAAGCAGCCCGTCCTGCGGATCGATCCCCAGGCCCAGGCAATCGCTGGTAAGCTCGGTCTGCATTCGAAAGGCCAACCGGGGGGCCACTTCCCTCCCGATGAAAGAGTGGCTGATCAGAAAGACCCGGGGATTGATTTTCCGGCAAAGCCACTCCAGTGCCCCCACCCAGGCCTCCGGTTGAAACCCTTTCAGCAGGGGGTGCTCCAGTTTGTAGATCTTCCTCAATCCATATCCGGCTGCCGCGGTAGCCAGGGAGGCGGTATTTTCACCGACGACCACGGCTGAGGCTTCGATCCCCAGGTCCCGGGCCAGGTCGGTGCCGACCCGAAAAAGCTCCAGGGTTTTTTTGTCCGGACCCTCCTCCGAACCCTCTGCCAAAACCAAAATCTCACTCATGGTTTAAGTTCCTTCCAACTAAAAATTAAGAATTGACAATTGATTACTAATATTTCCAGAGCGGGAGCAGGTCTGGGAGCCGCTTCCCGCTATTCGTGCTAACCTATGGCCTCCAAAACCACTTCGTTCAAATCCATGATCTTCATTGTTCCTTCCAGGCCCAGGGTCTTCCAGGCGTCTTCCAGCATAATGAGGCATAGGGGACAGGCGGTAATCAGCACCTCCGCCCCGGTGGCTTGGGCCTCCTTCATTCTGATTTCGCTCATGCGCGCCTCGCCCCGCAGGTCCGTCCCCTGCCACATCCGGCCGCCGCCGCCGCCGCAACAGAGGCTGTCCGGCCCATGATGGGTCATTTCCAGCAGTTTTACTCCCGGGAGGGCGCGGATGATTTCCCGGGGCTCTTCGAAGAGGCGATTATGGCGGCCTAGGTAGCAGGGGTCGTGGTAGGTCACGGTCCGGGTCCCGGCCCTTTTGAAGGTCAGCCTTTTCGCGGCGATCAGCTCCCTCAGGACCATGGTATAGTGCCGCACCCCGAAGGGCCTTTCGGGATATTCATGGAAAAGAGAGTGAAAGCAATGGGGCGAGGAGGTCACCACCTCCAAGATCCCCAGGCGGTCAAAGAGTTCCAGGGCGTTTTCCCTCTTTTCCTGAAACAGGCCGGTTTCACCGGCTACCCGGGCGATATCCCCGCAGCAGGGTTCCTTATCGCCGATGATCCCGAAGCGCACCCCGGTTTGTTGCAGTATGCCCGTAAAGGCCCTGGCGATCCCCTGGGCCCGGGCATCGAAAGAGGTCGTGCAGCCCACAAAATAACATAAAGGGGACACTTTCCCGTCCGCCTTCAGAACCGGGATTTCCAGACCCTTGGCCCAAACGGCCCTTTCCCGCTTGGAGGACACCCAGGGGTTTTCATAATTAAAGAGTTTTTCCAGGGTCTGATTCATCAGATCGGGCACTTCTTTTCCTTCTTCAATCAGGCGGGTCCGCTTTCTGGTAATAGTCTTAAATGGGACTCCATATACCGGGCAGATCTCCTGACAGGCGGCGCAGGTCGTGCAGTACCAGGCTGTTTTGCCCTCCACCTCCCTGCCGGGATTTAGAAACCGGATATCGCCCTGCGGAGAATGTTCCTGCCACAGATCTCCACGGGTTATTTGGACGAAATCACGGGGGGCCAGCGGCTCGCCGGCTCCGTTGGAGGGACAGGCCTGGACGCAGCGCCCGCAGCGCATGCAGGCGTCATAGAACACTACCTCGGCCAGGGAAAAGGTTTCTTCCGTTTCCGGATTTTCGGGGTCGGCCTGCTCCCTTTTTTCGGGAGCCCGATGGAGGTAAAGGGCCGCCGGTCCTCCCACCAGGTGAAAGAGCTTGCTATAGGGAATCAAGGCGATGAAGCCCAGGCTCACCAGGGCGTGCCCCCACCAGAAATATGGATAGGCCGGACCCGCCGTACCCTCCGGGATCAACCCGGCGATCCAGAACCCGGCAAAGGACCAATGGGCCCAGGGCGGTTTTTGAGCGGCCAGTCGGATCCCTTCCAGCAGGAAGCCCGAGAGCGCCACTACCAGCAACCCGATGGGCACCACCGCGTCTTCCAAACGGCGTTCCAGCCTCGGGACCCGCTGAACATACCGGCGAATCATGGCCCAGATGATGCCGGCTATCAGCAGGAGCCCTCCGATTTCCATGGCGACTTCAAAAAGAAGATGGCTTCGACCCACCAGGCAAGAAGACACGTATTCATGGAGGGCCAGCAGCGAGGTGCCGATCAACAGGACGATAAATCCCCAAAAAATCAAAAAATGCATGAGGCCGGCCTGTCGTTCCCCCTTGAACACGGTCCGCCCCAGGAAGATATCCAGGAAGGCTTGTCCGAGGGCCTGTCCGGAAAAAACCGTCCGGGCCCCCGGGGCGCTTTTCAGCCACACCCGCAGGTGGGCCGCCAGGCCGATGACCAGCAGGCCGACGGCCAGGGCCGCCAGGACATAAAAGACCCAGACCTCCCCGATCTGCCAATAGATAGGCCTCTGCGGCATCATGCCGTTGCTCTCCAGATCACCTTTCTTCCAAATAAGAGAATCGAAAATATAGAAATTTTAGCCAGAAATTCAAAAAGTTCTGGCTAAAATTTCTTCAGCATTTCGCCCATCAGATACGGCACTTCAATTCGTCCCGTCGGGGCCAGGATCCGGCTGCTGTAGTCCGTGGCAAACTCATTTTTCAGGGTCCTGACCAATTTTCTGAAGAGCGCGGTATCAATGGCCTTGGCGATATCGACAATACTTCGACCGGTAGATTCAGCCAGGATCTTCGGCCCAGTGCCGATGACCAGGCGCCACCCTCCGGTAAGCGGGATCTTTAGTTCTTCCATCCCCGGCAGGCACTCTTCTTTGACAAATTTTCGATGGTCCTCCTCCTTACCTGGGAGGATATTATAATACTGGTTTAATTTCCAAACCCCGGTCTGGATGCGGTACGGGCCTTCCTGGATGCGGCCGGCGGGTACATAAACTTTATTGGAATATTTCCAGACGTATTCGAGTAATTTATTGGAAATCGTTTGGTACTCCTGGGATGAAATGGTTTTTCGCAGATACTCGGTTTCATCCACCGTAGCTACGGCCACAATCCTGGGACCTTCCCCTACCGCCACATAATAACCTCCCACCAACTGCATCCCCAACTGCTGCAGGGTGGGAATGTACTCTCGGGTAATAAAAGAGGAATATTCTTCAGATTTTCCGGGCATCAAATCCCAATATTGCGTAAACAGGATGGCCATCGTTTCTCCTTTTCCGGCCTGACGATAGATTCTTACATCCATTGTTCTGAGAATTTGTCTCTAACAATGGATGTAAGAATCCAAATGAAAAGACGTTACCTTTAAATCTGTTAAGAGGTTTTTATTACAGCCAAAAATATTTCAAATATTTTTGGCTAGGAATTACCACTTAAACATGCGGGTCATCAGCTCTGCCAGATATTCGGATTCCTTTTCCTTGACCTGGGCGTATTTGGCCGGCCGGGCCTGGACCCAATAAAGACTCTCAGGGAGGGATTGAAAACGATCCAGGACCCATTCCATATCCTGGGGAGTTTTGAAATGGTCCTCCACTTGTTTGGCAACCCGCACGATTTCTTTCAATTCTTCCGGATCGACACAGGGCTTTTCCTGGATCTCAGCCGGAACCTGGGCGGTGATGGTCCCCCCATCATGATACACAACCATCTTGGTTTTACGATTGACGGTACTTTCCACCGTCCCGTCGCTTTTATCCACGATAAACTGATCGGGGTTCACCTCCCCGCTGACCACACTCTCACCCAAACCCCAGTTGCCTTCCACGACCACCTTGGAAAGGTCTCCGATCGTAGGCAGAACCGTCAGGACCACGCCGGCGGACTTGGCCTCGACCATCTTCAGGACAGCGATGCCGATCGGGGCTTTTTCCATGGCCATCCCTTTCTCCAGCCGAAAGGCTATGGCCCGGGTAGTAAAAGCGCTTCCCCAGACCTGGATCACTTTTTGGAGTACCGATTCCTTCCAGCGGACATTCAGATAACTCTCCATCTGGCCGGGCATGCTGACCGCCCCGCTCGACCGGACGGCCACCGAAAGCTCGCTGGCTTGGGCCCGTTCTTTCAACTGGTCGTAATAGCGGAATAACTCCTCCCGCATGTCCGGGGGCATTTCTTTGGACTCAATAATGTTCCGGATAGCCTGGCTGGCTATGATTTGGTTTTTGACTTCCTTTAAATGATCCCGGTTTTCCTGGACATAGCGCCGAATCTCCTCTCCGGCTCCGGTTTCGGCCATAAATCGTTCGTACCCGTCTATGGAAATGGCAAATCCGGGGGGAGTGCGCAGGCCCATTCGGGTCAGTTCCCCCAGGTTGGCACATTTTTTCCCTACCCGGTCGTTGTCCCCGGTCCCCAGTTCCTCAAACCAAAAGATCCATTTATCGCTCATGGAACCTGCTCCTGGAAGGCCTTTCCCTCCCCACGGGGGGGGAAGGAAAGGCCCCAAAGGGTTTTTACTTGTCGAGAATAAACACGACCCCCATATTGGCATCGACCTTGATCCGCTGACCGGACTTGATCTTGGCCGTCCCTTCAAAGACATTCATGACCACCGGGATGCCGTATTCCCTTCCCACAATAGCGGCATGGGAAAGGCTGGCCCCGCGGTCAACGACCACGCCTTTGATCATGGAAAATACCGGGGTCCAACTGGGCGAGGTGCTGGCCGCCACCAGGATATCTCCTTCTTCGACCAGGTGAAGTTCGTCTTCGTTCAGGATCACCCGGGCCGGGCCTTCGGCCACTCCGGGGGAACCGCAGGTCCCATAGAGGTCGGCCTTGAGCTCTGGACGGACCTGGGGCATGGCGCCGACCACTACCTTAAGGGCTATAGGATCCATGGATTGAACCAGGACCCCCATGGCCATATCCAGATCAAAACCCTCCTTTAAGAAGGCCGGTGGATTGGGCGTCTTTTGCCATTCCTGCCATTCCGCCTTTCGACGGTCCACAATGTAGCGCAAATCAAATTGGTCGGGGTTGATCCCGGCCCGGCGAACCTCATCGGGAATGATGAAGAAAATATCTTCGGCGTCGTTGAGGGTCCCTTTCTGGGCGAAACGTCGTCCCAGACCCAAGGCGCTTCGACGCATCATGGCATGGGTATAGAGATCCAGATAATGATCATGTTCTTCGCTGAAGACCCCGCTCTTTTGGGCCAAAAGCATCAAGCGGCCAAACCAGCCCCGCTGTTCCTGGGGGACCTTGGCCAAAACCTCTTTTTCCGCCGCTTTCCGCTGTTCGGTAATCTTGCCCCGCTCCTCGTCGAGGTTAAAGCCCCCGCCCTTCTGGAGAAACTGTTTCACATTGACCAAGGCCGGGGTGGGGTCCTCTACCCAGGTAGGCATGTTCATCTCGGACATACGCTGCATGCGCCAGCCGTCTTCGTTCATGAAAGCCATGAAGTCGTTCAAAAAGGCTTTTCCCTTGGGCGATTCCTGAAGACGGCCCTGGATTTCAGCGGGCTTGCTTTCCAGGAAAAGTTCGGCCAATCCATCCTCCCGGGCCCTTTTGGAAAACTCCCAGAGGAGGCGGTCTACCTGGAAGACCTTATTGTCAAAGCCCGAGACCAGGTTATGAAAGAGCGGCGAGGTATCGTCGATTCCGGCCAGTTCCCGGCACATATTTTCAAAAAGGATATAGGCCGTATAGGTGCCGTACATCATGTACATGTGGATTTCCCACATGCGTCGGCAGGTGTTGATCGTCTCCTCAAAATTATCCAGGAGGTCAATGTTGGTAGCCTGGTCCGGATCCAGGGCTTTCAGCTTTTCATAACGCCCTAAAATCTCTTTGACAAATCCTCCCCACAGCCCATCATAATCATCAATAAAAGGGAGGATGGCCTTGCGAAATTCCGTCTCTCTTCTTTGTTTTTCTTCCTCACT
>Ga0315278_10003679_pt1 | contig 13754 bp, 23 predicted proteins | sample YL17G06_0_MG_FD_203880 | JGI IMG/M metagenome (GOLD analysis project Ga0315278, IMG submission 203880) | Sediment microbial communities from Yellowstone Lake, YNP, Wyoming, USA - YL17G06_0 | ecosystem: Environmental > Aquatic > Freshwater > Lake > Sediment | place: USA: Wyoming | collected...
TATAATTGTGGCGAACATGATTGTCCTAGACAATGGCACAAAATTTCTTTTGGTCTAGATATAACTAGAGAAAATGGTAAATTAACAATCGAGCGCCATAGTTGTGACGAAGATGGTAATTGGGATTTTGATTATGGTTGGGAAGAAGGCGAAGATTGGGAAGAAATGGGGATTACTTTAGCCAACGATTCTTTTGAATATTTTAAAGGTTGGGCAGAATATTGGTTAGACTGTGCCCAAACTGGTACAGACCCCTTGGAAGAATCTACTGGAGTATTTGATACGGAAAGTGCTGTAGATTTCTTTATAAACTGTGCAGAAGAAGAAGTAAAGTATTTAGAATATCCTATTAAAGAAGCTTGGTAAACAATGCCTAATTATAATTTTAAAGAAGATTTTCCGGTAGCGTTAGAAACGGAAAAAGAAGTTGCCGATATATTGGAAAAATTGTATAATGTTGAAATTATTAAATTTGAAAATACAATTAAATATGATATATTAGTTAGGTCAAAAGGTAAAGATTTTAAATTTGAAGTAAAAGAAGATTTTATGACTTGGAAAACTGGAAACGTGGCTCTTGAATTTGAATGTCGGGGAAAGCCATCTGGTATTCAAATCAGCGAAGCGGATTATTATATTTATAAGATACATGCAACGGAAGGAATTAATTTCCTTTTATGTAAAACAAGCACCTTAAAAAAACTAGTGGAAGAACAAAAATATTTTCGAGTTGTCGATGGTGGTGATAAGGGTTCGCACAGTATGAATTACCTGTTTAGATATAATGTTTTTGCAGAAAATTCTAGATTGATTGCATCTATTCCTTAACAAAATCGTAAAGATACAATATTATGAGAAAAATTATCGATTTAACTGGACAAAGATTTGGCAGATTAATTGCTATTAGACAAGTAATTTATACCGAAGGAATACGAAAAGGAAGAGGATATTGGTTTTGCCAATGTGATTGTGGAAAAACAACAATTACATCAACAAGTTGTTTAAGGAGAGGGCATACCACATCTTGTGGGTGCTATAGAAGAAGCCTTTTTATAAAAAGATTTCCAAGGAGACCGATATTTATAGTAAATTTTAAAACTGGTGAAGTAAGATAAGATTGTGTCTTGACAAAATAAGAAAAATATGTTATAATATAGTTAAGGAGAAAAAATATGAAACAAGAATTAAAAATGGTTTTATGGTATTGCTTTTTGGGTATAGTGGTGATTTCTATTTTTGCAGTAGCATTCACCGCTTTGAATGGTACACTGTATCCTTGGTGGTTATCCATTCAACGTAAATCTGTAGAACAAAGCAAGAGTTTTACAGATGCGAACAATAATATGCTTGAGTCTTATAAGTTGGAATACACAAGACTAGACACAAAAATTGCGGAAGCGCAAGGACTTGATACCATTACACAAGCGTACAGAGTACAACAAAAAGCTATTGTTGGGAAGATGTGTCTTGAAATTTCAACAATGGCACAAGGTACAGTAAATCCAAATACTTTAACATGGTTAAACAGCAATGGAGGTTGTAGGTAATGAAGAAAATTCTATTTGTTTTGTGTATTTTGACAGTCTTTGTTTTGACTTCTTGTGCGGGTAGTGATACATCTGTTATTGAGCAAGGTCAGCAAAAAGCAGCGGTAAATGCCATAATTCAAAATCAACCTATTCCAGATTTGGGCGGGTATTCTTTTGAAAGACAAATTGTTATCGAAACATATTTGGCACGTAATAATACAATTGCTACTTATGCTTATATGATTTCGATGGATGGTAAAATTATTGAGATTTGCCCAAGTATAGGATATCCAATTCCTTATTCTACGCAATTGAGCAATCCTGAAAGAGTTGATAGTTATAATTACTCAATTACATTGCCAAATGCTGAACCTAATGGTCTTTATCCCCCCGCAGACGCTGCGGCAACTTTGGTGCAATGTGTAAACCCCGACGGTTCTGTATCCCCGACTTATATTGAGTGGTACGTTCTAGCTTTTCCGTACCAGATTAAATCAGACTTAAAACTAGAACGAATTGGTGAACCATCGTTTAGTGTAGATTTAAATAAATAAAATTGCCCCTTGACAAAATTGAAAAAGTGTGGTATAATATATAAAGAATGAAAGAGACCCATCCAGCAAACTAAAATTGGCTAAACAGAAGCCCCAAATCTGAGGGGTCTCGATATAAAATAATGAATGACTCAGACAGCAACTAAAAAAATTCAAACCTGAAAAATTGAAAAAAGCGAGTCATGATAAAAAAAGATTAAAAGACACATCCAGCAATCCAAATAAAAAATTTCCTACCAAAGAAAACTTTTTAAAAACGTGTCTTGAAAATCTTTTTATAACAAAATCTAGGAGAACTTAAAATGACAAATTTTGGACAGGCGATTCGTAACGAGAAAAATTTTACCCTTACCGAAAATTTAGCCGTTGCGCTCAAATCGACGGGAAATCCTCTCTTGGATTTATTTTCCCAATTGGGAGTTATTCGTGGTAAAACATACGAAGAAGTTAGTGAAATGTTTCAAGCAGCATTTGCAGAAGATAAACTGCTGGCAACCAAACTTATCTTTTTTGCTAGAAATATCAGAGGTGGTTTGGGCGAGAGGGAAACAGGAAGAAGAATGTTGCATAGTTTGGCATTAAGTAATCCTGAAATCGTAATTAAAAATTTAGAGTTAATTTTACTCTTTGGAAGAGCCGATGATTTGTTTGTTTTGTTTGACACCCCTTGCGAAGAAGCTATGATAGAATTTGTAAAAAAGCAATTAGAGAAAGATTGTAAAAATGCGGGATATATTTTTAGAAAATAAAGTAGAAAACGAGACTGAGGCATATATTCTTGGTTTTCTCTATGCTGATGGTACTATTATTCGTAATGGAAAAAAAAATAAAAAAACTTATAAAACTATAAACATAACTTTAGCAGAAAAAGATAAAGAAATATTATTTGATATAAATAAATTTTTAAAAGGAAATATAAAATATTACAATAGTAAACTTGGTGAAAAATTGTTTTCTCAAATTAGATTATCTGTTTATGATATAGCTCTGGCTAAACGATTAATTAATTTAGGGATTTCTCCAAATAAAACCTATGACAAAACATCTTTTGTATTTGATAATGTTCCGGAAAATTTAAAATATTCTTTTATAAGAGGATTTTTTGATGGAGATGGTTCTGTTAGCCAGTGGTTTGAGGTTTGTAGTTTAAATGATGTTCTTTTAAAATCGATGCTCGAATTTATAAAGAAAGATATTTTTACCAGTTCCAAAATTACAAATGGAGACGGAGTAAAAAGAATTAGAATTGGTGGAATCTATAAAATGAAACAGCTTTATAATCTTTTATATGAAGATGCGTCTTTATATTTAAAAAGAAAAGAAGAAAAATTTAGAGTATTTACAGAAATCGAAAAAGCAAAAGCGAGTCAATACAAATATATAAGATGGATTAAACAAAGAAAATGTTGGCAAACAAGAATAAAAGAAAAATCCAGAAATTTTAAAACTGAATACGACGCTTTTTTATTTTATAACGAATGGGCTTTTAAAAATAATAAAGAACAACAAATTTGGAGAGGAAATACTAAAAATGAATAATATATCTCTGTTAGGAAAATGGATGCCGTCAATAAATACATCATCTAAAAAAACTATTTCTTTAGCAAAAAGATTCATTAAAGAATTTGGAATGTCGGAGCGAGAATATCGTAAAATGCTTTCTGCTCTACGTGAACATATAAAAATAACTGAACGTTATATGTCCGCAAAGGATTGGGATGAGATTGCCTACTCTCAGGTTCCTTCAAGAGCAATGAAAAACTATAGAAAAGCCTTTAGCAGAAATGACGGTACTCGTTTTGGTGAGTATATTGAAAACGTTAAAAAGGGCGATGAAAAAATTCATTCGGGTACACTTTACCCTTATGATATTTTGGTTGCCGCAGATTTAACTTATAACCGCTTTCGTGGAAATGACCATTTCACTATTAATGATGACCCCGTTCTGGAAGAGCAATGGAAAGCTTTGCCTAATTATATCAAAAAGGCAATTAATATTCTAGTGATGAGTGATACGTCGGGGAGTATGCAGGGATTGCCCATGTGTGTAAGCATCGGTTTAGCAATTTATTTTGCTGAAAGAAACATGGGTGCTTATAAGGATTTATTTTTGACATTTTCAGAGCATCCTGAATTTGTTCAGCTAAAAGGCAAAACCCTGAAAGAAAAAGTCGAATGTGTTGAGAGTATTGTAGCTAATACTGACTTGGAAGCCGCAATGGATTTGATTTTGAAGGTTGCTTTAGATAATCATGTATCTCAAGAAGAGATGCCTGAAGCGCTTGTAATTATATCAGATTTACAATTCGACGCGGCAACAAACGATAGCGAATACGGCTATTGGAATAAACCAACCAAGAAGCAAACCTTCCATAAATCAATGGAAAATAAATTTGAACAAGCCGGATATAAAATTCCTAAAATTGTATATTGGCAGGTATCCCAAAGACAAATCGCTATTCAGGTTCGTGAGGATGATGAAAATGTTATGCTTGTTAGTGGAGCAAGCACCAGTACTTTCAAATCAATCATTGATAACATTGGAAAAACCCCTTGGGAATCAATGTTGCAAATATTGTCAGACCCTCAATACGACGTAGTACAGATTTAATCAAGTAACACGGAAGAGGAAATATTCGAACTGTCTAATATTTAAATAATAAGCAAGGTGGTTAGAGGTTAAAGTCCTTACCTTAATTAGCGTAAAATTCGCAACCTTGCTTGAACCTTAATAATTAAATAAGTAAATAGAAAAGTGTCCGGGCAATATGCTTTGATAGCAACTATCGGGATGTCTTAAAGGCGCAAATCCCCGAACTTTTCTGATAAATTTGTAAATAGAAAGGTGTCCAGCCAATTTCCATCGGGATAGATTGTACAGGCGAAAATTACCGAGCCTTTTTATTAAAATAGGCGCAAAACAGCAGAAAAAATTATATCTGACATTGAATGAGCGTTTCGAAAGGAGGGTTTGTTTGAAGTAAGTAAATAGATTTTTTTGAAATGCGCCTAGTATAAAATAACGGGGTAAGATAGCCTAAAGTTTCGACTGACAGCAAAGCTCCCCAAACAGAGACACTTACAGCCAACCAAAAATCCTCTGGAAACGGAAAAAATAGTGTCTTGGTATGAAATTATAAATAGACGTTTTACAGCAAAAACCAAAAAATGGATAACAAAAATTCTTGAAAAATTTTTTAAGAGGTTCAAATCCTCACAAATATAACGTCTAGTATAATTATAAAATGAGACTCATACAGCAAACCAACCCAAAACCTACACTGTTAATGTAAACGTTTAAAACGAGTCTTGATTAAAATCCCTACCATAAATGAGTGAATACTCTTGGTAGAAATAAAATAAAAATAAAGACCTTTTACTGCAAACCAAACTTGGGGCGCAAGTCCCACCGCCAGCCTTTTACCTTTCAGGCACAAAATAAAAAGGAACGGGGTCTTGAAATTTCCACCTATAAACTGAATGGAGACTAAAGTAATGAAAATAATCGAGGGAACACCTCAAGAGATTTTTGAATATCAACTTAAAAAAGCAGTTGCAAATAAAAAGACAATTGATAATACTCCAAAATCACCTAAATATCCTAGTACTCTAGCAGATATCTTAAAGGAAGAGGGAGAACATTGGAGCAAAAATAAATGCGAGTGGATTTTTATAAGGGACATGGATAAAAGTTATATTTTAAATGTTCTGAAACAAAAATTTAATAGTCATCTATCAAATGAAGTACTATTAAAAAACGACGAAGTTAAAAGTCTGATATTAACTTTAGCTGATAAAATCAAAGAAACAAAATGGGATGAGTAATTAAATTTCCCTTTATAAAAAAAAATTAAATAGCATTGGGGTAAAATCCTCCAATGCTATTAGATTTGTTTATAGATAATATAAGGAGAGTGAAAATTGCCAAAACTTACAGAATATAATGAAATTACATCAATATCAGGAAGTAGCATTTTATTATATGGGGTAGATATTTCGGGTGGCTCTCCTGCATATGGAAAAATAAGTGGGTATAATTTAGATACCGCTATTTCTGGTTCATCTACTTCATCCGAATCTTCCGCTGGAAGTAAACTATATCTTTATTCTAACTTTATCTAGGAGGTTATATGGCAGCAAACACAAATCCAATCTTTGAATTAACACCTTTTGTTTCTGGTTCTACACTTATGAATGTAGATAGCACTAATAAAAAAACAATTTATATTGCTGGCTCTCCGTCCGGAGGAAGAATCGATTGTATTTCTATCTGTTCTAATGATGCATCATCACAAAATCTCGCTTTCTATATAAACAATTCTATTGATGATTTGTATATTGGAAATGTAAATATCCCATCCGGGTCAGGCTATACTACAATTCCTAAAGTGGATGGAATGGCTAATCTAAGACCTGCTGCTCAAACATTTATTCAAATGGCTGCTGGATATTCATTAAAAGTAAATTCTGTAACCGCAGTTACTTCCGGCTCAACAATTAGTATTATAACTATTGGTGGAAACTTCTAATGGTAAACCAGGGATTTTTTGGATTTCCCAAAGCTAAGGAACAGATTGCTCTTGGGGGTACTGAATCTTCTTATAAAGGATATAGGATACATACTTTCCTTACTACGGGTAGTTTTATTGTAACTTCTCTTATGACTGTAGATTTTTTATTAGTAGGAGGAGGGGGTTCAGGAGGAAAAGGAGCGGTAAATTGGTATGGTTCTGGCGGAGGCGGAGGAGGGGGTGTTGTTTATAAAACTAACTTTGCGATTGTGCCTGGAACATATACTATAACCGTTGGTGTTTCTGCCGCATATCATAATAGTGGTAATCCATCTTCTGCATTTGAATATACTGCGTTGGGGGGAGGGTATGGGGGGAATACAAACCAGAATGGTGCTGATGGAGGTTGTGGAGGTGGAGCAGGAGGTATGCAGACTGCCGGGCATGGTCATGGAACTCAAGGATATGATGGAGGCAATGGTTACAATGGTAATGGTAGTCAAGGAGGAGGTGGAGGAGGAGCCGGACAGGTAGGAGCAAATGGAGTAACTCTTCCAAATCCTACAATTTATTCTGGTGGAAATGGTATATTGAATAGTATTACCGAAATACCAACCTATTATGGAGGTGGAGGAGCAGGAATGTGCCCTTACGATATAATATATGGTGGTTATGGAGGTGGAGGAAATGGTGGTATTAATGGAGCAATATATGCTGGAACCAATGGGCTAGGAGGAGGAGGTGGAGGAACTGTTGGAAGTGCCTCAGAAACTTGGAATGGGGGTGCGGGTGGTTCAGGAATTGTAATTGTTCGTTATACAATACTTTCGGCAAATTCATAATTTTTCCTGTCAAGTCCTCCGCAGCATTTCCCATCTCTATTTTCCGGCGTAGCCAGCGAGTTTCCCCCGACAGCTTTTCCCCCGGTACTACGTACAGGGGTTAAATGGCAAAGCCATTTTCCCCCGGTAATTAATTTCCCCCGACACATTTTCCGTCGACGTTTTGCAGGGCTATGTGCTGTAGCGGTCCCCGGTAGTTTCCAACATTTCAAAAACTCATACTTTAACTTCCTTTAAATGGAATTGCAATAAAACGCAACTCCATTTTTTTATTTATAACGCACCAACATCCTCTGGTAAACCGTCGGGTGCTAGTTCCTTTTATATATTTCTGGTCCACTCTTCTTTTAGATTCAAATAAACTTGTCTATACAACCACAAGGTCCTTTCCACTTTCGGGAATGAGGAAAGGACCACTTCGCCAATTGGACCTTACCTCATTCGCCAATAAGGTTTGGACCACTTCGTATAATGAATAAGAGAGTACTATACTATATTATAATACTATATAGCGGTCCAACATCCTCCGGTAAACCGTCGGATGCTAGGCTTTTTAAAAGAAAAAACCCATTTCAACATCATAAAATGTTAGTTTTAAACAGGGAGCCATTCTAAGGCTTATTATGTGTTTTTGGTATCGAGATGCTTGTTTCAATATTACGAAGCGCATATTGGCTTGTGGCAAAATATATACGGCTATATAAAAATACTTTCAGTTATTTCGCTGTTTTGTGGCATTTTTCGGCATATTATAATGCTTTTTATAGTTGCTGGTCCGCGTTTTAAAATAGTAAAAACTGGACCTGTTTTTCCGAGAAGTGGACCAAAAAAAATCCGGTGAAAGATGTCACCCTGTCTGCGTAATCAGCCGGGAGAGAGTCGGCTTCAAAGTTTAACAGAGTAACATCTTGCACAGGACTTTAATTTTCGTCACTTTCAAGATTTAATGACGTTTTGCAAACTCATGCAAGATATCTTACATGCGCCGCCAACCGGGAAATAAGGGGTCGCACTGTTTCTTGAATATTTTTAAATCTTGAAAATTTTCCCCGGAATTAAACTCAAACTAAAATTGACCGGGAATTAAACTGATACTTTTTCTGGTCCAAAATTAAGCCGGGAATTAAGCCAGGAATTAAACCGGGGGTACTTCTTTTGCCCGGGAATTAAACTCGACTTTTAAGCCCCCCTAGGTAAATTTGGACTCTTTTTATCCAAATTAATTTGGACTAATATTATCTTATTCAGGGAGTTTAGTTGACTAGACAAGTTTGGACCACTTAACAACCGCAACCCCTGCGGGGTTTTACTATTAAATTGTTTTTAATTTTGGGCGGGGTGGAGGTGTTCCCACCGACAAGCTAATTATATCACACTTTTTGAGTTTTGTCAAGGGTGAAGTGGACCTTATTTGTCTACTTTATGCTGGACCAGAAAGTTGTCTAGACAAGCGGCTGATTTTGAGCGGCTGGCGGCTGATAAATCAGACTAATTGGATAGTTTTTGGGGGAATTCGGACCCGGTCCCAATTTGGAGTGTTTTTATCCAAATTGGGATATTTTTATTTACGAATTACAGGGGAACCACTTGTTATAGTGTTTATATAATCTCTGAGCATTTTATCTAATTCATCTGTGTTACCTTTACAGACAAATTTTGCTTGCTGTAATTCATCAATTATAACGTCTTTACGGTGATAGGGCGCAGCCGCTTTTGCAAGCAAAAATCCAAGAATAATAAACACAACCCCAAGACAAAAAAGTGCGATTAACCAATTCATTCCCAACCCACCCTTTCTCCCATCATGAAAACAGAATCAATATTATCACTATCTATTTCCCATTCATCGCCCTTCCAACTGGCAACAAATATATTCTTGAAATTTTGATAATGCTTTTGCGCTAGCCACTTGCTGGCTAGCGGAGTATACTTTTGACCTTGAAAGTAAGTGCGCAAAATTGCATAGGCTAATTGGGCTGGACCAGAACCGTTATACCCCCATTCAAACCCTGTTGGGGAATGATTTACCTCTTTCAAGAATAAAGGTAAATTAGCCCAAAATTCCTCATTTTCAAATTTATAAATTACAAGGTTTTCATCTTGTAATGGTCTACGATATCCCTTCCAAATCATTTTGTCCATTTTAATAATCATCCTCTCCAATGGTACTTACCTGAATAATAACAGCATCCATTTCATTAGCAGCAGTAAGAACCCATACAAATAAATCTGATATTTGACATTCTCCACATTCGCCCCATACTGGTAAATCTCCATGCATGCGTTGCACACCTTGCAGGATTTTTATAAGTTCGGATACTTTCATTGTACTCGACATGACTCCAGATGACCACTTTGTTGTTGTCATTTTACACCCCGTCTAACCATTCTAGAAATTTCGGTTGAGTATTTAGCCAATCTTCAATGGCTTCAGCACTTCCGCATTCACTACAAATATACACATCTGCCCGACGTGATAAGGCATTCATAACTTCATCGGGGTCAAGATAGTTTACTTTACAACGTGGACATAATTCGAGTTCTTTTTCCATGTTTTATTTTCCTTTCTATTGTATTATACCACCAATATATATGCTTGTCAAGGGTCTCCCTCGTGAAACCAAGGGGAAATTGCCTCTTGACAAGATTGGGGAAAAGTGTTATAATTCATTTGTAAGTAAAAAAGAGAGGTGAAATTATGACAGAAATTTTATCAGGCGAAGTAGAAAGTTTTGAGGAAGTAATCGAACATTGGTTGGAATATGGTATGAATTTGCCTATTATTCATGAATTTGCTGTAATCCTTGTTCCCGCTTGTATCAAAGCAATTGAGGAAGTAAACGCTTATCGTTTAGATACCGTAATAGAATTACCAAATGGTGTAACTATCACATGGGATTCTGGTGAAACAACTAATCTCTGCCCTGCTTATGCAATTGTATATAGATTCGAATTGACCAATTGGCTAAAAGAAGATTGGAAAATGCCAAAAAAAGAAAACAAATAACCTAATTTGGATGAAATTTGTCCGAATTAGGACCCGGTCCCGAATACGACAATTCCGGTCTTATTTGGGTAGATTAGAATTCCTTGACGGTTATAGAAAACTGTGGTATAATAATAACAAGGAGAATAAAAATATGCCTAATAAATACATAGTAAAATATTTTTTGGGAAAGTTAGCTTTTGGGGAAATTAAAACTTTTCAAATACATGTTGAAGCTAATAATGAAGAGCAAGCCATAGAACTTGCTAAAATGCAATTAAAATACGGTCAAAAAATAAACAAACCCCGTATCTTTTCTGTAGAACTTGACAGTTTTATAAAAATGTGATATAATTTATTTACATTTAAAAGGAGAGATAATATGAGTACACGAGGCGCAACAGGTTTTGTAGCAAATGGAAAATGGTATGTCACCTATAATCATTCAGATAGTTACCCTGAATATTTGGGTATGCACGTTCTCCAATTTTGCAAAGATGTTATAAATTGGAAATATTTGAAAACTTTGGTCAAGAAGGTAATATTGGTTGATAAAGATAGTAAGCTCACCCAAGACCTGATTGATAAATATTCACGTTATAGCGATACATCTGTTAGCTCACAATCTTTAGAAGATTGGTATTGCTTGTTACGCTCTTTACAGGGCGAAAAAATCTTATATGAAATTGCATTGGGAAATGTAGAACACATAATTGATAGTCACACATTTTTAACTGACAGTCTATTTTGTGAATGGGCTTATATTATAGACCTTGATAATCTAACCCTGAATGTATATAAAGGTTTCAATAAAAAAGCTATATCTGATACACCTCTACCTTCTGATATTGACTCAATGAAATATGATAAAGAAACATACGAGAGCATAAAAGAAAAATATTACCCTGTAAAAATGCTTTATGCTTATGATTTAGGCAAACTACCTGAATTTATGTTGGGTGTGACCAATGAATTTAAAAAAGAATATAGAGAACGTCACAAGGCTCTTCGTGCTTCCCCTACTTGGGAAAACTTTTACTAAAAATTAAAAATAGGAGCATATAATTATGAGCAACGAATTAATACAAGACAGAGTAAAAGTGGAATGGTCTGACCTTGGGGAAGGTTGGAATGGATATTATGACCTTGACGACCCCGATGACGATGCGTTATTAAGATTTGACGTGTCTTGGTGGTTGCCGGATAGTGACGACCCAACAAATCTTGACCCGTCAAATAAAAATGCTTTTGGAGATTGGTCAGACCCCGGAGATGCCAGCTATTGCACTCGTTTTCCGGTTAGTGCAACCCCCGAACAGCGCCAAAAAGGTTTGGAAATTTTGATGAACTCTGTATATGACCCTCTTATGTCAAATAATTCAATAAAAAAGCTTTGTGAAAGATTATCATGGATTGGGTTAGACTGGTTAGAATAGCTTGACAAATAAAAAGAAATGTGATATAATATATAAAGACTTGAAAAGGAGAGTGAAAAATGTTTAGACAAATTGAAATAGACGAAGCTTTGGCAATTCATCTTCAATACAACCATTATCCTTCTGTTACATTAGAGATGGTTGGTCCATGCAAACAAGCCATTGATTATTGCAACAAGGGGTTGTCTGACAATACTGTTCTATGCGGAATAGAATGGATTCCTGCTTGGGAAATTGTTGATGACCTTCATTTAGACGAGTGGCTGGAGGATGAATTGATATGTCTCACCAAAAAATCGTAGAAAAGTTTCGAAAACTTTTGGGTGTACATCCCGGGAGCGCCCGACGGAAATTATCAAAATCAATCGAGTTTAGCCTAGTAATTGAAACAGGAAGAGATACATGTTACCGATGTGGGAAAAAAATAACCAAAGACCAAGATTTTTCAGTTGAGCATATGAAAAATTGGATGTCATCAGAGAATCCAATTGAAGCATATTACGGTTTAAGTAACATTGCTTTTTCCCATCGGAAGTGCAATAAACGCAACGCTACACAAACAAAAGGGAAAGACAAAGTAAAACCTCTTTTGATATATGAAAACTCTTGACAAATTTTAAAGATTGTGTTATAATATAAAAAGACTTAAAAAAGGAGAGTAAAAAATGGCTGCAAATATTTATGAGAAAATGTTTTATACCTTCAAGGAAGAGGCGTGGCATGCAATTCGCAAAGCGTCTCAAGTTGCAAAGTCTGCCGTAAGAATTATCAAAGAGGATTGTTTCGGTGCTTTTATGGTGGAAAATCGTCCTGTAACCGTTACCCTTAACGGTGTGCCAACAGAGACAGGAGACTTTGCTATCGTGCGTTGTGCATCTGAGGCAGACCCAAATGAAGTTGTGTTTGGTTATTGTTCAGAACGTTATCATCCTCTTCAACCTATCGAAGTGGCAGAGCTATTCGATGCTCATGTATGTGAACCTGCTGAAACTCTTGCTTTTCTTGGAAAAGGTGAGGAAATGTTTATCAGTTGGGTTATGCCAGAATTCGAAGTGGTAAAAGAGGTTATTCGAATGTTTGGAATTGTACGTGCTGGTTTTGATACTAAACATAGTGTAAAATTGTTCACAAGCGCATATCGCCCCATATGTCAAAATACAGTTGTTTGGGCTGAGGGTTGGGCAAGAGCACATACCGACAAGAGTGCCAACAAAGGTATGATTTGGACAGGCAAGGGTGTCAATCGTAATTTAGGACGTGACCTTGGTTACTGGATGGAGCATGTTCAAACCAAGGCATTGATTGAGGCTGATTTGGTACAGTCTTTCTTTGGACGTTTGGCAGAAAAGCCCATTAAGAATGATGAAGAGGCTCATAACATTTTGAATACCGCTTATCCTTACTCTGAAAAGGATGCCTCTAATTTCCCTTGGCAGTTACGAGATGCAAAGCAAGAGGTAATTGTAGCTTTCAATCAGAGTCAAGACGAAATCCGCAACGGTATTTATCGTCTATTTGCGGGTGCGGGTACTGCAATTACCCCCAACTATTGGGGAATGTTCAATGCCACATCGGAGTACTTTTGCCATTACCAACCAAGCAAAAAGCCAATTGCTGAAAGCCTGATGTTTGGTGCTCGTGCCGATAACATCATGGCAATGGCAGAAACACTCAACAAGCTTTCCAAGTAAGACCTAACAGACTCCCCCTTTCGGGGGAGTTCTCTTTTATAGACCCTAATCGGAGTGGTTTTGTCCGATTCGGGACCTGGTCCCAAATCCCACTAAAACTATCCAAATTAGCAGATTAACAAATTACCCTTGACAAGACAGTGATTTATGGTATAATATACTTTAATAGGAGAAATAAAATGAGCAAAACAATCTATGTTTGTGA
>Ga0315278_10003680_pt1 | contig 13754 bp, 7 predicted proteins | sample YL17G06_0_MG_FD_203880 | JGI IMG/M metagenome (GOLD analysis project Ga0315278, IMG submission 203880) | Sediment microbial communities from Yellowstone Lake, YNP, Wyoming, USA - YL17G06_0 | ecosystem: Environmental > Aquatic > Freshwater > Lake > Sediment | place: USA: Wyoming | collected...
CGAGAGCCGCCACGCCGCCGTAGTTCTCCCACGGTGACGGCCCTTTCGGCGCGGCGCTGTCGGCACGCGCCTTCGCCTGCTCCAGCGTAACGCCGTCCATGAGCCGCGAGATGATCATCTCGTGCGGCTGGTCGCTCGGGTTCACGACGCGAATCGTGCGCGTTCCTGCCGTGATCGGTGTGGACACCTGGAAACCGAAGCTGATGAGTTGCACTTCCAAATCGGGTTGGGGTGGGGCGGTCGAGAATTCCGGACCACGAACGATTATCTCTCGTATCATGCCCTTCACGAAGTGCGGCTCATGGTCGGGCGCACTGAAGTAGCACAGCATGACGTAGACACCGGGAATGAGCCGCAGCGTGTACGTGGGGCTCGTTCCCTCCTTCGACGTCACGCCGCCCCCCACCGACTTCACCCAGGACGAGTCATAGGCACTCTCCCCCGCCGCCAGCAGGTCCCCGATCCGCTTCCCCTGCTCCAGGCGCACCAGGTCCATCACATGGGCCGCCTCGCTCTCCAGCTTGAGCCGTAAGGTGACCCGGCCCGCGGGGATCGTGTCCGGTCCCCGGAAGAAGTAGTCGCCGAGCGCGTAGTCGATCACCGGTGGTGCTTCGACCTTGGGATCACCCTTGCACGCCATCGCGCACCCGAGCAGCAGCAGACACAAAGTGGCTCGCACGAATCCTCATGGCGTTTGAGATGAGGCTAGATAGTAGCGCCCTATGCGCCCTACGCGCCCTACGCGCCCTACCCGCCCTACCCGCCCTACCCGCCCTACCCCGCCCTACCCGCCCTACCCGCCCTACCCCGCCATATTATCCCCATGCCCAAATCCCGCTTGCTGCCAATCCTCTCCGATATCCAGTTCTGGGTCCCCGTCGCCTTCCTCGCCGCCGGTGCGCTCATCCTCTACTGGGTCAGCCGGTGAGCGCCGGGCCAGCCGACCTCGCCTCGCGTCGCCGCGCATTGCGCACCGCAGGCCTCCTGAGCGGCGTCGCCGCCGGCGCATGGCTCGGCGCCGCCGAGGCACCCGCGAAACTCGTATCGACCGGCCTGAGCCCGGTGACGGTTTCCCTGGTGATGGTCTGCGGCGTCTTCCTCGCCCGCTGGAGCCTTCCCGCTCTCCTGCAGGGAACCTCCGCCGTGGGCGCCGACGTGAAGCAAGCCCCGCACCTCATCATCTGGGCCATCCTCGCCGGTAGCCTCTGGTCCATCGCCAATACGCTCACCGTCTACGCCATCCGCGACGTCGGCCTCAGCATCGCCTTCCCGCTCTGGAACTCGAACAGCCTCCTCGGCATCCTCTGGGGCGCCCTCTTCTTCGGCGAGCTGCGCGGCGCCACCGGTCGCCAGCGCACCAGTGTCCTCGGCGGCACCATCGCCATGTGTGTCGGCGCGACGATGCTGGCGCTCGCCTCCACTCACGAGGCAGCCCACGGATCTGCCGCGCGCGGTGTCATCGCCGCACTCGGCGCCGGCGCCCTCTGGGGCACGATGTACATCCCCTATCGCAAGGCGTACCTCACCGGCATGTCGCCGCTCGCCTTCGTCACCTTCTTCACCATCGGTGAAGTCGCCTGCATGGGGATCATCGCGCTCACCATCAACGGCGCATCAGTCACCGCGACGGAACTCGCCGCCGCCCGCGGCGTCCTTTTCTGGCTCATGCTCGGCGGGTTCGTCTGGGTCATCGGCGATCTCTTCCAGCAGTACGCCGCCAAGTACATCGGCATCAGCCGCGGTATACCTCTCTCCAACACCAACCAGCTCTGGGGACTGCTCTGGGGGACGCTCGTGTTCGGTGAACTCCGCCGGAGTGGCGTGTCCCTGCCGCTGGTCGTCGCCGGGTCGCTGATCATGGCGATCGGTGCCGCCGCGGTGGCCCTCGCCACGACCGGCGACACTGAACATGACCAGTGGCGCGAAGCCGCCGAGCGCGAAGCCCGCCGCTACGACGTCGACATCGAGTGGGTCCGGGCACGGCTGGTCGGCACCGCCTCGGCTCCGGCGAAACGGACCTGGATCGACTGGACGCTGGTGGCAATTTCCACGGCAGTGTTCGTTTTCCTGGCACGTCAGGCCGAGGCCCCCGCCCTCGCCATGGACCTGCGCTGGGTCGCCCTCCTGTGTATCGTGTCTGTCGCGCTGCTTGCGGCCGCAGGATGGAACCTGTGGCGTACGACCCGGTTTAACTAGTCAAGGCAATGGTGCCGGGGCCGGGAAGGTAGGGGGCCTCCCGAAGGGGATCGTAGAGCGCACCCTGCCCAACGATCGAAGGAGAACTCCTGCGTGCGCTCTCCTTTCCCCGAGGGAGGCCCCCTACCCGTCCGGCCCCTAACTCGAACTCTCGACCCAGGCCACCCGTGATCGATATCGCCCAGTTCCATCCCCAGCTCGTCCACTTCGTCGTCGCACTCGGCGTCATCGGCGTCATTTTCCGACTCGTCTCCCTCACCGGCAAGGTGGCGTGGACCAGTCCGGCCGCGACCACGCTGCTGCTTATCGCCGCCGCCATCAGCATCGTCGCCGTCAAGTCGGGCGCCGAGGCCCACGGACCCGCGGAGCGCGTGCCCGGTGCCCGCGAAGCGGTGGAGGAACATGAGGAGCTCGGCGAGCGCACCCGCAATCTCTTCCTGCTGGTCGCCGCGCTTGAGCTGGCCGCCATCGCCTTCAAGCGGCGCGACCGCTGGCAGCGCGGGTTCCGCATCGCATCCGGCGTCGGCGGCATTGCCGCCGGGTTCACGCTGTACCAGGCCGGTGAGGCCGGCGGCAGGCTCGTCTATTCCTATGCCGGCGGTGTCGGCCTCCGGAGCGGTGACCCCGCCGACGTCCAGCGTCTCCTGGTAGCAGGCCTTTATCACCAGGCCCGCGCCGCCCGCGCCGCCGGCAAGCGCGCCGAAGCGGCTCGGCTCATCGACGAACTGGCCCTGCAGCGCCCCGACGATCCGTCGATAGTGTATCTCTCGATTGAGAGCATGATCCGCGACCGGCATGATCCTGCGGGCGCACTCGTCGTCCTTGCTGCCCAGGTTCCGCCGGCGGAGAGCATGCGGCTCACCATCCAGAAAGGCCTGCTCACCAGCGAGGCCTTCGACTCGCTCGGCCAGCCCGACTCCGCCCGCTCCACGCTCCAGGCCCTGGCGACGCAGTTTCCAAAGAACCGCTTCATCGCCGAGGCCGTCGCGAAGCACCAGTAGGGAGACGCGAGGACCCGGGGAACTCCCGTGTGCGTTCCCCTTTCCCCGAAGATGGGCGTCCCGCCCGACCGGCCCTGCGTTAGTATTGTCAGTTCCATAGCCCACGAGTGAATGACCCCTCCCACAGCCAGCTGGCGCGACAACCTCCGCGCCGACCTTCCCGCGTCCCTCGTGGTGTTCCTGGTGGCCCTGCCGCTCTGCCTCGGCATCGCGCTGGCCTCCGGCGCGCCCCTCGTCGCCGGCCTCATCGCGGGCATCATCGGCGGCCTGATTGTGGCGCCGCTCAGCGGGTCGGCCCTCATGGTCAGCGGCCCCGCCGCCGGCCTCACGGCCGTCGTGCTCTCCGCCATCGAGAAGCTTGGCACCTTCGACACCTTCCTCGTGGCCGTCGTCCTCGCCGGGGCCATGCAGCTGGGCTTCGGCCTCGCGCGCGCCGGGTTCATTGCCAAGTACTTCCCCTCCTCCGTCATCAAGGGGATGCTTGCCGCCATCGGCATCACGCTGGTGCTGAAGCAGATTCCGCATGCAATGGGCTTCGACGCCGAGGCCATGGGCACCGAGCAGTTCCGGGCGGCGGGCGACGAGAACACCTTCACCGCGATCACCCATCTCGCCGGACGCATCAACCCCACGGCGGTGGTGCTGTCCGTCTTGGCGCTGGCGCTGCTCTTCCTGTGGGATCACCCACGCCTCGGTGCGCTCAAGCGCATTCCCGGCGCGCTCTTGGTTGTGGTCCTGGGCACGGCTGCCAACGGGATCCTGGCGTGGCGCTGGCCCGCGCTCGCCCTCGCCGGCGACGAGCTGGTACAGGTGCCGGTCGGCGGCCTCGCCGCGTTCGTGGGGGAAGTCACCCTGCCGCGATGGGGCGCCATCATGGAACCGCAGGTCTGGCTGGTCGCGCTCACCATCGCCCTGGTCGCCAGCCTCGAGACCCTCCTCTCCCTCGAGGCCACCGACAAGCTCGACCCGCTGAAGCGGCACTCGCCCGCCGACTGCGAACTCCGGGCGCAGGGCATCGGCAACCTCCTCGCGGGTGCGCTCGGCGGCCTGCCACTCACCGGCGTCATCGTCCGCAGCGCCGCCAATGTGGAGTCGGGAGGCCGCACCCGTACCAGCGCCATCCTGCACTCGGTGTGGCTCGGGGTAGCGCTGCTCGCCATGCCGGGCGTGCTAAACCACATCCCGCTCGCCGCGCTGGCGGCCATCCTCATCCGCGTCGGCTGGAAACTGGCCCACCCCGTGCATCTCTGGCGGGCGTGGCACATCGGGCGGGACCAGTTCATCCCGTTCACCGTGACGATCGTCGCCATCCTGCTCACCGACCTCCTGGTCGGCGTCGTGATCGGGCTGCTGGTCGGGGCGTTTTTCATCCTCAAGGAGCACGCCGACGCGCCGGGCCTCACTATCGTGAGCCCGCCCGGTGCCGTGTTGATCCGCTTCGCGCTGGGGCAGCAGGCCACCTTCCTGAGCAAGATGCGCATCGAGAAGACCCTGAACGATCTCGCGCCCCGCTCGCGGGTCGAGATCGACGCTCGCGGCTGCCGCCGCATCGACCCCGACGTGCTGAAGCTGTTGCATGATTTCCGTGACACCGCCGCCGAACGGGGCATCGACTACCGCCTTGTCGGCGTGCCATCCCTTGCCGTGACCGGCGCCACCTCCCACTGATCCGGAGCGCCCGTGGACAACTACCAGCGCCTCTTCGACAACAACCGCCAGTGGGTACGCGAACGCCTCGGGACCGACCCCGACTTCTTCCGGAAGAGCGCAGCGCAGCAGACCCCGGAATTCCTGTTCATCGGCTGCTCCGACAGCCGCGTCCCGGCCAACGAGATCACCGGAACGCAGCCGGGCGAGATGTTCGTCCACCGGAACATTGCCAACCAGGTCTTCCCCAACGACATCAACGTCCTCTCGGTGCTGCAGTACGCGGTCGAAGTGCTCGACGTGAAGCACGTCATCGTGTGCGGTCACTACGAGTGCGGCGGCGTCAAGGCCGCGGCCCAGAAGGAGGCCCACTACGGCCTGGTCGATAACTGGCTCTCCGAGATCCGCACCATCGAGCGCCTCCACGGCCGCGAGCTCGAGTCCATGAGCGATCCCAAGGCTCGCCTCAACCGCCTCGGCGAACTCAACGTCATCCACCAGGTGTACAACCTCACGCTCACGCCCGTCGTGCGACAGGCCTGGGAACGCGGCCGCCGCCCCGTGCTGCACGGATTGATCTATTCGCTGGAGAACGGCCTGCTCAAGGAACTCGTGCCCGCGGTCGACACGACGGAAGCAGCGGACCGTCTCCTGCCGATGCTTTGAGGGCGTGAGGGCGTGAGCGCGTGAGGGCGTGAGGGCGTGAGCAGAAATATGCGGGCGCGGTGAGCGGGGTCCTGCTTCCCGAAGGCAGCGTCCGAGCACAGGTGCAGCGGTTGAGTTGGTGGCACCAGGAGCGCGAGCGGCTGCCGGAGGGACGCGGGGCCCATGACTTCGGAATTCGCCTCGCTGCCGCTATTTTGCACCTGTTCAACCCAACGCCACGAGGAACACGGATGAGCCCGGAAACCGCCGAGCAGGAAACCACCGCGGTCCAGTCCATCGACTGGAACGCCATGCTCGCCCCCTACCGCCGCCCCGTCATGTGGAAGAGCCTCTTTCAGCTCTTTTCCACGGCGGCCCTGCTGGCGGGTTTCTGGTTCGCCATGCTGTGGAGCCTCGAGGTCGGCTACTGGCTCACGCTCCTCCTGGCGGTCCCCGCGGCCCTCATGGTCGTCCGCCTCTTCATGCTCCAGCACGACTGCGGCCACGGCGCCTTCTTCAAGTCCCAGAAGCTCAACAACCTCGTCGGCACCATGCTCGGCGTCTTCACCCTGGTGCCGTACGACTACTGGCGGAAGACCCACGCGATCCATCACGCCACCTCGGGCAACCTCGACCTCCGCAGCCTCGGTGACATCGACACGCTCACGGTCAAGGAGTACCTCAGCCGCTCGAAGATGAAGCGTGTTCTCTATCGTCTCTATCGCCACCCCACGGTGATGCTCCTCATTGGCCCGGCGTGGCAGTTCATCCTGAAGCACCGCCTGCCGCTCGACATCCCACGCAGCTGGAAGCGTGAGGCCATCAGCGTCCAAGTCACCAACCTCATGCTCGCCGCATTGCTGGTGGTGATGTGCCTCGTGGTCGGCGTGAAGGAGTTCTTCCTGCTGCAGTTGCCGATCACCCTCATCGCCGGGTCGATCGGTGTCTACCTCTTCTATGTGCAGCACCAGTACGAGGACACCTACTGGCGCTACCGCGAGAGCTGGAACTATTTCACCGCCGGCCTCGAGGGCGCGTCACACCTCGTCATGCCGAAGCCGCTGCAGTGGGTCACTGCCAACATCGGCCTGCACCACATTCATCACGTGTCGAGCCGCATACCCAACTACAATCTCCAGCGCTGCTATGACTCGCACCCGGAGCTCCGCGAGGTCACCAGGCTTACCCTCTGGCAGAGCATCAGGACCCTGCGCCTCACGCTGTGGGATGAGGATGATCGCCGCCTGGTCGGCTTCCGTGACCTCCGTGGCATCCGGCAGCGGATCGTGCGGCAGATGGGCGGCGCGCCGGTGCAGGCCACGAAACCCGACGTCGTGCCGGCTACCTGGAGGTAGCTCCTTGCCCGGACGGGGTGCCCCTCCGAAAAGGTCTGGCTGGCGGGTGGACCTGCGCGTGACACCAGATGCCCGCCCCCGAGGACCTTCGAGGTTAGCGCCGGCTTGTCGCCAGGTATACCGCTCCCCCGCCCGTATTCCCGACGATCATCTCCATCACTCCGTCGCCATCGAGATCTCCAAGCGCAGGTGCTGACAGCGGCGGCACATCGAGCTTGAACGTCGTGTCCTCCGCGAACCGCGCCTCCGTCTTCGTACCGACATTCCGGAACAGCACGATTCCCCGGTCATCCGACCCGACCAGCAAGGCCAGGTCTCCATCCTTGTCGATGTCCGCCCGCACCGGCGCGCTCCGGCGTCCCACAGTCGAGCGAGTTAAAGCATTGCTGACAAGAATCTTACACCGCAACGAGCACCTGGGCTGACATGCCCACGAGTTGGCCGCGTTCTTGCTTTCTGCTAGCCCTGATACGCCCTTAAGCTCATCCAGCTGTTGCTGTCTGCGACTCCACGGAGCCTGATGACCTCGCTGCGCCACGAAGACGCGCTCCCTGCCGCCCGGGCCCGCCCAAACCAGGTCGGGATCGTAACCGCGCTCGCCGCGGCCTACGGCCTCGCATACCTGGTCTTTGAGCGGGCCGGCGTCGGCAGTCAGGGCCTGCGCGATCTGCTCGGTAACGTCGCCTTCATGCTCCTCAACATCGCCGTCGCGGTCCTCAACTGGCTCGCCTCCCGCCAGCCGGTCCTGGATGCCGGTGTTCGCAAGGCACTCCGCGCCATGTGCCTCGCAGCGGTGATGGTCTTCATCGGCAACTGCATTTCGGTCTACTACCTCCTCGTCCTGAAGTCGAAGCCCGCGGCCTCGCCCGCCGATTTCTTCTACCTGTCCGACAGCCTGCTCCTCCTGGTCGGCCTCCTGATGTTCCCGCTCAGCCGCCGCATCCGGGTCGAGCGCTGGAAACTGATTCTCGATGCCGCGATGGTCGTGGCCGGCGGTGCGGTGCTCGTCTGGTACTTCGCGATCCGCCCGACCCACGACGCGCATGGTGACGGCGCCACCCTGACGCTGCTCACCTTCGCCTTCCCGCTCGCCAGCTTCCTGCTCCTGCTCGGCATCACCACCGTGCTCCTCCGCGGCCCGCTCGACCGGAACCGGGAGGCGTTTGGCTGCCTGGTGGCCGGCATCCTCGTCAGCATTGTGAGCGACCTCGCCTTCGACTTGGTCCTTCTCGAGACCGGCGAGCGCAGCGCGAGCTGGACCGATGCCGTCTACATGCTCTCCTACCTCCTCCTGATCGCCAGCGCCGAGCTCTATTGGCGCCGGCCCGTGGCCCGGGGCTGGACCACGGCCGACCAGGAGCCCCGGCCCCAGGTCCTGAGCCCGCTGCCGTACATGGCGGCGGCCGCGGTGTTCTGGCTGCTCGTTTCCGATGCCCTCCACCCCTGGTCCGACCCGGTCAGCGGGCTCGTGGTGGGCGCCACCGTGGTGACGCTGGTGATGGTGATCCGGCAGGTGGTGGCGGTACGCCAGAACATCCGCCTGCTGGAGGAGACCGCCGCCCGCCAGGGCGAGGCGCGCTTCCGCTCGCTGGTGCAGAACTCCTCCGACGTCATCATCCTCGTCGACGCCGAGGGCAGCGTCACCTACGTGAGCCCCTCGGCGAGTCGGGTGCTGCGCTACGACCCCGCGGCCCTCGTTGATCGCTCGCTGTTCACCCTCATCGATCCCGATGATCGCGCGCGCGCCGAGGCTTTCTTCCGCGAGGCGGCGCGCGCTCCGGGCGTGAGTGCGCCGGCCGAGTGGCGCTTCCAGCAGCCCAGTGGTGCCCCGCTGCACGCCGAGGTCATCGCCACCAACCTGCTCGGCGATCCCATCGTGAGCGGTATCGTGCTCAACACGCGCGACGTCTCCGAGCGGAAGCGCTTCGAGCAGCAGCTGCTGCACCAGGCCTTCCACGACCCGCTCACCGGCCTCGCCAATCGCGCCCTCTTTCGCGATCGCGTGGACCACGCCTTGAAACTCGCAAAGCGGCAGCGGCACACCATCACGGTGCTCTTTCTCGACCTCGACGACTTCAAGAAGGTCAACGACAGCTTCGGCCACGGCGAGGGTGACAAGCTGCTGGTACTGGCCGCCGAGCGGTTCCGCTCCTGCGCCCGCGCCGCCGACACCGTCGCGCGGCTGGGCGGTGACGAGTTCGCCATCCTGATCGAGGATTCCACTGGCCCCGAGGAGCAGCAGGCCCTGATCGAGCGACTGACCAGCTCAATGGCGCAGCCCTTCATGCTGAGCGGCAACGAGGTCTTCGTCACCGCCAGCGTCGGCATCGCCGCCGCCGTGGCCGGTGAGAGCGTGACCGAGGTGCTCCGCAACGCCGACACCGCCATGTACGCCGCCAAGCGCGCCGGCAAGGGCCGCTTCGAGTCCTATGCCTCACAGATGTCCTCCGACGTGCGCCATCGCCTCGAGCTCGAGCGCGCCCTCCGCCGCGCGCTGGAGAAGGGCGAACTGGTGCTCCATTACCAGCCCATCGTCTCCCTGCGCACCGGCGCCATGACCGGCGTCGAGGCACTGGTGCGCTGGGAGCACCCGCAATTCGGTCACCTGCTGCCCCAGCACTTCATTCCGCTCGCCGAGGAAACCGGGCTCATCACCCGCGTCGGCAGCTGGGTGCTCCATGAGGCCTGCCGCCAGGTCGGGCGCTGGCGCCGCGAGAACCCCGCGCTCCGGCTCACGGTGGCGGTGAACCTCTCCGGACGCGAGCTGCACGAGCACAACATTGTGGAAGACGTGCGCGTCGCCCTTGAGGAGACCCGCATCGATCCCGATGCCCTCGTCCTCGAGATCACCGAGAGCGTCCTCATGCAGGAAACCCCGATGGTGCTCGAGCGGCTGCAGCAACTCAAGGCGCTCGGCATACAGCTCGCCATCGACGACTTCGGCACCGGGTACTCCTCGCTGAGCTACCTGCAGCGGTTCCCCATCGACATCCTCAAGATCGCGAAGCCGTTCATCGACAAAGTGGGGTCCGGCGCCGACGAGTCCGCGCTCGCCCGCGCCATCATCGGCCTCGGCGACACGCTCAAGCTGCGCACCATCGCCGAGGGCATCGAGACGCCCGCCCAGGTGGCGGCGCTCCTCGACCTCGGCTGCACCATGGGCCAGGGCTATCACTTCTCAACCGCGCTCACCGCCACACAGCTCGAGCACGCCCTCGCCGGCACCTTCCCCCCCCCCCAGACCCTGATGGTCATCTAGGTCGCCCGACCGGCGGCTGGGCGCTATGCTTGAGCGCCATGAGCCGACCAGTTCCAGAGCTGCTTTCACCCGCCGGCACCCTCGACGCCGCGCGCGCCGCCCTCGCCAATGGGGCCAACGCCGTGTATCTCGGCGCCGAGCGATTCAACGCCCGCGACGACGGCGCCCAGCTCACCATGGACGAGCTGGCGCTGGCCTGCCTTCTCGCGCATGCCCGCGGCGCCCGCGTCTATCTCACGTTCAACGTCCTCATGAAGCCCGCCGAGCTGCGCGAGGCGCTGCTGCACCTGGGCGACTGCATTGATCGTGGTATCGACGCTGCCATCGTCCAGGACGTGGGCGCGGTGCGCCTCATCCAGCGCGTCTATCCGGACCTGGAGATCCACGGCTCCACCCAGATGACGGTTCACGACCCCGCCGGCGCGCGGGTCATGCGGGAGCTGGGCGTCGATCGCGTCGTACTCGCCCGCGAGAATACCCTCGAGGACATCCAGACGATCCGCGAGGCGGTGCCCGGACTCGGGCTCGAGAGCTTCATCCACGGCGCCCTCTGCGTCGCCTATTCCGGGCAGTGTTACATGTCCGGCATGATCTCCGAGCGGAGCGCCAACCGCGGCGCCTGCGCCCAGTCCTGTCGCAAGGACTACGTGCTCACCGACACCGCTGACGGTGCCGAGCTCGATCGCGGCTACCTCATCTCGGCGAAGGATCTCTCGGCGGCGGAGCACCTCGAGGCCATCGCCGACGCCGGCGTCGGCTGCCTCAAGATCGAGGGAAGGAAGAAGAAGCCGGAGTACGTCGCGACCGTCACCCACACCTATCGCAACTTCCTCGACCGCCTCGCCGAGGGGCACTGGAGCCCCCCCACGCCGGTCGAGACCCAGCCGCTGGTACAGATCTTCTCCCGCGGCTTCACCGGCGGCATGTACGGCGGGCGCGCGGGACGCGACTACATCACCCGCAACCAGCCGGACAATCGTGGCGCCGAGCTGGGCACTGTCATCGGTGTGGAGGGAGCGGAACTGATCATCTCTGTCACCGCAGCTATCGGCATTGGTGACGGTCTCGGCTTCGAACATCCCGACGGGGCTGCGCACGGCAATACCGGCTTTGCCGTCAGCCGCGTGCGCACCATCTGCACTCGCGACGCGCGTATCACCCAGGCCATCCCCGCCGATGAGAAGGTGCCCGTTGGCTGGGTCGTGGTGCGCTCCTCCCAGGCCGCGCTGATCAATGAGGCCCGCGCCTCGTTCGCCGACGTGGAGAAGCATGCCGACGCGCCCCGCGTCCGACTCGACGCCGTCGTGAGCGGCACCGCCGGATCACCCCTCACCTTCACTTGTACTGCTGGTGACGACACCGTCGCCCTCCAGAGCGCCATGACGCTCGGAGTCGCTGCGAAGCGTCCCCTCGACGCCTCGCGCCTCCGCGAGCAGCTCGGACGACTCGGCGAGACCCCCTTCGCGCTCGGTGCGCTCGATATCTCGGGCCTGGCCGACAACGTCTTCCTGCCGGTGAGCGAACTCAACGAACTGCGCCAGCTCGCCGTGAAGGAGTTGCTCGCCCGCCGCGCCACCACCGAGGAAACCCGGATAGAACTGCGGGCGGCAGCAATCGATGCCGCTGTTGCCTCACGTCCTCACGTCCTCACGTCCTCACGTCAGGCGCGGCTGGTGGCGGAAGTTTTCTCCCTCGACGATGCCCGTGCTGCCGCCGCCGCCGGCGCTGACGAGATCTCGCTCGATCTCTTCCTCCGCCACCCCACGCCGCCGCGGACGCGCGTCCGTGCGCTCATCGACGAGCTGGCCGCGGATGGAAAGACGCTGCGGCTCCGCACGCCCACGATCGTGCGGCCGGGGGAACGGAAGACGCTCGACAAGTGGCTGGCGCTGGCAACGCCGATCGTGAGCGGGCACCTCGGGCTGGTCGCGGAGCTGGCGCGCGAGGGTCGCGACGTGGTGGCCGACTATGCCGTCAACTGCTTTAACCAGCACACCGCCGCCGAGATTTTCCGGCTTGGGGCGCACCGCATCGTGCCGTCGATCGAGTTGACCGTCGAGGAGATCGCGCAGGTCACCGCACCGTGGCAGGGGGCAGGTTTCGAGGTGTTCGTCTATGGCCGGACCGAGGGCATGACGCTCGAGCACTGCGTGCTCTCGGCCGCCTTCGATCGCGTCGTCGCGACCTGTCGCGACCTCTGCGTGCAGAAGCACCCCAACGTCGAGCTGACCGACCCGGCCGGATACGCCTTCCCGGTGGCCACCGACTCCGCCTGCCGCAACCGGCTGCTCCATTCGCGGCCGGTCGATGCGTCGGAGTACCTCCCGGTGCTCTGGCGTCACGGGCTCCGCGCATATCGCCTCGTGTTCAACGTCCCGGGGGACCCCGTCGCCGGCGTGACCGCCGCCTATCGCGCCGCGGTGGATGCCGTCGCCGCCGGGGCACGGCCCGATGCGCGCGCCATCCGCGCGCTCAACGGGGGCGCGTTCACCCGCGGGCACTTCGCCCGGGCGGTGTAACATGCCACCGTTTTGGCGAGCTGACCGTGGATGAAGCGGCGATCCAGGATGTTGCGACGCGCCTGAAGGCGTCGTTCGCTGGGCGCCTGGAGATCGGGGAACTCCTGGGCGTCGGCGGCTTCGCGGCGGTCTTCCGCGCGCGTGATCCCCTCCTTGGCCGCGAAGTGGCGATCAAGGTGCTCGACCCCGCCCTGGCCCAGGGACGCGGCGCCGATCGCCTGCTCGATGAGGCGCGGCTCATCGCGAGCACGGAACACCCTCACATCGTCCCGCTCTACGAGGTGGATCGCCAGGGCAACCTGGTCAGCCTCGTCATGCGCTACTTCCCCCATGGATCACTGGCTGGCCGGCTCGAGCGGGAGCGCGCCCTGGCCCCCGCGATGGTGGCACGGCTCGGCACCGAGGTCGCTGACGCCCTGGCGACCGCGCATGCGCGGGGCGTGGTGCACCTCGACGTGAAGCCCGACAACATCCTGCTCGACGCCGATGGGCACGCGGCGGTCACCGATTTCGGCATTGCCCGGCTGGCAGGCGACAACGACGGCGTCGCGCCGGGCACGACGAGCGGAACGCCGCACTACATGAGCCCCGAACAGGTGGCCGGCGACCGCGTCGATGGCCGGGCCGACGTCTATGCCCTCGGCGTGGTGCTGTACGAGATGGCCACCGGCCACCGTCCGGTCACGGGGGCCTCGGCGCCGGAGGTCATGGCCAACCAGGTCCGCACCGCGCCGGTTCCGCTGGGCAGCGTTGCCCCGGAGCTGCCGAAAGCGCTGGCCGATGTCATCACCCGCGCGCTGGAAAAGGACCCGGCGGCGCGGTGGCAATCGGCGGCGGACATGGCCGAAGCGCTGCGCCGCGCGAGTGCCGCCGATCAGCTGCTGGCGCCGCGCGAAGTGCGGCTCAGGACCCGGCGGCGCTGGTATCGCCGCACGGCGACCCTGGTGGGCGGCCTGCTGGCGGGAGTGATCGGGGCCGTCTGGCTGGTCGTGAGGATCTGGCGGACCATGTATACCGGCGTGGCTCCGGCCATCGACGCCATGGTGCCGCGCATTCCCGCCGCGATCATCGATTCGGCGATCGCGCTGGGAGCGCTCACGCCGACCGACACGGTGCAGTACGTCTTCGCGCC
>Ga0315278_10003682_pt1 | contig 13750 bp, 12 predicted proteins | sample YL17G06_0_MG_FD_203880 | JGI IMG/M metagenome (GOLD analysis project Ga0315278, IMG submission 203880) | Sediment microbial communities from Yellowstone Lake, YNP, Wyoming, USA - YL17G06_0 | ecosystem: Environmental > Aquatic > Freshwater > Lake > Sediment | place: USA: Wyoming | collected...
ATTCAAGTTCCTTCAACACATGGTCGTGTGTGTGATTTGAGTCGAGAGCCACGATGATGCTTTTAGCTCCTGCGGTCATCGTTTGAACTTTGTTAACGACTTCAGGTGATATGCTTGAACCTTCAATTATTGTGATTCTGTGAAAAAGAGGGTGCTTTTCTATTTCAACACGATTGTGCTGGCGAATATCTACATCGATACCAATGACTTTCCCCTTGCCACAAAGCTCAAGCATGGATGCGTAAAAGACAAGAGAACCGCCATGTGCTATCCCCGTTTCAATAATGAAATCCGGTTTCATGGCCCAGATTATTTCCTGCATAGCAAGCAGGTCCTGAGGAATCTGGATCACAGGACGTCCAAGCCAAGAAAAATTAGCACTATATCGGGCATAGGCTAATTCCTTGATAAAAGCATCGGCAAGCATCATGAGTTTCTTGTTTTGTTTGTATGATTCAATCCTATCAGTTCTTTCTTGATAAAAGTCTTTTATAGGTTGCGGAAGTTCATTAGACATGTTATTCGCCTTTCTTTTTTGCGTGATCCAAGTGCAAAATAATCTATCGAATGAATTATTAATTTACTAAAGCGCTCCACAGTTGCAACAAAGGATCATTTGGGTAAAATGCGTGATAATGGCGTGGAGTCCCTCGCGTGTCGGATCTCCAAAGATGCGATGTCTCGTAGAGCTTCTTAATGCTGTTTATCGCATCGCTTTGTTCTCTCTCGGTATGAGCATGAAAGCTGGAGGTGAACTCAGCGCTATGCTCTCCGAGCGATTCCAGGTATATTTCGGCCGGAGTTGCGCCGTGCCCTTTATAGTTGCCCTGCCAGGACCTTACTCTTTTAGGGAGGCTCAAGGCCTCACAAAAAATGTTTTCCCATCGGTCACACATCAGGTCCAAGGAGTATCTTTGCCGGGCCGATTCCCTCGCATTTTTCGACAGCTTCAACTTCAATCCCGGGTCCCGGTATAGTTTCTCTATGGCCTGCGCATAGGCTTCCTCATCTTTGGCGACAATTCCCGTAATCCCATCCTCGACAATGTAGCTTTCCGTCCTGTTTGCCAAAACAACAGGAGTCACGCCAGCCGCCATACTTTCTCCAAGAGACTGCTCACAGGTCCCGTAATGATAAGGAGCAAGCGGGTATCCGAAGACGTCAAACTCTGACAAATAACGGGCGATATCGTGAACCTGCCCTGCAAAGACAAAGCGTCCACCTATACCCATGCGTTCAGCAGTTTCCTTGATTTCCTTTTCTCTTGGACCACCGCAGACAACAAACTGGGCATCGGGTATCTTTATCATGCTGCTCATTTTCAAAAAATGCGGATGCAATTTGTCGTAATCAACGGTACCGATATAGCCAATATTGAATCCAGCATGTGGCTTAGGCATAACAGATGCTGCATGCTCTATCCCGCCTGTTGACCATATGACACGGAGCGCTTTTTGTCGTTCTTCCCGGAGATTTTTTACTTCGGCCACTTCTAGGCTGAGGGGGGATGTAAACACAAACAAATCAGGGTAATTGAGGGCTGGCTCATTAAAAACGTACGGCGCGGAAAATCCCGATATATGGCTCCAGAAAATAATACGGGAGTGAGGTAATGATTCCCGTACTAAAAAGGCATACAGCAGAGGGTGATTCCACCAGTGGATTAAGACAATGTCGGCCTCGGCAATCGCTTTTAGTAACCCTTCATGATCAGACGACATTTTATCCATCAGAGAAAACCCCAGCGTCTTTGAAGCAAGAAGTGCCTTCTCATTCGCATACTCAAGGCTTAAAATCTGATGAACAAAAGCAGAATCTTTTTTTGCCTTAGCCAGATAATTTAAAAGAACGCATCCGACTCCGCCGCCAAGATGCGGTGTAATATGCAATATTTTATTCATATATTTGCTCACATTTATTTTGATAGATATCTAAAAGCCTTTCAGCGTCCTTATCAATAACATCTTCAGGGTGCGCGCAATCATCAGGCGCACAACATACGCCACACTGATTATGTTTATTGCGCAGATTTTTTAATTGCATAATTTGAAAAGCTCTAAGGTTTTTTGAATTCCACATGTTTAACAAATTTTCTGTATTTACATTACCAAGGCAACTAACTCTATGAATTGCCGAACAAGGTATTACATCCCCGTTTGGCCAAATGCTCAAAACATAAAATGGTTGTGGGCAGACATATCTTTTCTCATGTTTAAATCCACGCCTGTCTGTTATTAAAGAAAATTCAAATCTGTCATAATCTACGCCATCATATACCGGCTTGATTTGCTCTATAAACATTCTATCGGTAATCGTATCAAACATTTTATAAAACAGGTCATTTTGTCCCTTATCTAAAGAGCAGTCCATAATCTTTACATACAGCTCACACTTATTACGGCTCCTTTTATAGAAGTATTCAATATTGGAAATTAATTCATTGAAATCGATATCCACTTGAGAAACAGATTTATACTTTTCGGAACTTATTCCCTGAATTGAAATCCTCAGAACATCAAGGCCTGATAAAATAAGTTCATCTGATTTTTGATGGGTCAACAGTGATGCGTTTGTTACGATATCTACCCTGCCCGCAATATTCGCATCTTTAGTTATTCTTACCATCTCTGCCAGGTCTTGATTGATCAGGGGTTCGCCTTGTCCCATAAAAGACACAAGTTTAATTTTCTTCGGAAACATTTTGGATTGGCTTACTATTTTATTGAAAACATCAAGACTCATTGTATCTCGTTTAAAATTATATTTACTGGCTAATGTTTTTTGATCCAAGGATTGAACGCAATAGATGCATCTAAAATTACATGCATTGGATGGATAAATATTTAATGTAAAAGGGGCATCCAAAGGAATAGCTTGTGATAGCTTCAATCTATCGTCAACTCCTGTAAAGGGTTTTATGACTGCCATGTTTCAATACCCCTGTAAATCTTCAATAATCGTTCTTTATCATCATCAAGATAGTCACCCTCTTGAAGTCCATATTTTGGCACTGAACACTCTTTGCATATTTTGTTTTGAGTCAGATCGGTTAATTGCATGCAAAGAAAGTCATTACGTTCTTTACTGTCCCATATTATTTTAAGATTATTCCTTTGAATATTCCCGTAAACATATGGAACTACTGAAGAGCAACATGGCACAAGATTACCGTTTGGTTCTAAAGAAAGCATATAAAATGGCATTGAACATATCTTTGAAATCGATTGACTATGTCCAAGTTTACATTTACTTAAATCATCGGTAATAGACGTGTGGTCGATCTCATTTATAAAAGGTATTAGAAATTCTATTGTTGCTTCATCACATATTGGGCTGAACAAGTCATAGAAAAGTTCCTTCTCTTTTTCGTTGTTTAATCCGACGTTGATTATTTTTACATGGATCATGGTGTGTTTCCGATGCTCGTAAAAATATTTGATGTTATTGACCAGGCTGGAAACAGGGTAGTCGGTGCCACCCACTTTTCGGTACATCTCGTCGGTAACTCCCTGCAACGAAACTCGGAGAAGGCTGAGATCTGCAGCAATCAAATTGTCTGCCATTTCCTTTGTTAACAATGATGCGTTTGTCACTATTTCGGTTCTATTAGAGACTTTGGCTTCATTGGCATATTTTACCATTTCAGCTATATCTTTGTGGATCAAAGGTTCACCGTGCCCGGCGAAAATGATTGTCTTTAGCTTATCTGGGAACTCCTTTATTCCATCAATCGCTTTTTTATAATGGTCAATGCGCAGAAGTTCCTTCTTAAAATGCCTTTTTTTTAATTTCTCAGGCGAAAGGTTGTGCAAGCAATAGGAGCAGTGGAAATTGCAATAATACGAAGGAAACACATGTAAGGAAAAGGGCGTCTTTAAAGGTAAAACCTCGGATAAATTAACTCGTTTTCTACTCATATTCGTCTCCCCACTTTGACGAGAGGGTAATGGTATTATCTGGTCACATAAATGGCTTTACAGAAGTGCCTCTGGTCATGCGATACAGTCTTGTCCAGATCCCCATTTTAGACCAGTTTGAAATGCGTCGCGTATCCTCTTTGTTCATCCGAGACTTCAATTATCTGGTTGAATTTGTCCAAATAAAACTTCACTTTGTCCTGTCTGTCAGGAATATGTTCATAGCACTTCGCCAGATAATAATTGGCCAATGCATGATCCGGGTATTTATTGGCAACATGGTCAAAATATAAAATTGCGGTATTATAATCGCCCTTGGAAAACCTGTTGTTATTGACGAAGTTAAGTTCGAGATTCATCAGGTAGGCTTTTCTGGTGATTTCCTCGGCTGTGAAATCGGGTGTGTTGATATTGGACGCACAATAGCCGTCAACATTCAACTGATTCAAATCGATATAGCCTTCGGCGGCACATTCATCGTACAAGCGGCTTCCTTTCAAGGCGGTAGCGCAAAAAATGTAACACCAGTCGATGTCGGAGTTTTTTATGAAATCGAACGATTCCTGGCGGTGCTCTTCCTTTTCTCCGGGAAAACCGATTATTATATTTGCATGACAAAGAATGCCTTGCGTCTTTAGGCTCTTTACCACAGATGAAACCATTTCGAGCTTTATCGGTTTGTCGATTATTTCATGAAGCACATATCTGGAACCGGATTCTATCGGGAGGGTGGCGACCTGAAGTCCCGCTTTTTTCAGCAAACCGATGGTCTCGTCATCGATGAGCGATAAGGTAAAGCCGCCTATCATCCAGAGTTCTAAACCAAACTCAGCTAAACCCCGGAGCATCTCTTTAGCCCTGACCTTGTCGAACAACGATTGATCGTCTTCTATGGAAAGCACATTCATGCTGTATTTTTCTTTCATTTCCTTGACGTCTGCGATGATTTTTTTTGCTGATGCTTTTCTGACCTTCTTGCCGTGCAATTCGCCGGCTATGCAAAAAATACAATTGTACGGACATCCCCTTGTGGTGGTAATTGGGAGGCAGACTTCATTGCTTATTTCTTTCGGTCTGAATACAGTATACCGTGTTATATATTTGGAGAGATCGATCAGGCCGAAATCGACCAGCGGGATGTCGTCAAGGTCTTGCACAAAAAGTGGGCTGGGGCTTTTCCGGTCCGATAACCCCTTCCTAGTCAGAAAGGAAACGTGAGCTTCCAGAGTCTCATATATGTCCTCTGCTTCCAAGAGGTGTAATATAGGGATTTCCCCTTCCGAGTAACAAATCGCATCTACGCTGGAACATTCCTGTAGGATCTGCCGGTAATATGCCATTATGCAGGCGCCGCCGGCGATGATAACGGTCTGGTCATTGACATCCTTGACCATTTTGCCAATTTTTTCGATATATGGGTAAATGTGGTTATACATAACCGACAACCCAACCACATCCGGTTGATAATCCTTGATGCTGTTTTTCAGATTTTTTTCAAACTCATCTTCCGAGTAAGCATTCCAAGGTGTTATGTTGCAATCGAGGATATCCAGCTCTATATCACTTTTTTTGTACTTGTTGACATACGTCATAATGGACAGAATCCCATAAGGGATGGTCCCGTAATGGAAGTTGCGCGTTTTTGCGACACAGCCCATCTCGAAGGAAGGCGGCTTTATAAACAGCATTTTTCTGTTCATTATAATTATGCCCCTGTGGTCCTGCTGGTTGCGTATAGCACTGTTTCCATGGTGCAGGAATTATGGGTTTTCAGATGGAATTCATAGTTCAGGTTCCAGGAATCAATCAATAATGCGATATCCCATAGATGGTTTATGCAATGATACACACAAATCGCCAAGTCAGGCCGGTGCCTTTTAATGATGTCTTCAGCTCCGATTATGGTTTTACGCTCCTCTCCCTCAACATCCATTTTGAGGAAAGTTGGTGCAAAGTTCTTCAATACATCGTCCAATGATACGCATTGGACGCAGTTTTTTTTATTTTCGGAGTTTAATGCAGAAGACCCTCCATCATAATCCATAAACCGTATATCTGTTTTATCGGAAACTGCACAAGGCCATAAGTATAATTCCGATATTCGCGAAGAGTAATTATTCATGTTCAAACTTAATTTTAAAAAATTATCCATGTTCGGTTCAAAAACTGCGATCGCCCTGACTTCTTCTTTAATTGCTAAAAGCTGATCGACTGTATCGCCAATATATCCGCCACAATCAATAAATCTCCCATAACCCTTGTCAAAAAAAATATCGTCCGGGAAATACTGTACGGACTCTGTTGATTCAAGACAGTTGTCATATTTTCTCATGATGTGGGCCATTGAGTTTGCATAATAAACTTTCTGACTATGTTCATCTTTAAATAAATCAAAACACCGTAGGATATCCTCTGATTGTTTTTTAATATGAACAGAAATTTTATCCGCAGCTAATTTATTGTCGAAATACACCGAATGACATCTTATGCTCTGGGCGTCTACTATCGTCTTGAACCCACATCCTCGTATGAAATCGAAAATGCCCTCACGTGTCGTATGGTCTTTCACGAGTGCCGTAACGACGATGGCCCTTTCCTTGTCCCTTGCATCCAGCAATTCATCATCTGCCCTGTGGACAGGAATTCCGAATAATGTATCCCCTGGCTGTGCCTTTATGTCCAAAAACTTTTTTACGCTGACACCATATTTTGAAAACGTCTGAAACGTTGCTTGTCCATAACATCCGCCACCGTAAATGAATATCAATTTGTCTTTAAACTGGTCCATCACATCTGCAATATCCGGCACATGTAGCGATTCATATGCTGCCAAAGTGTTCCGCAGGCGATCTTTTGCCTGCTTAGAATCAATATATGCTGATGGGGTAAGAGAATCGCTATTGCTTTTCATTATTTCACCTTTTTCAGATATCCATCTGGTGCAGAGGTAATAAGCAATTTGTTCTCTAAGGATTTATCGATTTTGAAATCATTGTTTGTCTTTAAAAATTCCCATACTGCAGTTTTTGGATTATTCCCTTTGCACCAGGGCCTATCAGAATAGAATTCATCGGGTGTATCTTCAATGCAGGTATCGAATACCACACAATAGCTACCGAGAGAAACAAGCGGAGCATATGCACGCAGCTCCTGTAAAACATGGTCATGGGTATGATTTGAGTCAAGGCAAACCATAACTCTTTTGTAACCCGTTGCTATGGATTTAACCTGCTGGACGATTTCTGAGTCAACAGATGATCCTTGAATCATTTTGACAAGTGAACAAAGCGGATGTTTTTCAATCTCCACTCTATTGCGATCTCGTATATCAATGTCAATAGCTACTACAAGCCCTTTATTAATATAATCACATTTTTCCAACAAAGAGAGCATAGCGGCACTGAAAATTATCGACCCCCCGTGTGCTATGCCTGTTTCGATTATTAAATCAGGTTTGACACTCCATATTATTTCCTGCATCGCAACAATATCTTGTGGCAATTGAATAATCGGACGACCGAGCCACGAGAAATTGTAAACATAATTATGTTTACCGCTTTTACACATCCACGCCCGTGTTAAAGCATGTAGTTCTTTATCCTCACCAAGAGATTGAATATTTTGCATGACCCCTTTTTCAAACCCTTGTTTCATTCTATCTTCCTTTATCTACACTCATATAAGTTTGTTCGCCGTCAGTGGTTTTAATGGGATACTTCTGGATAGTTTCCGACAATCCCTTTATCAATGAATATGATGGTTGCCATCCTAAATTCTTCAAACGCGAATTATTGCCGCAAATAAACGGCGGCTCCCAGTTCCGATATGGCTGGACACCAAACTGAATCAGATCCTGACACCCCATCAGGTTTCCAATAGTCTCCAGCAGCTGACGAATTGATACCGGTAAGCTTGATGAAATATTGAATACGCCGTTCGCCTGCTTTTCAGTCAGTACACAAAAGGCTTCGGCAACGTCTTCAACGTGGATGTAATCGCGAATCTGTTCCCCTTGTGATGCAGGGAAAGCAGCGCCTTGCTTTAAAGCGTCGATAGCTGAAGGAATCAGTCGCCGTTTATCTTCCTGTGGACCATAAGGATAAAATATTCGTCCCCAGGCAAAATTAATCTTTGCCTGTGCCGCTATCTGCTGGCCTAACAGACAACAGGAAAGTTTTGCAGCCGCATAAAGTGTTGCCGGGCGAGTGGGCGTGGGTTCACTCAGATAGCCAAACTCTGTGTCATACTCGGCACAAGTTCCGGCCATCACTACTTGGCGACAACCTATGTTGATTAACACATTTAAGAGCGTTAGGCTCGCCGTTAGCGATTGAATGTTCTCCATTGAGTGAAGATATTGACCAGGTTCAGCATACCACGCCAAATGGATACATGCTTCAGGTTGGAATTCAGTTAGTGCTTTCTGCAAAATACCAACATCACCAAGCATTCCGGTTATGACCTCAAAACTACTACGCATATCCTGCAAACGCAGCAATGGATCGTCCGGTGTCGCTAACACTGTCACAGAATGGCCCTTGCCCAGTAAGGCACGTGTCACGTGTGAGCCTATAAAACCGGAAGCACCCGTTACGAATACCTTCATGTTGTCAGCTTTTTCAGTTCAGTGATCGACGGTTTAGTGTAGAGAATGCGTTTTTGGCTCATGGCTTTTCATCCGATAAATCCGCCGTGAATCCGATGGGCCGTTTCATGGGCTTGGCGGGCAACATCAATTCGCGGACAGCGTGAATCAGACCTGCAATGGCCTGGTCATGGCTGCCGAGCTTGCGTTCCAGCCCTTCCAGCTTGGCGGCAAGATCCTTGTGCGCCGCGAGCATGGCGCGAAGCTGGACGAAGGCGCGTACGACATAGATACTGACCTCCACGGCGCGAGGGGTTTTTAGTATGGAGGCCGCCTGCAAAGCACCGTGTTCGGTGAATACATAGGGCAGGTAACGTCTGCCACCGCGCTTTGAGGTCGCACTTTGCGACCTCAAAGCGGCAAACTCCTCGGCGGTGAGATCGAACACGAAGTCTTCTGGAAAGCGCTCGATGTTCCGCCTGACCTGCTCGTTCAGACGTTTGGTCTCCACGCCATAAAGCCCCGCCAAATCAGAATCGATTATGACGCGATGTCCGCGGGCGACGAATATTCGCGCGGCAATGACCTCGGGCGAAACATAAGAAGGAGGCTGTGTTTTGTTCACGTCCCGGCCTCCATCACATCCAACACCGGCACCGCTGTGACGAACACACCGCCCCAATCGCGAATATAGGAGAGTTGTTCCATGACTTCAGTTTTTAAGTTCCAAGGTAGAATGACCACATAGTTTGGGCGTTTATCTCGAAGGTGCACTTCATCAACAATGGGAATCCTGCTGCCAGGAAGATATTTCCCCTGTTTGTTAGGATTTTTATCCACTACATAAGGCAGCAGATCCGGACGAACGCCCGCGTAATTGAGCAGGGTGTTCCCTTTGGCGGCGGCACCGTAGGCTGCAACGGCTTTGCCTTGGCACTTGGCTTCCAGGAGAAAAACGAGTAAATCGTTCTTTACCTTATCTGCCTGTTCCTGAAAGCCTTGGTAATATGCGACGCTTCTCATTCCATCCGCGGTTTCTCTATCTATCAGCTTGGTAACATTTTCACTGAACAGATACTTGCCCGTATTCGTTCTCTGGGCAAAGACTCGAAGGCTGCCGCCGTGCGTGCCAAGTTCTTCGACATCGAATACTGCGAGACCGTTCTCTCTAAAGATTTGATCTACAGTACTGAAAGACAGGTATGAGAAATGTTCGTGATATATCGTGTCAAACTGCTTATGCTCAATTAACTGCATGAGGTGCGGAAACTCAAAAGTCGCAATGCCTTGTGGTTTGAGCAGTAAAGCACAGCCTCTCACAAAATCGTTGATATCGGACACGTGGGCTAGAACATTGTTGGCTACCAGCAGGTCAGCCTGCTTGTCTTGGTGAACAAGTTTTTTTGCCAAGCTGACACAGAAGAACTCCTCCAAGGTTTCAATGCCCTTGAGGCGCGCCGCGGAGGCGGTGCTGGCGGTAGGCTCAATGCCAAGGCAGGGAATACCTCGCTGCTTGACATATTGCAGCAGATAACCATCGTTGGAAGCCACTTCCACCACATGGCTGTCGCTACTCAGGCCGAAGCGCTTCACCATGGCACTGACATAGTGTTCGGCATGGGCCAGCCAGAATGTAGAAAAAGAACTGAAATACGCGTAATCGGCGGAGAATAGCTTCCCTGCATAGTCGTAGTCCTCTGTTTGGACAAGCCAGCAGTTCGTGCAGACAAATACTCTCAGTGGGTACCATTTTTCCGGCGTCCTCAGGCTGTGTTCGGTCAGATATGCATTGGACAGTGGAGCCGCGCCAAGATCTATAAATGGCAGGTTCAACTCGGCATCACAATGACGACATCTCATAAAAGAATCCCTTGATAATTTTGTGTGATGAAGGGATGCTGGCGATCACGGTCCGACATTCCCATGATCTCGAGCGGCCACTTGATAGCGAGTCGCGGATCGGCAATATTGAAAGCTCCTTCGGCTTCGGGGTGATACGATTCTGTATGTAGATATATAAGCGCGCAATCATCGGTCAGCGTCTGATAACCATGAGCAAATCCTTCGGGGATGAGCAAACTTTTGAAATTCGCTTCCGAAAGTACTTCACCATGCCAATGCAAGAACGTGGGGGAGTTGTGCCTGAGGTCAACCGCAATATCGAATATTTCACCCTTCAGACAGCTCACCAGCTTTACTTCTCCATGTGGAGGGTGCTGATAATGAAGGCCGCGTACAGTGCCGGCCTTGTATGTCAGCGTATGATTAATCTGTGCGATCGGCTTCTTAATCCCCGCAGTATGCAATTCTTCGGCACAGAAAAAGCGGCAAAAATAACCCCTTGTATCCTTGTGTAAACTTCGCTGAACGATTTGCAGTCCGGCAAGTGGCGTGCCCGATATTGTAAATAATGATTTATTCATTGTAGCCTTGGTTCTCGCAGGAGTTTTTGTTGATATTCGGCAATTTGGCTCAAGGTGAATGCACGCATGTCGGCATGCTGCTGCCATGCATGATGCCATTCCATGGTCTTGGCCAGCGCTGTGCCCAGGTCCCAACGCGGTTGCCAACCCAGCCTGGCTCGAGCCTTGCTGCTGTCGAGCTTCAAGTATTGCGCTTCATGAGGCTGGTCTTCGGTCGAACATTCCCAACGCAAATCCGGACGGATCTCTGCTATGCGTTCTGCGATCCAACGCACGGAGCGGGCATCTTCGTCGGCAGGGCCAAAATTCCAGGCTTCTGCATAGGTAGTGCTGTCGGTAGAGAGGCGTTCCGCAAGCATCAGGTATCCGGAAAGCGGCTCCAGTACATGTTGCCATGGGCGAATGGCCTGCGGAGAGCGGATAATCAGCTTCTTGCCGGAATCCGTGGCGCGCAGTACATCCGGGATAAGCCTGTCTGTGGAGCAATCGCCACCGCCGATGACATTTCCGGCTCGGGCAGTTGCAACTGCAACTTTTGCAGAAGAGAAGTACGAACGGCGATATGCAGAGGTGATGAGTTCAGAGCAGGCCTTGCTGCTGGAGTAGGGGTCATGTCCACCCATGGGTTCATTCTCCCGGTAGCCCCAAATCCATTCCCGGTTTTCATAGCATTTATCGGTGGTGACATTCACCACCGCCTTGACAGATGAACAGTCGCGCACCGCCTCAAGCAGGTGAACCGTTCCCATTACGTTGGTTGAATACGTTTCTACAGGTTCGGCGTACGAATAGAGAAGAAGAGGCTGTGCGGCAAGGTGAAAAACAACTTCCGGCCTGGCGGACAGCATGGCGGCTTTCAATTGCTCCAAATTGCAGATATTCTCAATGACACTGCTTGCCATACCTTCTTTCACTTGGGCGGAGGAGAACAGGTTGGGTTCGGTGGGTGGCTCAAGCGCATACCCGTGAACTTCTGACCCCATGGCCTGAAGCCAGAGAGCCAGCCACCCCCCCTTGAAGCCGGTATGACCGGTCAAAAAAACGCGCTTTTTTTTCCAAAATCCATTGTCGATCATTATTAAGCTAATCCCAGACCTTCCAGGGAGCGTTTCCACTCTTCCAGAGTTCCTCCAGCAACGCTTTATCACGCATAGTATCCATAGGTTGCCAAAAACCCGGATGCCTGTATGCCATAAACTGTTTAGCCCGAACCATTCGGTCCAGAGGATCAAGTTCAAGATTGGTATCGTCTTCCTTAAGATAATTAAAAACCTCAGGCTGCATAACAAAAAAACCGCCATTTATCCAACTGTTATCGCCTTTTGGCTTTTCAATAAATCCTTCAACCTCTCCGTTATCCGCAATGCTGAGTGAGCCGAATCTTCCCAAAGGTTGAACTGATGTGACCGTAACAAGCTTTCCGTGGGATCTATGATATTTTTCCAGTTCCTGAATATTCACATCAGCGACCCCATCACCATAGGTCAGCATGAAAGGTTCATTGCCGACGTAGTTCTGGATTCGCTTCACCCGTCCGCCCGTCATGGTATCGAGGCCGGTGTTCACCAGTGTGACGGTCCATTTTTCCGCGGAATGCCGGTGGGTTAACATTTCCCTGCCGTTCTTGAAGTTGATCGTGACATCAGACTCATACATCAGATAGTTTGCAAAATAATCCTTTATTATGTCTCCCTTATATCCAAGGCATATGACAAAGTCGTTGTATCCATGATGGGAATAGATTTTCATGATATGCCAGAGTATTGGCTTCTCGCCCACCTCTATCATGGGTTTTGGCTTCAGATGTGATTCCTCGCTTATTCTTGTGCCGTAACCGCCGCACAAAATGACAGTTTTCATCTCTCCTCCATTACAAAAAAACTGATCAATTAAATATTTTAATAGCAATTACATTGCAATTTTCAAACCAACCCATATCTATTTTATTTCTTAATCAAAGAATTCCTCGATGCTCTGCATCGGGGTATAGATCATATATTCTATCATTCCCCGACTGGGAGGCTGTGTCGTAATTACCTTGAAATATAAATTTGTCATTCTGAACGAAGTGAAGAATCTCATAAGATCAATGAGTTGTAAAACCGAGATTCTTCGGCTTGGGCCTCAGAATGACATTGTGACACAGTCTCTTTATCGGGGAATCCAGGAGCGCAACAAAACAATCTGGATTCCGCATCAAGTGCGGAATGGCGGCTTTTTTGTGTTTTTCAGTATTTCGATACCTCGTCCCGAAAGCCTTCGGGACTGCGGGGTAGTTCATTTTTCAACAAGTTATAAAATTACTGATATCCTTTGAATTATCTCTGTCGCCAAAAATATCTAATTATAGTCTGTTTATAAATGCAATCTTTTTGCCATCAGTTTGTCATTCCGGCTTGGCCGGAATCTTTCCGATGGCTTCTAAGAAGGATTCCCGACCTCCCGAAAGCATTCGGGATTGCGGGAATGACAGTCTTCTTAGTTTCTTGGTTAGTTTATTGACAGACTCTAATTATAGTCAAAATTTTGACCTGCAAAGATGGTGAGGAGAGATTTTTTCAGCAATGTATATTCACTTATGAGCCCCTTATTAGTGTCTGTGTATAAAGTAAGAATTTGTCATCCTCGGGCTTGACCCGGGGATCCAGAACATATTGAAAACACTGGATTCCCGATTAAGGACTTCGGGAATGACAGACTAAAGAGTTTATACAGAGACACTTATTAGTCATATTGGATTTAAGCTATTCCTACGATATGCCGATAAGAATATTAGACATATATATGGATGTTTATTAAGCAGCTTAGTGTGAAATAAGGAGCGC
>Ga0315278_10003683_pt1 | contig 13746 bp, 11 predicted proteins | sample YL17G06_0_MG_FD_203880 | JGI IMG/M metagenome (GOLD analysis project Ga0315278, IMG submission 203880) | Sediment microbial communities from Yellowstone Lake, YNP, Wyoming, USA - YL17G06_0 | ecosystem: Environmental > Aquatic > Freshwater > Lake > Sediment | place: USA: Wyoming | collected...
GGGCTTGCTCGTGGTCCTCGGCGTGGGCCCCTTGGGGGCCGCATTCTTCCTGTGGGACGCGGCGCTCAAGCGCGGCGACCCGCGGCGCATCGGCGTGCTGAGCTACCTCACGCCACTTGCGTCGACGTTGTTGCTCGCTGTGGCGAGCGGCCGGCCGCTGACTCTCGCGATAGGCCTGGCCGGATTGCTTGTCGTGGCTGCCGCCGGCGTCGGACTCGCAGCGCGCTAAAGCGGCAAACTTGGCAGCGACCTGGCCTATGCCCTGGGGAATTTGCAGCGCGGCGCGGCGTATACCCGACAATGCGCGCTTCGCAAGTGCAGGGAGATTCATGCGGCGTCGGGCTCTAAATTTGCAGTTTGCTTGCGCGCCATGGCTGCTCTCAGTCGCGGCCGACACGCACGCCGCAATGCTGACCCAGGATGATGCGGCCCATGCATTGCGCACTGCCCTCGAACGCGGCGCGCATGCGGCGGTCGACCTGTTGGCGCGGACCGACGGCTTCTTGGGCAATCCCAAGGTTCGGATTGCGCTGCCGGGGCATCTGAACGACGCAGCGAAGTGGCTGGCAGCGATCGGCCAGAAAAAGCGCGTCGATGAACTGGTCACCGCGATGAACCGCGCCGCCGAAGCCGCGGTGCCCCAGGCACGCACGCTGCTGATTGCGGCAGTCAAGAGCCTGAACCTGCAAGACGCGCGCGGAATCGTCAGCGGCGGCGAGAGTTCGGCGACGGACTTCTTTGCGCACAAGACGCGCGAGCCACTCGGGCGGGAGTTCTTGCCGATCGTGACGCACGCGACACAAAAGGTTTCGCTGTCCGCGAAGTACAACAAAGTGGCGTCGAAAGCCTCGAGCTTTGGCCTGTTGGACCCCGGCGAGGCGAACCTTGAACGGTATGTGACGGACAAGGCGCTCGACGGCCTGTACCTGGTGATCGGTGAGGAGGAGCGAAAGATTCGCCAGGATCCGGTCGCGACCGGGAGCGCTATCCTGAAGAAGGTGTTCGGCTCGATCAAGCCGAGCTTTCACAGCCATGCTGCATCCACTTCAACCCTTTCGTCGTAAGTCGATTTGATGAGCCTGAACAGCCCGCTGCCCCTGGCCGCTTTGGCCGAGCATTTCACCGAAGCCGCCGTCGGCCCGTTCCTGCAGGCTGCGCCGTCGGGCGCGGGCATGGCGGTGGGCGTGGATCCGGCGCGCGTGCTGGTGCTGTTTGGTGCCGACTGGGATGGCCGGCTGCTGCCCCGCTATGAACGCAGCGGGCGCTATCGCTTCCACGAACACGGTTTCGACCTGTTCAGTTTCCCAAGCAACGCCAGGTTGATGTGGTTCAACGTCTGGAGGTTCGTCGATTCCCTGGTGGCACGCTATCGCGGCCGCATCGACGCCGTCTACAGTTCGAACGAGCAATTCGGCGCACTCGCCGCGGCGCTGGTCGCCAAGCGTCTGGGATTGCCTGGCGCCGACCCCGAAGTGCTGCTGTGCTCGCAACACAAGTACGAAGCGCGTTTGCGGCTGCGCGAGTTCGCCCCCGACCTGTGCCCCGAGTTCGACATCATTCCCTACACGATCACGCTGGAAGAAGCGGCGCGCCTGAAGTACCCGCTGTTCGTGAAACCGGTCAAGGCCACGTTTTCGGTGCTTGCGCGGCGCTGCGACAGCGCGCAGGAGTTGATCGATCACCTGCGTTTCAAGCCGTGGGAAAAACATGTCATCAAGCGCCTGATCGAGCCGCACAACCAGGCCTTGCGCCGGTTTCCGGGGCTGCGCATCGACGCCCGCAAGATGATTGTCGAAGAGGTGCTCGAGGGCCGGCAGATCAACGTCGACGGCTTCGTTCACGAGGGTGTGGTGCATCTGTTGGGCGTGGCCGACGAGGTGATGTATCCCGGAACGAACTCCTTCCTGCGCTTCGCTTTTCCAGGCGCGCAGCCGAAGGCACTGAACGAACGCGTGCGGCAAGCGAGCGAACGCGTCGTGCTCGGCTACGGCCTGGACCATGGATTCTTCAACCTCGAGTTTTTCATCCACCCGCGCACCGGCGCGCTCAAGCTGATCGAGGTCAACCCGCGCCTGGCGGCGCAACTCGCGCAGTTTTACGATTGGGTGCTGGGCGTGGACACCTATGAGCTGGGTTTTGCGATGGCGCTGAACCGGCCGCTGCCGATGGCGCATGCACCGCGCTTCGGCGCCGCCGCAAGCTTTGTCTGGCGCAGTTTTGACGGCACCTCGTGCCCGCGCATTCCTGACCGGCAAGACCTGGATTGGCTGGAGCGCCAATACCCACATGCGCGCCTGGAGCTTTATCCGAAGAAGGGCGGCTCACTGCAACGCGATCTGAAATGGCTGGGCTCACACCGCTGGGCGGTGTTGAACATGCCCGGGCAAGACGAAGCCGATCTGCGCTCGCGCTACGAGCAGATTTGCCGGCGCTTCGGCTGGCCCGCGCCTTACTGATAAGGATTCGCTTTCAATCATTGGAGGGCGGGTTGGTGGTCGGCCGATTGCCGAGGTTGGCTGCGCGCTGCGTGCGAGCGTGGTGCGTGGCAGGTGGCCCGGGGTACGTTCTCCGGCCCACGCTCGCGGGGCACCGTATTCAGTTCGCAGACGTTGCGCCATCAACAGCGTCTGTTCATGCGCAGGTCGCGGCCACCGCGAATCGGTCCTGCGCCCGTACCCCGAGCCACCTGCCCGGGCACCCGGGTGGCAGGCGAAGGCGTGGCATGCCACCCCGGATGCACCAGGGCGGTGGTGGTGCCCCCGGGCGCAGGCCCGATTCGCGGTCGCCCCCCATGGTTGAAGGGCACAACAGTGATGATGCCGCTGCGGATTGCAGGCTTCGACGCCCGCCCGCGAGCGTGGGCCGGAGAACGGGGGCGCCGCCGCCGCCCTGTCGCCACGACGTCGGCATGCTGAGCGTGCGCGGCCTGACGACCGTGGGCCGTATGCATCCACCAAATCCCACCCAATTGAATGCGAAGTCGTGGCTGCCCCGGCACGCGCGAGGCGCAGGCGCCATTCGCCCTTCGAAAGCCCGTGCAGCAACGCTGCCGGCAACGCCGCAGACGAGAGCGCCGCGCTACTGCAGCGATTCGATCAAGTCGACGTATTCCTGCATCGCCGCCGCCTTGTCCTTGCCCTTCGCCGCGTTCCACGCATCCCACTTGGCGCGGCCCACCATGTCGGCGAACCCGGGGCGCTTGGCGTCGACGTCACCGCTGGTGGCCTGCTTGTACAGGGCGTAGATCTGCAACAGGGTCTGGTTGTCAGGCTTGTCGGGCAGGCTCTTCGAGTCGGCGACGGCCTTTTCGAATTGGACTTTCAGGTCAGCCATGATTCATTCTCCGGTGATTGGGTTTGTGGCGCGGGGCCATAGGTACTAGCGGGCATTGACGGCGCCGATGTTACCCAGCATCTTGCGGGCTTGTACAACAGCCTGAGGAGTACGTCGATGTCCGCTGCCGACGAGCGCATGTCACGCGTCGATACCGCGTGGCTGCGCATGGACAACGACGTCAACCTGATGATGATCGTCGGCATCTGGCTGCTCGAGCCAGGCGTCGCCTACGACGCGTTGTGCGAACGTATCGCGAGCAAGCTGCTGAAGTACGACCGCTTTCGGCAAAAGGTGGTGCAAGACGCGATGGGGGCGAGTTGGGTCGACGACACCGAATTCGACATCCACCGCCATGTGCGGCGCGAGGTCTTGCGTCGCAAGCGCGGCGAAAGCGAACGCTCGGCCCTGCAGCGGCATGCCGGCGAGTTGGCCACCACCGCACTCGATTCCGCACACCCGCTGTGGCAGTTTGACCTGATCGAAGAGTATGAAGGCGGCAGCGCGATGATCTTGCGCATCCACCATTGCATCGGCGACGGCATCGCCCTGGTCTCGGTGGTGCTGACCCTCACCGACGGTGGCAGCGACCCGCCCAAACGGCGGCGCGGTGCGGCGCACGCGGGTGAGGCCGACTGGCTCACCGACAGCGTGCTCAAGCCGCTCACCGAGCTCTCGGTCAAGGCGATCGACTTGGCGGGCGGAGGCGTTGCCAAATCGATGGAAGTGTTGTCCAACCCGAAACTCAGAGGCGCGGAACTGGTGCGTGTCGGCGCCCAAGTGCTCAGCGATGTCGCCGCTTTGGCGCTGATGTCCGATGACTCGCCGACCCGGCTCAAGGGCAAACCGATCGGACAGAAAGTGATCGCCTGGGGCGAGCCGATTCCGCTGGACGCCGTCAAGGCCATCGGCAAGGCGCTCGGAGCCTCCGTCAACGATGTGCTGCTTGCGTGCGTGGCGGGCGCGATTGGCCACTACCTGCGCGACCAGGGCGACACAACCGACGGCCAGGAAATCCGCGCCATGGTGCCGGTGAACTTGCGGCCGCTCGACAAAGCCTGGCAACTCGGAAATCAATTTGGACTGGCGCCACTCGTGCTGCCGATCGGAATCGTGCACCCGGTCGAGCGCGTGTACGCGGTGCGTGCACGCATGAACGAGCTCAAGAACAGCTACCAGCCGCTGCTCGCGTTTGCCGTGCTCGCGATCGCCGGCCTGACGATCAAACCGGTGCAAGACGCAATTCTTGGCCTGTTCTCGAAGAAAGCGACAGCGGTGATGACGAACGTGCCCGGCCCGGCGGCGCCCCTCAAGCTCTGCGGCTCGGCCATGCGCCAGACGATGTTCTGGGTGCCGGCCTCCGGCGACATCGGCGTCGGCGTCAGCGTCTTGTCCTATGCTGGCGGGGTTCAATTCGGCCTGATCACCGACAAGGGCCTGTGCCCGAAGCCGCAGCAAATCATTGACCGGTTTGAGCCCGAGTTCGAGAAGTTGATGATGGTGACGCTGATGCTGCCGTGGGGCGATGCGGCATAGTCCAGCACTGAACCCCAAGCCGGGGACAAATTCCACGAACGCAGCGTTGCCCCTGCGCGCCCGCTATCAGCCGCGCTGCAAGGCCTGCACCGGCTCGAAGCGGCCCAGCCGCGCCACGGTGCTGCCCGGCGCGAGGTGGGCCAGGCTCGGCATCACGAGCACGGTGTTGTCGTAGGGCGCGAACCAGGTGTGGTCGCCGTCGCGGGCGATCGGGGTGCCGGCGCGCTGCACCACGCTCAGCCCCACCAGTGGCACCAGGAACTCGAACGCCATGGACCGCGCGACCACGCCTTCGGTGACGCGCACCACCTGCTGTCTGGCCGGCGGCACCCGGCGCGTGCGGGCGAGCGCCCAGCCGCGGTCGACGACACCGGTGTGCGCCAGAAAACGCATCAGGGTGTCGATCGCCACCTCCTGTGCTGCGGCTTCCCAGTGCTGCCCGCACTCGATCAGCAGCGCCCGCTTCGGGCTGGCCGGGTCGCCAAAGCCGCCGCGCTCGATCATGCGCAGCCCGGCGGCCTGGCCGGTGTCGATCAGCAGGTCGGCCGGCACGCCGAGCTCGACGGCATAACGCGCGTTCTTGTCGACGCGCCCGCACACCATCAGCGGGCGGCACGGTTCGCTCATCGAATGCATGTCGAGCAGCAGGTCGGCGGCGTCGACGAACGGCTGCAGCGCGCGGGCGCGGCGCAACTCGCTCGAATCGCGCGAACCGAACAGCACCGCGTCGGCCCAGACGCGGTTCAGGTCTTCATCGGCGAAGCGCGACGGGTGCGGGTCGGCCGGGTCGAAGCGCGCGTAGGCCTCGACATTGGCAAAAACCAGCGTCAGTGTGCCGCGCACCGGCGCCACGCCTTGCTCGAACAGGTGCACCAGCGCCAGCGCGCCGCACAGCTCGTTGCCATGCGTCAACGCCTGCACCATCACATTCGGCCCGGGGCGGCCCGAATCGAGAACGTGCACGAACTCGACGCCGCGGTTGCCCTGGCGCCAGGGCGAGATGTCGGGTGGCGCCAGTTCAATCGGCAGCGAAGCGACAGGCCGGGCTTGCGTCATGGCGGTCGAGCCTTGTCAAACCGGTCGCCGATGGCAGCCAGCAACCGCATCAAGTGGTCCTGCAGGCTGTGAAAGCCCGCGTGCCTGGCATTGCTGGCCTGGTCCATGTACAGGCGCTTGTTCACTTCCAGCTGCAGGCTGTGGCGCCCGGCGGCCGGGTTGCTGTAGGCGCGCACCAGCTCCACGCCCTTGAATGGGTCGTTCACCTTCACGTCGTAGCCGAAGCCCGCGAGCGTGGTGCGCACGAATTCGGTGAATGCCGGGTCGCAGCTGGTGCCGTCGCGGTCGCCCAGCACGATGTCGGCGCGGGCGATGCCGGCGCCGCCTTCGCCCATCGTGCCGCTCACTGCATTCATCGAATGGCAGTTGATGTGATAGACCACGCCGAACCTCGCATGCGCCCGGTCGAGCAGGGTGCGCAACGTGGCGTGGTAAGGCTGATGGCAGCGCGCGATGCGTGATTGCACCTCGGCCACGCTGAGCAGTCTGTCGTAGATCGGCCGGCCGTCGTCCAGTGTGCGCCAGAGCAACGCCTTGCCGATCCTGGCCTTGCCGCTGGGCACATGCTGGTCGGGCCAGTGGCCGCCTTCGAGCAGGGTCAGGTCGATATCCCCGGCATGGCGGTTCGGGTCCAGGTAGGTGCGCGGAAACTGCGCCGCAAGCAAGGGAATTCCCTGAGTGGTCGCGGGAAGGTACAACTCGTCGATAAAACAATCTTCGCCATCGCGCAACTCGGCAGCGGTGACGCAGGCACGAAAGTCGCTGGGCATCTGGCAGCCCGAGTGGGGTGAGTCCAGCACCAGGGGCCGGCGTGGCTGCGCGGGGCCATGCACGATCAGCGCGTGATTGTTCATGCGCTGAGTATCCGACAGCGCGATGCTGGGGTGGACCCCGATGCCGGTGCGCCAAGCCAGGGAATAGCATGCCGGTCTGTTCTCAACCTGTTCGATGGAGCCAAAGCCATGCAAGAACATGATCTTCGCCAGTTGATCGAGGAAGTCCGTGAAGGCAAGCTGCCGCGCCGCAGCTTCATCCAGCAGATGGTGAGCCTGGGCCTGACTGCACCGATGGCGTCGATGCTGCTGATGCACGAAGGCGTCGCGCAGAGCCAGGCGTCGATTCCCTACAAGCCGACCAAGCGCGGCGGCGGCGGCACGTTAAAGATCATCTATTGGCAAGCCGCGGTGCACTTGAACCCGCACTACGCCGGCGGCACCAAAGACCAGGACGCGAGTCGCATCTTCTACGAGCCGCTGGCGGGCTGGGACACCGAAGGCAACCTGGTGCCGCAGCTGGCAGCCGAGATCCCGACTCGGCAAAACGGTGGCGTGGCCGCCGATGGCAGGTCGGTGACCTGGAAGTTGAAGCGCGGCGTCACCTGGCACGACGGCAAGCCCTTCACCGCGGATGATGTGGTGTTCACGGCCGCTTATGTCGCCGACCCGGCAGCGTCGATGGTCACGGTGGCCACCTACAAGGACATCAAGGTCGAGAAGGTCGACTCGCATACCGTCAAGGTCACCTACGAGAAGCCGACGCCCTTCTGGGCCGAAGCCCTGGTGGGCAGCTCCGGCCCGATCCTGCCCAAGCATGTGTTCGAGCCCTTCATGGGCGCCAAGTCGCGCGAGAACCCGGCCAATACCAAGCCGGTGGGAACGGGCCCTTACAAGATTGTCGATTTCAAGCCGGGCGACACGCTGCGCGCCGAGGCCAACACCAACTACCACGTGCCGAATCAGCCCTTCTTCGATGCGCTCGAGATCAAGGGCGGCGGCGACGCCACGAGTGCCGCGCGCGCCGTGCTGCAGACGGCCGAGTACGACCTGGGTTGGAACCTGGCCGTCGAGGACGACATCCTCAAACGCCTGGAGGCCGCGGGCAAGGGCAGGATGGCCTTCTTCGCCGGCAGCGACATCGAATTCGTCTCGCTCAATGTCACTGACCCCTGGAACGAAGTCGACGGCGAGCGCGCCAGCGCCAAGTCCAGGCACCCCGCTTTCACCGACAAGGCGGTGCGCACCGCGATGTCGCTGCTGATCGACCGCAATGGCATCCAGGAAGTGATCTACGGCCGTGGCGCGATTGCCACGGCCAATTTCCTGAACAATCCGCCGCGCTTTCGCAGTCCCAACACCACGTTCGAGTTCAACATCGACAAGGCGGTCCAGGTGCTCGAAGCAGCAGGCTGGAAAAAGGGCGCCGACGGCATTCGCGCCAAGGGCAGTGTCAAGCTGAAGTTCGTTTACCAGACCTCGGTGAGTGGGCCGCGGCAGAAGTGCCAGGCCATCATCAAGGACGCCTGCACCAAGGCCGGCATCGAGCTCGAACTCAAGAGCGTGGTGGCGGCAGTGTTCTTCGGCAGCGATGCGGCGAACCCGGACACCTACCAGAAGTTCTGGTCCGACATGCAGATGTTCACGACCACCATGACGCAGCCGGACCCGCAGGTCTTCATGGAACAGTTCACGACGGATCAGATTTCGCAAAAGGCCAACAAGTGGTCCAGCCGCAACCTGGTGCGCTGGAGCAACGCCGAGTACGACGCTACTTTCAAGGCCTCGCAGGTGGAGTTTGATCCGGTCAAGCGGGCGGCGATGTTCATCAGGATGAACGACCTGGTGGTCAACGACGGGCATGTGATCCCGCTCTTCGCGCGTCCGCGGCCGTATGGCATCCTGAACAAGCTGGTGCCCGTGTTGTCGGCCTGGGACGGCGCCACCTGGGCCTTGAGCTACTGGTACCGCGAGGCTTGACCCCGCCGAAGCGCACGCTGCAACTTGGCTGTAGCGGCGCCGATCATTAACGGGAACCACAAGAGTCCCAGCGCTTGCTGAACTACATCCTTCGCCGGTTGTTGATTGCGCTGCCCAGCTTGCTGGGCATCAGCGTGATCCTGTTCACCGTGCTCGCGCTGGCGCCGGGGGACCCTTTCGAAGACCTGGCCAACAACCCCAGCGTGCCGCCCGAAGTGCGCATGGCCCTGCGCGCGCAATTCGGCCTGGATGACCCCATCTGGCAGCGCTACCTGTACTGGCTGATGAACATGCTGCGCGGCGACTGGGGCTTCTCGTTCGTCAGCCGCGTCGATGTCGACAAGCTCATCCTGCAGCGCCTGCCGGTGACGATTGCCGTGATCGGCATGTCGCAGGTGCTGGCCTTGCTGGTTGCGTTGCCGGTGGGTGTGCTCGCGGCCGTCAAGCCGTACTCGTGGTTCGATCGCATTGCCAGCACCATCGCCTTTGTCGGCTTCTCGCTGCCGACGTTCTTCACCGGCGTGCTGTTCATCCTGTTCTTCAGCATCTACCTCGGCTGGTTCCCGTTTGTCTACCGGGCCGACCTCACCGAGGTGGGCTGGCACTGGTGGTGGGCGCAGTTCAAGCAAAGCATCATGCCGATCACCGTGCTCGGGCTGTTCCAGGCGGCGAGTTGGATGCGCTATGTACGCTCGTCGGTGCTCGATGTGGTTCGGCTGGACTACGTCACCACGGCGCGCAGCAAGGGCCTGTCGGAGCGGGTGGTGATCAACAAGCACGTGGTGCGCAATGCGCTGATCCCGGTGGTCACGCTGGTGGCGCTGCAGTTGCCGGCGGTGTTCGGCGGGGCCATCGTCACGGAGCAGATCTTTCGCATCCCGGGCATCGGCGCCTTGCTGATCGACGCCATCCTGCGCAACGACACGCCGGTGATCATGGCGGTGACCTTCGTATTCAGTTGCCTGGTGATCTTCTTCAACTTGGTGGCAGACTTGGTTTATGGCTGGCTCGACCCGCGAATTTCCTACCGATAAGCCGCAAGCGTTGCCGCCGGTCATGCCGACCGACGGAGTCAAGGCGCGCCCGGGCCCGCCCAATGAGCGCGCACGCAGCGTGAGCCTCTCGCCCTGGGCCGAAGCCTGGCGGCGCTTCAAGCGCCACCGCATGGCGTTCTTCAGTCTCTGGGTGCTCGCTGTGTTGGTGCTGGCCGTGCTGCTGGGTCCGCTGCTGTACAAGGTCGGCATCAATGACATCGACTTCAAGGCGCGGCTGGTCGAGCCCTCGGCCAGGCATCTGATGGGCACCGACGACCTCGGGCGCGACCTCTTGGCTCGGGTGCTGTATGGCGGGCGAATTTCACTCGCGGTGGGCCTGGCCGCGATGCTCATGGCGGTCACCGTGGGCGTGTTCATCGGCGCCATCGCCGGCATCTCGCGCGGCTGGGTCGATACCGTGCTGATGTGGGTCACCGACCTGTTCCTGAGCCTGCCGCAACTGCCGCTGCTGCTGCTCTTGATCTTTCTGTTTCGCGACCCGTTGAAGAAGCTGCTGGGGCTGGAAGTGGGCATCTTCATTCTCATCGTGGTCGTCATCGGCGGCTTTCGCTGGATGCCGGTGGCACGTCTGGTGCGGGCCCAGTTCTTCAGCCTGCGCGAGAAGGAATTCGTCGAAGCCGCGCGCGCGCTGGGCGCCAGCGTGCCGCGCCAGGTGGTGCGGCACATCCTGCCCAACAGCCTGGGCCCGGTGATCGTGGCCGCCAGTATCGACGTCGCTGCGGCCATCATTGCCGAGAGCACGCTGTCGTTCCTGGGCCTCGGGTTCCCGTCCGACATCCCGACCTGGGGCCGGATCCTCTACGACGGCCGCGACTACATGGACGTTGCCGCGCACTGGGCCCTGTTCCCGGGCCTGGCCATCTTCCTCACGGTGCTCAGCATCAACTTCGTCGGCGATGGGCTGCGCGACGCGCTCGATCCACGGCGGGTCTTGTGATGCGCGCGCCGCAATTCGCCCCGGCGCGGGCTCGACCCAAAGCCCAACTGGCTTCCAGGGGGCACTGACGTGGCGTTGCTCGAAATCAAGGGCCTCAAGACCCATTTCAAGACCGACGACGGCTGGCTGCACGCCGTCGACGGCGTGGACCTGTCGATCGACGCCGGCGAAACGCTGGGCGTGGTGGGCGAGTCCGGCTGCGGGAAAAGCGTGACGGCAAAGACGGTGATGAAGCTCATCGACATGCCGCCGGGCAAGATCGTCGCCGGCCAGGTGCTGTGGCAGGGGCGCGACCTGGTGCCGTTGGGCGACGAAGACATGCGCCGCATCCGCGCCAAAGAAATCGCCATCATCTTCCAGGAGCCGATGACCTCGCTCAACCCGGTGTACACCATCGGCGATCAGATCGCCGAGAGCATTCGCCTGCACGAGGGCTTGTCGAAGAAAGCCGCGCTGGAGCGCGCGGTGGAAATGCTCCAGCTCGTGCGCATCCCGACGCCCAAGCGCCGCATCAACGACTACCCGCACCAATTTTCAGGCGGCATGCGCCAGCGCGTCATGATCGCCATTGCGCTGGCCTGCAACCCCAAGTTGCTGATCGCCGACGAGCCGACGACGGCGCTGGACGTGACGATCCAGGCACAGATCCTCGACCTGATCGCCGAGCTCAAAGGGCGCCTGGGCATGGCCGTGATGCTGATCACTCACGCCATGGGCGTGGTGGCCGAAACAGCGCAGCGCGTGGTCGTCATGTACGCCGGCAAGGTGGTGGAAGAAGCCTCGGTCGAGCAACTCTTCGCGCGGCCGCGCCACCCCTACACGCAGGGCCTGATCCGCAGCATCCCGCGCATCGACACCGCCGCCACCCACAAGGTGCGGCTCGAAGCGATTCCGGGCACGGTGCCCAAGCTCATCAACCCGGCCGAGGGCTGCCGCTTTGCCGGCCGCTGCAAGTTCGTCATGGCCAAATGCCGCACGGCCACGCCACCGCTGCGCGTGGTGGCGCCGGGGCACAAAGTGGCTTGCCTGCTTGAAAGTGCTGCGGCATGAGCGCGCCGGGCCGCCCCAAGCGCGAATTCCCCCTCGGGGGGGCGATGCGAAGCGTCAAGGGCGTCCAATGACCGAGCCGTTGCTCAGGGTCAAGGACCTGGTGAAGCAGTTCCCCATCAGTGGCGGGCTGCTGAATCGCACGGTCGATAAAGTGCACGCGGTGGACGGCGTGAGCTTCGACCTCGCGGCGGGGGAAACGCTGGGTCTGGTGGGCGAAAGCGGCTGCGGCAAAAGCACCACGGGCCGTTGCATCCTGCGCCTGATCGAACCCAGCTCGGGTGAGGTCTGGTTCGAAGGCAGAAGCGTCACCACCGCCGGCAAGGACGAGTTGCGTGCCCTGGCGCGCGACATGCAGATCATCTTCCAGGACCCTTACGCCAGCCTCAACCCGCGCATGACGGTGGGCGCCATCGTGGGCGAAGCACTCACCATCCACAAGCTCACCAAGACGGCGCAGGAATACGAGGACCGCATCGTCCAGCTGCTCGAAACGGTGGGCCTGTCACCGGACCACATGCGCCGCTATCCGCATGAATTCTCGGGCGGCCAACGCCAGCGCATCGGCATCGCGCGCGCGCTGGCGGTGAGCCCCAAGCTGATCGTCTGCGACGAAGCGGTCTCGGCACTCGACGTGTCGATCCAGGCCCAGGTCATCAACCTGCTGGAAGACCTGCGCAGCGAGTTCAGCCTGACTTACATCTTCATCGCCCACGACCTGAGCGTGGTGGAGTACATCAGCCACCGCGTGGCCGTGATGTACCTCGGCCGAATCGTCGAAATCGCAGCGGCGCGCGACCTCTACACCAATCCGTTGCACCCCTACACCGAAGCGCTGCTGTCGGCGGTGCCGATCCCCGACCCGCAGGTCAAGCGCAAGCGCATCATGCTGCAGGGCGACGTTCCCAGCCCCATCCACCCGCCCTCCGGCTGCCACTTCCACGCGCGCTGCCCGATCGCGCAAATGCCCCTGTGCAACACCGAGAAACCGGTCTTGAAACAAAGCCGCAGCGGCCATTGGGTGGCTTGCCACCTGCGCGGTTGATCGCAGCGCCTGGAGCGCCTGGAGCGTCGAGTGCGGGCAGTCCCGCAACGCTCATTTGCGCGCGCCGGCTCGGCAGCGCAAGGCCGGTCTCGTCACGCGGTTGACGCCTTGCCACGAACTCGCATTCAAGTGAATGAGATTTGGCGGGTGCAAGCGACTCACGGTCGTCTGTCCGCGCACGGTCAACCCGCCGACGTCGTGGCGGCAGGGCGGCGCCCCCGTTCTCCGGCCCACGCTAGCGGGCGACCGTGGTTGCCTGCAATCCGCAGCCGCATCAACAGCGCTCTGCCCTGCAATCATGGGGGGCGACCGCGAATTGGGCCTGCGCCCGGGGGCACCACCACCACCCTGATGCATCTGCGGTGGCGTGCCACGCCTTCGCCGGCCACCCGGGTGCCCGGGCAGGTGGCTTGGGGCACGGGCGCAGGCACCATTCGCGGTGGCCGCAACCATCGCACGAACAGACGCTGTTGATGGCGCAACGCCTGCGAACCGAAAACGGTGCCCCGCGAGCGTGGGCCGGAGAACGTGCCCCGAGCCACCTGCCCCTGCTCCACGCTTGTACACAGCCCGCTGCGAACCTCGGCAATTGGCCAACTGCCAACCGGCTTTCCAATGATTGAAAGCGAATCCGTATGAAACGGCGACGGCGCGACGAGACGGGTGTCGCGGTCGCTTGCGTCGATACGGGTTGTGCCGTGCCACCAAGGCCGTCCCGCGCGCGCCCGCCGGCGGCGCGCGCCCGGCCGTCCCGCGCGCGAATCATGTGCGGGCCAAGCTGCCTGATTGCGGGCCGGGCGCGGCGCAGGCATGGTGTCGGGCGCATGCCCACCACCGTGCGCGTGTTCTTCCCGCATGCCACCCTGAAAAGAAACGATACACGCCGAAACCGCAGCGAAAGGACTCGCCGGTCCCTGCCGGGCACGATGCCTCCTGTGTGAACAACACATGTCATCCAACCCCGAAAGGACTCTGAACATGAAA
>Ga0315278_10003687_pt1 | contig 13743 bp, 10 predicted proteins | sample YL17G06_0_MG_FD_203880 | JGI IMG/M metagenome (GOLD analysis project Ga0315278, IMG submission 203880) | Sediment microbial communities from Yellowstone Lake, YNP, Wyoming, USA - YL17G06_0 | ecosystem: Environmental > Aquatic > Freshwater > Lake > Sediment | place: USA: Wyoming | collected...
TATTTCATCGTAAAGTTTTTGGGAAAGAGGTCCAATCTTATTATTGTTTATAACAATATGAGTGTCATTATGATGAACCTCCCCAACAGGTGAGATAACTGCTGCCGTCCCAGTCCCAAAAACTTCCTTTAATTTACCTTCCTTTGAAGCTTTAAAAATTTCGTCAATAGAAATCCGCCGCTCAATGACTTTCATCCTCCATTCTTTTGCCAGATGGATCACAGAATCCCGAGTCACTCCAGGAAGAATTGTCCCTTCCAAGGGTGGAGTGATCAATTCGTCCCCGATGAGGAAAAAGAGATTCATCGTCCCCACCTCCTCAACATATTTCCTTTCAACCCCATCAAGCCATAGGACCTGAGTGAAACCTTTTCTTTTTGCCTCCTCAGCAGGCAGAAGTGTAGCAGCATAATTGGCCGGTGTTTTAGCTGCCCCGAGACCCCCCTTTGCCGCCCGAATATATTCTCCAGGTGTGATTAATTTTACGGGATTGATCCCTTCCTTGTAATAGGCTCCTACAGGAGACGTGATGATGATAAAACGATAGGTCTCAGAGATCTTTACACCGAGAAAGCTATCGGTAGCAAAGGTGAATGGACGGATATACAAGGATTGTCCTTTTTTTCTCGGAATCCACTCTTTATCCAAGGTCACTACCTCTTTTAATCCCTTCATGAACAGATCCGGGCCCATCTCTGGGATACACAGCCTTTTGCACGACTGATTCATCCGTTCATGATATTTTTGGGGACGGAAAATATTAATGGCACCCATCCGGGTATAAAATGCCTTCAGGCCTTCAAAGACGATCTGACCGTAATGTAATGAGCACATTGCAGGAAAGATATCCATCGTTCCATATGGAATGATTTGGGGTGACCCCCATTCCCCATCTTTATACTCCATGCTCAGCATGTGGTCTGAAAACACCTCCCCAAACCCCAAATTTTCGAAATCGACTTGATCCCTTCTGCTCTGTCGTGTCTTAATAATTTCCATTTTTTAGCTCCTCTCTTACGATGGCAGTCTATTATATTTAAGTAAAGGTAGATTACGCGTAGGCTCCCCCTTGAGCAGTGCCTATTATACTCCTATTATCGAAGAAAATAAAATCTAAAATGTGAGAAAAAATCAGGGAGTGAAAAATCTTATTTGCCGACCTTACCCATGAATGGTGGGACAAGGAGCCAGGGCAGGTTGGTCTTTTCAACTTGATTATTTCCCAACGTTCATATATATAGGACATGATTGCAATGTGTGGGGTTATCCTTTACAAACAGTAAAATTAGTAATCCCCCGTTGCCCCCCCTTTACTAATGGGAGGGTGTGAAAAAATTGAGCACATGGTTCAAACGGAAAGGACGGGTGGATTGGAGAAGCTTTAGAGCGCAACCTTTGGAAATTGAAGCACTGTGCCGTAAGCTGGGTTAAACACATATCTTTATTGCCGTGGTGGGTGACCCTTCACCTCAACGAGCGCATTCTAAAGCTTTGGAAATCCACTCGTCCTTTCGGGACAAAGGTTGACGAAAACAATTTTTTCACAGCTTCGGGGGACAAGTGGATTAGGGAGGGCATATGGAAGAACAGGAGAAGATAGTGGATGGATTTCGATTTCTTCCGCCAAGCTTGAAGGCCTGGGTTCGAACCTCCATCCCGGAAGAGGATTTTGGGGGGTTTATTCCATGGACGCCATTGTCTAAACCCTTGAGTCAGTCGACCCTTGCTCTGGTGACCAGCGCCGGTATCAGTCTGAAAACAGACCCTCCCTTTGATATGGAGAGAGAGAAAAGGGAACCCACTTGGGGTGACCGCTCCTTTCGAGCGATACCGAGGGGGACCACAGAGAAGGATATCGAAGTCAATCACTTACATATTAACACTAGCTATATCAAACAGGATATCAATGTCATCCTTCCCCTGGCCCGGATGGCCGAGTTTGAGCAGGAGAGAACCATTGGTTGCCTCGCTCCCACATCCTATTCCTTTTACGGTTTTCAATGGCAGAACACTGATTTCTTGAAAGAGGCCATCGAACCCATCTCCGAAAAGATGAAACTTGAAGGGGTGGAAGCCGTGCTCCTGACGCCAGCCTGACCCTTCTGTTGCCAGTCCGTTGGGCTGGCGGCAAGGTTTTTGGAGGAGGAAGGTTTTTCGACGGTCGTCCTTACACCTACCCACGAGTTTCACCGAGCCGTAGGCATACCCCGATCAGCAGCAATTACATATCCTTACGGCCGGCCAGTAGGGCAGGTTGGAGATAAGGAAGGTCAGAGAAAAGTCCTTCTTAAGACTCTTGAGGTTTTTGAGAAGGCAAAAAAGCCAGGAGAAGTCTGGCATCTTCCTTTCACCTGGCCAGAGGAAACCAAAAAGACTGATTGGCAACCCCCCGAGATGTCTCCCTTGATTAAGTTTTATTTGGAGGATATTAAGAAAGCCAGAAGGGAGCAGGAAGGCTAAGCTGTCAAAACGAAGACTTGATATAGCAGAAAGTGTCAAATCAAGTCGCAGATGTTACTGAAATCGCTTGCTACCTCACCATCTGCCATCCCTTATCCGGCACGAGGGAGTTCATAGAGGCCAACCACTCGAAGGCCTCAAGAACCTTCTCCTTTTGCCCATCCTTGAATTCATAGATCAAGTCTTTCACTGTCTACTTTTCCCAGAGCATGAGAGAACGAAAAAAAGCCGTTTCGTTATCTACAATTCCTTGCTCAACTCCCGTATTTCTTCAAACTGCTCGTACATCAATTTGAATATCTTGTACTTGCGATCATGGTACTGACGATGTCTGAAATCTGGCTTAATCATTTTATCGATCCTTGACATATTCTTCATCGCATCGACAACGGTAACATATTTACCAGCAGCCACTGCAGCGAGGACCGCTGTTCCTAAAAGTACCGCCTCCTTCTCTTCAGGCAGATAGATGTTGCAACCGGTGATATCGGCATGTTCCTGCACAAAGATTTGGCTCCTCGTATGCCCGCCACACATATAAATGTCGGAGATTTGATAACCTTTTTTATTCATCACTTCGATGATATGCCGAGTCCCATAGGCTATGGCCTGGAGCGTGGCATAGTAGTGTTTTGCGACCTCAGAAACCGACTGATTCAGCGTCAGACCCACCGTCACCCCTCTGGCATGTGCGTCCGCCCGTGGGGACCGGTTCCCGTGATGGTAAGGTAAAACGTGGATGTCTTTCGTCCACTCTGGCCCTCCATATCCACTGACTTCCTGATTTAGAACCTGATAGATATCGGTATGAGCCTTTTCTGCCAACGCCTCCAGATCTTGATAACTAGAATTATTCTTGATGACATAATCGATCAAGAAGCCTGTAGCGCTTTGCCCTCCCTCGTTCAACCACATATCAGGTATCATGGCACCCCAATAAGGTCCCCATACACCTGAAATAGACCTTGGTTCTGATGATGTGGCCATATGGCAAGATGAAGTCCCTCCGATAAGTGCCAAGGCCTTATTCCATAGGTTTTTATCTTTAGAAGGAAGTTTTGTACAATCACCTAATAATCCTATTCCTCCAGCATGGGCATCGATGATTCCCACACCGACTGCAATTCCTGGTTGTAGACCCAGTTCATCGGCGCTTTGCTCCGTCAATGCTCCTGCAAAGGAACCAACAGAAAAGGCAAATTTTGGAACTTTATCCTCATCAAATAAATCGGATAATCCAATCTTCTCAAAAAAACTATAATCCCAAGAACCTCTCTCACCTTCGTGGCCCAGATAAGTCCATTTACAGACCGATGTACAGAGGCTTCTTTTGTCTACTCCAGTTGCTCTAAAAACCATGAAGTCAGCCAAGTCCATAAATTTTCCAGCTAATGCCCATGCCCTCGGCAAGTTTTCTTTAATCCATTTTAATTTGGGTGGCTGTTGTTCCGGAGAAATTTTTCCACCTACATAATTTAGGACCCGATGCCCGGTTTGATTAATAAAATCAGCTTCTTTGATGGCTCGATGGTCCATCCAGACCACGATATTTCGATTAGGATCACCTGTCGGTGCAATGCTCAGAGGATTATTTTTTCTGTCCAGACAGACTAAAGAGCAGGTGGCGTCAAAACTGATTCCTAAAATTTGTTGAAACTCTATCTGGGCTTGTTTGATAGCCTCTCTTATTGTCAGCCCTGTCTTCTCCCATATCTCCTCTGAACTCTGTTCCACAAAATCTGTCTGAGGGTGATAGATTGAAATAGGGTGAATGCCCATGCCTACCAGGGTGCCTTTCAAATCAAAAATACCTGCCCTTGTACTCAGGGTTCCGACATCAACCCCTATAACAAATTCCTTATCTGGATTCATGGATCCACATTCTCCTTATTTAATACAAACGCACTAAATCCTGTTACACCCGCCGGCATCGCCCCTCACCCTATCCCTCTCCCCAGCGGGGAGAGGGGAGGGTGAGGGGGCCTCATGTCAAAAAAGTAAATGCGTTTGTATTAGTTAATATAGATGAATGACGCTGCCTTAAAGTATCTTCATTCCAGATTGGAATGTCAACCCTTCGACTCCCCAGCATAAATGCTGGGGAGTCGAAGGGTTGACCCTGAGCGGTGCTTCTTCACGCCGCCTTCAAAGGCGGGGCTTGGCGCCGCCGAATGGGTCAATCGTTCGTAAAAATAAGGGTTCAATATTTCTCTGGTTAATATTTCTCTTGACAAAATGACTGGGGACATTTATCAAAATATGCCAGAATACCCCCCAGCTCTGCTGGGGGGATGAATGGCCTACCCTCTCCCCTGGGGGGAGAGGGTTAGGGTGAGGGGGAAATGATCTAATCATCACCCCCACCTTAATCCTCCCCCATCAAGAGGGAGGAAAGTTTTTTAGAGAATTAGATGCCCCGCAGCTCTGCTGCGGGGTACTTCACTTTGCATTCAAAATTCATTTTTTAACAATACGTCTTATGCGCTTTTTTAAATGAGTGATAATAATGGACATTCAACAGATCTTTTTCGGCACAACCCCTGAAGGATTACAGATTAAAAGATTTCGAGTTTCGAATGACCATGGGATGACAGCCTCTTATATCAATTTTGGAGCAATTTTAACCTCTTTAAAAGTCCCGGATAGACATGGGAAGGATGAAGAGGTCACATTGGGATTCGACACTTTGGAAGATTACATCGCAGACATATGGTTTTTCGGAGCAACCATTGGACGCTATGCAAATCGTATTGCGAAGGGGAAATTTATCCTTGATGGAGTAGAATACCAATTGGCTCAAAATAGTTTTCCAAGCCATCTTCATGGCGGAAATAAGGGTTTTCATAGGATGGTCTGGAATGGCGATACGAAAATAGATCAAGATTCCATATCAGTTGTTTTTTCCCGGTTAAGTCCATCCGGTGAAGAAGGATATCCTGGGAATCTTCATACCAAAGTAACTTATACACTAAACAATCAGAATGAGTTAACCCTTTGCTACCATGCTGAGACGGATAAACCTACTCCTATCAACCTCACCAATCACACCTATTGGAACCTGAAAGGCCCTGGTTTTGGAAATGTCCTGGATCATGAGATGACCGTAAATGCTGATTACTATCTCCCGACTGACGATGACAGGATTCCCACAGGGGAAATAAAAAGTGTTTATGGAACACCCATGGATTTTACCCATCCCACTAAGATCGGTGATAGGATCGATCAAATTAAGGGAGGAGGTTACAATCATTGTTATGTTTTAAATAGGAAGGATAACTCGTTATGCTTAGCTGCCAAAGTTTATGAACCCGAGAAAGGTAGAATAATGGAGGTTTACACCACTGAGCCGGGTATCCAGTTTTATTCAGGACATTTTCTTGATCGATATAAGGGAGCAGGCGGAATCATATTGAATAAGTATGACGGGTTCTGCTTGGAAGCACAGCATTTTCCCAATTCAGTCAATGAGCCACGACTCCCCTCCACCATCCTCAGACCCGGTAATATTTACAGACAAACCACTATTTACAAGTTTCAAGTGTAGAAATCCTTTTAGAAATCCTTTCGACAAAAAATCCCCGAGATACATCGTTATTTCTTTTCCCCCTCAGGATTCCTTCTTTTTTCTCTTTCAAAGGGAACGCTTTGATTTCTCTAATGAATTTAGAAGAAAGATTTTTCTTGACAAAACCTTGAAGGTTTTATATTTTGAATTCAAAATTCAAAATTCATTTCTTGGTCTCCGGCGATGACAAAATTAGGCACCGAGCATGAGAACCTCGACCACAAGGTCTATAAAATGTTGAAGTTGATGATCCTTGAACAGAAGCTCTCACCTGGGATCAAGATCTACCAAGACAAATTAGCCCAAGAATTGGGAATTAGCCGCACTCCGCTGGTCGGGGCCCTCAAGAAACTCGAACAGGAAAAACTGATCACGGCCATTCCCCGAAAGGGGTTTTATGTGCGGCACTTCTCCAAGCAGGAAATGATTCAAATCTTTGAACTTCGAGAGGTTCTGGAGGGATTGGCAGCGCGACGAGCTTCCCTTTGCATTTCCGACGACCAGGTTCATAAGCTTCAAGGCTTTTTCAAAGGCTTGAAAATATCAGACAATGCTAAAAGTGTTGAAAAATATGCTAAGGAGGATCGGCGTTTTCATAATTTTCTGATTGAAATCGGTGGCGATGAGCTCTTATCAAGTATTTTGGGGACCTATAGCATCATTACCTTTAGTTACTTGGTAGGTTTTCGTGCAGGACTCGTAAGACCGCCCAAAGAGACCCTTCCAGAACATCTGGCGATTATCGAAGCCATCACGGGGAAGGATCCTGAAAAATCAGAGCAGGCGGCCCGCCTCCATTTAAGGCGCTCGAGAGAAAAGCTGATTAAGGAAATTGAGGAGAAAAAAACGAAAAAGATTTTAAAAGGATAGGGTTTAGGCTGACGATCAATATTTTCTGAGAAAGGAATCATAATGGAAATCAAACAGGCGATCATTACAGGATTTATGGGTAAATTGAAAGACCGCTTTAGCGAGTATCATGAATCAAAGACTCCTGAGGAGAAAATTGCTGCTGTGGCTAAAGTCAAAGGCGCAAAAGGGGTTGAAATCGTCTATCCCTACGAGCTGCAGGATCTCGATGTGATCAAGAAAGCACTGAAAAAATATCATCTTGGAGTGGCAGCCGTAAATGTCAATATCAAGGGTGAGCCTGAATTCGTTAAGGGATCTTCAAGCGTCAATTCGAAGAAGCTAAGAAACAAGGCGATCCAGTTCCTCTGTGAGGGCATGGATGTTGCGAAAAAGTTGGGCACAGATAAAGTGACCTGCTGTCCATTGAGTGATGGGTACGATTATCTTTTTCAGGTGGATTATCAGCAAGCTTGGAAGAACATGGTCTCTACCTTTAAGGAAGGAGCCAGGCACCGCAAAGACATTGCTCTTTTTCTTGAATATAAGGGATCGGAAACCCGGGTGAACTGTTATTTAGATACGGCAGCCAAGACAATCTGCATGATTCACGATATCGGTGAACCTAATCTGGGAATAACAATTGACGTGGGCCATTCGCTCATGGTGGGTGAGACAGTGGCAGAATCCGTATGTCTGGCTCAATCGCACGGAATCCCTTTCTATATCCATATCAATGATAATAACAGAAAATGGGACTGGGACCTTATTCCAGCAACAAGGAACTTATGGGATTATCTTGAGATGCTTTTCTATCTCAAAAAGTTTAATTACAAGGGTTGGGTCACCTCTGACATGAGTCCTGTGCGACTTGATCCCATCGAAGCCTTTGAAAGGACTATTGCGACCACAGAAAAGATGATCGCCATTGTGAATCGCTTGGATTCAGAAAAACTTCTTTCCATGATAAGGGAGGAGAAAACAATAGAAACCCTAAAATGGCTCGAGGATCATGTATTGGCCTAAGTATTTAATGGGATGGTGTCGCGATTAAACAAGAAAGGGGGTGAAAAGGAAAGGCGATTGAATTTGTTTCGGTTCAATTTCAATTCACTCAAACAAATCGATTCTATTCGAGAATGAAACAGGAAGGAGGAGGTTATGAAAAGGTATGTTGTGTTCGCAGTTTTATTTTTGTTGGTCTGTGTGAGTTGGAGCTTCGCCGCTGAGAAAAAATTCCCCATGCGGGACATCACGAATACGGTCGTCTGGGCTGCAGGCGGTGGAACGGATGTCTGCAACCGTATTGTTTCCGGCGAAATGGCAAAGATATGGAAGGTAAACATTAATGTGATTAATAAGCCAGGTGGTGTGGGTGGCTCCATTGGTATGAATGACATCTATTCCCGCCCCCACGATGGGTACTCCTGGGCGGGGGTCTCAGAATCCTGTGTCACGGCCGGAGTCCAGGGTGGCTGGGATAAGAGAATGTATGTCTGGGATTATTTCATTGTTGGTGGGTCTCCGGATGTCCTTTCCGTGACACCCGACGCACCCTATAAAGATCTTAAAGAACTGATGGAGGCCGCAAAGGCCAAACCAGGCTCCATTCGAGCTGGCGCAAGTGCCTCAGGGTCGATCCATCACCTCAACTTGCTCGCCCTCGAAAAAGGAGCGGGAGTGAAGTTTAATTACATCCCATACCCCGGATCAGCCCCGGCCCAGACGGCAGCCATGACAGGTGAGGTGTCGATCGTCATCACTTCCGTCGCAGAACAGCAACAGTTGATCAGGGCCGGCAAACTGCGGGCCTTCGCAATGCTGACACCCGCATCCTTCACGATGAAAGATGTGGGGAGCATTCCCTCTGCCTTTGCCCCTTATCCGGGTCTCTCGAAGTACCTGCCCATCATGCAAGCCATTGGTTTTGCCGTTCCGGCAACCGTTCCAGAGAATGTGAAGGGAATCATTGCAGACACATTCAAAAAAGCAATGGCGACAGACACCATGAAGAACTGGGCGGATTCAAACTACTACGCGCTTTCAGGCAAAACCGGAAAGGCCGCGAGAGACGAGTTTGACAAATTGGAGTCACTTTTTGCCTGGACCCTTTGGGAGTTGGGTGCTGCAAAAGTGAATCCTGAAACACTGAAGATTCCTAAACCATAACCCTCACCCCCTCACCTCCTCACTAAGGAGGTGAGGGGATTGATATTCGTTTTCTATAACGGTTAGCAGAACTCATTCTCCTCTGTCATTCTGAACTCGGTTCAGAATCTCAAAGAGGAGACCCTGGAATCGAAGACCGTGATCCTGAAATAAATTCAAGATGACATGACTTGATTCAAGGCATGGTGAGATGTACGATCCAAGAATTTCTATCATGTCATTGATCGATACCCCGCCTGTAAGGACGGGAATTGGGGAATTGTTCGTTACTATTCGCTCTGTTCCCTATCATTCGTTTTATTCGTATTTATAATTTGAGGGAAAGCAATGGAAAAAGTTGAACTTCGAAAAAAAGATTTCATCACCAGCATCATTCTTATCTCTTTTGGAATCTTTATGGTCTTATATACTATTACCGTTATCCCCATGAAGGACAGCTATGGAGGGGTGATGAACATCTGGTTCGTTTCACCTGGCCTATTTCCGTTAGGCATCGGTATCCTCATCATCCTCATGGGAATCGTCCTGTGCAACAGGGCTATCAAAGATGGTGGAGCAAAGAAATTTCTTGAAGACCTCTCAAGCAGGAAAAAGGAATCTTCTGGGAAGACACTACGGCTTCTGGGCATTCTACTCGTCATATGTTCCTATGTCTACCTGAATATTCCTAGGATCGATTATTTTTTAAGCACAGTGTTCTGTTTGATGGTATTTATCTCCTTTTTCTACTTTGACAGCCGCGATATCCTGAAGAAACTTTTCATCTTTTATCTTGCCGGATGCATTCTCTTTTTTGTCCTCTTTCTTGCTGGAGTTGACAAACCACTCAACGAAGTTTTTCCCTATTTTATGGATATCCTGGTATTTCTGTTTCTTCTCGCCTATATATTTTATTCTTGGATTCTGGTTCGTGGAGATAAGATCCTTAAAAAGAGATTGAGGCTCACCTTTATCATGTCCATCGTTCCTTCTCTGGTTCTCATCCCCTCTTTTAAGTATCTTCTTCTTGTCCCGTTACCAGTTGAAGGAGCGTTTATAGAATTGATGAATATCGTCCGATATTCCTTCCTTTAACTATGAAGGGTTAGTGTGTAGAAAGTAATCAAAAGGAGTAGAAAACATGTTTATTCTCGAAAGAATCTTGGACTTCTATGTGACCGTCTTTCATTTAGCCTTTAGCCTGGAGAATTTGCTCCTCTTATTTGGTTCCACTATCCTTGGAATCATATTCGGCGCCATGCCGGGTCTGACGGCAACCCTGGGGGTAGGCCTGCTAACGACACTCACTTACGGAATCAATACAAGCGCCGCCATGATCACCCTCCTCGGGATGTACGTGGGAGCGATTTACGGAGGATCTTACGGCTCAATCTGTATCAACATTCCGGGAACGGCAGCGGCCGCTGCGACAGCGATGGATGGTTATCCTCTCGCCTGCAAGGGAGAGGCAGGAAGGGCCTTGGGGCTCACGACCACAGCATCGTTTATAGGGACGATGGTGGGAATGTTCTTTTTAGCAGTTTTCGCTCCTCTCATTTCAACCATGGCCCTCCAATTTACCTCCTTTGAATTCTTCCTCCTTGCCTTTTTCGGTATCATGATTAGTGGAGGGTTAACCGGTCAGGATCTCGTTTACAAAGGATGGATTGCGGGATTGATAGGGCTTTTTCTCTCAATCATCGGCAGAGATAATCTTCAATTTTTCCCACGGTTCACCTTTGGAATCTCGGAATTCGATGGAGGACTTGAGGTCGTCCCAGTCCTCATAGGCGCCTTCGGAATCCCTCAGATCATTCAGGTCATCAGGGATAAGTTATCGGTTGGAGAAGCCAAAAAATTTCAGCGTGTTCTCCCCGAATTGAAGATCATCTCCAAACACATTGGTACAATTGTTCGCTCTGCCTTGATTGGCGTGGGTATCGGGGCAGTGCCTGGAATCGGAGAAGACATTGCTGCATGGGTCTCTTACGGCGCAGCCAAGAAGGCGTCAAAACATCCGGAAAACTTCGGAAAAGGAGAGTATGCAGGCGTCATCTCGTGCGAGACGGGCAACAACGCCTGTATCGGTGGGGCAATTATCCCGCTCCTAACCCTTGGTATTCCAGGTAGTCCTCCTGCGGCCATGCTCCTGGGAGCCCTGATGATCCATAATGTGACTCCGGGTCCCATGATGTCCATCGAACACCCCCATTTTATCACGGAGATGACAGCGATTCTGTGTCTGGCTTCTTTCGCCATGTTCATCAGCGGCATCTTCCTGGCAAAACAGGTGGTGAAAGTTCTACGGATTCCACCTCCCATCTTTATGCCAATTGTCTTGGCTCTCTGCGTCATCGGTTCCTATGCCCTCGGAACGAAGGTTTTTAACCTTTACCTGATGGTACCCGTAGGGATTATCGCCTACTTTATGCAGACGATGGACTATCCTATTGCTCCCCTTGTCATTGGTGTCATTTTAGGTCCCATGGCTGATGAAAATCTTCGAAGAGCATTAATGGTTTCGCAGGGAAGTTTGTGGCCTATCTTCACTCGACCGGTTGCCCTGATGTTATTCTTGATCATTGTATGGATGTTCGTCAGCCAAACGCCTTTCTACAGAAGATTCACTGCTTGGTTAAAGAGCAAGATATTCAAACGGAAATCCATAGAAGGCACATTGTAAAACAAATGGAATATAGGCGTCTCGGCAGATCAGGTCTGAAAATATCCTCCTTGGTTCTGGGAACGTTGAATTTTGGAAACCCAACCCCCAAGGAAGAGGCTATTCAGATCATCGACCGGGCGATCGACGCCGGGATCAATCTCTTTGACTGTGCGGATGTCTATGCAGGGGGAGAGAGCGAAAGGATCCTTGGTAAGGCTCTTGCACGAAATGGAAAAAGAAAGGATGTCTTGATCACCTCAAAGGTATTCATGAGGACAGGCCCCGGACCCAATGATCTGGGAAACACGAAACATCATATCATCAATAGCTGTGAGGAAAGTCTGAGACGATTAAAGACAGACTATATTGATATCTATTTTCTCCATCGGACAGATTTCGATGTCCCTCAGGAGGAATCATTAGGAGGTCTTGATCTTTTGATTAGACAAGGAAAAGTAAGGTATGTCGGCAGTTCAACTCATCCAGCATGGAGAATTGTTGAAGCCCTCATGACCGCTGATCGCTACCACTATCCAAAATTTATTTGTGAACAACCTCCCTACAATCTATTGGATCGTCGGATTGAAAATGAGATCGTCCCCATGTGCCAAGCCTATGATCTCGGCCTCATCACCTGGTCGCCACTGGCACAAGGGGTTTTAGCTTGTAGATACAGAGACCCATTAAAACTTCCAGAAGGAAGTCGAGGTGCTTTAAAGAATGTCTATGCAGAACGCATTACAGAGAAGGGAATCGAGGTCAGTTTCGAGTTGGCTAAAAAGGCAGATGAAAAAGGTTGCACTGTTGCTCAACTTGCCGTGGCTTGGGTTTTGAGCCAACCAGGAATTACGAGTGCGATTATCGGCCCTAGAAATCTGGAACAATTTGAAGAATTGTTACCTTCTGTGGGCATTCAATTGGATGAACCTGATTTAAAATTTTGCGATGCATTGGTTCCTCCTGGGACATATGTATCCAATCACTTCAATACATCGAACTGGATGAAATAATATCTGATCACCGAGGACTTAAATTGAGCGAGATTCTTTCAATCAGCACCTCTGCCTATGATGGCTATGAATTTCCGGTCATCCTTAAAGAAATATCCTGGCTCGGGGCAAGTTACGTCGAATTGGCCTTCATCCAGGGTTACATGGATCCCTTTGATGAAGATTATTTTTCTGAAATGAATGCTAAAATGATTCATGGGCTTTTATCTGATACGGGCCTATCCTGTTTTGCCTTCTCCGCACACATGGATCTTGCTGGAAAAGGAGCGGTGGACATTTTTAAAAAAAGAATGGTATTTGGGAAAACGGTTGGAGCAAAAATCATCATTACGAATGCTGCTCCAAGATCTCAAGAGAAAGAATTCATTGAGAACATTCTGGTATTGGCCGACATTGCAAAATCATTGGATATGATCATTGCCTTGGAGAATCCCGGGGATGGGAAAGAGAATGTCGTTAACTCAGGAGAGACGGGTGCCTCCATCATTAGGCACATTGCTTCAGATTGGGTGAGGCTTAATTACGACTTCGGGAATGTGATTTCCCATTTCTTTGAAAGGTTAAGACCTGAAGAGGATTTTATCTATGCCTTACCCTTTTCTGCCCATCTCCATATCAAGGACGTGAAATCAAACGGCCAGGGGTGGTCTTTCGTTGAAATTGGGAAAGGTTCGATCGACTATTCTTTTATCTTAAAAACGTTGGCATCAAAATATCCGCAAATACCGATAAGCTTAGAGATCCCCTTAAGGATTACCCGAGATCGAGATGCTTCGCCCAGACGGGCGGCTTCACCTTTACCCCTTGATGAAATTCGAAATGTCCTGAAAGGATCTCTCAATTATGTAAAAGGGATCATCGAAAACAGGGTTGGAACGAATTGCAATGCATGAATTTATTTGAATCATGCTGAAAGGAGCACGAACGATGGATGAACTGATTATTTGTGTGGCGCCTTATCCTGGAGAAAAACAGGTGGAGAAATTCCCTGGAAAGATGGATGTTGCAGAGGAGGTCATTCGCTCCTATCACGCAGGGGCCTCCAT
>Ga0315278_10003693_pt1 | contig 13732 bp, 10 predicted proteins | sample YL17G06_0_MG_FD_203880 | JGI IMG/M metagenome (GOLD analysis project Ga0315278, IMG submission 203880) | Sediment microbial communities from Yellowstone Lake, YNP, Wyoming, USA - YL17G06_0 | ecosystem: Environmental > Aquatic > Freshwater > Lake > Sediment | place: USA: Wyoming | collected...
CGTAGGCCACCAGAGAATCCGTCAACGCCGAAGGAGTATTACTTGGCCAATCGCTGGAGGCTGGACGCTAATCTTGGCAAGCACTTTATTGAGCTCATGGTTCCGTAACCGCCTCCGGTACAGCAGTAAAGGGGCGAACAGGATAGACGCGGCGGAGTGCGTGGGGATCGGCGTGCGCGTGGATGATATCACGTGGAGGGGGTTCTTTCCGAGGCTCGGCGTCGCCGCTACCAATCCAGCTTCTCCCTCCCCGGCAACCCCGGAAACTTGTTATGCGGCTCCGTCTGGTACCAGAACGCCGTCGATGAGATGTCGTCGTTGAGTTGGAGGTATCGCCCGCCTTCTTGCCAGCCCAATGCCTGGATCGTCACCTTCAGGTCCTTCTCAAACCGGATCGGGTCGGCGATGTGCCACCGGTAGAGGCTGAATCGCTGGCCGACCTCATACGCTTTGTCCGGCGGAATCACCTGAACCAGACCCGCATAGGGCGTGGAAAACGTCTGGTAGAGTTTTGTGGCGCGGTTCTCGAAGTTGTAGGAGCCGCAGAAGTAGTCTTCGGTGCCGGTGCCGGCGATCGTGGGGAATTCCTTGTCGCCGTCCATGAAGAACTTGATCTCGCCTTCGCCCCACCAGCCGGGGGAGTGGACTTCCCAGGCCATGTACGTCCCGACGTAGTGGCCTTTGCCTTTCACGCCGTCCAGGATCGTGTAAAGCCCCTTCTGCTTGACCGGGTCCTCCCGGCGAAACTGCGCGTGCAGATACCCGGCGTCCGCGGGGACCTTGGCCAACGCGTAGTCGATCTGGTAGTAGACGGTCATCTGCTGTTCATCGAGGTTTTCCATCGTGATGCGCGCTTTCTTGCGGAACGGCATCGGCCAGTAGCAGTTGAACGCGCTGCCGGGATTCACGCAGACGGCCAGCGAGTTCACCTGCGCGTACGAGCCCAGAGCGCACGAGAAAAAATCGCCGACCGGCACCTCGATCGAAGGCTCGGCCTCGTCGTCCCAGTAGAACCGCAGGATCGAATGCCGCCAGTTCCCCGTCGGCGTCATCCAGATATGCTGGATGGCGCCCGGCCCGGTGATCTCGGCCAGCGTGAAGGTCGTCTTGGCCTTGATGACGACGAACGGCGAGACCTTCCACCCTTGGCCCAGCTCCCGGGCGGCGTTCTTCGCCGGCCCATCCACCGACATCGCGGCTTTGCCTTTCTCGCCGGTGAAATTCTCCGGGCAGATGGAACGCGTCTGAGCGTCGGAGAGCATCGCCAGTGTCGACAGCGAGTTCGTCGCGCCGCTGTGGCTGCCGGAATTGCAGGCCGGTAGGCCCAAGAACAAGACAGAACCCAGAAGACAGAAGACAGACGAAGTACCGAGGTCGCGAAGTGATTTCATGGGCATGGTTCTCCTTATGCACAGAGAAGCGAAGAAGCTGACGCCAGCGATCAGACGGGCCATCAGTATATTGACCTCCGGGCCGGCTGAGAACAGCGCCGCGGGGTTCTACCGGGGTGGTCAACAGCGCCCCCGGCGCGCCCCGCGTGGCGGCGCGACCGCAGGTCCGCCCCCTTTCATCCCACAACAGAACCTTGGGTGCTTCACTCTGGCACACCCAAGGCGAACGGCTTGCGCGTTTTCTGGGGGTCAATCCACAGGCCCGCCGAGCGCTTCGTGAACGGAGCGAGGCGCTGAGACGACCAGGTTGCCATCAAAGAGGCGTATCGAGGCCTTTCCGCCATTCTGCGTCCAGACGTCGGGGGATACCGTGGCGACGATGAGCTCGAGAAGCTGCTCGCTCTTGGGCGCCTGATCGGGGTTGCGGCCCATCTGGTTGGTGTTGGCGTTCGGCGCGAAGGAGTTCAGCGTCGTGCCGCGGTCGTTGCCCCGTTGGCTGGTGTATCGGCTCGTGCCTGAGTTGCCTCGATTGTTGCGGCTGGAGTTATTGTAGTTGCTGCCGGAGTTGGAGGAGTCGGTGTTCGAGGTGAACTCAGGGAACGCAACGGCTTCGAGCGGTTCCGCCAGCAGATCCTGCACCGGGTACACCACAACAATCATCTGACTATCGGCCAGCTCGCGCGTCGTCACCTCGATCAGGCCCTCCTCGCGGTAGAAGGTGAGGTCGGTTGTTCCGGCGGCCTCGCTGAGAACGAGCTTGAGGGCCTGGCGCAGGGTGACCTTCTGGAGTTTGAGATTGATCACCGTGTCGCGTGTGACGCCGGCGGCATCGAGCCCCTTCCAGTTGACATGGATCGTCTCGCCGCTCACATCGCGCAGGAACGCCACCGCGTCGCCCAGCGTCACGTTCCTGAAATCGACAAGCGGGAGCGTCTGGTCCATTGCGGCCTTGGCCTTGGTGTTGCCCGCGGGCGAAGCCGCCCACATGTTCGAGCTGAGGCCCAGAGCGATCATCACTACGAAGCCGAGTCGTGTTGTGTGGAGCATAGGTGCCTCTCAATAATGTGAAACAAACTCGCGTCGCTCCCAAAGGCGGAAGCCGGCGTGTGAGCCACTATTATTGATGAGGCGGGGCAGCAATGGTTCAGAAATCCGGCGTTTTTTTTTGCTTCAAGTGCGTAGCGGCGAGACCGCAGGTCCGCCCCCTTTCCTCTCAGCAGAAACCCCTGGCTCCCTGGTGTCCTCCCCGAAGCCCAGGCGTACCCCGCCGCCGCCGTTTTGCCTTGCCTGGAGCGTAGCCGTATGCTCTCGGCGTGCCATGGGTGTCGCTTTGTCAGGTCGATGAGTTGGCTGAAGGGCGCGGAAAGTACGTCGAGATCGGCCGCTTCCAGCTGGCGGTCTTCCTGGACCAGGGCAAGCCCTACGTGATAGACAACCGGTGCCCGCACGCGGGAGGTAGTCTGTCGGGCGGCGAGGTCCACGACGGGCACGCCGTCTGCCCCTGGCATCAATGGGCATTCGGGCTGGAGACCGGGCAACTGCGCGGCCGGCCGGGGGTCAGAATCCGCGTCCACAAGGCGCGTCTGCACAAGCGAGCGGACAAGCCGGATTTGGTTCAGGCCGAGTTGCCGATCTTGTAGCCGGACGACCTACTCTGGATTTCTTTCCACCTACTCTGGACCACTGGCCCGCGCAGACAATCAGCCGGCCCTGACGGGGCCGGCTTGGACCGCCCAGCCAACAATTTTGCGCGATCGCACATCTTCCCAACAGGTGAGCCACGGGCGACTTCTCCGAGGCGCTCAAGGCGGTGCTGGGGCCGGATGCCCCAGGATTGTCGGCCACCAGCGTGGTTCGGATGAAGGCGATCTAAGCGAGAGAATGGGGCGAGTGGAGCCAGCGTTCGCTGGGCGGCAAGCGAGACGGGTACTTCCGGGCCGAGGGGATTCACTTCAACATCCGCCTGGAGGACGAGGACAATAGGCGCGAGAGCGAGCCCTCATGGAAAGATCTGCTGTTGAGCGTGAAGGCAAGAGGCCTGAGATATGGCGTGTCTGAACCAGGCGAGTTCCTGCTCACCATCGCGGGTACGCCCTACGGATTCTCCTCAAACTCGCGCATTCCCTCCTCGATGCGCTCGCCCGCGCCCTGCTTGAGGAGGATGTGCTTGGCCAGTTCGAGGCGGTTGATGACCTGATCCATGGCAGCGGGTCGTTTCTCCGGCCTGCTGGAGATGCACTCCATAACGAGGTTGGAGAGGGCGAGGGGGACGGTTTTGTTGTAGTCGAGGGGGGTCTGGATGCGCGTATCCAGGAGGAAGCTGTGGTCGCCGCGGTCCACGGTGTAGAGGGTGGGGATGTTGTGGCCTGTGATGCACCAGTAGACGGTTGCTCCGAGGTTGAAGATATCGGTGCGGTGGCTGACGGGCTTGCGTTTGACCTGTTCGGGGGCGATGTAGTCGGGCGTGCCCTGGATGCGCTCTTTGACGGTTCCGATCTTGCAGCTCTGGCCGAAGTCGATGATCTTGACGGCGCCGGCATCGTTTCTCAGAATATTATTAGGTTTTATATCGCAATGTACATACCCCATGGTGTGCATGGCCTGAAGGCCTTGCGCGGTCTGGATGAACGTATCGACGGTTTCGAGGAGGTTCTTCGGTGGGCGGACGTCGAGGGCCTTGCCGTCGAAGAGTTCCATGAGCAGGAACGCCTCGGTGACCTTGATGAGGAGAGTCTTGACGACTTTGAGCTCGTAGCTGCGGCGAAGGTTGGGGTGGGTGAACTGGCGACTGATTTCGAACTCGGCCTGCATCTGCTCGACGAAGCGAATGTCCTTGGCATCGGTGCGCAGGACATGCTTCAGGGCGTACACCTGGTGGGTCACCGGGTCGCTCACCGCATAAATGACGCTGCCGGCGCCTTCTCCGAGGCGTTCGAGCACGTGGTAGTGGAGTATCGTCTCTGGCATCGAGTCACTTCATCATAGGCGGAATCATGGGCTCAAGGGCCCGAAGGCGCCTCCTCATGCCGACAACGCAACCGCCGCCGCTTCTTCAGTCAGAAGCGATCCGTCAACCGCCCGCAGGCCTTCCTGGCCAATTGCACCTTGACTCCATCGACACTCAGTCCGTTGTTCTTGTCTTCGCTCCTGTTATAGCACTCTGCAAACCAACCGTTGCCCCCGGGGAAATCCATTGGGACACATTAGAAGAAAATCGCGTCTCAGGCAAGACGGCGGGTAGGCGGACGTGGGGAGGGGCAGGGCAGACGCACTTGGGAGCGGAATGGGGCGTGCGAAGGGAGTGAAGCGCTAACCCGGCTATCTCAGCGCCGAGCACAAGAACCTAAAATCGCGATGGCCCGGCCTCCGCTAGACTCCGGGGTTAGAGAAAGAACCCATAGCACGGAAGCAAGGCCATGCACGCGACCGACGGCAACACACCGTCGGTCGGCTTTTCCAGTCTCGGACGACGCTCCGTTGAGGCGCCGTTTGATGGGGACATGCTCACCCGCGACGCCGGGACCATGCCGCGGCGCGAGGCCGAGGGGAAACGGGGCCTGACGGGGATAGGGCACGGGGCAAGGCGCCCGTGCCAGGTTCAATGCGTGTAGCCTGGGTTTGCCCCTGGGGCGGGCACAGGTTCATGGCGCGCAGATCCGCTCCGGGATGCTCTGGGCGTACGTCGACAGCCGTACGCGTGAACGAACGCCAGCCCGCTTGCGGAGCACATAACAACCCTATAAGATGCCTGGCACTATGGGGTCTCACAGAGACTGCACCGCGCGCAGAGCCGAAGCATGGCTAGATGTCATGTGCTTTGCCGACAGTGAGTTACGTCGGGCACGGCAGGATGCGCGGCGTCTTTGGCCCACGGACCATAAGGCCCCAAGCGGCTTGGAGCCCCGCAACGTACGTGACTCGCTCGTTTCGCCGGGGATTATCTCACTGGCTCGACTGGCAACACGTTGCCTTCGGTCGGCCATTCGTCTTCGAGGAATCGGTTATGACAACGGCAGCGCAGGTACCTTCCCAGAACAATGTTCTCGATGGCAATCTCAGACTCATGAACCGATGGTGGGCCGTCGTGGGGGCCATCCTGATGCAACTATGCCTGGGCGCCATCTACGCCTGGTCAGTGTATACGCCCCTTCTGGTCAAAGCGGGCTGGAGTAAGACTCAGACGCAGGCGGTGTTCTCGCTGGGCCTGGCGACGTTCGCGGTGGTGATGGTGATCGCCGGGCAGTTCCTCCCGCGCCCCGCGGTCGGACCTCGCAAACTGGCTGTGGCATCAGGGATCGTGCTTGGCGCGGGCTACATGCTGGCTGGGCTGCTGGGGGGCGAGAGTTTCTGGGTGACCTTCCTCTGCGTGGGGTTCCTGGGCGGCGCGGGCATCGGGCTGGGCTATGTCGTGCCCATCGCCGTCGGCATGAAATGGTTCCCGGACAAGAAAGGCTTGATCACAGGCTTGGCGGTCGCTGGCTTCGGGTTTGGCGCCACGCTCTGGATGACGATGGCCGACAAGCTCGGCGCGCTGGGCGGCGGTCATCTGCTGGCCACCCTTGGCCTGTCCAAGACCTTTCTGGTCTACGGCATCGCCTACCTTGTGCTGGTTTTGATCGGCAGCATATGGATGGTGTTCCCTCCGGACGGGTGGAAGCCCGCGGGCTGGACGCCTCCCCCACCTAAGCCGGGGCACATCGCGGTCGCGGATTTGTCCGCCTCACAGATGCTCGCGACGGTGCAGTTCTACATGATCTTTCTGTGTTTTGTATTCGGCGCGGGGGCAGGACTCATGAGCATCGGGCTGATGAAGCTTTTTCCGATGCCCGCGCTGATGGACGGCGGCCTGACCAGAGAGGAAGCCAGCGCGGTGGCCACCATGGCCATGGCCGTTTGCTTCGCGCTGGCCAATGGCATCGGTCGCATCGCCTGGGGGATCATCAGCGACAAGATAGGCCGCAAAGCCTCCATCATCATCATGATGTTGACCCAGGGCGTCTTCGTCATCCTGTTCCAGTGGATGGCGGGCAGTCCCTGGACTCTTTACCTCTTTGCAGTGCTGATCGGCTTCAACTTTGGCGGGAACTTTGCCCTGTTCCCGACGCTGACAGCCGACACGTTCGGCCTCAAACGCGTCGGGCAGAACTACGCGTGGGTTTTCCTGGCGTACGGCATCGGGGGCATCTTCGGCCCCATGCTGGGCGGGAAGCTGGGCGATCTGAAGAACTTTGGGCTGGCGTTCACCATTTGTGGCATCCTGTGCCTGGTCGCCGGCATGATCATCGTCGGCGTCAGGACACCGCAGGTCAGACAATCTGTTTGACTGGGCTGATGACCGGCGTCGGCGTGTAAGAGTCTGGCTGTTGTGCACGGTTTCTGTGACAGTTCAGGTTCCGGCAGTATTGGCATGACTTATCGTCCAATCCGGAGACCAGCAGTTCATATCCTTCAACATCATAAGGAGTTGCTCGAATGACAACCTCGACGACGGACACAACGAAAGGCGCACCTGAGGGCAGAGTCATACCTCCGCCCCCCGGGTTTGCAGCCAAGGCACACATCAGCTCGTCCCTCCAATACGAGCGTATGTACAAGAGCTCTATTGAGGACCCCGAGGCCTTCTGGGGCGATATCGCTCAGAGCTTCGTCTGGCAGAAAAAGTGGGACAAAGTGCGCGATTACAGCTTCGGCGATCCCGTGGACATCAAGTGGTTCGTCGGCGGCAAGACCAACCTTTGCTGCAACGCCCTTGACCGGCACTTGGACAAGCGCGGCAACCAGACCGCGCTCATGTGGGAAGGCAACACGCCCGGCGAGGACGCCAAGTTCACCTACCGCCAACTCCACACGGAAGTCTGCAAGTTCGCGAACGTTCTGAAGTCCCTCGGCGTCAAGAAAGGCGATCGCGTCTGCCTTTTCCTGCAGATGATCCCCGCGTTGCCCATTGCGATGCTCGCCTGTGCGAGAATCGGCGCCATTCACTCCGTCGTTTTCGGCGCCTTCAGCGAAGACTCGCTCAGAGACCGCATCCAGGACTCCGAGTGCAAGATCCTCGTCACCCAGGACACCGCCCTCCGCGGCGTCAAGGCTGACATCCCCATGAAGGCCAAGGCCGACAAGGCCCTGGCGCAGTGTCCGAGCATCCAGAAGGTCGTCGTCGTCCGCCGCACGGGCCACGAGGTCCCCATGACACAAGGCCGCGACCTCTGGTGGGATGAGGCCATGGCCAAAGCCTCACCCGTCTGCGAACCCGAATGGGTCGACGCCGAAGATCCCCTCTTCATCCTGTACACCTCCGGCTCGACCGGCAAACCCAAAGGGGTCATGCACACGACCGCCGGCTACATGGTCTTTGCCGCTATCTCCTTCAAGTACATCTTCGATTACCACGACGGCGACATCTGGTGGTGCACCGCCGACATCGGCTGGGTCACTGGGCACACCTACATCGTCTACGGTCCGCTCTGCACGGGCGCCATTTCGATCATGTTCGAAGGCGTCCCGAACTACCCCGACGCCGGCCGCTTCTGGGATGTCATCGACAAGTACAAGGTCACGCAGTTCTACACCGCCCCCACCGCCATCCGCGCACTGATGCGTGAGGGCGAAAGCCACATCACCAAACGCAGCCTCGCCAGCCTGAGGCTCCTCGGGTCGGTGGGCGAGCCGATCAACCCCGAGGTCTGGCTCTGGTACTGGAAGCACATCGGCAAAGAGCGTTGCCCCGTGGTCGATACGTGGTGGCAGACTGAAACCGGCGGCATCCTCATCACCCCGCTTCCGGGCGCGCATGCTCTCAAGCCCGGCAGTGCCTCCAGGCCCTTCTTTGGCGTGGAACCCGTCATTCTCCGCGACGACGGCTCAGAATGCGCCCCGGGGGAGAGCGGCAAGCTCTGCATCCGCTCCGCCTGGCCAGGCATCGCCCGCACGACTTGGGGGGACCACGAACGGTTCACCGACACCTACTTCCGCACGTACCCGGACGTCTACTTCACTGGCGACGGCTGCCGTAAGGACCTCGACGGCGACTACTGGCTCCAGGGCCGCGTCGATGACGTCATCAACGTTTCCGGACACCGCCTCGGCACCGCGGAAGTGGAAAGCGCGCTTGTCTCGCACCCCGCCGTCGCCGAGGCCGCTGTGGTAGGCTTCCCACACGACCTCAAGGGCCAGGGCATTTACGCCTACGTCACCCTCAAGACCGGCTTCCAGGCATCCGACGTGCTCAAGAAGGAACTCGCCGGCCACGTGCGCAAGGTGATCAGCCCCACCGCGACGCCCGACGTCATCCAGTGGGCGCCGGGGTTGCCCAAAACCCGGTCCGGTAAGATCATGCGCCGAATTCTGCGCAAGATCGCGGAGAATGAACTTGGCAGCATCGGCGACACCAGCACCCTTGCCGATCCCACAGTTGTCGAGGATCTCGTGAAGCATCGCCACACGACCTGACCCCCCGCGATCAGTTCCCTCACCTCGGAAACGCGTGTGCCGCAGCCTGATGAGCTGCGGCACACGTATTGTGTGTCAGGCGTGTTGTGCGTCTACGAGGTGAAAGCCCTGTACAGGGCGAGATGAGCCGGACTGTCTGTTAAAGCAGTGGCTGCCGCCGCAAGGCCGGCCCGTATTCCGATTCAGCGAGGCCCGAACCGATCGGGTCCTTAGGTGTGGTCCTTGCGGGCCAGTGGATGGTCGTGGACGCGAGGCCTCGCAACGATTCAGGCCCCAGGGTACCCCCTGCGCCCCAGGGCGCAAGCGCAACGATTCGATATCAGGCCCAATGCGGTCGCCCTGGCGTGGGATGCCACTTGAGAGTCTCCGGCTGGTTTCGTGCGCCGCGGCAGTTACCATTGGGGGAACGCGATCCCGTGACTCAACCGGATGAACGCCTATGAGAGAGCAGACTACCGGGAGGATGCATCGGCGGGAGTTCTTGAGGCGAGGCGCAGCGGCGACGAGCCTGCTGGCGGCGCCGTGGCTCGCTGCGTCGTCGGCGCGAGGCGCGGAGGGGGTCGCGCCACCGAGCGAACGGATCACCATGGGTCTGATTGGCAGAGGCCTGATGGGCAGCGGGCATCTCCGCCGGTTGGTGGGCGATTCGGGCGTCCAGGTGCTGGCGGTGTGCGATGTGGACCGAGAGCGGCGGGAGGCGGGCAAAGCCGTGGTGGAGCAGGCCTACGCCGCCGAGCGGGCCAGCGGCACGTACAGAGGGTGCGCGGCATATAACGACTACCGCGAGCTTCTGGCAAGGCCGGACATCGACGCCGTGGTGATCGTCACGCCGGATCACTGGCACGCGTTGCAGTCGATTGACGCGGCCAAAGCGGGGAAGGACGTTTACTGCGAGAAGCCGATCTCGATGACGATCCAGGAAGGCCGGCAGGTGGTGGAGACCATACGCCGCTACGGGCGTGTCTTCCAGACGGGGACACAGTACCGCTCGATACCGACGATCCGGCGGGTCGTTCAGTTCGTCCGCGATGGCGGGCTTGGCAAGATCAGGTCAGCTTTCACCATCATGGACCCGTTGAACGGCTTCATCAGGACGGAGAGGTTCAGCCGGTATGCGCGGGTGGTGGATGCGGATGTGACGGGCACGTCGTACACTCCGCTGGAGTTTCCTCTTCCAGGGGAGGCGGTGCCGGACGGGCTGGACTGGGACCTGTGGGTGGGGCCGGGGCCGCGTTATCCGTACAACAGTCTATACCATATTAACCCTTCGCCGGGCGTGGTGCCGTGGTCGTTCAGCGGCGCATTCGGGCTGGCCTCAATCACGTGGCACCTGTCGCACAGCACGGACGTGATTCAGTACGCGCTCGGCATGGAAAACAGCGGGCCGGTGGAACTGATTCATCCGAGCAGCGGAGCGTACCCGACGTTGACGTGCAGGTATGCGAACGGAACGCTGCTGCACCTGGTCGATCACTGGGGCGTTGCAAGGGACGTGTACAAGGCTGTGCCGGCGACGGCGAAGCTGACCGGACTTTTCGGGGGCATACTCGTCGGCGAGCGCGGATGGATCACGTCGATGTCGAGCGGCGGCCCCATCGAAGGCGGCCCCGAAGAGGTTCTCCGGGCGGCCGTTCTGCCCACCCGCGAGGTCAACATCGGGGCCAACGACCATCACGCGAACTGGTTCGAGTGCATTCGCAGCCGCAGGCAGCCGAGCTGCAACGAGGAGATCGGGCACCGCTCCGCGTCGATCGGGCATCTGGGCATGATTGCGTACAAGCTGCGGCGGTCGCTGAAATGGGATCCGGTGAAGGAGGAGTTCATCGGCGACGACGCGGCCAACCGGCTGCGGGCAAGGGCTATGCGCGAGCCGTGGCGAATGTGATCGGCGGCGGCATCGGGGTGGGTTGTCTGGGCCAAACACAGGAGGTGCGATGTGAAGTCTTCCAGTGGAATCCGATTGCTGCCGTGGATGCTGCTGCTGGTCGCGGCGGCTGAGCCCGCGGCGCAGCCGATCGTGAAAGACGCATCGGAGCGGGCGAAGATCGAAGCCGCCTTGCCGAGCAAGGCTCTTGCCGAGCCGCGTAAGGGGCGAAAGCTCCTCATTTTCAACCTCAACGTCAACTACGGCGGGCATCCGTCGGCGGCGCATGCGAGCTACGCCTTCAGCCTGATGGGCGAGAAGACGGGAGCGTTTGCGACTGTGATCAGCCGCGACGCGTCGGTCTTCAAGCGAGAAAGCCTCAGGCAATTCGACGCCGTTTTCCTGAACAACACCGTCGGGAATCTCTTCGAGGACCCGCAGTTGAGGCAGAGCCTGATGGAGTTCATTTGCGCCGGCGGCGGTCTGCTCGGTGTTCACGGGACTTCGGTCGCCTTCACACAATGGCCTGGCGCGAAGGAGGACTGGCCGGAGTTCGGCGTCATGATCGGCGCGCGGGGCGCCAACCACCGCAACAGCGACGAGCACGTCTTCATTAAGCTCGATGATCCGGAGCATCCACTGAACCAGGCGTTTGGCGGCAAGGGGTTCGACTACCGCGACGAGTTCTTCCGGGTACACGAGCCGTATTCGAGGGATCGCGTGCGCGTGCTGTTCAGCATCGACATGGGGAAGACGGACGCAAGCGAGGGAGGAGCGGCCCGGGGCAACGCATTCCGGTCCGACAATGACTATGCTCTGGCATGGGTCCGGAACTACGGCAGAGGCCGCGTGTTCTACTGCACGATTGCACACAACCCATCGGTGTTCTGGGACCCGCAGATGCTCAGGTTTTACCTCGGCGCGATTCAGTTTGCTCTGGGCGATCTGCCGGCGCCGACCACGCCGAGCGGGAGGTTGACGCGGGCCATTCGCGCCCAGGAGAAGCTGGGCTGGCGCCTGGGCATCGAGGCGGGCGTCTTTCAGAAGTCCACGGTGTTCGAGGCGATCGACAGCACGGCCAAGCTGGGGCTCCTGTACATCGGCGGCCTGAGTTCGCAGAAGGTCAGCCGGGAGATAACCAGCGATTTCGGCCCTGAGCTTTCGGATGATGTGCTCCGGCAGGTCCGGATGAAGCTGGACGGCGCCGGCGTACGTCTGCTGACCTATCACGTCCGCCAGATGCCCGGTGACGAAGCGGGGTGCCGGAGGGTGTTTGAGTTCGCGCGGAAGATGGGCATCGAGACTCTGATCTCCGAGCCCACGCCGGAATCGCTGGGTCTGATCGAGAGATTCTGCGATGAGTACGACATCAGGCTGGCCATTTATGGTCGCGATGGGAATGTCTGGCCAGATTCCTGGGACCCCGATGCAGTCCTGAGGGTTTGCCAGGGCCGGAGCAAACGCATTGGCGTGTGCGGGGATCTCGGCCAGTGGATGCAGAAGGGCGTTGACCCCATCAAGGCAATCAGGTTGCTCAAGGATCGCCTGATCACGGTGCGGATGCACGACCGGAACCAGTTGGGCAAGGACGGCCAGGCCGTGCCCTGGGGCACTGGCGTAGGACAGACCGGGCAGTTCGTGAGGGAAATGCGAGCACTTGGCATAGCGCCCACGATGTTCGCCGTGGAGGACTCGCGCGAGGCGGCCGAGGCGATGCCAGAGATTGGGCGGTGTGTCGAGTTCTTCAACAAGGTCGGCATGCAAATGGCAGAATGAAACGGCCTTCCGCGAGGGAAGATGAGAGACAGAACCGGCGGAACTCGTGCCATCTTCGGCATCGCCGCGACGCTGATCGTCGCGGCCTGGGCGATGGGAGCGGAACGCCGGATCGAGGTCGATGTCAGTGTTCGGCAGGTTGCGCGGTACGCGAAGGTGGAGATGACGTTGCGCGTCGAGGCGGCGTGTCAGAACCCCTACGACCCCGACGAAGCGGACGTGCGAGTCGAGCTGACAAGCCCTTCGGGCCGAAAGCTGACGGTACCCGCCTTTCACTACCAGGACTTTGAGCGGCGGGCGCTGAGGCGGGGCAACAGCAGCAAATGGCTCTATCCGGTCGGAGCGCCGACATGGAAGGCGAGATTCGCTCCGACGGAGGTGGGGACATACAAGGGCGTCGCTGTTCTGGCCGACCGGCTTGGCTGGGCGCAGTCGCAGCCGATCACTTTCGAATGCGCGCCCTCGGCGAGCAGGGGATTCGTGCGGGTGGCCAGCGGCGATCGGCGGTACCTGGCATTCGATGACGGCACGCCGTTCTTCGCCATCGGGCAGAACGTCGCGTTCGTGTACAACTCATACGCCACGATCGAGAAGGTCCGCAAGCTGGGCGGGAATGGAGCGAACTTCGCGCGCGTCTGGGCTTGTGCGGAGGATTGGGCGATGGCCATTGAAGCCCGCAAGAGCGCGTGGGGCCGCTCGTGGGCATGGGATCCGCCCATCGTCGCGATGCCGGATCGTGGGGGATTCCATTCCAGCAAGCTGTGCCTCAAGCTGAGCGGCGAGGCCGGCGTCAGGATCACGCTGTCTCCGTCGCACCCGGTTTCGCTGCGGACCAGTGGTGGCTGCCGGAGGTGGCATTCCGGCTGACCGCCACGGGGTCCGCGTGGCTGCGGGACCTCTCGGTGCAGGAAGCCGGGGGTGGGCCGGGGCACATCCAGGACCTTCACGACGGGGGGCTTCCATGCGGCGTCCGCATCGAATGCGTAGGGCCACTGGGTTGGATCGAGGCCGGAATCACGAGTCTTCTGGTAATCCTCCTCGTTCGTGAAGCACATCTGTCGCACGCGTTGGAAGAGCGGATGAAGGTTAGGGTGGGGAGGGGAGGTTGGCGCGGAGGGATTCTACATGGGCGGCGTCTTTTTCGGCGTCGGGGTGGTTGAGTTCGCGGAGGTAGTCAACGTAGAGCTGCATGGCGGGGATGGCGGCGGGGAGGTTGCCTTGCTTGGCGTACTCATCGCCGAGGTTCCAGCTT
>Ga0315278_10003695_pt1 | contig 13727 bp, 11 predicted proteins | sample YL17G06_0_MG_FD_203880 | JGI IMG/M metagenome (GOLD analysis project Ga0315278, IMG submission 203880) | Sediment microbial communities from Yellowstone Lake, YNP, Wyoming, USA - YL17G06_0 | ecosystem: Environmental > Aquatic > Freshwater > Lake > Sediment | place: USA: Wyoming | collected...
AAAATTTCTTATAAAAGTATTAGTATTCATTATCAGCCAAATAAATACGCCTGTGGCGTTTAATACTTGTAATGAAATCCCGACTTTGCTATAAACCGAGGCATCTTAAACCAACTTTATGGAGAAAATGATATGCTTACGGCACTTGAGCAGTATGACCCGCAAATATATGAACTTATCAGGCAGGAAGGCGCGCGTCAAAGCGCCTGTGTGCGACTCATCCCATCCGAAAACTACGTCTCCAGGGCGGTAATGCTGGCAAGCGGAAGCTGCCTGACCAACAAATACGCCGAAGGATACCCCGGCAAACGATACTACGAAGGACAACAGATTACAGACCTTATCGAAACGGTCGCCCGACAGCGGGCCAAAAAGATATTCAAGGCCGACCACGCCAACGTCCAGCCATATTCCGGCTCGGTGGCGAACTTAGCGGCTTATCTTGCGCTGATAAAGCCCGGCGATACGATTATGGGGCTTGCGCTACCTCACGGCGGACACCTCACCCACGGCTGGAAAGTCAGCTTAACGGGCAAGATTTTCAACTCTATGCAGTATGGCGTCAGCGCAGAAACGGGCAGGTTCGACTATGACCAGATTCGAGACCTGGCGAAGAAAAACAAGCCCAAAATCATAATCTCCGGCTGCACCGCTTATCCGAGAGAAATCAATTTCGAGATATTCGGCGACATCGCCAAAGAGGTAGGCGCATATCACGTCAGCGACATTGCCCATATCTCCGGCTTAGTCGTCGCGGGTATTCACAAAAGCCCCGTCCCCTACGCCGACATCGTTTCAACAACGACGCACAAGACGCTGCGAGGCCCGAGAGGCGGAATGCTGCTGTGCAAAGCCGAGCACGCCGACAAGGTCGATAAGGCCGTATTCCCCGGAATCCAGGGCGGCCCGCATATGCACACAATTACCGCGATTGCCGTAGCGCTGGCCGAAGCCGACACGCCCGAGTTCGTCGCTTACGCAAAACAGATTGTCAAAAACGCAAAGGCGATGGCTGAAAAACTCCTCGAATGCGGCTTTAATCTCGTCTCGGGCGGCACCGACAATCACCTGATTCTCATTGATTTGAGAAACAAAAATATCCCCGGCAAAAAACTCGCCAAGGCGCTGGACAGGGCCAGAATCGAGACCAACTATAACACCGTCCCCAACGACCCGGCTCCACCGGCAAACCCAAGCGGATTGCGGCTCGGAACGCCCTCTATAACCACACGCGGTATGAAGGAAGAGCAGGCCAGGCAAATCGCGGAGTTCATAAACAAAGTCGCCGAGAACGTCGACAACGAATCGGTTATCGAGCAGGTCGCCAAGGACGTGCTGCTAATGTGTTCACAGTTTCCGGTGCCTGAACACTTCATTATTCCCAACAAAGATAATCGCGTCATCGGCCATTGATAATTGATAATCGATTATTGATGATTGACTTAGGCAGCCCGATTTAAATCGGGACGATAGTTTGCAAATAATCAATTATCAATAATCAATAGAAAATGGGTGTGTGCAGGGATGCGCGAAAGTCCACTGAAAATAGCTGTCCTGGGTCTGAACGACACGGGCAGGTTGATGCTCGAAGCGGTAAAAGGTCTCGACTGCTTCACCATTGCGGCCGTAGCGGACAGCGACGCAAACCTGGCGCAACAGGTCGCCCGCGACTTGAACTGCGCCGCTTATGACGATTACCGCCAGTTGATAATCCAGAACCAGCTTGATTGCCTGTTCGTGGCGGCCCCCCTGCACAGTTGCGCCGAATACCTGAAAATGGCGATAAAAAAGAAGTTTCATATCCTTAAAGCTCCTCCCCTGGCGCGAAATTTCAGCGAGGCGTCTGAATTCGTCAAGCTTGCGCAAAATGAGGGGATTACCCTGGCCGTCGCCAATACCGACAGATTCGCTCAAAGTTCCCTTGCGGCAAGGGGTTTTGTCCTGCAAAATTCCGCCGAGCAGCCCTTCCTTATCCTCGCCGCCGCCGGCCAGCCCCCTTCAGATGTCCCGCAGGCAAAGTGGCGCAATGACCCGGTTCTCGCCGGAGGAGGAGTGGTCCTTTACGAATGCTGGGAAATAATTGACCAGATAGTGCTCAATTTCGGCCTGCCTCAGCAGGTCTATTGTGTCGCGGGAAGCACTACGCCAGACAGGCAGCAACGGCTTTACCTTACTGAGAACAGCGCGATTATCACAATGAAATTCAATGATATACTTTCCGGCAATCTTCTCGCCGGCCGGGCGGCGGTCGCTTCGTCACCGGGCAAAGGACCGCAAAAATGGTTAATCGCCCACGCCCAGGATACGCTTATAAGATGCGACGACAAAAGTTTCGAAGTTACAGATTCCCGAGGCCAACGCCTTCGACGAGACGAATTTAACGACGACGACCTCGGCAGAATGAAAATGACACTGGATAATTTTGGCTCTCATCTGCTTTGGCCCGATAAAACCCCTCTTGTCAGCGCCGCGGCCGACAATCTGAATAATATGGCCTTAATCGAAGCAGTGTATCTGTCCGCCCGCACGGGTATGCCCGAAGAACCCGGCAGAATACTGAAAATCGCGTAATGTCTTGCGACCTGTGGCTGACTGGAATTATCTCTTTGACAAATCACCCGGCTGACGATAGCATCTTACTAAATCTTTAACTAATGTGTCCTTTTGTTTTTGGAGATTAAGATATGGAAGAGAACGCTAAAAAAACACTTCTAATTGTGGTCGCCGTCGCGTGCCTGGCAGCAGCGGGTATCATCACGTACAAAACAATGGGCGGAGGCACTACAGCAGGCCAGCCAACCGGCAAGATGTGGGTCAAATGCAACAACCCCAAATGCGGCAACGAATACCAGGTAACATCGAAAGAATATTCCGATTTCGTTATGCAAAACGGAGGACCTCGCCAGTTCATGATGAGCGGTGCTGTCCCGATGAAATGCCCGAAATGCAACGAGGACAGCGCGTTCAAGGCGACGAAATGCGAAAAATGCGGCAAGGTATTCTTCCCCGGAACCGTTGCAGGTAAAACTGAAGATACATGCCCGGGCTGCGGATACAGCAAGATGGAAGCAGAAGTCAAAAAGGCGGAGCAGGACGCGAAAAAATAATCGCCGCTGCTCAGCGTGCGAACCTGTCGGCTTTTGCTGCAACGACGAGTTAAAGACGCAGATTATAACGTCGAACCAATGGAGTTCGTTTCAACAAGCGAACTCCATTTTTTTATCAACACAACCGCCCCCCTGCCATTCAGCTATTTGCCCGGCGCTTCAGGCAGATTTTTTAACCTGTCCAGAACGTTCTGCTGGTATTCTTCCTCCCCCGTTTTTGTCCCCGCGATGCCGTCCAGATAATGCGTTTGAGCCCTCGCCCTGAGGTAATCGATTCGGTTCTCGGGCGAGGGGTGCGTTGAAAAGAAATCGCAGGGCCTGCTCGCGTCCTCCTTCTGCAGTATCTGCATCGTTTCGACCATGCCGTTGGGGTTGTAGCCGGCCCTGAACATATAATCCATACCGCCGAGGTCGGCTGTCCTTTCGTCTTCCCTGCTGTATTTGAGCGCCACAAGCTGCATCGCGATATCGGCAGCGACCACCTCGCCCTGTGTTCTCGCCTGGGATGCCGCCAAGACAAACAATACACCCATGCCCGCTTGTTTGCTCATCATATTCTCCGTATCTCTTGCTACAACGTGAACGGTCTCGTGCGCCAATACGCCCGCGAGCTGCGACTCGCTTTCGAATTTCAGCAGCAGTCCTTTTGTGATGAAAATATGTCCGCCGGGCAGCGCGATGGCGTTTATTGACTTGTCGTTAACGGCGACAAAATTAAAATCGAAATCCGGATTGTGGCTGAATCTGGTGATTTTATGGCCGACGCCGTTTATGTAATCCTGCAATGCCTGGTCCGGGATTTTGCCTTTAAGCTCTTTTTCGACCTGCGGAGCAACTTCCTTGCCCAGCTTTATATCGTGACGGTAGTCGCGGTCGAACATCAGCTCTTCTTCGCCGGTAATCGGATTTGCCGCGCAGCCGAAGGAAAAACACATACCAATACTTATTGTCAGAAGGACAAGTTTTCGCATTTTTCAATTTCCCCTTTATAATTTACTATTTATGACTTATCATTTTCGAATTGTAAATCAAAAACAATAAATCGAAAATAGAAAATAGATATGAATGAATCGCTGGTAACAGGCGGATTGGTAGTTATTGTCGGCATGGTTCTGGTTCTGCCTTTTTTATCCAAAAGAATCGAAAAGCAGCTTGAGGCATTCCTGTTTGTTATGGGATGCCTCGCTGTCACTATATCCTGGTTGTGGTCGTGGCATCTTGTCAAAGAAGCGCTTGTTGACCCGATTAAAATCACGCTGGCAGTGCTGTTTGCCGGCCTGATTTTCAAATTCATCAGGCCTAAAATCGGTAAATGGGCTCACGCCTTCGCCAGACGATTCGGATACTCCGTCCTGTTTTTTATCATCGTCGCTGGCCTGGGCTTGTTGTCCAGTGTCATAACAGCCATTATCGCGGCACTGATTTTAGCGGAGGTCATAAGCACATTGCGTCTTCACAGATCGCTCGAAGTACGTATCGTGATTATCGCCTGCTTCTCCATCGGTCTCGGCGCTGTGCTTACGCCCATAGGCGAGCCGTTATCCACAATAGCGGTCTCCAAACTCAGAGGCGAACCCTATCACGCCGACTTTTTCTTCCTGCTGAAACTATTAGGCAAATGGATTATCCCCCTTGTTCTGCTCCTTGGAATACTACCCGCGTTTTTACCCACTAAGCACAAACCACATGAAGGCCCCACTCTGACGGAAGACAAACCCGAAGAAGCAAAAGATATGTTCATCAGGGCGGGCAAGGTTTATATCTTCGTCCTTGCGCTCGTTTTCTTAGGCGCCGGCTTTACGCCCGTAGTTGACAAATACCTTGTGCATATCCCGTCAATGGCCCTTTACTGGGTGAATATCATTTCCGCGATTCTCGATAACGCCACGCTGACCGCCGCGGAAATATCGCCGGCTATGCCCGTTGACACAATCAAAGATGCGCTGGCAGGCCTGCTCATCGCGGGCGGGATGCTTATCCCCGGCAATATCCCCAATATCATTTGCGCAAGCAAGCTGTCGATAAAAAGCAAGGAATGGGCCGTATTCGGCGTGCCCCTCGGTATGGTCATTATGGTCGGCTTCTTTATCTTCCTGCTTCTGACGTAATCTCGCCCGGGCACTTGCGAAATTTCCTCATTTTCAGTATAATCCTGCCGATATAGAACTTACGCCAACGTAGCTCAACGGTAGAGCTCCGGTTTTGTAAACCGGAGGTTATCGGTTCGAATCCGATCGTTGGCTTTCACTTGATTCAAAAACCCCCAAAACAGCAATTTATGGGTAAAATAGGCCATTCTGTCGAAAATACTATGGACTTAACCCCCTTTTTCAGGGTATAATGATAATGCGGTATTATTGGGCTGGTAATTCCACACTCGTTTCGAGAGGAGTCGTAGAAAAGGGGTAAATGATGAAAATGGTGACGCGCATTCTGTCTGCACACCTGATTATCCTGACCATAGCAATCAGCCAGGCCAGCGCAACAACAATAAGCGGCATTTCGCAAAACAGTTCCACCATCGGCAGATACAGCAAATACGAATTGACATTTACGCTTTCACGGACATACACAAATCCATTCGAACCCTGCGAGGTTGACGTTATGGTAACTTTTCATCAGCCGGACGGAACAGACGTGAATATCCCAGGATTTTATTACCGGGTATATACCCCATCAGGAAGCAATCCTGAAACTTACCCCCCCGCTGGCGCTGGTGCCATATCCTGGAAGGCGAGATTCGCACCATCGCAGCTTGGCTCATATACCTGCGATATCAAAGTCAAAGACGTGGATGGAACAGCGACCGCGACAACCGCCGGCTCTTTCACCTGTCAGGAAAGCGGCAAAAAGGGCTTTATCAAAGTTGACCCGAATAATGATGAGTTTCTGAAATACGACAACGGCGACACGTGCCTCAACATTGGCCAGAACATCGGCTGGAACTTGGGTGGAATTTACGGCTGGAACAATTACTTAGTCAAACTGCACAACGCGGGCGCGAACTGGGTGCGGCTCTGGAGTTGCCACTACGGCAGTGACATGGGAGTTGCCCTCGAATGGAAAATCGGCATCTGGGGCACCACTTACTTCCAGGGAGTGGGAAAACCGTCTCTGCAGACCTCGCTTCGTATGGATAGATATGTCGAAATAGCCGAACAAAATGGTATCGCCATCCAGTTTGCACTTCAGCATCACGGCCAGGTTAGCTCAGATACCGATGCTGACTGGAATGACAATCCCTACAATGCCAACAACTCAGGCGGCTTCCTCAGTGACCCCTGCAAATACTTCACCGACGCCAACGCCATTAAACTTACCAAAAACAAATACCGCTACATCGTAGCAAGATGGGGATATTCGCCGGCAATCTACGCCTGGGAATTATTCAACGAAGTCCAGTGGACTAACGGCTGGAAAAAAGAACAGGCAAACGTCGTGGCATGGCACAACACTATGGCCTCTTACATCCGCAGCATCGACGCCTTCAAACACCCCGTTACTACCAGCAGTCATGGCAGCGGCTTTGAAAATCTCTGGAATCTGCCAGACATCAACCTGGTTCAGAACCATTACTATGGAAACGATACTATTCGCACATTCGAGCAAACGGCTTTAAGTTTGGCGGACTTCAACAAACCAGTGCTTATGGCCGAATTCGGGTTAGGCGGCGGCCCTGAAGGCAGCACTCAGCCGGAACCTTACGCGACACAATTAAAAGAAGGCCTAGAAATGCACAACGGCATCTGGGCTGCCTTTTTCGCCAAAAGCAGTGCGCATCTATGGTGGTGGGATAATTACATCGACCCCTGCAATCTTTATGGCGTATATACGCCGCTTGCGATTTACGACGCTAATGAGAATCTTGCCGACTGCAACCTGACCAGGGCTCAACGTGCTGCTTCCGGAAACGAGGCGTACTTTGCAAACCCGGTACTCGGTGACTTCTTTGCAGTTTCCACGCAAAAGATATTTTATCTTCATGGCAATTATTTCCCCGGGATGGGAAACCTTTCTCGCTGGCTTCATGGCAACTGGCAATCGGCTCTTAAATCGGACCCAAACTTCAATCTTAATATGCCGACAGCAGGTGCTCTGAAAATCCACGTGCAGCAAGTCGCCGGCTCGGGCAATAACAGAATTCGTGTGCGGGTCAATGGCACGCAGGTTTATTTAAATACTTTTACCAACAACTCAACAAACTTCATAGTATCTGTTGCGCTCTCAGCCGGACAGCAGTCGGTGAAAATCGAAAACGCCGGCGATGACTGGTTTAATATAAGCGGCTATGAGTTCACCCCCAATAACGTCTCACTGCTGGGTTCTATGGGACTTGTGGGCAAACAGCTGGGCTATTTCTGGATTTATGACACCAACAGCCAGTACGGGCTGATAAATAACGGCACATTCCACAACGAGCCGGTCATCGCCAAGGGACTTGACGACGGGCGGTATATTGTTGAAGTTTATGAGACACACGGAACCGGCGGAGTAATCAAGTTGGATGATACAGATTCAGTTTCAGGCGTGTTAACATATACATTGCCCGATTTCAGCAAGGATATCGCTGTAAAAGTCAGGTCGGGCTGCATCGTGAATCTGGGCGACCTTGACGGTTTTTGCAGCCAATGGCTTCAGGCGGAGCCGCCTGAGCTTTCGGCAGACCTTAACGGCGACGGCAAAGTTGATTTTGTCGATTTCAACATCCTGGCCGGCTACTGGATGGGTAACTGCCCAGTCGATTGGCCATTCTAAAAATTAGAGTTCACTAACAGCGATACCAAAACTTAATCGTATGAAAGGAGTCAGCAATGGTAACGAAGGGATTCTCACGTCGGGCTTTTGTTCTATTTACAGTTTTTGTATTGAGCATTATTACTGGAACAGCACAAGCCGAAAAAACCCCCGCCAAGCACTGTGTTGTGGTATGGTCTGAAGGAACTGCTCCGAAAAACGTCTATCCAAAAGATATTTGCGGCGCGGTAGCAGAAGGCCTCAGGGAGCTTAAAGACTGGGAAGTCGTCGAAGCCCGCATATCCGACCCAAACCAGGGTTTGCCCGATGATTTGCTGAAGCGAACCGATGTCCTTATATGGTGGGGCCACAGGAAACATGAGCAGGTCAGCAATGTGCTGGTGGATAAAATCGTCAGCCGGGTAAAAGACGACGGTATGGGCTTCATCGCACTTCATTCATCTCATTTCGCAAAGCCATATAAAAAGCTTATGGACACCCCCTGCTCCTGGAAGGAATACGTCAGCGACTCCAACACGCTGAAGGTCATCGTAAAAGACCCCAACCACCCTATCGCACAAGGGGTAGGAGAATTCACAATAATTCACAACGAACGATACAGCGAACCATTCGCAGTACCGGCGCCTAAGGACGTAGTATTCGAGGGAACATATACCCTTAATAACGGCAGCCCCGATACCAGCAGGCAAGGTCTGACCTGGGAGGTCGGCAAGGGCAAGGTATTTTACTTCCAGCCCGGCCACGAAACCAATCCTGTATTCTTCGACCCCAATATCCGCAGGATTATGATTAACGCCGTGCAATGGGCGTCGCCGAAGTAGAAAACCGGGACGATAAAAAGATTATTGAACAACTGATTAAGGTTGTTGGGATTTTAGCGAAAAATAACGGCGTAGCCAACCGGCAGATTTCTCGTTTTTACTGCAATATATTTGCCGTGAAAAACGTTCTTGAATATGAAAGGCGATTGATATCCTGGTCTTTTTTATGAAAGGGCAAATTTATGAAAACTACGATTGCACTTGTTGTAATAATGGTTTTTGCGGTTGGCCCGCTGTATGGCGAGGATGCGACGCAGCCGCCGCCAACACCATCAGAGGAGCAGCCCGAGGTTTTGACTCGAGGCCCGGTGCACGAGGCCTTTGCCGAACCGGTTGACCTGAACACACAGCCCGCCCTTGTTGCTCCAACCCAGCCGCCTGCCAGCATAACCGAAAATCCGCCCGCGGAAAAACCCTCGGGCACTCAATTCGTATGGATTCCGGGCTATTGGGCATGGGACTCCGAGAGGAACTGCTATATATGGGTAAGCGGCTGCTGGCGAGCTGCTCCTCCAAGCAGGTACTGGGTGCCGGGATACTGGTCCAAAACAGCCATGGGCTGGGAGTGGGTTCCCGGCTTCTGGGCACAGGTTAGTAACGTTCGGCAAATCGAATATTTACCATCCCCGCCTGCAATAACGGATTTGGAACCGCCGGGCCCGCCGCCGACAGACGATAATATATGGGTACCCCCCTGCTGGTACTGGTATGGCGGCAGGTATATCTGGCGGCCCGGTTACTGGGTCGTAGCCCAGGCGGACTGGGTCTGGGCACCGTCACACTATGTTTGCACGCCGCGAGGGTATGTTTTTGTGGCGGGACACTGGGATTATTCGCTGAGCCGCCGAGGCGTATTGTTCGCCCCGGTCTATTTCCCGAGGCACTATTATGAACGGCCCGGATTTTCTTACTCGCTCAGCGTTGTCGTCGATATCGGCAACCTGGAGTTCGGCCTGTTCACCTATCCGCGTTACAGCCACTACTACTTCGGGGATTATTACGATGATTTCTATATCGGCATAGGTATATTCCCGTGGTACGAATGCAGGCATCACAATTATTGGTACGACCCGATTTATGAGCACCACCATTGGAGTCACCACAAAGATAACCATGACTGGGATAATCACGAACGGCACGAATATGACCGCCGCAGAGACGACAAGGATCTTCGTCCGTCAAGAACATACCGGGAAATGGAACAACGAGAAGCAAAACTGCCCGAGGCAAAACGAAAGGACATTCGAATAGCCGAACCGATGGGCAAAGTCGTCGCGGACAAGACATCACCAATGAAGTTTGAACAAATAAAAAATGACACAAGACAGAAACTTGCCAGAGAATCTACCGATGTGAGCAGATTCAGAGATGATCGAAGCCGCTGGGAATCGTTGCCGGCCAGAAACAGACCCCAACAGCCAACTATGGAACGCACAAACCCTGTAACGCGGCCGAGCGAGCAAAAAGATACTACGATAACCTCGCGAGAAAGACGCAGAGATTCTGTTGCGACATCCCCTGCTGAACAACAAGAGCGTTCGACACCGGCAACAAATCGCAGAGTAAGCGGCAGCCCAGCTCGTGAAGGCGATATTACCCAGGCCGACAAGGTTAAGATCCCATCTCCGCCGATTGTCGGCAAACGGGAAGGATTCTTCAGGAGAGAAACGCCGTCTCAGCCGGCCGACGAACGAAAAACCGACGTCAAACGTACGCCCAGAAGCGATGATTCGCCGCGTGGTAGAGAGGCATCCAAAAACAACGACACGCCTCGGAACAACTCGCCCAGGGACAGAAGCCAGCAAAGAGGCGAGCGTAAATAAACAGGTATAAGTATTGCGGCAAAACAAAAGCGGCAGCGATTGGAAACAAACCTTCGCTGCCGTCTTGCTTTTATTCCTCGGCCCGACTGACCGGAATTCATGGTTTTCCCAAGCACGTAATTCCGCCAGGTCTCGTATATTCTAATGGAGGACGGGTGATAACTCGTCCGGGCTGTCAGTTTTGGGTGTGGACTGGCAGCCCCTTTTTTTTGGCTTTGAGCAGCCAACAGGCGGCAAATCGCTCCTCTTTAACTTGACTGTCACCGGCAAAAAAGCATAATTACGGTGGTGTCGTAATGTATTGGGGGCCGGTGATATGTGTGAATTCTGCTTAAAACACGGTGAAGGTCAAAAGTGGTATCTTCAAGCGAATAATTATTCGGAAGATTTGCTGAATGATGTCCGCAGGCGCAGGATGATAGAGAATTTCGCCTCGGATGACTCAGCCGCCAAAAGCATCGAGAAGCTGGAAAAATTTCCCAATGCACCCAAATTCATACAGGCATTAGTAAGACGGCTCGTCCCCAGGAAGATGAAGAAACAGCATTACGGCCAGGTCGTCCCCATCGAGGATATCGAGAAAATTTTCGGCTTTGTTAACTCGATTGTCCGCGTGGCCTGTTTCTGCCGGCATCTCACAATCGGCAAGGAAAAACGCTACTGCTACGGAATAAGTATGGGGCCCAACGGCGGGAAATTCGGCGAGATTATGCGGGGCGTTGACAAAAGTTTTCTGAATGGGCCGGATTCGGTTGGAGCAGAGGTAATAACCAAAGAACAGGCGATAGCAAACTTCCGCGAACACGAAAAAGAAGGCCTGTGTCACAGTGTATGGACGTTCCAGACGCCATTTATCGGCGGCCTATGCAACTGCGACCGCGCTGACTGTCTGGCGATGCGATGCACGGTAACCCACGGCATCCCTGTAATGTTCCGCGCCGAATTCATTGCCGCCGCTGACCCCGACAAGTGCACCGGCTGCCGACAATGCATGCGCCTCTGTCAGTTTGGTGCAATCTCTTACAGCGCATCAAACAAAAAAGTCGTCATTGACAAAATGAAATGCTATGGCTGCGGCATATGTCGCTCCCTTTGCGTAAAAGACGCCATCCGTCTCGAACCTCGCGCAAACGTCCCCGCAGTCGCAAACCTCTGGTAGCCGGGGACAGACCTGGGTACTCCGATTGTTTCGGGAGTGAAGAAAAAGGTGAAAAGTTGAGTCAGAACGAACTGCAAGAAGTAATTAGTGCTTCTTGCGACCGAACAGGTCGGCTAACTGCTTTGTGATTTGAGACCGGCGGACCTTGCTGCGGATGTCTTTGAGCTCCGAGTGGTCGCCGACGACGAGCGTGCCTCTTTCGAGGATTTCCGTCGCTTCCTCCAGCCGATGCATCGTAAGACAAACGGCAGCCGAATCACGAATCGCCAAAACGTGCTGCGGATTTATATCCAGGGCGTGAGCGAAAAACTCGACGGCGTCCTCAAGCCGGCCCTTAATCACGTTGGCCAGACCAAGATAATAATGCGCATCGGCATCGTCGGAATCTATATCAAGGGCATGCAGCAGACAATGCGCAGCGTAATCGAGAATATCATCCTTTTCTTCGCCTTCGGCCTTCTCTGCCATAACCAAAAACATCGACGCCATCGACACAAGCACGTCCGCGTTATCACCCGCCAGTTTTATCTCCGAAGCCAGCATGGTCTTGGCCTTCTCAAACTCGCCCAGTTCCAGCGCATACTGCCCCAATCGATACCGCGGGCCTGCAAGCATCGCCTCTCTTTCCAACGCCTGAGCGTAAAGCTTCATCGCGTTGGCCTTGTCCCCGCTATCCAGCGCGATTTCGCCCAGGTAAAACAACGCCATAGCCGTATCGGGCCTCAGTTCAAGGGCACGATGAAATTTCTCCTTCGCCGACTCTATCTCGCCTCTTTCCAGGAGGAAAAATCCGAAATCGATGATTGCATCCACGTCGCCGGGATTTATTCGCAGCTCTTTAAGGAAATGCTGCCTGCTGCGTTCGATTTCGCTTTCGGCCCACAGCGCCTGCGCAATGTGATAGTTAATCTGCGGATGTGACGGCTCCAGCTCGGCGGTCTTCATCCAGCAGTGAATCGCCTTTTTGTATTGTCCCCGCGCAAACAAGCTGTTGCCAATATTGTAATAGCAAAGCGCGCAATTCGGTTCTATCTGCTGCGCCAGGTAAAACATCTGTTCCGCCTGCTCGTGCAATCCCATCTCCGTATAAGCGATTATCCTGTTGCAGTAGCCCGGCTCGAAATTAGCGTCCAATTCCTCAATGTGCTCGAAGGTCTGGACGGCAAGGTCATACTGCCCTATCCGCGTGTAATCGACCGCCAGCGAATTGAGTATCTCGAGGTCGCACGGATTAAGCGCCAAGGCCGCCTCGTAATCCGCTATCGCATCCTCAAATTTGCTCAGCGAATCAAGCGAAAGCGCCTTGTTGAAATGCAGCGAACAGCTCGCGGGATTTACCTCAAGGGCCTCGTTCAGCTGCGAGATGGCCTGAGTTATCTTGCCGTCCTCGTAAAGCTCGAACGCCTTTTGCGCCTTTTCCTCACTGCTGTCGTATGAACTATATGGCTGCTCATCAAAAATCATAGAGCCACCTTACCTCGCAATAGAAAGGTACCAATTCGCGAACCACGGGCCAATACACATCCACCTGACTTATCGCCAGTCAAACAGACCAAGTTAACGCGTTTTTTCTCACATTGGCCTTTGCCCAAAAGGCCAAAATTTTACTGGCAATATCGCCCATAACACCTTATAATTGAACAGGTTAGCTAAATTTAACCGGCGTTGCCTGCCGGTATGATTAGGCCAATACCGTTGTTTTTATGGAAAGAAACCGATGTTGGTCTTATAATATGCCTTGAAGATTGATAATTGATTATTGATGAGATAACCCGTTTTGGCTGCTTATTAAATAATCAATCATCAATAGGACATGTGCCGAGTTTGTTTGGAGATTTGCAAATATGATTAAAGAAATAAAAGGTCAGCTTGCGGCAGGCAAGGGAAGTTACGCCATTGTCGTCAGCAGGTTTAATGAGTTCATCACCGCTCGACTGCTATCAGGCGCGATAGATTGCCTCAAGCGTCACGGCGCAAAAGAAGAACAAATCACCGTCGTATGGGTGCCGGGCGCCTGCGAGATTGTTGTCCCCGCGAAGAAACTGGCGATGGCCGGCAAGTT
>Ga0315278_10003696_pt1 | contig 13727 bp, 9 predicted proteins | sample YL17G06_0_MG_FD_203880 | JGI IMG/M metagenome (GOLD analysis project Ga0315278, IMG submission 203880) | Sediment microbial communities from Yellowstone Lake, YNP, Wyoming, USA - YL17G06_0 | ecosystem: Environmental > Aquatic > Freshwater > Lake > Sediment | place: USA: Wyoming | collected...
TCAGAAGGCAACATCGTGGCTTCGCCGGCCAGCATCAAGGCTTGCGTGCTGCTGGCCTTGGCCGGTGCACGGGGGCAGACGGCTCGGCAAATCGCCGCGACTCTCGAGCTCGCCGAGGCTGACTTGAAGGACATCGCAGCGCTCTTGGCGGCGTCGCGAAAAGTCTTTGCATCTTCGCGGGACTGCAAGGCCGCGGCCACGATAGCCAACTCCGTATGGGTCGAGAAGACGTTCCCCGTCAGGGGCACCTATCGCAAGTTGCTGGAAGCGAGCGCCGAGGCAGGCTTCGCGCAGGTCGACTTTGCCTCGCAGTCGGAGACGGCCCGACGAACGATCAACGCTTGGGTCGACGCGCACACGCAGCACAAGATCAAAGACTTGTTTGGCCCAGGCTCGATCGACGACTCGTCGGAATTGGTGCTGGCCAACGCCGTGTACTTCAAGGCCAATTGGTCGCGGCCGTTCGATGAGCAGAGGACGACGAACCAGCCATTCCATCGGCCGGGCCAGCCGGATCTCGCTGTGCCGCTGATGCACGAGCGCACACACGCCGACTACATGGAAACCGACACCTACCAGGCGCTCGAACTGCCCTACAATCAGGCGCCCTACTCGATGGTGGTGTGGCTGCCCAAACGCGCCGAGGATCTGGCCGCGATGGAAACCGCTGTGCTAACGGGCAGCATCGTCGCGGCCTTGCGTGAATTAGGCACCGCCGACGTCGACGTTTATCTGCCCCGCTTCAAAGTCAGCAGTTCGCTGTCGTTGGTTCACACGCTGACGGCACTGGGCATGAAAGATGCTTTCACCGACGCGGCAGATTTCTCGGGCATCAGCAGCCAGCCGTTGCTGATCGCGGCCATCGTGCATCAGGCCGTGGTGGAAGTCGACGAAGAAGGAACCGAAGCCGCCGCCGCCACCGGTGCCGGCTTCGCCCGCGGGATCGCACGGCCGATCGAGGAAGAACCGAAAACCTTCCGCGCCGACCACCCCTTCGTTTTCGCCATCCGCAATCGGACGACGGGCGACATCTTGTTCATGGGGCGCGTCGAGACGCCGCGGGAGTAGACGCTCATGGGGGGCAGGCTCACCCTGAGCAAGCAGCTTCGGCACGCATCGCTCTCACGCATCTCCGTAGATGAGGGTACGCATGCGCATCATGGCAGCCCTCATCTCGCCCTGCAGACGCGCTCGCTCCGGTGCTAGGAGATCTCCGATCGTTTCCTCAGCCCGCGGCCAGTTGTCTCCGTGCTCAGCCAGCGGCGAGCTGTCTTCGCGCACTTGGTCAAGGTCGCGCTGCACTCGCTCCCGGATGAGTTCGAGTATCGCAAGGCCTCCAGTCTCTTCCGGCCACGTTCGCGGCCGAGTAGCGGGCAACAACAACGGTCGCCACAGCCGAATGAAATCGGTGTGAGGGTCGACGACTCCCGTGAGCAACGTCGTGGCTACCTCATGCAGCTCCACTGGGACCCGCATCGGCCGATCGGGCTCGACATAGATCACGGGCCAGTTCCCACTGGCCTCGAGCATCCCTTGGATCGGCCTGCCATCTGGCTGCACGCCGAGAACCGATTGATAGACGGCCTTCCCGGCGCCGCAAGAGAAGGCCAAGCGACCGAACCGATGATGGTACTCTTCTGTCGGCATCCATGAGTAGTGGATGTGATGCTGGCCTGCGGACCGAACGATGAACTCAGCTCTCCCGCTCATCGTAACGATCTTGTCCATCCCAGCCCACGGGTCAATGTAGAAAAGGAATGGCTCACCGGGTGGGAGCCGCCGCAGATGCTTGTACCAGCTTCTAGCTCCCGACACGTAGAGCGTGAAATCGGCAATCTGCTCATCCGTGGGTGGCGTGATGTCGGCGAGCAACGTTCTGTAGTGTTCGAGGCTTAGGGTCGGGAGCGAATCGACTTGGGAGTTGCGCTCAATGATGGCAACAGCCTCTGCGTTGGAAGGCAGTGCCCCCGCCGCAGAGGGTCTCCGGGACGAGCGTCGGAGCAGCGCGCGGAGTTTCTCCAGCATCCTTCGCTCCCACGGTGTGACGACGAGAATGTACCAGAGGTCGAGCGCGGACCGAAGCAGTCACGTGTCGGCCTCTTGGTTCCCGATGGCCGACCCAGGTGTTCAAGATCGTCCGATCTAGATGTTCACGATGGTCCGGAGCGCGCACGCATCGACTTGCTCGTCCTCGACGACCGAGGCCTCGCGCCTCTGCCCGATGCCGAGCGCCGCGATCATGCGGGCGGCGGCCCTGAAAGGAGAGCCGAAACCTTCTTCATGCGAGCTTTCTCTTGAAAGCAGAAGGAGCGCGGACAAACAGGAAGCCGCGCCGAGGCGTGCCCTCAACGCGTTTCGAAGCCGGTGTGCGGTTGGCCGGGTGTTGAGGTGTCCACCGGGAAGCGGCTATCAACGCTCGCGTCGCCGGGTTGCCGCCAAACCTGCGACTCCGCCGCCAACGAGGATCACAGTGCCGGGCAGTTCACTTTCGTGGACGTCGGTGATCTCAACCGGCGGCAGCAGAAGCTGATGTGTTCAGTCGCGGACGCCCTCGTCTTCGATCGAGGCGAGGCGGCGAGACGCCCGGCTACCTGAGAAGTGGCCGCCAATTGGTGGTTGACACGGTGGCGGTGTTCCGGCGACGCTTGGACGCATCACGTGCGATCGTCCACTCAGCGGCTCGGCATTGGCCGAGTCGATGCGAGGCCGTCACGATGGAGACTGGAGATCAGTGTGGATCCCTTCTCAGGCCCCGTCCATCGCTGGTCATGCTGCTGCTGGCCGTGCTCTTGACGGGTGCCGCGCCCCACCAGGCCGCCCCGCCGGTGCGAGAGATCACCGAGGACGGCTATCGCGTGCGGCTGAATCTGTCTCAGCAGGTTCTGTCGCTTTCGATCCCCGAGGCTCGAGATTGGTCGTTCGAGCCTGCTGACCGCGCGCGGGCGATCGAGCCGGAGCTCGCAGCCAGTCCGGCAGCGCTGGGCTCGCCGGACTTCCTCTCGGCATCCATGCTCGCGCAGAAGGCCAAGCAGTTCGACGACGGCCTGTACGCCGCGGTCGAGCTGGCTGCCCAGAAGGGGGCCGGGACGTTCGCGGCCAAGCAGGCGATGCTGCGGGCCGTGGCCGAGGCCCTGGCCGGCGCGTCGGCCGGCCACTTCGGAAACGTCCGCGGCACCCTGATGGCCGGAGGGCAGCTGGGCGGCCTCCCGCCTCTGGGCTCGACCGATGTGAGGGCCGAGGTCCAGACGACCCTCACCGAGTTCCTGGGCGATCCGCTTCGCTCCAAGCCGCTGGGCTTCTACACCTGGACCGGCGACCTGTCGGCCATCTTCCAGCAGGACCGGATGCTGCAAGGCGAGCTGAAGGGTGAGGAAGGCATCGCCGCCCTGGCCCGCATCCTGCACCACGAACGCCGCGGGGCGCGCAAGGCGTATGAGCAGATGCTCACACTTGCGGAGCGATTGACCAATCCGCTCTCCAAGGACGACCTGCGGCCACTGCTGAAGCAGCTCGACGAGGGCACGCTCGAGGCCCCCGCGGACAAGGTCCACTTCCTCCCGCCCTCGCGGTCGCAGGAGGCCGACCTGGTCATGAAGCTCTACGGCAATCGGCCAATTCCAGAGGGTTTCTCGCTGGTCGACGAGATGATCGCGCGAATCCGAGCCGGCCGCCTGGCGCTGAAGCCGACCGAGCGCTCGGGATGGTACGACTACCAGACCTGGGCCCTCGAGCCGCTAGTCATCCCCGAGAAGATGCCCGAAGCAGAGCACCTGCAGCTCGACGACTCGTACCGCAAGCAGTTGCTCGAGCTGTTCCGAAGCCTGATCGCCCTGACGCGCGAGACCCACGTCAAACAACTGGAGATCGTCGAGACGGGAGCGGCCGCGCCGGGGTGGGAGACCGTCATCCCGATAGACCCCGGGCTGAGTGTCGAGCCGTTGGCGACCTATTACCTGCGGCGGGCCCAGTCGTACCGGTTCGTCCGCGACGTGCTGCGGGCCAGTTTCGGTCCCGAGGCGATCGCCGGCATGAACCGGCTCACGGCCGCCGGGCCCGTCGAGGTCGACCTCGCCACCGAGCTGGACCAGGTCCTCGCCCTTTTCGCGGGGGCCTACGTGCAGGTCGTCCGACAGCTCGGCATGTCCGAGAGGCTCCCGGTCGAACTCGGCGACCAGGCCGCGGCTGAGAGGGCGTTCGCCTCTTGGTCCGAACGGCTCTCTTCCGACCCCGATCTGGGCCAGGACAGCCGGATGATGGTCCCCGTGTTCTTCGACCTTGGGCGAAACAAGCTCAAGGTCTGGGCCGTGCTGGGCTGGACATCGAAGCCGGTCGTGATCGACTTCGTCCGGAAGCCCGCGGCAACCATCCTGAACCAACAAGGGCTACCCGTGACCAAGGATGCGCCGCGACTGCAGTTTCACGCGGCGCAAAAGAACCTGGTCTATCCCGTGTTCGCGGAACTCTATGTCGATCAATTGATGAATCGTGACGAGTTCCGGCGGTTCTGTGACCAGCGCAAGACGGCCTCCGAGATCCTGCGAGCGCTACAACCCCGGTGAGTCCGATGGAGCGGACACTCTGCGCCTGAACGCGTAGCCGCTTGAAGCCGTGTGCTCGAGGCCACCTACGCGGAGCATCACGAGCGCTTCGTCCGCGGCCAGCCACTTCCCTATCAACCGCTCGTGGCGGAGGGAACGGCAGCGGCAGAGAAGCGGAAGCTGTGGAGAATCCGCGCGAACACAGGCCCCATCTGATTTAGCAACCGCCGCGCACGCGGATTCTCTTCCAGGATGTTCCCAAATACGGTGAGCTCGGCGACGAGATCCGGGGCTTCGTGCAGGTAGACGCCGATGTAGCAGAGCCCCTGGATGCCCGGACTCTCGAGGTCGAAGACGAAGGAAGACGCATCTCCGGCTAGAGGGTGCGGTTCCCCTTTCCGCAAGACGAGCCGACCACCTGGCATATCGAGGCCTCCACGGAGCTTCGCGAGTATCTGCTCGCGCTCTTCCGCAACATGTCGCTTCGTACCGCTACGGATTCTTACGGACAAACCGGCGGAACAGGCGTTCCCTCCAGCCATAGCCGCGAGGTTCGCTTCCTGCTCACCTCCTTCTTCTTGCTGCGTCCGCAGGAACCATGTCGCTGGGTATTCGACTTGAAAGATCCCATGATCCGTCAGCTTCGGATATGACAGATCGACGAAATCGTCGTACGTGCTGGTACTAGCGACGCCTTCCTCAGCGGTCCCAAAGGAAGTCGCGATCATCGGGTTCTTGACACCGTCAGCGGTCATGCAGGCCACACCGGTCAACATCACCCGGGGATGAAGATCATGGTGCTTCTCGTAGCCCCCTGCGGGCGACACCAGCGTACGCACTTCGTCGATTCCGCACGGGAACTGGACCGCACGTGGACCGCGAAGCTCCTTCTCGACCTGAGGCCACTGCCTTGGCGCTAGCAGGTTCATTGCCAGGGTGGCATGGGACATCGGCGTATCGAAGAGGCCGTCAGGCGATCCCCGAACCGTGTCCGCACGAACTGCGGTGAGATACGTCATTGGATCATCCGCAGACGCGCGTGGATCACATCGGAAGAAGACAGCGTTCTCGACGTTGGGACTCTTGAAGTCTGCTTGGATGATCCAAGCGTCGTCGTCCGTCTGTCCGATCAACTTCATCGCAATGGCGACCCAGCTGCCGTCCTCCCACTCGAGGAAGTAGGTGACGTATTGGCCCGTTCGCCAAGGCGGGTGCAGTTCCCGTGGCTTGGTGCCTAGAAGCCTCGCAAACCAAGTCGGCATTCCCGCACCTCCAGTTCAATGCTGGCGCCAGTGAAAACGGTAACACGGCGGCGGCCCCGGAGAAGGCGAATGAATCGCCAGAGCTCGACTCGAGAAGCTCACCCCCGGATCGGCACCGGTAGTTGTCGTTGATCACGGGGCTATACACCGTCGTCCTGGAGATAGGGCGCGGTTACGGCCCCTTCGTCGTCGTGGCAGCTTCCCGTTCGCGCGCTGCCGCATCGGTCAGGCCTTCGTAGTCGAGCAGGCTCGCGCGCTGCTCTCGCAGTAAGGCATCATCAGGAGCCGCATCGATCTCTGCGGAGAGGGCAGCCACCGCGTCATACCAGAGCGAGCGTTGGCCCAGCGTCGCGGAACGTCGCGCGCCGCGCTTCGCGAGATCGGCAGCGAGACCGTCCGGCGCCGCAATGCGCCGGATCTGGCCGCCCGCGTACGCGTCAGGCGCAGGAGGGCCCGATGCGCTCCGCACCTGAACGAACCAGTCGTAGTTCACGTTCGGCTCGAGGCTGATGCCGAAATCGGCAAGGCGGGCGGCGTGTAGCCCGGCCTTAGGCGGGGTCTTCACCGGCGACTCCAGCAGCGGAGAGACCTTCCGGCGATCGTTCACCATGAGCTCGACGCTGCAGTCGGCGCCCTCGGAGAGGTAGAAATAAAGCGTCGGCTGCGCCTCCAGCGTAAAGCCGATGTGATCGGTGGGCGCCAGCACGACGACCGTCGCGCCGCAGAGACTCGTGTGACCCGATCGTGTCGATCCCGAGACCGTGCCACCCGCGAGTCGCTTGTCCGGCGCAGGGGGCTCATAGAAGCCGCTGAGGGGCGATTTCGTCGGCGTCGGAGCCCCGGTCTCCGGGGTCGGCTGCGAGACTCCTTCCGGCGGGGTAACAATCTTCGTCTCTGTGGCAGGCTTCTCGTCGCCCGCTGCCGCGGCGCCCAGGGCGGCGAGCGTGCAAACGCCCACCCATGCTCCCAAGCTGAGTCTTCGCATCGTCACTGATCCTTCAGCGAGCCGTCGTCTCGGCGACGCCCAGCACGCGATAGATTTCGATCTGCATGCTCTTGCCCTTCACGAGATGGCTCCCGACCGGTTCGACGCGGAAGCCGTTCCCGATCCGGATGCGCGTCGGTGCTCCGATGAGGATACGGCATGCCGTCGGATCCTCCTCCGCCAGAAAGGCCTCCTTGTCGAAGCTCTCGAGACGGGCCGCCGTGTTCACGGTGTCGCCCAGTGAGGTGTACTTCTGGCGCATGCGGCTTCCCTGACTTCCGCACACCACGGCCCCCGTGAAGATGCCGATCCGCATGCGCACGGGCGGAAGGCCTCGGGCTCTCCAGGCCAGGATCAGCTCCCGCATGGCATCGCCCATGGCGAGCGCGCAGCGGACGGCGTTCGTCGCGTCGCGGTCGATCTCTTCTTCGGTCTCGCGCGGCACCGGCACGCCGAAGTCGGCCTTGATCGCATCGCCCCGGTAGTCGTCCACGACACCCCCGTGGGACTCGATCAAGGGAACCATCTGATCCATGTACTCGTTCAGCCATCGCATGACGAGACCGGGATCCCCGAGCCGCTCCGACGCGTCGGTAAAGTTCTCGAGATCGGTCATGAGCACCGTGGCGCAGGCGCGCTGTGCGCGAAGGCGCCCGTCTTCGAGGAAGCGATCCCTCTCTTGCCAGAGGCGGTCACGGACCACCGTGCCGACGTTCACTGTGAGCATGCGGTCGAGGACCGAGCGGTCCCGTCGCTCGCGCAGGAGTGCGAGCCCGGCCGCGAGCCCGCCGGCGCCGACCCACGCGAGGGCCGGCGGAACGATCGGCGTCCACCAGCCCGCAAGAAAAAGTGGAAAGCTTCCGACTAGAAACGCCAAACCGACGACTACCGCGGCCACGACGCGCCCGGTGCTGCGAACCTGATTTCCGACGATTCCCCACACGAGACACCAGGCCAGCAGCCACGCAGTCTCCGCGGCATCGCTGAGAACATGAAGGGGACGTTCTCCGACGAGGGCCGTCCGCAGGAGCTGATTCACGATTTGCGCATGGAGCTCCACGCCTTTCGTCACCGGCGAGCCGAAGCCCACAGGCCCGATCGGCGTGAAGAAATCGTCCTTCACGCTGGGTGCGGTCGTGCCGACGATCACAACCCGGTCTCGGAAAAACTCGGACGCCACCTGGCCGTCGATGAGGTCCGAAAACGTCACGGACGGAAACTCCTTGGATCCATGCTCGTAATCGATCAGCACCTGATAGTCGCCGTCATTGGCGTCGACGTAGCCGCCGTCATTGCCTTCGAAGCGCCAGAGCTCCCCCCGGCCGACGATCATCGGGCGCCGCTCGGCCGACGCCCCCCTGCCTGGCCCGGACGCGATGGGCTCGGGCTCTTGGGAGAGGTAGGCGGCCGCCAGCCACCAGGCGAGTGAGCGATAAGACTTTCCGTTGGCGTCATATCGGAAGACGAGCGCACGGCGAATGAGCCCGTCTGGATCGGGAAGCACGTCGCTGGCCGCGATCTGACCCGTCTCGCGGGCGAATGCAGGAGCGGAGACCCCAGATTCTCCCGCGCCAGAGCCGGCGAGATGAAAGACGAACACGACACGAGGATCGCCGCGTACGACGGAGGCAAGCTGTTCGAGCCCTTCGCCGACCGCGAACGTTCGGAGCAGATCGACTCCTACCGCGCGCGGCTGCTGCGCAAGGATCGCCGAAAGACCCCGCGCAAGATCTCCGTCCGAGATCGGGTGCCTGAATCGCTCGATCTCCTCCTCTCGGATGCGCACGATTACAACCCGCGTGGGCTCGCCTCCCGCTCCGGAATGCAGCGCTGCGCGCAGCTGGACGAAGCGGTCGTACGCTCCGAGCTCCAAGGGCTGGAGCCAGCCGTGGGAGCGCGCGACGAAGAGCATGCTGAAGATCACGAGGCCGATCGCAACGCCCGCGAACGGGCTTCTGTGCGCGCGGCCGATGGACCGAAAGATCGTGGGCAGAGGATTCACGAACACCAGCTGCACCTCAGAACGGCAACACCGTCAGCGAGAACGTCACGCCATCATCCTGAAGGCTGCGCTCGCTCGGAATCGGCACCTGCCGAAGCCGATAGCCATAATAGATCTCGGCCTGAATCCAGGGAAAGAAGTTCGCGCGCAGCCCGACGCCTACGCTTGCGATGAAGTTCGGAGATGGCGTCGGAAAGCTCATGTTCCAGGCCTGGCCGATGTCGAAGAAGGGGGCGATCTGGAGCACGAAGCGACTGTCGGCCGTCCGGAAGACCGGCACCCGGGCCTCGATCGAGCTCACGTAGCCCTTGTCGCGCACGAGCTCGTTCTCCCGGTAGCCACGCACGGTCGCGAAGCCGCCCATGGCGAACTGCTCGAGCGGCAAGAGAGGCCGCGAGGGGATCTGTGCGTCGGTTCGGAGTACCAACTCGGTCGCGAGGAAATCGAAACGGCGCACGTACTGGAGCTGCGCGAGCCAGGCTTGGTATTGGCCGCCGGGGAATCGACCGTCGTTTTTCGTGGCTCCGAGGGCGTCGAGACCAAAGCTCACCGTCGAGCGGGCCGCCCAGACCTGCCACTGGTCGCGGTAGAGCCACTCCTGCGCGAACCGGATCGGAACCACCCGCGTCCGGCCGTTCTCGGCGCCAGGAGAAAAGGAAAACGGGCGGCCAAGAAGGTAGGTCTTGCTGTTTCGGAGCTCCACCGTGAGCGAGGTCTGGATGCTCGTGTTCACCGTCTGGTAGAGGGGCTGCGAGAAGCCCACGCCATAGGTCGTGCTCGCGCTTCTGATGTCGATCTGATTGAACGGACTCTCGACGACGTCGCTGTTGCTCTGCCGAAAGTGAGCGACGAAGCGCGTATCCCAGGGTGTGAAGGGCAGCTGGTAGTTCGCATTGTAGTCGTAGAGGCCCTCGGTGTAGCCAAAATCGAAGGAGAAGATGTCTCCATTCCCGGTGACGTTCTCATCGAAGAGACCGAGGTCGCCGCGGTACTCGCCGATGCTCGGCGATTGGTGATTGCTTCCCTCGAGGCTCATGTGATAGGGCCGCAGATCATGGACGCGAACGCGGAGATCCGCGGTGCCCGGCTCGGGTCCCGGCACGAGCTCTGCCTCGACCCGCTCGATCCGCCCGTCGGCCTGAAGCAATCGCAGGCGTTCCTCGATGCGCGCTACGTCGAGGGGCGTCGATGCGGCTCTCGCGAGACGCTCTCGGAGGTAGCGGGTGCGAAAGTACTCGTTGCCTTCGATCTCGATGTTCGCGAGGCGGCCTTCGACGACCTCGAGCTCGAGGACCCCGTTCTCGAGCTTCTGGTCCGGGATCACGGCGCCCGAATTGACGTAGCCCTTGTTCACGTAGAGGAGTGTGACGGCGTCACGGATGCCAAGCAGATCCTCGGAGGAGATCTCATGCTCGAGGAATGGCTTCGTGGCGTCGGCAAGCTCCTCGGGCGTGAAGACGGTGCTCCCCGTGACATGGATCTCGCGTAGCACGACCTTCGGACCGGCAGACAGACGACCCTGTTGTTCCGTCGGCGGCGCGGGAGGAGGCGGGAGCTGCAGCTCGGGAGCGGGCTGCTGGGGCAACGGGGGTACGTTCGGAAGCGGCCGCTCGCTCGGGCGGTCGAGCTGCAGCCCTCCCCCGGCGGCACGTGCCTCGGGGCGACTCGCGAGAAGCGACAGGCTGCCGAGAGCCAAGGCCAAAGAGAACGCGCCACATCTCGTCCGCATCCGACTGCAACCCCTTCTAGAGCCAGCTCGAGATCAAGAGGAACGCCCCCCAGTAACCCGGGTGTTGGTAACGGGCATCGCCGAGCATCTTCGTCTGCGCCTGCTGGAGCGCTTTCGCTCGCGAAGTCTCGGGATCCTGAAGGCTCCGGTAGAAGTCGATCACCAGCATCGACGCGGCCTGGTCGTTCACGGGCCAGAGCGTTCCGAGGGCGCTGCGGGCGCCCGCCTTGATGGCCACGCCGGCGAGGCCCAGTGCCGCGCGGTCATCGCCGGCGGCGGTCTCGCAGGCCGAAAGAGTCAGGAGCTCGAGGGGCTGATCGCGGTATTTGGAGAGCCCGACGTCGCGCCCCAGGCGGTCCATCGTGAGTTTGCCGTCGTGGGTGAGCAGAAAGCTGTCCCCCGCCTTGCTCTTGAACTCGCCGTGCGAGGCGATGTGTACGATCGTGAATGGGGTCTCCGTGAGCTTCTTCTCGAGGGGCTCCAGACGAAAGTCGCCGTTGAGCATCATCTCACCGCCGAGGGTCTCCTGAACCGAGCTCATCTCGCCCGCTACGTACGGCAGCGCCGGGAAGCCGTCGACAGATTCCGAGAGGCCCGCCAGCAGGAGCTTCAGCTGTTTGCGATCCAGAGGTCGCGGGTCCGTCAGGGTCCACCCCGGCGTCGTCGCGATCGCGAAGCGCTCGATCAAGAAGCGCTGCCCGTCGTGGAGCGCGCCCATCGGGATCGTGCGCAGGGCGCCGTCGGGAACGAAGATGAGCGTGTCGACTCCGAGCTCGGCGAGCTTCGGCGCGTAGGGCGCGATGATCCAGTCGTAGAGCTTTTGCGCGGGAAGCATGTATTGGCGGCTCGTACGCTTCTCGAGCAGCTCGCGGAACTCCCGGACCTCCGCAATGAACGTCTTCGAGTCCACCGGCACCGCGTAGCGCACGAGACCAACCGGTGGCGGGAGCGTCACGAGGATCTCCAGCCGATCCGGCAAGATGATCGGGTAGATCACAGCCTCGGTCTGCGCGACGGCGTCGAGGGGCCGCACCTTGGCCTGGAGCGCGTCTACGCAGTCGTCCTTGAAGTAGTCTCGGAGCTCGACTGCCTTCAGCGTCTCAACGGTGGAACGCGCCGTCACGAGAAGCTCCTGCGCCTTCTCCGGTTGCGCGCTCTCTTTCGAGGCCTGTAGCAGCAAGTCGACCAGCTGGAAGTAGACCGGCCCCACCGACTCTCGGAACGACGAGTGCGCGCCGCCGTAGCTATCGGCCAGCGCGTAGCGCAGGCCGTCGAGCTCGTGCACGGACTGTAGATAGGAATCGATCGCGGGCTCGATCTTCCCCTGTGCGCGCAGAAGACGACCCGTCTGCCACTGCCAGAGATAGAGCGATTCGGGTGCCTTCGCCGCCTGCGCCGCGAAGAGGGCGCGGCGCGTGAGATCGAGCGCCTCCTCGGTCCGTCCCTGCTGCTCGTAGAGCTCGCCCAGGTAGCCGAGGGCGTAGGAGGCCGTACGGTCGTCGTGCTGCTCGGCCGCGAGCGTGGCGGCGGCACCGAGCATCTCGCGGGCGCGAAGGAGCGCGCTCTTGCTTCGATCGGGAGCCGCCTTGCCGAGCCGGAACGACGTTCGCCCCAGGTTCACGAGCAGGAATGCCTTCTCAGGCGAGCCTGGGAGCTTCGCCGCCGCTTCCACCGCTGTCGCGAGCAGCTCCTCGGAGCGTGCATACTGCTCGAGCTCAAGCGCGGCGCGTGCGGCGTTGGCACGGGCTTTCACCGCGAGAAGCGCGTTTCCCGCGGCGTCGGCCTCGCTCGCGGCCTCCGCATAGCGCTCCAGGGCACGCGCGTCGTCGTCCTCGAACATGAAGAGGTTTCCGAGGTTATTGAGCGCCGCCGCTGCCGTGTCCGGCGCGCCGGCATCCCGCGCGAGCGTGATCGCCTCTTCGAGCTCCTTCTGTGCGTCCTCCGCCGGCCCGATCGCAATGCGCGCGTTGCCAAGGCTCCCCACGACCGCAGCGAGACGCGCCTTGTCGCCGGAGGCCTCGGCGATCGGACGCGCCTCGGTGAGCGTGGCGGCGGCAGCACGGAAGTCACCGCGCGACTGCTCGCGCTCGGCCTGCGTGAGCAGGGCGTCGATGCGCGCTCCGGGATCGGCGGCTTCTTCGGCGGAGGCCGGCGAAGACAACACTCCAAGGGAGACCGCGAGCAGCGCTGTTGCTAGAGGCTTTCGAAGCCGGATTCGCATGCCACCAACAGGCCCACCGTGCGACCTTCTCCATCTTGCCCGAGCACCATGCCCGCGAGCGTCTCTTCTGGAGCCGAAGCCTTGCGCGCGCTGCTGATCGCTGCCAGCGGAGCGTCGGGGGACGCAGTGATGCCCGACGCGCTCGCCACCACGAAGCTTCCCGCACCCTTCTCGGTTCGCTGCGCGCAGCGCTGGCGCAGAAGCGCGGCTCCGTCGAAGAAGGAAGCAGGGAGCGCGCTCAGCGTGCCGGCAATGTTCGTCTCCGGGGAGTTGATCGCGACCGTCCCGTTCACGCCGCGCTGCGAGGATGCACTGATCTCGCTGTCGAGCGAGACGAGCAGGACATCGGCCGTGATCCGGATGTTGCCGCCAGAGCCCTCGCGCGCCTGGGCAATGATCCGACTTCCTTCGTCGAGGATCACGAAGGTGGGATCGATCGTGATGTTTCCGCCCGAGCCACTTGTGACGCTTGCTGTAACGCTGCTGCGGCGCAGCTCGAGGAGTCGGTCAGCCTCGAGCGTGATGTTGCCACCGGAGCCCTGGAGAGCCTCCGTGGTCACGCTGCTGTCCCTGAGTTGGATCGCGTCTAGGCCCCGCACTCGGACCGAGCCCGCGTCGCCCAGGCCGGTGCTGCGGGCTGCGATTTCGCTCCGGTTCCGCACGGTGACCCGTTGCCCATCCACTGTGATCTCTCCAGCGCGCCCAGCCCCGCTGGCCGAAGCGCTGATCTCGGCGCCGTCGAGGAGAGAGACCGTCGGGCTCAACACCCGGATCTCGCCGCCTTCACCGATCCCTGTGGTCGCAGAGCGGATGCCCGTACCCGCCCCCATGAGAACAACCTCGTCTCGTGCCGTGATCGAGAGTCTGCCCCCGCGCAGGCCGGATGAAGTGCTCCCTTCCAGCGTCGCGCCGTTTTGCAGGACGAGTCGATCGGCTTCGAGCGAAATGTCTCCGCTTCCGGGCGCAGCAGCGATCTCTATCGGTACAAAC
>Ga0315278_10003698_pt1 | contig 13726 bp, 3 predicted proteins | sample YL17G06_0_MG_FD_203880 | JGI IMG/M metagenome (GOLD analysis project Ga0315278, IMG submission 203880) | Sediment microbial communities from Yellowstone Lake, YNP, Wyoming, USA - YL17G06_0 | ecosystem: Environmental > Aquatic > Freshwater > Lake > Sediment | place: USA: Wyoming | collected...
CCGTGCGTCATCATGGGCGTCAGCCAGTACTCAGTCAATTCGGGCGTCGGCTCCCAGATCCACTCCGTCTCGTCCAGGAACACCCGAGCGTCGCCAAGTGGTTGTATCTGCAAATTGTGGGCGATAAAGGGGGCCGCAAACGAGAAGGGGAGAGTGAGTTTGCCGAGGAAGGTGCCGGTGAAGGTGGCGCTCAGCACACCGCTATCGCCCAGCACGTTGAATATCACGGGCAGGCCGGCAGTGTCGGAGGTCAGCCGCACGCCCTGGATCAACTTGGCCCCGATCGGTTTGAGGGTGACGATGGGACTGATGCGCGCGTCCAGGTCAGGGTACTCGTCGGCGGCCCAATCGGCCTCGAACAGCCGCCAATTGCCATTCGGTTTGAGGCGCACGGTATAGGCGACGAAGGGGGTGAGGGGGAATGTCTGCACGCCCTGCCCGTTGAGTTGCAGCCCCGCCAGCACCTGCGCCAGCACTCCCCCATGCTTCTGCACGTCGGCGGTGATGACGAGGTTGGCGGTGTCGCCGCGCAGGTTCACAGCCCTGAAATACCGCGGTTTCATGGAGATGTACCAGGGGGTGAAGATGGGGGCCAGCGAGGGATACTCATCGAAGATCCACTCGGCCCCGAAGAACCTCCATGCGGCGTTGGGGACCAGCCGGACCATGGTAACGGGGATGGGGGGATTGAGGGCGATCGGCACCTGCACTTGGCCGTTCGCGGTGAGGGTCCAGGTATAGGCGGTGGCGGCGCCATCGGCGTGGAGGGTGAGCGTGACTGGCAGGTTCGCGGTGTCCAACTTGACGAGCGCCCCCCTCAGTAGCTTGTCCTCCTTGCCGCCAAAGTCGATCCAGGGCGTATGTAGAGCGGCGTAATCGGGGTACTCGTCGTAGATCCACCGCACCGAGTGGCGTATCCAGCGGGAGAACGGGACCACACGGACCTCGGAGGCCAGAAAGGGAGTGGTGAAGGCGATGGGGGTGAGGGTGCGGCCGGTCTGCGTGATAGTGGGCGTAAAGTAAGCGGCGCCATCACCCTGAATGCTGATTACCACAGGGGCCCCCAGCGTGTCCCCCTCCAGTGCCACCCCCCGGATGTACTTGTTGGTGGGCCACTTCTGGAGGTCGTAGTCGGGGGTCAGTGCGGACCACTCCGGGTATTCCTGCCAGAGCCACGTCACCGAGATCAACCTGAGACCTGTAGTGGTGACGGGCACAAGGCGCATCTCGTGGCATACCACGGGGATCGGCAGGGCATAGGGGAACTCGGTCTGGCCTGGGTGCGAGAGGGTGAGGGTGGGGAAGGTCGCGCTGAGGCCCCCGTCATATTCGATCCGGACGGCCCGCGTCCCACCCAGGCTGTATATACCGCCCCCAATGCCTACCCCCCCGGGAGCGCGGTCCAGGGTCGCCGCGCCAGCCGCCACGACCAGGATGTAGTAGAGGCCGATAGTAAAGCCCGCGCCCCCCGTGACCTCCACCACCGCCCCCACGTCCCCCGCCACGAATCCTCCGCCCCCATGCACAGTGGCCGAGGTCACCTTGGTGGGGATCGCGCCATCGATAGCCAGATCCACGTGGGACTCCACCGAGATGTCGGCCTCGATCACCGCGCCCATCAGGTACTTGGCGCAGGCTTTCCCATCGTTGGACCAGTCCGTGGCCTGCGCCTTAGTTATGGGGGGCTTGACCACGTAACTGGGGGACCACTGGTAGAACTCGGGGACAGCTCCGGTGGTCTGCTGCCAGTAGAGCCACAGGCCCACGGTGCGCGAGAGTGTGCCCAGGCCGGCCGCTACGTCGAGGATGTTCTGGGTGCGGGGGGCGGCGGCGGACAGGGCGGCGCCGGCCAATTCGACTGCGTTGTTAGTGCCCAGGATGCGTGCCATCACCGCGAGTCCATTACAGTTGGCGTCGATCATCTGGTCGCCCATCAGCTTCATGGCACGGTTGTCGCCCAGATCAAGGGCCCCGGTCTGGACGCGGCAGGCGATTGGCGAGCCTGCATCACCCGTCACCCCACTGGCCCACTCGAACACGCTGTTGCCCACCGCCAGCAGCATCGACCCGCCAGCCTGAGTGGCAGAGGGGACGACCTCGAAGTAACGGTTCACGTAGCCGGGATTCACGTTGTAGATGTCGCACAGCCAGCCCCACGCCACCGATCCATCCACTTGGGGAAACTTGGCGTACACCAGGGTCTTGGGGGTGACAGAGGTATCCTCCATGTAATCGAAGTAGAGGGTGGAGTCGCCATACGTGAGCCGCCATGTGTGCATCAGGGCTGGGTCGGGCGGGTACAACTTGATCGTCGTGGCGGGCGTCTCCGGGTTGTGAACCTCGATCGTTTGGCCTGGCACATTGTCGTGCTCGAACAGAGGGTAGAGTTGATCGTCGGTGATGCTACGGGGGGCGCCGGAGCCCGTGGTCGAGTAGATGCCGTCCTTCCCAATGAAGTAGATCTCGTCGCCTACCGCCAGACCCCACGCCGCCCACAGCCCCTTGCTCCCAGGGATGATCTGTGCGAGGAACTGGCCGGGAACGGATGTGTCCGGGATGATCTCGTACATCGCCCGAGTAGACCACACATAAGGGCGGCCATTGTATACACAACCGTTCTGGAGGGGGTCGGAGGCGTCGGTGATCTCCAGCGAGAAGGTCTGGTTGGTGGAGTCGGGGTCGTTGCCGGTGGTCCAGACCAGGGTGCCGGGGCGCTGCAAGTCCCCGCACGCGAAGTAGGTGACGCCGCTCTGGCCCGATCCGTAGGGCCCCCAGACGCGCGGCATGGGCTTGCCAAACTCCAAGGCGCCAGTCACCCTCGCTGTTTGGCCGGCCCCTAACGCCCCCAAGTCCTCGATGACCTCCAGGATAGTGGCCGACTCGAAGCGGTGGAGGGTGCAGGCGATGTCGTCGTTCACGACGACGCGCGTGCCCGGCATCCAGTTGGTGTTCCACTGGTCGCCCCCCGTGCGTGTCAGCCGCGATCCCTGCCCATCAGCCACCCCCGTGCCTGCCACTGCCGCAATGATGGTGCAGGTGACGGTGCGCGGAATGTCCTCGGAGATCCAGGGCTGGAACCGGGTGTCGTCGAGCAGGGGAGCGTTGAGGGCCACGGCGTCAGTCTCGGAGTCGGTCCAGTCGGTGCCATCGGCCGGGACAGTCTTGACATGGTGCCAGTCGTTGACCGCGCCGCCGTACCGGAACACGTCGAGCAGGTACGATCCGCCAGCCGCGTGGGTCAGGCTGGGCGCGGTGAAGATGGGTCGGTCTGCGGTCAGGGTCACATGGCCAAACATGGAAGCCGCCCCCAGAATGCTGGCGGGGTAGCCCGAAGAAGGCTGGGGCTGGCAGATGACGCCAGTGTAGGGATCTCGCACCTGGTAGCGGTAGTAGTAGGTGCCGGTGAGGGGGCCACCGACCAATATACATGTCCCCGGCACGAACCACTTCATGTTCCCGGCACCTACATCCCACAGCAGAGGGAGGCCGATCTGGAAAGCGAAAGGGTCCATCGCGGCAAACAGGTGTCGCATGGAGAACTTTGCCTGACGCCCCAAATCGTACACGTACATCCAGGGCACAGGGGAGCCGACTGGAGAGGCTACTACTATGGACTGCGGGTTGCCGGAGCCCGACGTGCCCCAGCCGGTGTTCTGGGTAGCCACATGGGCACCGGAACCGGACGCCGAGCACCACAGTAGGGTGAGGTACCCGAAGAAGCGGGCAGAGGCGGGAGTGGGAGCGCCATCCGGGTCCATGTCGTTGATGGTGCAGATCGAGTGGACATAATCGTCCACTCCAACTGGGGTGAAGTCGTTGGTCACCAGCGCGATGGGGGAGCGGCCCTCGACGCGGCCGGAAATATACGATCGCACATTCTGCAAATAGGCGAACTCGTCGGCGGGGATCTGGTCGATGGGGCGGTTCAGGTTCATGCCCCGGCAACCGAACTTCAGCGACTTGTAGTCAAAGGCCGGCATTTATTGGACTTTCACTCCGCCCGTAACAACGGGCGCTCCCGTGACCTTGGTCGCGGACGCCACCGCTACTCCTCCCAACCCCGTCGCCGCGACGTAGACCGCCAGTTCGTTGCTGGTCTGGCCGGTGTCGCCCAGGTTACCCATGTTTGTGGCGTAGGCGATGTAGGCCCCGTTCCGGCTGATGTTGGTCATCGGCGTGTTGCCGTAACTGCCCATACCTGGCGTATCCCAGATCTTGCCGCGATGATGGTTGGTACGATAGGCAAACGAGTTGGCTCCGTTGAGGTAGGCCACCACGTTCTCGCCGCGCAACGCGGATGGGGTTGGTAGCGCCCCCGTTCCGGCGAGGCCCCCACCGGCATAGGCCCCGCCGCCAGTGCAATCGGAGCCGTCCAGAGTAAACGTAGCGGCGGCGGTCTTAGTGATCGTCCAGATTCCGTTGACGCAGGTGTTGCCGGTTACTTGATCCACCACGACCTTGTCCCCGTTGGCCCACGGGTGAGACGCGGAGGTAGTGATCTCGGCGGGTTTGCCTTGCGTCGCTCCCGTGATCGTCCTGACGGGAATGCCCCATGGCGAGCCGAACTCGGCCATCGAACAGTAACCGGCTCCGTTGCAACTAAGATGCTGGTCATGTACGCCTATTATGGCCCACAGAATCCGCATTCCGCCGCCCTCTTCGACGGGCCGGTAGATGTCGTTTCCTTTGTTCAACTGGAGGGTCGATTGATATGACTGACTGCCACCCCAGATGTCCTCGAAAGCGACGTAGAGAATCACATTCCCGGAGGCGTCTCGGCCAAGTGTGCAGTGAGGCTGTGTTATGCAGACCTCTCCCACCTCGCAGACTCCATCATCGTCATTCGCGTTCTGTTGCGGCTTCTCTCCGAGATACCGTTCCCAGTCCAGTACACCGGTCCCTGTGTTGACACTCCACACCCCGGCGGCGGGCAGACCCATAACCGTGACGTAGCGTTTGCCCGAGGTACTGTCTGTCATGCTGACCTGGGGAAAGTCGATGTTCGTGAAGGTGCCCAGAGGAAGGGCGGTGTAACTGGCACAGTAGGTTTTGCTAGACTGGTTCACCGTGGTCAGTCCGTTCAGGTTCACGGCGCAGACGAGGCTCTCCGTTCCGGCAACGAACACCCACCAGTTGTCGTCGGAGATATCCGCGGTTCCTCCGTTGGCGATGGTGGTGTAGATGCCGTGGTAGTCGGCTGCTTTCGTGTCGGTGGAGGTGGATAGAGCGTACTTCCAGAGTTCATGGTCTCCAACCCTCCGCCAGTAAACGTCTGGGTCGAGAGCATCCCACGCGGTGAACGTGGTATCGCCCCGGCTCTTGTTTGAGTAGACCTCCGTTCCGGAAAGGTTGAAGAAATCCAACTCGACGGACGGGCCGCTCGTCATCACCAGGGTGTTGTCGGCGTTGAATGCTGTCAGGGTCGAGTAGAGAAGCGCCTGCCCTTCCGCCGTGATGCGAGTCACAGTACGGCCGAACGATGGGTCGGTGTAGGATGCGCCTTGCGCCGGGATGGAGAAGGATTCGCTCGGAGGCCGCTCGTTCGCGATCGTGCAAGTGTCCACGAAACTGTATGCTACCCATGAATTTGCGCACCCTTGCGGATAACCCACCGGGTAACTGAACGTCGCATCGGCTTGCCGGGCAACCACGGTGAGAGTGATCGTGGTGACGTTCCCGGCGATAGTGACCGTCCCGGTGTAGACCCCGACGGCCAGCAACTCCGAACCTTGCGCGTTCCAGTTGACCGTGACCGTTCCGGCATCGGTGCCGCTGGCGGGAAGCGCCGTGAAGCACGCGGCCCCGTAGGAGCACGCCGTCGCCAGGGTCCCGCCCACAACAGTCGTCCATGCCCCCGTTCCGCTGACGGTGATAAACGCCTTCTTCGGATAGATTATTGGGTGAGTCGGGGGCCAACCATAGCTTCCCCAACCCTGCCGCATCGACCTTGCAACGGTGGGCGGATCGGTCGTGATCGCCCCGAAGGCGGACAGGCACGCCGCGAAGAATGCGAGTAGGGTTCTCATTGGACTATCACCACCCTGCGGCGTATACCTGAGTTTTCCGTCTCCGCCCCCAGCGCGTAGAACGTGCTCGGGTCGCTTTGATTGTGATACTCGGTGTGAATCCAGTCGGCGGAGCGCACGACGTTCGATAGTCGAATTTCATCCATCGAAAGCGCTTGGTCGCCGGAAATCACAAGATTGAGGGAAATGCTAGCGGGTGGTTCACCATACGCGTTGCTATCAAGCTCCCTATTGGACGCTCCGTTGAAGTACCACCTGCGAATGTGGCTGCCTCCAGAATAATCAAACACAACCACGCAGTGCTGCCAAGCATCCGCCGAGAGTGGCGCTCCAGCCATGTCGAATGGGTAGTTGTTTCCGGAGTCGTTAGTGTATTGCACTAGATCTGCGTTGGCCGCATTGAATTCAACGTCCCATCCTCCGACGTTATAGGTCATTCTGTTCAAGATTTTTGATCCGTAACTGATGCTCGGATATTTCAGCCAGAACTCGATCGTCGCGGTTTCCGTAAAATCGTAAACGCTATTATTGCCCATGTTCGTGGAATCCGAACCGCTGGCATAGTCCAGCGCTCTCGCGACCTGCCCGGCGATGGTTTTTGTGTCAGTGTTAGCAACGTTGGTTCCGTTATGGGCGTTGCTGGTGGATTCCACTACAGTTTTGGTCGCTGCGTTGTCCGCCATGTGCCAGACGCCTTTATAAGCCGAGTTCCAAACGCCGGTGATTGCTTGCTGGCTAGTGGTGACTGAGGAATTGGTGTAGAACAGATAGATCACCGTGTTGGCGGCAGTCGTGACGGATGGCACTCGAACCCAGAAGACGCACACCCCGGTGTCGTGAGCGTAGGTCTCGATCTCATGGTCGAGTTTCGTAGTCCCCGCCGCGTCGCTGGTGAAGATGATGTCGTACCCGTTTAGGTCCGTGGCCAGTCCGCTGTGCGTCGTGTGGGCCAGGTAGGAATACGTTCCCGAGAAGAGAACGGGAAAATTGGTCTGGTCCGTGTTGGGGACCATGGCTTTGTCGATGGTCAAGGTGCGACGGTAGGTATACCCGTTGCCCCAAGCACCAAAAGCTTGGCAAGCGAAGACAAACAACAAGATGAGTTTTTTCATAATGGCGACCTAATCGATGGTGTGCTCAAGGTGAACCCGCACCACTGCGGGAGCGTTCGCAACGCTCGCAATCGTCAGTGCCAAGGGTACGCGAGCCGCGATGCCGGCGTTGCTGAATGTGGTGGAAGCCTGCGTGTCTGTGTCGCAGACCAGTGCCGACGTGAGGACTTCCGTTCCAGCCGTGTCCGGCGTTGCTTCCGCCCGCTCCTCCAGGTTTATCGTCACCGTGCTCGTCGCCGTCTTGGTAGAGCACCACACCCGCGTGATCGTGACCGCCTGCCCGAATACCAACTGGACACTGCCGCTGTCTCCGGCGACCGGATCGAGCAGCGTGATCGATTTCGTTAGCGTCCTAAACTTCGCCGCCAGCGCCAAGGTCAAATCCCCGGCGGAACTCGTCGCGTCTCCATCGTGCGCCGGATGCTGCGCCTCCAGCAGCACGGTGTCGGTCGCCATTACCGTCTTGACCGCGCCACCGTTCAGCGAGACTCCAAGAACGTCGCCCGTGTGCGCCCCGATCTTTACGGTGCTCCCCGCCCCAACGCTCATCGCGCCGGAGGTGGGGAACTGGATGGACCCCGCTCCGGTTCCGGTGGAAATCAGCTTCAGCCTCCAAGCCGTCGTAGCCGCGCCGGTCTGAACGCATTCCCACAGCGATGGCGTAGCGTAGTTGTGGTACGTCTGCCCGAGCGTGCATGCCCCCGTGGGATCGTCGGTGGCGTGGACGGAAATCTTCTTGGCGAGCCCGTGCGCGGACGCGCTCACATCGCCCGTCGTAACGTTCGTCAACCCGAGCATGTCCTCGACGACGGAGGCGCAGACCAGCGTCCCGTTGGCCGCCATGTCCGTTACCACCTGATTTGAGCACGCCGCCGGATTGGCCGCGAGAGCGGTCGCGGTGGAGGCGTTGCCGGTCACAGCCCCGGTGAGCGGGCCGATATGCCCGGTCGCCGTTACCACACCAGCGGCTATCGTAACCCCCGTTGCCTCTTTCACCACTCCGGCGGAGTCGACCACGGCCACGGTATTCGCCGTCTTCAGCGCCGACGCGCCGGACACCGCGTCCGCTGTAACGGCCGGACTGTTCCCCAGCAGGCTTTGCACCTGCATGTTCGTTCCGTCGTAGACCAGATCGACCCACTGACCAGCTCGAACGTCGTTCGTCGCCAGGTCGGTAGTGACTCCCCCAGCGGCCTTCTTTAACGGAATCACGCCGATGCCGTTAAAGCTGACCGACGCTACCCCGGTATTGGCCACATCGGCCTTGAATCGGTAGTGCGTCCCGGTGACGTAGGAAGTAATGGCGGGAGCGAGATTGCAGGCATAGGCGTCGCTTCCGGCCGCGGACACACAGAACTGCGGACCGCTCACGTCGTTGGCCCCGGCCACTGCGGCTACGCCGGAGGCTGACTTCAGTATCCCGGTCAACGCGGATCGCTTGATGATCTTTCCGGTGGTCGAACTGAACAGCGCCACTTCGTCATCGACCGATGCCGCCGGCCCGACTACGTCGCCCGATCCCACTCCGGCTCCGGTCCCCCCGGATATCCACGTCTGCGCCCCGTCGAAATAATAGGTGTAGGGAAGGCCGGCGGTTGCCGTTACCGTGTTCCCGATGGTCGCACCCGCGGTGAAGGTCTGGGCGCTGGCAGTGTAAAGAATGCCGTACTGCCCCTGCAACAACCCGGAGATAGCCGTGATCCCAGCTCCCACAGTGGCCCCGGATATTTTCACCGCACCCATCGCCGGGTAGCTGGTGTTCCCCGCCGGAAAGGCCAAAGTGGTGGCCGCTGTTAGGTCTAAGGGAAACTTCGGCTGTGTGACTAGAATGTTGGGCACAACGCTATTCGTCGTCGAGTATAGTTGGGTGACGGTTATCAAGCCGCCAGAAATATCAAAGATGTTGTCCAGTCTTAAATTGCCGCCGACGGAGCGGAAGCTCACGAACAGCGGAACTGTGTGGACCGTATCGGAAATCTCAACATTGCTCAGGCTGACATTATAGACCGAGCCGCCCGACGCTCCTCCGGCGTACCCAAAATAGAGTTGCTGGGCGGCGACGTTGTGCGTGCCCATCAACCCGCCCTCGGCATGAAAGTTCCCGCCGCCCCACGTGTTCGCCGGAACCTCGATGTGGACAATCTCGCCGGAATCGTTCGGCTCGTAATGGGTACCGTAACTGAACCAGTTCAGCGCCGTTCCGGTGATCGTGCCGGAGACTTGCCCCGCATGGAATGCGATGTAGCCCGACCCGTAACTGCTCGCATCCATCTGCACGGCATACCCAGTCCCAACGGTGAGCACGGTGCTGTAGAAGTTGGTGTACTGAAGACCACCTCCCGTGGAGGGAACCAGCAATGCCCGGCTGTTTCCGTTGAACCCGCAGTTCGAGAACGTCACGAAATTGGCGAGTTGGTAGACCAGGGCGTTCGTGAAGTTCGTGACCCTTAAGTATTCGAAGTTTGTGAAGTCGCCCTGCCAGTTGGCGGGAGTCAGCGCTCCGGCCGGATCTCCGCCAACCCAAATTCCATCACCAAGACCGGAGGCGCTATAAAGACCATAATTTCTGTGAATTCCATACCCCATCGCCGAGGTGTACAGGTCCAGGTCGTAGCCTGCTGGGTTGCCGGCCACTATGATCGCCGGATGTGCTCCTCCCAACCAATACAGAATGGTTGCGGGGTTTCCATTTATGTTACTCGTGCCCTGTCCGATCAAGCTGATCGTGGTTGGCAGAATCAGTGAGGCGTAGATATTCTGCACTCCCGATATAAGCGTGATGGTGCCAATGCCATTCAGCACATTCGCGGCTTCTTTGATTCCCGCGCTCGCGCTCCGTATGGTCCACGCGCCCGTATGCGTGTTGGCCGGCGTGAATGTGATTGTGCCCGTCGCGTCTCCCGCATGCCCCGCCCCGCCCGTGATGAGCACCGCCTCCGCCGTGCCTGTGCCCCCCGAGATGTAGAGGTAGTGCCCCGCGTCGTCGTGGTTCACGCCGCGCGGAACCGGCGCCAGGGTAATAGTGGCCGGAGTGGCCGCGGTGAGAGTCCCGCCCGGCGCCTGAGCCGAGAAGTTGTACTTGCTTGCGGTTATTAGCGTGCCGCCGCCGCCGCCCGGATACCAATTCGTTCCATTGAAGACCAGCGGCAAGGCTTGGTTTTGCGAGACCGTCTGCGCTTTGGCGATGTTGCCGCCCGTCCCTACCCCGCCCGGCGCGGCGTTGGTGAAGATCAGCGTGATCTCGCGGCCCGTCCAGCCGCCCGTGATATTGGCGATTGAGGTTGTGCCGGTCACCTCGAACACCGGATTGAGCGGCGCGGCGATGGTGGCACCGGAAGCGACGTTGCCGATCACGTCGTCGATGCCCTTGTTGTTTGCAATTAGAACCCGGGTTAGTGCTCCTCCAAGACTTAATGGACCAGTCCCATTGTCGCTGAGATCATTACCTTCGATAACCGCATCGGTTAAAGTTCCAATCGCCAGAATCCCATAGGCGTGGAGTCCTGCGCCCTCGCCCTTATTGCCGATCGTATTGCCGGTGATGCTGACTCCGGTCGTTCCGTTCGCCAGCATCACGCCATGATAACCGCCGACGGAGGCGTTGTTATTGATAATCCTGTTCCCGGCAATCCGAATATCCTTAGACCCAACTGCTCCAGGACCGAGCCATATTCCGTTGCGGTGACAGTCCTCGATGTTGTTGTTGAGAAGTTGCAAACTGGTGACGTTCCCAGTCCCGTAGGTGCCTCCTATGTCAATGCAGTTAGAAGTGGTCCCCGCGTGCTGCCCATTGATGTGAGAGTCGGTAATCCGAATCGTATTGAAGGCGGAGGCGTTTCCGGCGAAACCGATTCCGAACGTCGTAAACGAATCGATTGCCACGTTGTCGAGCCAGATGTTTTGGATGAATTCGCCCGCCGCCCCCTCCAAGAAAATGCCATCGGCATTCCCGCCAAACCAACTGTTCTGGACGGTCAACCCGTCTGTATTTGAGATGTAGAGACCGACTGTGGGGATGTTCGCTCCGGTTGTGTACCCGCCGACGATCGAGTCCGAGATCATCACGTTATTGAGAGTTCCGCCGCCGGGATGAGTGAGTCGGATACCCGCTAGAGGCGGGCCGTCTACAAGACCATTCATCCATATCAGCCCACGAATGAACATCGACTCGCAACCGTTGTTCAGGACTCCGTAGAAACCATGTACTATCTGAACATCCACGATTCGCGTACTAGCCCCGGCGCCACAGTAGATCGAGGCGTAGTTGGGGATGTTGCTCGCCGCACCGATACTCATCCTCTCGAAATGGACCTGCGCCCCCGTGCCGAGATGGAATGTGTGCCCCACAACGAAACTGGCATCTCTGGTTACGGACGCCCCGTTCGTGTCGATGCCGGTGAATGCAATCTTCCGGCTGGCGACGGTGATTGGTGCGTAGACCGTCGCGAGGTTCGGAATGCGTATCTCGGTCGAATCCCCCGTCATCCCCGTGGTAGGCGCCGCCTGCACCGCCTCCGCGATCCCTCCCGACGCGCTGGCGACCGTGTACGCCCCCCGATGTTGCGCGGCGCAGTGCAGAGTCAGGGTACCGCTCGCCGCCCCGCTCACAGCCGTCCCCGGCCCAGTGGTGAGGATGTAGCAGGCGCCGGCTGCGTCGGTTCCGCCCGAGACGTAGAGCCAGTGAGAATTGCCCGCGTCGTTCCAGTTGACGCCGAGCGGCACGGGAGTGAGCGTGATAAGTTTGTCCCCGGCGATCAGGTCCCCATCTGCGGGAGACTGCGCCGGGAAGTTGTAATCGGACGCAACCAACGTTGGCTCGGTCGCGAACTCATACTGGGTGCCGGTCACGTTGGGCTTGCGGCGCAGGTGCTGGAGTTGCGAGGCGGCGACGACCCCGCTCCAAGCCGTCCCATTCCCCACCCCCACTCCAGTCGGGACTGCGGCGCTCCCGATCACATTCGTCACCACAACGTCGGACAAGGTGAAGGGGGGCGCTACCGTGCCTGACAGCGTGATGTCGTATTTGCCGTTGTCCACATAGAAGAAGTAGTAGCCCGAGACAGCGGCGGTAAACGGATTCGCTTTGACCGTGCCCGCGTCGTCCGCGAAGATAGCCATTAGCGCCCCTGCCGGCGAGATCCGCACGGTCACCGTGCATTGGGGGTAAGAGCCCTGGACCTTGGGCGCCCCAGACACACCCGTGGCGACGACCGTCTTGTTACCCTGTTCGCACCAGCCCCTCACCTGAGTGCGCGCGGACAGGGACAGGGCACAGGCCATGAACAACACTGCGATCTTGCTAAGCTGGGACATCTCCTACCTCCGCTGCTTTTTGTGGCTGCTCGAACAGGGCCGTCAAGTAACGAGCCTGTGCGGCCAGTATCTTGTTGCGTTGCGCCGCCCCCCGCAGGAAGTTGTCGTACAGGGGCATGGTGCTGACGAACTCGCTGCCACCCAATTTGAAGCTCAGAATATGGCGGGCGTAATCGAAAATGTACGGTAACTCTTCCCTGCCGATCTGCACGAAGTCGGCTGGTAGCACAGGCAGGGGAGCGGTCCGCACTGTGTCCACCGTGACTGCGTAGGCTATGTCGGGCACTTTACTCAGCCAGATAATGTCGCCAGCCACGGCGGCTAGGTTGGGCGTGCCAAGTTGATTCATCCACCGGGGGCGCTTGCAGTCCAAGTTCCAGAGCGTATCCAGTTGCAGAGTACGATCATTGACTTGGACGCGCAGGATAGACTTAGCCTGGCCGGCCGCCTGGACGAACGCATTGTACCGCTCCAGGCAATACCGTGCTCTGAGGGGATCATATGCCTGCCCCTGCCCCGCCAGTAGCTCGTACAGCGCCCTCCACTTGACGCCGTGGACCGCTTCGTCGCCAACGGACAGCAGGGTGCCCTCCGCTATCGCCAAGTTCCGCGACTCGACGTACACCAGATAGAGCCTGCCATTGGCGGCGGGCGGGGGGATGAACTGTACCTCGATGGGGCGCGTCTCGGCCGTGGAATAGGCGAAGGGCAGATGAGGCGTCAGGTTCCACAGGTAATTGGCGGAGTCGCTGGCCAGCGCATCTTGACGACGCAGGGGGTGGTAGATGCCTGTTGTGAGGTCCTTCCACGCCATACGCTGCACCAAGACCACCGACTGATCCAGGGGCATTCGGCCAGTGGGCGGGGGGGCGGCCGCGAAATCTCCCGCTACAAGGGGGGTCTGGGCGTCCAGGGTGTACTCGTTGCGGGCGCGGGCCAGGGCGAGGGTCAGTGCAAATATGGGGATCTGGTCGGACATCCCCACACCCAGCACACCATTGGCGGGCTCAAGCAGGTGGTACTGGGCCTCCCGGGTGAGATCGCCTAGGGTGTAAGCCTGAGCGCGGAGAGTGGGGAGCAGGGTGGAGCAGTCGTAGTCGAAGGTGCCCGCTACGGTGGGGAACAGTCCTCTCTCACGCCAGTAGCTGGTGAGTAGCCCCCAGTGCAGCAGGCCCTCGCGGATGGCCCGATAGACCTCATCCAGGCTCCAGTAGACGTTCGAGGTGTCCTGTAGCGCGGCGGAGATCTCCGCGGCCACACCCGCCAAAGTGTACT
>Ga0315278_10003700_pt1 | contig 13723 bp, 19 predicted proteins | sample YL17G06_0_MG_FD_203880 | JGI IMG/M metagenome (GOLD analysis project Ga0315278, IMG submission 203880) | Sediment microbial communities from Yellowstone Lake, YNP, Wyoming, USA - YL17G06_0 | ecosystem: Environmental > Aquatic > Freshwater > Lake > Sediment | place: USA: Wyoming | collected...
GCCAGACTTGCCAAAAAGCACTGAAAAAAGAAAACCAAAATCAAACTAAACTATTTTCCCCGGTTTTTTTATTACATCTTCCAGGCCGCACTGCCAGCAGAATTTGTAATTATAGCAGGGCTTGAATGTGCCTTTACATCTTTTTGCGATGCTGTTTCTGTAGGAAAGCATTGTTCTGGGATTTGATTCAAACTCCGGGATATTTGTGACAATTTCATCGGCGAATTCCGCAGTACGTTCTCGGTTTTTAATTCCCTCATCAGATTTTGAATCAATCAGGAAATGCCTGATGGAAAAACTTTTGCCAAGCTTTTCCATGTATGTAATCATGCCGACTGCAGCCTTGTACTGAGAGTTTTGCTCGGCTTCCATGCCATAACCCGTAACCTGACGGACATATCCTACGCCAGGATGAAAAGGCGGAGCCATTGTTATCTTGTAATCATTTACAACAATGCCATCTCCAATCCGGTAAAGCGCGTCAGGCGTGCCTTCAACTACGATTTCTTTTCCGCCATACTTGATTTTGTAAACCCCCGGAACTTCGCAGTTATTTTTTCTTTCAAAAGCATTTTCGCCGTCAAGGAAAAACCATGGCAGGTAATAAATATCTGCGCCTTTCTCACGCTCTTTGCTGTAATCAGGGTCTCGCACGCATATATCATTGAAAAACTGGCCCTGCCTGCCTCTTATTTTAACGTTTTCAGGCTTTTCAAAAAGTTTTTTTCTGCTGATAAAAACATCAGTTGCGCATTTTTTGTTTAATTCAGAATTCCTCAAATCGTAATGCTCTGGCCTGAAAGGATTCAGCTGCAGCGGGAATATTTTACTGCCGAGTATGTGAATGTCATCTATGATATTATAAGCAAATCTCATTGCCTCCTCAACAGGCAGAAAGCCGGTGCCTTTCTGCTCCATTCTCTCAAGCAGGGAGTCAAAAATCACCTTGTCCGCAAAATCCAAACGCATGCGGTAATTCCAGATATAGTCCTTGCTGCATTTAATCACAGCGTCCGGATTAAGCTTTCGCACCTGCTCACGGATTTTTCTCCTGAACTTAGTTCCCTGGCAGAAGCTTAATTCGTGCTCGTCACAGGTATTCGGAGTAAATCTGACAAGCCCCGCCATGTTATGCTCCTGACTGCTGCTCGCGCGGCTCGCAGTGCAATTTCCATTTTTTGGGCTTCGCAACACCGCGGGCAGGCGAGGACACCGATGCCATAAACAATGCGCTTTGCTCTCGTTGCACCAATCTCAAACTGCACAATGCCCCGTTCGTCTCAGCTGCCATTATTCTTCCTCAGATAAGTTTTTTCAAGCCGCGAGCGCAGCATTTTCATGCTCCTATCTGATGTTGTAGCGCCTTGCCTTGCAATTTTTGTTTTAACATCAGCATCAGCAACGCCTTCGTAGGGATTTATTCTTTCATAAGGCAAACCTGACATGCAGTTTCCGTAGCAGCCGGCTTCTTTTTCAGAGCCGACAAGATAAACAAATTTTCCATGCAGCTGGCTTCGGGCGAAATGTATCATCTGCAGGTTACTGAACGCTTCAGCAATCCGGATATCTATCTGCAAGTCCCTCCTGAACTGGCTTTCATCATTCAGAAGATGCTGATAGCGGGATTTTTCCTCTATCGGGATGTTTTCCAGCTTTGCAGACTCAATGAAATTTTTCATTGACGCAATCGTTCCGTTAACACTCCGGATTAATCCGGAAATGCAGACGTGCGAAAAGAAATATTCCCTTAGATTTTCAGGAATTGCGCTAAGATTTGCTTTATACGTTTTTTCAGGCGGCTGAGAGCTGTAAATATCAGGCATGACCGGAGTTGGAAATAAAACTTCATCGAGAACTATAATATAACTTTTATCAGCAATTTTCAAATCTTCCAGCAGATATTTTATGTCTGCAGTTGTTTTTTTAGTTACATCCAGCGCGTCCTTGTTGTATTTAATCGGGAAATCTTCAAATTGTTTTTCGTCCTGCCCTACCGGAGTAGAAGCCAGCGGAATCAAAATGTAGACATCCCTTTCCGGTATTTCCGGAACATTTCTCCACCACTGCATCAAAGGCTCGTAAGAACTGTGGATGCCCTTGCTTAAATCATGGTGGTGTTCTATCTTTTCCTCCAGGCAGTCCTTAATCTTATTGTGCCCCCATCCCCTGAGTTTTGCATAATCTGCTATTTTTTCCTTTGACAGCCACGGTATGGAGAACATCCTAGGATAACATAATTTGAACGCCAGAGTCATTGCGTTTGTAACAACATTCTGCGGTTCCAAAGTGAATTTGGGAGGCATGTTTCTAGGCTATGCGAAAGCAATAAAACGCTATCTGGAACAGAAAAGCGCATGCAAGGATTCTTTGTCGGAGTTGAAAATGAGAGGAAGGACAAAGAGCTCGGTTTTTACATTTTTTTGAAGCAGGATGACGGCTCATTAATAAAATTAAAGGACACAAAGCCCTTCGAATTTAATTTCTGGGTGGAATCTTTTCAAAACATAAGGGATTTGCTGTCAAAAGAAAGTTTCCGGAATCTGACGCTGGATGACTTGGCAATAAGCAGCGTCACAAAATATCATGACGGGCGGAGGAAGCAGCTGACTCAGATTACGGTGAAAAAGCCGTATCACAGGTCTGAAGTTACAAATGTGCTGAAGCGGTATCAGAAAAGAACCGGCGGCATAAGAAGGATAATCGGCGCAGAGAGATCGCTGAGGCACGATTATGAGCTTCAGCATGGCATCAAGCCATTCAGGTTTTTAGTTGAAGACTGCGGCGCTATAAGAACCGAGGAACGTGAATTCAAGCCAAGGACTGCGGTTTTTGACATGGAAGTTTACAACAAAGACGAGAAAGGCGAGACATATTTTCCAAAGCCTGAAAACGGCGCCAAATCACCGATAATTCTGATAACATATGCATCTGATTCGCGGACTGTTGGCTTGACGCACACGCACACGCCGACAAATATACGAATTGCGTCCCTGCCTGAAGAGGCGGATACAATCTCAAGATTTCTTGAATTGCCTGCAGAGGACAAAATTGATTTTATCTACTCGTGGAACGGCGACAAGTATGACTGGGCATATCTTGTCATGCGCGCAAAGCAATGCGGAATTAAAATTGAATTAAACGGGCGCCAGATTCGGAGAGTAAAAGGTGGAATTGCTTACATTTATGATGTTCCCGGAATCCAGGAAATAGATTTGATGCAGGAATTCAGAAAAATTTCAGAGCCTGTGCCCGGCGCGGGGCTTAAGGAAACTTCCGAAGCGGTTTTGTTCAGGGCGCCGAAGAGAATAAAGGGAAAGGAAATACACGAGTACTGGGATAATGACAAGCTGAGGCCGCAGCTTTTTGAGTATGGCCTGGAGGATGTTCTTAATCCAAAGGCAATCATAGATAATTATGGAATAGCAGAAGCGGAAGTAATGGCAAGCCAGCTTTTCGGGCTCTGGCCCAAGCAGCTGGGAAGAAAAACCGGCGATGAGATTTTTTTCAATTTCGTGCAATATATGCATAAAGATGATGTTGCGCTTGACGAGCCTAAATTTGCAAAAAGGGACTTCGTAAATGAACGGGACAAATTCTGCCCGAGATTCAAATGCGGACTGCACAGGGCAGGGCTTTTTGATTTATCGCTTCTGCATGCGAATACGCTGCTCAGCACGCTTGAGGAGCGCATAAAAGAGTGCAGGGATTTCAGGATTGACCACGGGCATTTCTCAATGATTGCAGAGTCAGTACGCATGCTGATGGACGAATACAGCAATGCGGTAAAGAAATTTGAAGATACAAAAAATGAAAAATTCAACACATTCGCAAATTACCTGAGTTATGTGCTGAAATACGCGCCATCAGTCATACTCAGCGGAAAATACTGGCGCGACGAAAAGCTTTCGGCGAAATATGTTGAAAATCTTAACAATGCAATTGCCGGGCTCGGAGATGGCGTGCTGTACGCGGACTGGGACAGGGCTTTTGTTGATGTTAGGGAGATTCACCTAGCAGAATATACGCTGTTCAAAAACGGGCTGAAATATGCCCACAGGCTCGCGCCGGTTGTTCCTGTTTTAATTATTGGCAAAAAATCCTACGTTTATCTTAACCAGAGCAACAATCTGCTGTATCCGAAAGGCGTAACTGTAAAACGCAGGACAGAATCAGATTGGCTTAATGATTCAGTTGAGGCATTTTACCGCTCGGTTTTGAACGGAGTGAATGCAAATAAGTTCCTGGAAAATCTTGGCGCAGAGTTGAGGAACGGGACATTAACAAAAGAAAAATTCCTGCGCAGCGGGATGCTCTCGAAGCCCGAAAAGGAATATTCCACAGGCAATGACGCTTCCAAGGCAGCATTTATGATGTTTGAAGCGGAAGTCAACAAGCACTTTGAATACGGAGAATATTTTACGGGCCCCGACGAGAAAACATATGTAAAACCTGACGACTACGTGCCGAACCCGCAGTCGGCAACATATAATTTCATAACAAAGACGAGAAAAGCGCTCGATGCACTTGGCATCAGCCGGAATGCAGCCACAAGCATTATGGGAAAAGGAGATTACCATCAGATAGAAATCAGCCAGCTTAAACAGCAGTCACAAAAAACTTTGGGCGATTATTTATTTTAGTATAATAATTGATTTATACTTCTCAGTCAAATAGCCGTGAATGTCCCGCCGCGTCGCTAAGGAAGTAGATTCTCTGCCCAAGGGCCAAGTTGTTTTATTTAAGGAACCTAGAAAGCGAAATATGTACGAGAATTATCCAGTTTTAATTAGAAAAGAATATGAAAGATTTGATGAAAACACATCGAGTTTTTATGTCTGCGACCAGTGCCATGCGGAAGCAGACCCCGATGATATCTGTTATAATGGCGAGTCTGTAGGACTAAGTTCGCCTTTGAGGGCAGAAAGGACACCAGATTGCCCTTACTGCGGTTTTCAACTAACGCATATCTTGGACAATGACAAGGAAGATTCTAACGTCCGCGAAAATACGCTCGAGGACTTCGTTGAAGATTAAGTTTATAAACCCAAAATCTGAGTCTTAATTCCCCTATAGATTGAAATTCTGTCGTCTTAGATGCAAATAGGTATGCTTAAAAACGCCTTTCCGAAGCTAAACTAAGGTAAAGATACATGGGACATATCAAAAGAAAGCGACCAAGACGGGGAAGTTTGGGATTCTGGCCTAGAAAAAGAGCTCAGGATATTGTAGCGAGAGTAAAAAACTGGGCTGACAAGAAAGAGGCCAAATTGCTGGGATTCGCTGGCTATAAAGCCGGAATGACTTCTGTTATGTTTGTTGACAACAGGCCAAAAGCGTCCACGAAGGGCGAGGAAATAAGAAAGCCGGTAACTATTATAGAAGCGCCCCCTCTGAAAATCCTATCTGTCAGATTATATTCAAAAACGCCTTACGGGCTGAAGGCAATCGGCGAAGTTCTTGCAGACAATCTTGACAAGCATCTGGCAAGGGCAATGTTCATGCCCAAACCCGAGCGGAACAAAGTTCCGCTGGGCCCAGCGAAACAGGAAAATGTTTCGCTTGGGAAAAGGGAAGCCAAACTTGAGACTTTGAAATTATTGCTGCCGGAGGCTTCAGAAGTCCGAGTTGTAGCGCACACGCAGCCGCAGGCAACCGGCTTCGGAAAGAAAACCCCAGACATTCTTGAAATTCCGATAGGCGGAACAACTGAAGAGGGATTCAATTACGCAGTTTCAATTCTCGGAAAGGAAATTTCAGCAGCAGATATTTTCAAGGCTGGCGAATATGTTGATGTCCATGCAATATCAAAAGGAAAGGGATATCAGGGAGATATCAAGAGATACGGAATCAAATTGGCAAACCACAAGTCTGAATTCGGCGTAAGGCACAGGGCAACAATGGGCCCTATCACTCCTCCGGTAACAGGATGGTGGGTTGCGCAGCCCGGACAGATGGGCTTCCATAAAAGAACCGATTACAACAAGCAGATTCTCAAGATTTCCGATGCAAAAACAACCAACGTAAGTCCGGTTTCAGGAATATACCATTACGGAAATGTAAAATCAAATTTCATTTTAATTTCAGGCTCAGTGCCAGGCGCAAAGAAACGGCTTGTGGTATTATCAAATGCAATCAGGCCGCAGAACTCAACGTTCACGCAGGCGCCTGAAATAACACACATAAGTGTAAGGAGCCAGCAGGGATAATGAAAGCTTATTTGTATTCAATCACGGGCGAGAAAACATCCGAGATAGATTTGCCTGCGCATTTTTCAGAGCCTGTAAGAGTTGACATGATTAAACGGGCAGTTCTTGCGGTCCAGTCGCACAACCACCAGCCTTACGGGACAAATCCGATTGCGGGCGCAAAGCAGGGAAAAGCCTGGCCAAAGCGCCGCGGTAAATACGGCGGAACCTACGGAAAAGGCATTTCACGAGTTGCGCGAAAGGCAATGATGCACCGCGGCTCACAGTTCCAATGGGTCGGCGCGCTTGGCGCGCAGACTGTAAAGGGAGTAAAAGCATACCCGCCAGAAGTGGAAAAGATTTTTGCAGAAAAAATAAACATCAAGGAAAAGAAAAAGGCTACTAGGTCAGCGATTGCAGCAACTGCAGTAAAGGAATTAGTTTCAGAAAAACACAATGTTCATGATGTTAAATCGCTTCCAATCATAATTGAAAACAAATTTGAGGATTTGAAAAAATCAAAGGATGTTGCAGCAGTTCTGGAAAAACTGGGGCTGGCAAAAGAAATGGAACGAGCGTCACAAAAAAATGTAAGGGCCGGAAAGGGAAAAGCACGAGCGCGCAAGTACAAGAAGAAAGTCGGCCCGTTAATTATTGTTTCAAAATCATGCAGCCTTCAGAATGCGGCGAAAAACATTGCCGGCGTTGATGTTGTAGCAGTAAAAAATTTGAACGCGGAGCATCTTGCGCCCGGGGCAAAGCCCGCGCGCTTAACGATATGGACGCACGCAGCAATTGATGTTATGCAGAAAGAGAGGTTATTTGAATAAAAATGGCTGATAAAAAAGAATTACCGCTTCTGAAGGACCCGTTCACTATCATACTCTATCCACTGAACACGGAAAAAGCAGTCCGGAAGATGGAAGCTGAAAATGTTTTGATATTCATTGTTGCAAGAGATGCGACAAGGACAGCAATAAAGTGGGCTGTTGAAAAGGCTTTTAATGCAAAAGTCAGCAAAGTCAACACCACGATTTTGAGAGACGGCAGGAAGAAAGCATACGTCAAGCTGAAGGCAGAAACGCCTGCAGTTGAAATAACAACGCAGCTGGGACTTACATAAAATGAAATCTAAATTTGATGAAGCACAGGGAGATTGGCGGCATTACGAAACCTTGGAAAAGAAAGGGCTGGCAAAAAGGATGTCAGCAGATTCGTCAGTCATGACTGTTTCACTGGATGAGGTAATGACTGATTTTGAGAAGACGCAAATGAAGCGTGCAATAGAAAACGGATTTTTAATTATTTATTACGTTAAAAAAACAAATGCATATGTCTCTATTTTGACGAAAGATGGCGAGAGCGCGTTAAAATTAGCAAACTGTCCTACTGGTTATGTATTAGAGGAGGATTTCGCATCATAGCACCATGGCAAAACGAGGAATAACACAGGCAAGGGGAGCAGGCGGACCAAGATACCAGTCTCCGAGCTGGCGTTATTTCGGCGCAATAAAATATGCCCAGCCGACCGAAAAATTAGTTGCCGGCGAAGTTATTGATATTGTCAATTCAGTCGGGCATTCGGAGCCTTTGATGATTGTAAAATACGAAAATAATGATACTGCTTTATTGCCGGCAGCTCTCGGATTAAGAGTTGGCGATAGGGTTTACGCTGGCGCAGGAGCGCCGCTGCAGCCAGGCAATGTAATGAAATTAGTCCAGGTGCCAACAGGGTACCCTGTTTACAATGTTGAAAGAATCCCGCATAACGGCGGCGAGTTCGTACGAACATCAGGGCTTGCAGCACAGGTGGTATCGAAGGAAGGAATTAGAGTTATTCTCAAATTACCGTCAAAGAAGACGATTTCACTGGACCCGAACTGCCGTGCAGTAGTCGGTATAGTAGCCGGCGGCGGAAGAACTGAAAAGCCATGGGTCAAAGGCGGAAAAGCTACAATCGCACGAGCCGCTAGAAACAAATTGCACCCGATAGTCTCAGGAGTCGCTAAAAACTCTGTAGACCACAAGTTCGGCGGGTCTCACAGACGTTCTCTCGGAGTACACACAACAACAAAGCGCGGAACGCCGCCGGGAAGAAAAGTCGGTTTACTGTGGCCAAAGAGAACAGGAAGAGGAAAATGATGATAAACAGGATATTGCCTAATTTGTGCTTTGAGCAACGAGGGGAATCCCTATTGATTGAGGGAAGGCAAACAAGACAACGCCGCGAAGCCCAAATACAAGGAGATTGCACTGCGAGCGTAGCGAGCAGCAGTCGTCAACAGGAGTAAAAGATGCCAAAAATATTCACATACCGCGGAAAAACACCAGAACAGCTGCAGCAGATGAGCATTGCAGAACTGGCAAAGCTTCTGCCATCAAGACAGCGGAGAAATATCAAAAGGGGCTCTACTCCCGAGCAGAAAAAGCTAATGGAGAAAATCAGGCTAGCTAAGGCAGGCAAGTACAAGAAGCTAATCAAGACGCACGCAAGGGACATGACAATCCTGCCTGAAATGTTTGGATTGAAAATTGCAGTCCATAATGGAAAGGAATTTGTTCCGATAGACATAACGCCGGAAATGATCAGCTGGACTTTGGGGGATTTCGTAATGACAACAAAGTTCGAAGTCAAGCACGGAGGCCCTGGCATCGGCGCAACAAGAGGTTCCAAATTCATATCGGTGAAATAAAATGTTCAGATACAGCTTCCAAAATTTCGATGCGAAGAACTCCGTCAGAGTCAGCGGAACGAATATGCCAGTCTCGCACAAGCAGTGCTATGAGATTGCGAATTTCATACGCGGAAAGCAGGTTGATGCAGCAATCAAGCTTCTGGAAAGAGTTATTGTCCAGAAAACAGCAGTGCCTTACAGGCGCTTCAACCGAGATATTTGCCACAAGGCAGGCAAAGTCGGACCAGGAAGATATCCGAAAAACGCTTCAGAGCACATAATCAAGCTCCTGAAAAACCTGAAGGGGCAGGCGCAGGACAAGGGCATCGACACAAATAAGCTCGTCATTATTCATGCAGCGATGCAGAAAGGCGCAAAGCTCCGCCATTACGGAAGAAAAATGGGGCTCGTAAGGAAAAATACGCATTTCGAGCTGGTTGGAAAGGAAATGGATGTCAAAAAAGATGCTGCTAAGGGAAACACTCATGAGAAATCAAATGCAAAGCAGACGATTCACAGTGTAGAGCATAAAACCCCTGTGCACGCAGCAGCACATGCAGATGAACATGCCAAGACTCATGGAGCCCAAGCCGAACAAAGTTCGGCGGTGCCCAGCCGAAATCCCATTTCGGTTAGGGATTCAACTGGTCACGGAGCAGGCAAATGATTGAACGCGAGTTTATCAAGGAAAAAGTCAAGTACCTCAAAGCCAAAGAGTACATCCAGAAAGTAATTCCAAAATCCGCAGGAATAGGGAAAATCACAATCGAAAAAACGCCAATGGGCGAAAAAGTGACAATTGATACCGTAAAGCCCGGACTGATAATCGGAAGGGGCGGAAAAACAATCGCGGATTTAACAACAACGCTGAAAATTAAATTTGGAATGGAAAATCCGCAGATAGAAGTCCGCGAAATAACAAATGCGAGCCTGTCTGCAGAGGTTGTGGCAAGCAGGATAGCAGGGGATTTGGAACGATTCGGGCCTTCAAGATTCAAGGCAATCGGCTACAAAGCCCTTAATGATATAATGAATGCCGGCGCTCTCGGTGCAGAAATAAAAATCGGCGGAAGGGGCGTGCCGGGCTCAAGAGCGCAGAGCTGGAGATTCCCGCAGGGCTACATGAAAAAATGCGGGCAGATTGCCATGGAAGAGGTTAACATCGCGATGGTTCCGGCCAATCTGCGTACAGGAACAGTTGGCGTGCAGGTTATGATAATGCCTCCGTCAATCCGGCTTCCAGACAGAATCAGGCTCAAGGACGCCGCAGAGATAAAAGAGGCAGAAGCCAAGGCAGAATCAAACGCCTCCCTCGCAGAGCAGGAAAATAAAGAGGAAGCGAAACAAAAGAAAACCCGAGCCGAACAAAGCCCGGCTGGGTCCAGCCGAAATAAGATTTCGGCTAGGGAGAAATCAAAATCAGAATCAAAGCCCCAGGAAAAATCCGAGGGGAAATCAGAGGAAGTAAAGCAAGATGGCGATACTAAGAGCTAAAGACGTTGCAAAGATGCCCGCATCAGAAAAGAGAGCAAAGATTCTCGAGTTGCGGAAAGAGCTCATAAAATTGCAGTCGCAGCGCGCGACCGGCTCGCAGATAACGAGCCCTGGAAAAATCCGCGCAATCAAACGCACGATAGCAAAATTGCTAACAAAAATGGAGGCTAAGTAAAAAACAATGCCCGAAACAAAGCGAACAAGTTCGCTAGATTCACTCATAGGAGAAACCCATGAGTGAAATATGCCCAACTTGCGGCTTGCCACAGGACCTTTGCGTCTGTGCAGCTATAGCAAAAGAGGGAGCTAAGATTGTGGTCAAGGTTGTCAAAAGAAAATTTGGCAGCCCCGCAACAGTGATTGACGGCATCGAAAACAAGGCGCAGGACATGAAAGCACTGATGAAGCAGCTGAAAGCAAAATTGGCCTGCGGCGGCACGTACAAAGGCAACACCATCGAACTGATGGGAGACCACAGAAAAAAAGTAAAGGAGATACTTGTGTCCCTCGGATTTGCGCCAGACAGCATCGAAGTAAGACAGCAAGTTGAGTAAAAGAGTATGATCACACCAAGCAACGTGGTTCGTCACGAACTAATCGGCTTGCGCGTGAAAGTCGTGCAAGCAAAAAATCCCGTGAATATCGGGATTGAAGGAAAAATAGTGGATGAGAGCTGCAAAACGCTCGTCATCGAAACACGAAGAGGCGACAAGCGCATATTCAAATCAGGAGTCGTGCTGCAGATGCAGCTGCCTGACATGAAAAAAGTTGAAATTGCCGGCGAACTGCTGGCAGCGCGCCCATGGGACCGCCTAAAGAAAAAACTAGGAAAATGGTAGACAAAAAAGAAAAAACACAGAAGGAAGTAAAGCATAGCGAGAGCTGTGACGATGTGAAGTGTGCACATCACGGAAAAATTGAAGCGCGCGGAAGAACATTCACCGGTACCGTAATCTCGGATAAGATGCAGAAAACAGTCACAGTTGAATGGCCAAGGCAGTTCTTCATACCAAAGTTCGAGAGGTATGAGAAACGCCGAAGCCGAGTTAAAGCGCATAATCCGCCTTGCATCTCGGCAAAAGTCGGAGACATGGTAAAGATAGCAGAATGCAGGCCGATTGCAAAGACTGTTTCATTTATTATAATTGAAAAACTCGCAGGAGAGAAAAAATAAGATGAACAATGCAAGATTATGCCGTTTGAGATTGGTGCGAAATGGAAAAGCCCATGATTCATGGCAAGCAAGAGCAGGAATGCAGACACAATCAATAGCATTTCAACTGCCGAGCTGCGCGAGGCAGCAGGAGTCAGCAGCATGAAAGACCTGAAATCAAAAATCAGCAAATGCCTTCCAATAGGGGCAAGGCTGGACATAGTTGACAATTCAGGAGCAAGAATAGCACAGATAATCACAGTCGTTGGATTCAAATCAAGAACCAAAAGATTGATGACAGCAGGCATCGGCGATCTCGTTAAGGTAGCAGTAAAGGAAGGAAAGCCTGACATGCGCCACAAGATGGCTGACGTCGTAGTCGTGAGACAGAAAAAGGAATTCACACGCCCAGACGGCACAAAAGTGCAGTTTGAGGACAATGCAGGCATCGTTTTGAAAGATGTAAGGCTTGGAATCCCGAAGGGAACAATGCTCAAGGGCCCTATTGCAAAAGAGGTTGCAATAAGATGGCCTGCAGTCGCAAAGATTGCTACTATGATACTATAAAATGAAAACTGAATTCAGTATACAATGGAAATCATCCGTGCGCCCGGGAAAGCAGCGCAAGTATAGATTTAAGGCTCCTCTTCACATCCGCCACAAGTTAATGTCAGCGCACCTGTCAAAGGAGCTGAGGGCAAAACACCACAGAAGGAGTTTTCCGATAAGAAAGGGCGACAAAGTAAAAGTGATGAGAGGACAATTCCGCGGAGTAATTGGCGAAGTTGAAATTGTTAACATGAAAAAAATGAGAGTCATTGTGAAAGGCGCGGAGTTCAAGGCAAAGGCAGGGGCAGCTCCGAGAAAATATCCGCTTGACACTTCGAAATTAATGATAATTTCGCTTAATCTGGATGATAAATCCAGAATCAGGGCTCTTGAAAGAACCACGAAGAAGCAGGAGAAAAAGTAACATGAGTAAAGTAAACCAGATAAGCAGAATGGCAGCGCCCGAAAGCTGGCCGATAAAGAGAAAGGAAAGCAAATGGGTGGCAAAGCCTTACCCCGGCGCGCACAGCCTGCATTATTCGATGGCATTGAATACTTGGCTGCTTGAAGTCATGCAGCTGGCAAAAATAAGGAAAAATATCAAGAGAATAATAACTGCAAAGGAAGTTTTTGTCAACGGCAGGGCCGTAAAGGAGGAGAAAATGCCCATGGGAATATTTGATGTTTTGTCAATTCCGAAATTAAAGAAAACATACAGAGTCACTATAAACAAAATAGGAAAATTAACGCTCATAGAAATTCCGGAGCACGACGCCAAGCTTATTCCGGCAAAAATTACCTCGAAAAAAACAGTCAGCAGCGGGAAGCACCAGTTTAACTGCAGCAACGGCTGGAATGTCCTGTCGGACAAGTCAGACTACAAAATAGGCGATACGCTGTTCTTTGATGCTGCAACAAGAAAAGTTGTAAAGCACATCGCGCTCAAAACAGGAAACACAGGTTTTACGACAGGCGGAAAGCATGTCGGAGAAGTTGCAAAAATAAAAGAGATAAAAGAAATCGGCGATTTGAAAAAGAAAAAAACCGCAGTCCTTTCGGAAGGCAATGAAGAGTGGGAGACTTCTCTTGACAAAGTGTTTGTGATAGGAGAGTCAAAACAGGAGATTAAGGTACAATGAGCACCGCACCCGAAAACACACAAGCCGAACTTCGTTCGGCTGCGCACAGCCGAAACAAGGTTTCGGCTAGTGAAATGAAGGGCATCAGGGTAGAAAAAATCACATTAAACATAGGCGCAGGCACAGAGCAGGATAATGTTGAGAAAGCAGTTCTCCTGCTGAACAAGCTGACAGGCGCCAAAGTGATAAAAACAGTAACGCAAAAGAGAATAGCCACATGGAAATTAAGGCCGGGACTGCCTGTGGGCGCAATGGTAACTATCCGCGGAAAAAAGGCAGATGAGCTGCTGAAGCACCTGCTTCAGGCAGTCGGATTAAAAGTCAAAAAAACAAGTTTCATGAAAAATGGATTTTCATTCGGCATAAAGGAATACATAGAGATTCCTGGGGCAAAATATGACCCTAAAATAGGAATTATTGGGCTTGAAGTTGCAGTAAGCCTTGCGCGCCCGGGCTTCAGCGTGAAGCGCAGGAAGATAAAGCCGGGAAAAGTCCATCATAAACACGAGGTATCGCCAGAGGAAGCAT